>Ga0209060_10000051_pt1 | contig 318981 bp, 292 predicted proteins | sample Coa_R1_8_FD_187155 | JGI IMG/M metagenome (GOLD analysis project Ga0209060, IMG submission 187155) | Surface soil microbial communities from Centralia Pennsylvania, which are recovering from an underground coalmine fire - Coalmine... | ecosystem: Environmental > Terrestrial > Soil >... | reverse complement strand
AGCCGCAGTGCAGCGTAGCTATGTACGGACGGGATAACCGCTGAAGGCATCTAAGCGGGAAACCCACCTCGAAACGAGTTCTCCCTTGAGAGCCGTGGTAGACCACCACGTTGATAGGCCGGGTGTGTAAGCGCGGCGACGCGTTCAGCTTACCGGTACTAATCGCTCGATCGGCTTGAACGCTCTCATTACTCGATGCCCATTCCGGGTATCAGTAATCAGTGGTCAGTAATCAGACCATTGATGCTGAAGCCGGGTGGTGCGAAAGCAGCTTGCTTCATTGTCAGAGATCTTGGCGGGCAATCGCTTCTGATTACCGACTACCGATCACTGACTCCTGTTCCGTCCTTCGCCGGCCTGGTGGTCATAGCGAGGAGCCTATACCCGATCCCATCCCGAACTCGGCCGTCAAAGTCCTCTGCGCCGATGGTACTAAGTCTCAAGGCTTGGAAGAGTAGGTCGCTGCCAGGCCTGCCAAGGACGGAACACAATCCTCTTCACATCTGCAAAGAAAAAGCCCCGCGGGCGACCGCGGGGCTTTTTTCTTGTAGCCGCCGTCGCTCGCCTGATTTCCGGAACGCGCACATAACGTTCCTTCTTCCGAGCGCCATTCCGAGACCGCTCTGGACATTAGCCTGCGATTGTGGAAGATGACTTCGGAACCAGAGGTCGTTCTTCCATCCGCAGGGAGATTCACACCATGGCCGGCCCAGCGTCCGTTTCCCGCGAGCACCTCTCTGAGGCGGTGCGCGCCAGCGTCGAAAAAGTCCTTCAAGGCCGTGGTGCGGCGTTTACGCAGCCCGGTCACACGATCGGATTCGTGGCGCAGCCGCGGCACTGGGTCGGGATCCTTTATAACGATCCAAAAATCCCGATCCCACACAATATCGATACCAAGCAGAAAGTCCCGGCCCCATTCAGCGGAAAGAAGGACGAAGCGCAGCAGCTTGCCGACGATATCGCCGCTGCGGTCAAAACGGTGCCGGGGCTCCACGTCGGCAACCCCGCTGTAGTCCGCGGCCGCGGTCACGTCACCATCGGCTTTCTGCCGACTGATGCGCCGCGTGATGCGGTGGTCGGATAGGCAAGCCGATCGTCGTGGTGCGGCGCCCCGAGGGTCCTTTGCAATGCCCGAGCGCGCAGCCGGGCATGGCCGACGTGCGGGTGCTCGGGGTGGTGAACCGCGACGGGCCCGCGCCGACGCTCGCCTATCTCGACGAGCCGGTGGCGCCGACGCCGGAGATGCTCGCGCTCGCGGCGCCGCTTCCGGTCTCAAACGTGTTCCGGCTGGCGGCGCGTTGCGAGGAATCCAAATGCACGCACTTTGACGGCACGCGCTGCCAGCTCGCCGTGCGCATCGCCAGCATGCTGCCCGAGGCGGTCGACAGTCTGCCCACCTGCACCATCCGGCCGCAGTGCCGCTGGTTTCGTCAGGAGGGACGCGCCGCGTGTCTGCGTTGTCCGCAGATCGTCACCGGCACCTACGAAGCCGATGACGTGCTGCAGCAGGTCGCCGGCGGCGCAAGGCAGAGCTGAGCTGGCCGCAGGCGTTGAGCGCAGTGGATTGAGCGCGGCCCAGCGTTGTTGCAGTCAGTCGTTGAGCGCGTCGCCGACGGCGCCGTTCACCACCAGCGACGCCTGCCGCCAACGCCGCCCGAAACCAGCCGGATCAAAATCAGCAGGATGACGGCGCCGATCAGGGCGTTGACGATGGAGGAAATAATCCCGGTGCCGAGATGAATGCCGAGGCGCGGCAACAGCCAGTCGCCGATGAACGCCCCGACGATGCCGACCACGAGATCGCCGATCAGCCCAAACCCGGCGCCGCGCACGATCTTGCCGGCGAGCCAGCCGGCCACCAGGCCGACGATGAGAATGACCAGAAGGCTTTCATTGGATAGATGCACGGCGCTCTCCCCCGGTTCTGCCGCGATAAGCATACGCCGCACCGCTCATACTGTCGATGCAATCGGTGGCGAGCCGGATACGAAAATCTGCTAAAGGAAGTTCATGCTTCCGCTCTCAATCGACAACATCCCACTGCGCAATCCGGTCCTCCTCGCCCCCATGTCCGGCGTGACCGACGCGCCGTTTCGGCGGCTGGCGGCGTCGCTCGGCGCCGGGCTGGTGGTGTCGGAGATGACGGCGTGTGCCGCGCTTGCCGGCGCAGGCCGCGGCGCGCAGGCGCGCATGGCGCGCCGGCGTATTGAAGATCATGGCGCCGGGCTGCATGTGGTCCAGATCGCCGGCTGCGAGGCGCGCTGGATGGCGGAAGGTGCGCGCATCGCCGCGGACGGCGGCGCCGCCATCATCGACATCAACATGGGCTGTCCGGCGCGGCACGTCACCGGCGGCCAGTCCGGCTCGGCGCTGATGCGCGATCTCGACCACGCATTGACCCTGATCGAGGCCGTGGTCGGCGCCGTGCGGGTGCCGGTGACGTTGAAGATGCGGCTCGGCTGGGACGACGCGTCGCGGAATGCGCCGGAGCTGGCACGCCGCGCCGAAAACGCCGGCGTGCGGCTTGTTACCGTGCACGGCCGCACGCGCTGCCAGTTCTACAAGGGGCGCGCCGATTGGGCGGCGGTGCGCGTCGTGAAAGACGCCGTGTCGATACCGGTGGTGGTCAACGGCGATCTCGAAAGCTTCGACGATGCCGATGCGGCGCTCGCCGCCTCTGGCGCCGACGCGGTGATGGTCGGCCGCGGCGCGCAGGGCAAACCGTGGTTTCCCGGCCAGCTCGCGCGCTATCTGGCGACCGGCAAGCGCGCAGGCGCGCCGGCGCTTGCAGAGCAACTCGCGCTGGTGTCCGCGCTCTATGGTGAAATGCTCGGCCTTTACGGCGTCGCGCTCGGTTTGCGCCACGCCCGAAAACATCTCGGCTGGGCGCTCGATACCGCCGCGGCGTGCGCCGGCGCGCCCGACGATCTCCGCAAAGCGCACCGCGCCCGCGTGCTCACCGCGACCGATCCGGCGCTGGTGCTACATTTTCTCGCCGAAGCGTTCGATGCGTTCGGGGCTTTGTCGTAGAGCAATAGAAACAAAGCTGTTGATCAGAGAAAGCCGTCGATCGCAACGGCCAGCGATTTTCGAAAGAGATTATCATGTCAAGGGTCTGTGACCGCCGAAGGCGGCGCTTCGCGCCCTTGACATGATAATCTCTTTCGAAGTTTTTGCGGCCATTGCGATCGACGGCGCACCCCGACCGCGTTAATCTTCCGAAGTTTCAGCAGCGCAAGAGGATTTTTGCCATGCCCACCAATCGCGTCTATCGCGTCGCCGTCATTCCGGGCGACGGCATCGGCAAGGAAGTGGTGCCGGAGGGCGTGCGCGTGCTCGAGGCGGCGGCGAAAAAATTCGGCTTCGAGGTGCGGCAGGATCACTTTGAGTTCGCCTCGTACGATTACTACGCCAAGCACAATCGCATGATGCCGGAGGACTGGAAGGACAAGATCGGCCGGCACGATGCGATCTTTTTTGGCGCGGTTGGCTGGCCGGCGAAGATCCCCGACCATGTCTCGCTGTGGGGCTCGCTCATTCAGTTCCGGCGCGAGTTCGACCAGTACGTCAATCTGCGGCCGGTGCGGCTGATGCCGGGCGTGCCGTCGCCGCTCGCCAACCGCAAACCCGGCGATATCGACTTCTGGGTGGTGCGCGAGAATACCGAGGGCGAATATTCGGCGATCGGCGGCCGCATCTTTGCCGGCACCGAGCGCGAGGTGGTGGTGCAGGAAACCGTGCTGACGCGCATCGGCGTCGACCGCGTGCTGCGATTCGCTTTCGATCTCGCCCGCAAGACGCCGAAGAAGCATCTGACTTCGGCCACCAAGTCGAACGGCATTGCCATCACCATGCCGTACTGGGACGAGCGGGTCGAAGCGATGGCGAAAAACTTTCCCGACGTGAAATGGGACAAATACCACATCGATATCCTCACCGCCTTGTTCGTGTTGCGCCCGGACAAGTTCAACGTCGTGGTCGGCTCGAATCTGTTCGGCGACATTCTCTCCGACCTCGGCCCGGCCTGCACCGGCACCATCGGCATCGCGCCGTCCGGCAACATCGATCCGGAGCGCCGCTTTCCCTCGCTGTTCGAGCCGGTGCACGGCTCGGCGCCGGACATCGCCGGGCAGGGCATCGCCAACCCGATCGGCCAGATCTGGTCGGGCGCCATGATGCTCGAGCATTTGGGCGAGGCCGACGCTTCGGCGGCCATCGTCAAGGCGATCGAGCGCGTGCTCGCCGAGCCGAAACTGCGCACCCGCGATCTCGGCGGCGCCGCCGACACGGCGGCCTGCGGCAAGGCGGTGGCCGAGGCATTGGGATAGGGGAGGACATCGTGGGGCGATGTTTGAAGGATGGATGTGGGTCGGCGCGCGCCTGGGCGCTTGCAGCGTCCGCAGCGGCATCACTCGCAGTCTGCGGCGCCAACGCCGATCCCTTCCCGCCCGGCGGGCAGGCGCACAACGTTGCGCAGATCGGATTTTCGGCGCTCGGTGGCCGCTACGGCGCGTTCAAGATCGCGATCAAGCACACCGCCGACGACAAGTGGTATCTCTACACCGGCCATTCCTTCAACCAGGGCTGGAGCATCGTCGACGTCACCGACCCGGCCAATCCGCGCTACGTGAAGTTCATTCCCTTCGCCACCGAGGACAAGACGATCATCACCTCGCAAGTCACCTTGCACGACAACCTGATGATCACCTCGCTCAACAGCTTCGCGCCGCAGAAGAACCCGCTGCCGGCGGTGCTGTTGTGGGACATTTCCGATCCGGAAAATCCCCGGCAGGTCGGCTCCTGGCAGGGCGGCGCCACCGGCGCGCACCGCAACTCCTATCCGGGCGGCAAATACGCCTATCTCTCCACCAGCTATCCGGGCTTCAAGCGCCACATCATGGTGATTCTTGACGTCAGCGATCCGGCGCATCCGAAGGAAGTCGGCAAATGGTGGCAGCGTGGTCAAAAAGACGGCGAGCCGGCTGCATCCGATCCGCAAGGGTTTCACGGCCCGGTCAATGTCAGCCCCGACGGCAAGATGGCGTCGTTCGGCTATACGCCGGACGTGGTCAATCTCGACATCAGCGATCCGGCCAATCCGAAGCTCATCGGACGGCTGCACATTACGCAGCCGTTCGCCAATGTGGGCATGCAGTCGGTGCACACGGTGCTGCCACTGTGGGATCGCAACTTGCTCTACGTGAGTTCGGAGGCGAGCAAGGAGCGCTGCCAGGACGACGGCATGAACTTCGCCGGCCTGATCGACAACGCCAATCCGACTCACCCGCGGCTAATCTCGATCTTTCCGACACCGGTGCCGCCGCCGGACGCGCCGTACCGCGATTTCTGCGACAAGGGCGGCCGCTTCGGGCCGCACAACACCAGCCAGGAAATTCATAATCCGGCGATCCAGCAGCCCGGCAAGCTGATCGACGTCGCCTGGTTCAACGCCGGCCTGCGCGTGTTCGACATCAGCGATCCGCGCCTGCCCAAGGAGACCGGCTATTTCATGCCGCCCGAGCGGCCCGGCCTGCCGGAGCAGAAAGGCGCGCATGCGTCGCCGATCGACTGGAGCGAGGAGCTGGCGGTCGATGCCCGCGGCAACATTTTCATGAACGACGACAAATGGGGATTGTTCGTGCTCCGCTATAGCGGCGAGGTGCCTCAGTAATACGGCAGTTCCTTGTTTTTCGAACGCGCGGCATGAGTGCCGGGCTGCCGTATCGGGCCGTTTCGGCGGTCGTGCGCCCACATTTCCGGAACATATGTCAGGAGCGGACATGCAGCTCCGCGATTTTGCCGAATTCCACGGCCCCGCACTCGAACGCGACGAGGTGCGGCACAATCTCATTCTCGGACTCCTCGGCCGGCTCGGCGGCGGCGCGCAAGACGATGTGCGGCTGTGGACGTTGGGCGGGCCGGGCCAATGCGCCATGCAGACCACGCCGCACTATCCGATCATCCTTGGCGAACTGCAACGCGCGCAGTGCCGTGCATTCGCCGAGCAGACGCTCGATCTCGGCTATCCCGGTGTGGTCGGAATTGATCCGATCGTGTCGTGGTTCGTTGAGCGAGCGGTCGAATGTGGCGTGAAATTTGCCGAACCGATACCGCAGCAAATTCACGCACTGCGTGAGACGCCAATTTATCCGGACGTCGGGGGCGCCGCGCGCGTGGTGGACGCCGCCGACATAGAGGTGTTCGCAGCGTGGTTGATCGCTTTTTTCAAGGAAGCGGTGCCGCACGATGCGCTGCCGTCGCGCGAGGCGTTGGAGAAAACCGCGGCCGCCGGCAATTATCGGTTTTGGATTGTCGACGGCGCGCCGGTGTCGATGGCAGGCATCGTGCGGCGCACGCGTCATGCCGCTGCGATCGCGGGAGTCTATACGCCGCCGCCGCTGCGTCGCCGCGGTTACGCCGGATCGGTGACGGCTGCGGTGGTGGACGCGGTTTTTGCCGAAGGCAGAACGACGGCGTGTCTCTACAGCGATCTGCGCAATCCCGCTTCGAATCGGTGCTACGCCAACATCGGCTTCAAGCCGGTCTGCCGGGCGTGGCACTACGCACGCAAAAAACTGACACGCTGAATGGATTGCTGGCTATCGCACGGAGGGCACGATGAATATCGGCATTGTCGGCCTCGGCCGCATGGGATCGGCCATCGCCGAGCGTTTGCGCAGCCAGGATTTTGATCTGATCGGCTGGGATCACGACAGCGCCGCCAACGAGCGAGCCAAAACAGCCGGCTTGCGCATCGCGACGAACCCACGCGAGGTCGCCGCCGCTTCCGACATCATCATTTCCAGCATCACCGAGGACAACGGCGCGCGGCGCATTTTCGCCGGGCCGGACGGTTTTCTGCAGGCGAGCGTGGCCGGAAAACTGTTCATCGAGATGAGCACCTTGCAGCCGATGACCGGCCGCGAGCTTGCGCCGCTGGTCGAGCAAAAAGGCGCCCGGCTCATCGAGGCGCCGGTGCTTGGCACCATTCCGCAGGTGCGCGCCGGCACGCTGTTCGCCATGGTGGGCGGCCATGCCGACGATCTGTCGCGGGCGCGACCGGTGTTGGAAAAGCTGACGCGCCGCATCCTGCATATGGGCCCGGCGGGTTCGGGCTATGCGATGAAGCTCGCCGCCAATATCGGGCTCGGCGCCTACGTGCAGGCGATCGCGGAATCCCTGGCGCTCGGCCTGCGCCAGGGGCTCGCACTCGATGCGATGCTCGACGCGCTGCAGGAGAGCGCCACCGCCTGCGGCTGGCTTAAGGCCAAAGCCGGCGTGCTGCGCGGCGAAAATGGCGAGATGACGCTCGACATCCGCACCTTGCGCAAGGACATCATGTCGGCGGTCGCGACCGGCGCGCTTAGCGGCGTGCCGATGCCGCTCGCTTCCGGCGCGCTCGCCGCGCTGTCGGCTGCGGTCGAGAGCGACTACGCCACGCGCGACATCGCCGAGCTGCCGAAATTCTTTCGCGAGGCGATGCTGCAGAATTTTCCGCGGTGACACCCGCTCACATCGTCATTGCGAGGAGCCCCGCAGGGGCGACGAAGCAATCCAGTTCAGTGCACCCGCCCCTGGATTGCATCGCTTCGCTCGCGATGACGCAAGCGCCATCACCGCGAGGCAAAAATCACCATCAGAAGTCCGATCGCCGCGATGGCGCCGCCGTAGAACACCCAGTTGCGGTCGCCGACCATGAAGCTTTGCGCCGGCCACGGCAGATAGCCCGAGCCTTGCGCCATGAACAGGAGCCCGAGCACGAGCAACAGCACGCCGAAGATCCGAAGCAGCATGGTCATGGTGCCTCCGCTCGCGGCGCTGGCCTCAATTGCCCATCAAACTCTGCCCGAAAACAGCGCCGAAACAAGAGTAAACCACCAGCCACGGTGCAGCCATACCGTCGTGATCGAGTGCACCTTACGGCGGCGCAGTGGTTTTGTTAGGCTGCGCCGATTCATCTCGATCCACTAGAAGAGGAGTCGCCATGCGACGTGTTTTAGCCATTGCCGCCACATTGGTGCTCGCGGCCCCGACACTGGCCCTTGCGCAGTTCGGAACCGGGGGCGGGGGCGGGGGCGGGGGCGGTGGTGGCGGTGGCGGCGGCCACAAGCCGCCGCCGGCGCGCGCTGCGGTCCCGCATGGTCCCCAGGGCGGCGGACCGGCCTTCCACCGCGGCCCCATCGGTCATGGACCCGTCGTTCACGGACCTGTCGTTCATGGTCCGGTCGTTCACGGGCCGGTTGTCCACGGCCCTGTGGTGGGCGGCCCGACTCGGTTTGGAGGCGGCGGTGGCGCGCCGTTCGTTTTCCACGGCCATCCGATCAACCGCGTGCATTTTGCCCGGCCGTGGGTCTATCCGGCCGGCTGGGGCTATCGCCGCTGGGCGGTCGGCGCCGTGCTGCCGGCCTTGTTCCTGGCGCCGGCCTATTACTATTCGGGTTGGGCCGACGTCGGCCTGTCGCCGCCGCCGCCCGGCTTCCAGTGGGTTCAGTATGGGCCGGACCTGCTGCTGGTGAACGTCACCACGGGTGAAGTCGTCGACGTCGCTTACGGCGTGTTTTACTGAGCAAACGCAGCGCTGCGTCGCTCAACGCGTTGCTCGCGACGTCGTTGCCGATGATCTGACAGGTGCCGTGCCCCGGATCGGTATCCGCGGCACGGCAATTCTATGTCAGACGCATACGCAGCAGACGGGAGCCAGGCGTGACGTCCTACGTTCTTGCGATCGATCAGGGCACGACGTCGACGCGCGCGATTTTGTTTGCTGCCGATCTCTCGATCGCCGCTGTGGCGCAACGCGAGTTTCCGCAGCATTTCCCCGCCGACGGCGAGGTCGAGCACGATCCGGACGATCTGTGGTCGAGCACGCTCGAAATTTGCCGGCAGGCGATGCGGCATGCCGGCGCCGGCGCCAAGGACATTGCCGCCATCGGCATCACCAATCAGCGCGAGACCACGCTGCTGTGGCAGCGCGCCGACGGCCGCCCCGTGCATCGCGCCATCGTCTGGCAGGACCGCCGCACCGCGGCGCGCTGCGCCGAACTGAAAGCAAACGGGCACGAGCCGCTGTTTACGGAAAAAACCGGGCTCGTCCTCGATCCGTATTTTTCCGGCACCAAGCTCGCCTGGCTGCTCGATCACGTGCCGGGCGTGCGTGATGCGGCGGCGCGCGGCGAACTCGCGTTCGGCACGGTCGATACGTACCTGCTGTGGCGGCTGACCGGCGGCAAGGTGCACTTGACCGATGCGACCAATGCGTCGCGCACGCTGTTGTTTGATATTCATCGCGGCTGCTGGGATGACCGCCTGTTGGCGGTGCTCGATATTCCCAAATCGCTGTTGCCGCAGGTGCGCGATTCATCCGGTGCTTTCGGCACCAGCGATCCCGACCTGTTCGGCGCGCCGATCCCGATTTGCGGCGTCGCCGGCGATCAGCAGGCCGCTGTGGTCGGTCAAGCGTGCTTTGTGCCGGGGTCGGTCAAATCCACTTACGGCACCGGCTGCTTCGCGCTGCTCAATACCGGCGCCAGAGCGGTTGCGTCCAGGAACCGGCTGCTCACCACCATCGCCTATCAGCTCGGCGGGGTGCGCACCTATGCGCTGGAAGGCTCGATTTTCGTCGCCGGCGCCGCAGTGCAATGGCTGCGCGATCAGTTGCATGTCGTGGCGGATGCGGCGGCGACCGGCGCGCTGGCGGAAACCGCCGACCCAACCCAGGATGTGATTCTCGTGCCGGCCTTCGTCGGCCTCGGCGCGCCGTATTGGCGGCCCGAAGCGCGCGGCGCTTTGTTCGGCCTTACCCGCGCCACCGGTGCCGCCGAGCTGGCGCGCGCGGCGCTCGAAAGCGTCTGCTTCCAGACCGCGGACCTGTTGGCCGCCATGCGCGCCGACTGGCCGGAAGCCGAAAACACTTTGAACGCTTTGCGCGTCGACGGCGGCATGGCGAGCTCCGACTGGACCATGCAGCGCCTCGCCGACCTGACCGGCTGCGCCGTCGATCGCCCGTCCGTCCGTGAAACCACCGCGCTCGGCGCCGCTTACCTCGCCGGCCTCCACGTCGGCTTTTTCCCCGCGCCGGACCGCTTCGCCGCCCAATGGCACGCCGAGCGCCGCTTCACCCCGCAAATGGACCCCGCCACCCGCGACCGTAAACTCGCAGCCTGGGCCACCGCGGTGCGCCGGTTATTGAGCTGAAGGTCCCGGCCACAGCGGCTCAATCCGCACGCCGCGATTGCCCTGGGGACGGACCAATGGTTAATCGCGTCTTAACCTCGTCGCTCCTATGGTGGCCGCATCGGTGATCCGGCGGGCGGCCCCGCTGTGCGTGATGTATAGGATGACCTCCCCTCTGCCTCCTCCACCTGCTCGCGTGGAAAAAAGCGCGCGCTCGCCGTTCGTGCGGCTGCGCGAATTGCTCGACGGCATGGCGCCCGGCAAGCCCGCCATCAGTCTCGCGGTCGGCGAGCCGCAGCATCCGATTCCGCCGTTCGTCGGCTCGATCCTGCAGGCGCACCTGGCCGAATTCGGCCGCTATCCGATGAACAAGGGTTTGGACGAGTTCGCCGTCGCGGTCGCCAAATGGCTCGATCGCCGCTACGCGCTGCCACGCGCCGTCGATCCGGCGTCCGAAGTGCTGGTGCTCAACGGCACGCGCGAGGGCCTGTTTCTGGCAGCGCTCGCCGCGAAGAACTGGGTCAACCCCCGCGCCGGTCAGCCCGCGGTTCTCATTCCGAATCCGTTTTACGCGGCCTATGCGGCCGGTGCGGTCGCCGCCGGTTGCCAGCCGGTCTATCTGCCGACGACACGGGCGACCGGCTTTCTGCCCGATCTCGATGCGCTCAGCGATGATCTGCTCGCCCGCACCGTCGCGGTCTATCTCGCCTCGCCGGCCAATCCGCAGGGCGCTGTCGCCGATCGCGATTATCTCGATCGCCTGACGGCGCTGGCGCGCCGCTTCGGCTTTTTGGTGTTTTCCGACGAGTGCTATTGCGAGATCTACAGCGAGCGCGCGCCGGCCGGCATGCTCGAAGCCGCCGGGCCGGATTTCGCCAATGTCGTGGTGTTTCACTCGTTGTCGAAGCGCTCGAGCCTGCCCGGGATTCGGGTCGGCTTCGCCGCCGGCGACCGCAAGTTTTTGCAAGCCTATCTCGAGCTGCGCAACGTCGCCGCGCCGCAAGTGCCGATGCCGCTGCAGCACGTCGCCGTCGCCGCCTATGGCGACGAGCGCCACGTCGAGGCGAACCGGCAGCTGTACCGCGAGAAATTCGACCTCGCCGATCAGATCGTCGGCGACCGTTACGGTTATCGCCGGCCGGCCGGCGGCTTTTTTCTCTGGCTCGACGTTGCGGCGCAGGGCGGCAGCGAGGCCGCAACGGTCGCGCTGTGGCGCGAGGCCGGGTTGCGCGTCGTACCCGGCCGCTATCTCGCCCGCGAGCAGGCCGACGGCAGCAATCCGGGCGAAAATTACATCCGCGTCGCCATGGTGCAGAACAAAGAGATCACCGCCGAAGCCCTGCATCGTCTGGTCGGGGTTTTCGGATGAGGCCTGAGCGATGTCGCTGATCGACCGCGGTCTCGACGGCGTGGCGCTGCTCTCCGGGCAGCTCGGCGCCGTTTTGCAGCGCCGCCTGCGCGAGCTCGGCGGCGTGGCGCTACTCAGTCTGGCCATGGTCTTGGCGCTGGCGCTGGCGACCTGGTCGGTGCAGGACCCTTCGCTCAGTCACGCCACCGACGCGCGCGTGCACAATCTGCTCGGCCGGCCCGGCGCGATCGCCGCCGATCTGTTGATGCAGCTCCTCGGCCTCGGTTCGCTGGCGCTGCTCCTGCCGATCGCGGTGTGGGGCTATCGGCTGCTCGGCCACCGGCCGCTCAGCCGTGAAAAGCTGCGCGTCGTGCTCTGGCTGGTCGGCGCCATCCTAGCCGCCGCGTTTGCCTCGTCGTTGCCGCGCAGCTCGCACTGGCCGCTGCCGTCCGGTCTCGGCGGTGTCATCGGCGATGCGCTGTTGCGTTTGCCTGCGGTGCTTTTTCACGTCACATTGCCGCCGACCTATCTGTTCGTGGAATCGATCGTGTTCGGCATCGCCGCGCTGGCCGCGTTCGCGATCGCCGCGGGCATCGTCTGGCGCGATGTCGACCAAGAAGAAACGGTCGAAGAGGAGGACGAAGAGGCCGAGAGCGACGACGACCGCGCCTGGATTTCCCTCGGCCTCCTGGTCCACGCTTTGTTGAGCTTGCGCTCGCGCATCGCGCGTCTGTTCCGTGGCCGCGTGCAGGCTTCGGCCGCGCCAGCGAGCGATCTCGCCCTGGCCCGCCGCCGCATCGAACCGCAGTTCGACAGACCGGCCGACCGGCACGCCGAAGCCGAGGGCGATGAGGACGACGAAGACGCCGAAGCGCCGGCGCCCAGCGCGCGCAAGCCGCGGGCGACGCCAAAGCCGCTGCGCCGCGCCGCCGACGGCTACGCGATGCCGTCGATCAATCTCTTGGCGGCGCCGCGCCCGGGCGAGCGCACCACCTTGAGCGCCGAGCTTATTCGTGAAAACGGCATCGCGCTCGAAGGCGTGCTGGCCGATTTCGGCGTGCGCGGCGAGATCATCAATGCCCGGCCGGGACCGGTGGTGACGCTCTACGAGCTCGAGCCCGCACCGGGCATCAAATCGTCCCGCGTCATCAGTCTCGCCGACGACATCGCCCGTTCCATGAGCGCGCTCTCGGCGCGCGTCGCGGTGGTGTCGGGCCGCAACGCCATCGGCATCGAATTGCCCAATCCGAACCGCGAAAAGGTCTATCTGCGCGAGCTTCTGTCATCGCGCGACTATCAGACCACCGAAGCGCGGCTGCCGCTCTGCCTCGGCAAGGCGATCGGCGGCGAGGCGGTGCTGGTCGATCTGCAACGCATGCCGCATCTGCTCATCGCCGGCACCACCGGCTCGGGCAAATCGGTCGCCATCAACACCATGATCTTGAGCCTGGTCTATCGGCTTCATCCCGACCAATGCCGGCTGATCATGGTCGATCCGAAAATGCTCGAACTCTCCGTCTACGACGGCATTCCGCACCTGCTCACGCCGGTCGTCACCGATCCGAAAAAGGCGGTGGTGGCGCTGAAATGGGCGGTGCGCGAGATGGAGCAGCGCTACAAGAAAATGTCGAAGCTCGGCGTGCGCAATATCGACGGCTACAACGCCCGCGTCGCCGAAGCGAAAGGCAAGGGCGAAAAGCTCAACCGCACCGTCCACACCGGCTACGACCGCGAGACCGGCGAGGCGATCTACGAGAACGAGGAGCTCGATCTCGAGCCGCTGCCCTACATCGTGGTCATCGTCGACGAGATGGCCGACCTGATGATGGTGGCCGGCAAGGACATCGAAGGCGCGGTGCAGCGCCTGGCGCAGATGGCGCGCGCCGCCGGGCTGCACGTCATCCTGGCGACGCAGCGGCCGTCGGTCGACGTCATCACCGGCACCATCAAGGCGAATTTCCCGACCCGCATCTCGTTTCAGGTCACCTCGAAGATCGACAGTCGCACCATCCTGGGCGAACAGGGCGCCGAACAGCTGCTCGGCCAGGGCGACATGCTCTACATGGCGGGCGGCGGCCGCATCAGCCGCGTGCACGGGCCATTCGTCTCCGACGAGGAAGTCGAGAAGGTGGTGCGCCACCTCAAGGCGCAAGGCGTGCCGCAATATCTTGAAGCCGTCACCGCCGAGGAGCCGCAGGACGGCGACGATGCCGCGGTGTTCGACGGCACCGCGATGGGCTTGGCGTCGGAGGCCGAAGGCGCCGACCTCTATGCGCAGGCGGTGCAGATCGTGCTGCGCGACCGCAAGGCCACGACCAGCTATCTGCAGCGCCGGCTGCAGATCGGCTATAATCGAGCCGCCTCGCTGATCGAACGCATGGAACAGGAAGGCGTGGTCGGCCAGGCCAACCATGCCGGCAAGCGCGAGATTCTCATCGATGCCGGCGGCGGCGATGACGACTAAGTATTGAGATTCGGCGACTCACTGTTTAGGACGGAATGTAGCCGCGAATTCGCCATAACGCGCGGCTAGCGGATCGGTTGCCGCGGGGCGTGCAAGCGGGAGAGGGACATGGCCGGTCGAAGCGCGGCGATTGTTGGCATGGCGACCGTATTGGCGGTGCTGTGCGGCGTGATGGCGGCCGGATCGGCATTTGCCGAGAACGTGCCGCTGCCGGCGCCGGCGCCGCAGCCCAAGAGCGGCGCGGCCCCCGGCTCGATGGCGCCGGCTTCGGGCCAGCTCGCTCCCGGATCGGGCGAGGGCAAGGGCTTCTTTCCATTTTCGCTGCCGTTCGGCGGCAGTGCGCCGCTCAGCCAGGCGAGCGCTTTCGACGCCAAGCAGCGGACGCTGCTCAGCCGCGTCAGCACTTATCTTTCCGGCGTCCAGACCATGGTCGGCAATTTCGTGCAGATCGGACCGGATGGCGGCCGCACCGAGGGCACTTTCTATATCCAAAAACCCGGCAAGGTGCGCTTCGAATACAATCCGCCGTCACCGATCGACGTGATTGCCGACGGTTCTGCGGTGGTGGTGCGCAACCGCGATCTCGCCACGCAGGATGTGTGGCCGCTGCGGGAAACGCCGCTGCGTTATCTGTTGGCCGACCACATCGATCTTATCCGCGACACCAAGGTGGTCAGCGTTTCGGCCGACGACAAGTTCATCACCGTGGTGGTCGAAGAAAAGCAGGTGATGGTCGGCACCACGCGGCTGATGATCATGTTTGATGCCAAGAATTCGGCGCTCAAACAGTGGACCGTGACCGATCCGCAGGGCCTCGACACCACGGTCGCGGTCTACAATCTCGACTCGACCAAAAAGCCGAACCCTGACTTGTTCGTCATCAACTATGAGCGCAGTCCGGGAAGTTTCAGTAATCAGTAGCCGGTCCAGGAATCAGTGGTCAGTAATCAGAAAATCCGGTGGTGGCGCATGCAGTCGCCGATACATATATTGTGCCCTCTGATTACTGACTACTGATTACCGACTCCTGTGCAGCTTACCCTGACAACCTGGAACATCAATTCGGTGCGGCTGCGCATCGATCTGGTCGCCAAGTTCGTCAAGGCGGTACGGCCGGACGTGCTGTGCCTGCAGGAGACCAAGTGTCCGGACGACCGGTTTCCGCTCAAGCGCTTCAAGCGGCTCGGCTACGACAACGTCGCACTCAACGGGCAGAAGGGCTATCACGGCGTGGTCGTGCTCTCGCGGCTGCCGTTCGAGTCGACGACGATCGAGTCATATTGCGGCAGGAGCGACTGCCGGCATCTGTCGATCGTGCTCGGCGAGCGCGCCGGCCTGCGCGATCCGATCGAGCTGCATAATTTCTACGTCCCGGCAGGCGGCGACGAGCCTGATCCGGAGAACAATCCGAAATTCGCCCACAAGCTCGCCTTCCTGGACGAGATGTACGGCAGCGCCGCGCTGAAGGCGGCCGGCGCCGCGCGCGGCATCATCGTCGGCGACCTCAACGTGGCGCCGCTCGAATGCGACGTCTGGAGCCACAAACAGCTGTTGCGGGTGGTGTCGCATACCCCGATCGAGTGCGAAAAACTCACCGCCGTGCAAATGGCCGGCGGCTGGGTCGATGCGGTGCGCCGCTTTGTTCCGGAGCCGACCAAATTGTTCACTTGGTGGAGCTATCGCTCGCCGGACTGGACCAATGCCGACAAGGGTCGCCGCCTCGATCACATCTGGACTTCGCCGGCGCTCGCGGACCGGATCTCGTCCATCAAGGTGCTGAAGGATACGCGCGGCTGGACCCGTCCGTCCGATCATGTGCCGGTGACCGCCACGCTGGAAGTTTGAGCGGCGCGGGGCTACAGAACCGCAGATTTGAGGTTCTTTCGCGGAGCGCGAATAATCATGCGTTTTCTACGCGCAGGAATGAGTTTCGCTGTCGCGTTGCTCTGTTGCCTGCGCGTTTCGTACACGCCGGTCGACGCGCAGGGTATCAATTCCGAACTGGCCGCGATTGCCGATTACGGCGGCGCCGACCGCAGCGCCCGCATTCTCGCCGGTGCCAAGAAGGAGGGCGTAGTCAACGTCTATACTTCCCAGACGGTCGACGACCTCGCCGCGCTGACTGCCGCGTTCCAGAGCAAATACGGCGTCAAGCTGAACGCCTGGCGCGGCAGTGCCGAGAACATCCTGCAGCGGATGGTGGTCGAAGCGCGCGGCGGCCGCTTCGAGGTCGACGCCATCGAGACCGGCTCCGCCACGATGGAATCGCTGCAGCGCGAGCAACTGTTGCAGCCCGTCAACTCGCCGGCCTTGGCCGACCTCAAGGCCGAGGCGATCCGGCCGCATCACGCGTGGGTCGGCACGCGCTACAACGTGCTCGTCGCCGCCTACAACACCGGCGCCGTGAACAAGGCCGACCTGCCGAAAAGCTTCGAGGACCTCGCGCAGCCGAAATGGAAGGGCAGGCTCGGCACCGAGGCGGAGAGCAGCGACTGGTTCGGTGCGCTCATCGACGCGCTCGGCGAACAGCGGACGCTGGGGCTGTTCCGCAAGATCGTCGCCACCAACGGCCTATCGGTCCGCAAGGGCCATACGCTGTTGGCCAATCTGGTGGTCTCGGGCGAAGTGCCGCTGGCGATCCCGACCTACCTCTACAAAGTGGCGCAGCTCAAATCCGGCGGCGCTCCGATCGACTGGTTTGGCCTTCCGCCCGTGGTGGCCCGCTTCGAGGGGGTCGGCGTCGCCCGGCGGACGTCGCACCCCTACGCGGCCATGCTTTACTTCGATTTCATGCTCACCGACGCACAGGCGATTCTCGCCAAGCGGCACTTTTCGCCGGCGAGCGCCAAGGTGCCGGTCAGCGCCGAGGACGCGCTGCCGGCCGGCACCCCGCTGATCTTCCTCGATCCGGTCAATGCCCTGGATCAACGGCAGAAATGGAGTAAAACCTACCACGACATTCTCGCCCTTCAGGGGCGCTAGAGCCAAAGCCGAAAGGAGCCTTAAGGAGCACAGATGGGTAAGAAACAGCACGACCCCGACAAGGAACGCGTGTTCGTCCGCCCGATCACCGGCGCCTACAGCCTGACCGACGAACTTACGCGGCTGCGCTCGATGCCGCGGGTGATCAAGGGCAAGGAGACCAAGCTCGACGGCGGCCCGCAGCATTTTTCGCGCCACTACGTCGAGCCGGAGGACGGGCTGTGCCAGACCCTGCACATCCATCTCGAGGAATACGCTCCCGGCGGCACCACCCAGAAGCATGGTCATGTCAACGAAGCCGCGTTCTACATCCTCGACGGCTCCGGCTACGAAATCCACGACGGCGTGCGCTACGACTGGAAAGCCGGCGACGTCGCCATCGTGCATAACAATTGCGTGCACCAGCACAATAACGCCAGCGCCACCGAGCCGGCGCGCGCGCTCGTGATCAAGACCAAGCCGATGTACCTGTTCATGAACATGCTGTTCCAGCACACCGTGATCAAACGGCCGAAGACGCCGTCGCCGACCCAAGGCAATTTCGTGCCGCGCGATTACGACGAAGATTTCAATCACCCCGCCGAAAAAGTCGAAGAAGAGGTCTAGTAGAAATGGCCTGGGACGAATCGAGCGCCTGGCTCGCCGGCGCCGCCAACAAAAAACTTTATCAGGACCTGCTCGACGATGCGACGACGCGGCCGGCGCGCATGGCGCTGCGCAAGAAGGTCGTGCATCCCGAGGACATGCCGTGGGAAATGTCGCGCCAGGGCCTGCTCAAGCATCTGATGAACGAGCAGATGAACACCCGCATGGAGACGGTCGACGCCTACATGCAGGTGATTCCACCGGGCAGCCGCTCGGGAAAGCACCGCCATCTCGCCGAAGAATGCCTCTACGTGGTCGAAGGTTTTGGCTACGACCTGCATCAGGACTGCGACGTCGAGATCACCGATACCTATGCGTGGAAGCCGCAGGCCGAGATCAAGCGCTACGAATGGGAAGCCGGCGACGTGATCTACGTGCCGCCGTGCACCATCCACCAGCATTTCAACGGCGATCCGGCGCGGCCGGCGCGGCTCATCTCCTGCACCAACCGCATCTACAAGAATTCCGGGCTCAACGACCTGGTGCAGATCGAGGACGCACCGGAGTATGATCCCAACGTGGTGCTGACCGCCGAGCTGATGCGACAATATCTGGCGGGCCGGAAGAAGAAGGTCGCCTGAGCGGCTCGGCGCTTCGGCATCGAGTTGTCCCAGCGCGGGCCAGGTCCAGCGCGCGGCTTTGCCTTCTTCATTTTACGGGGGCCTCGATGAAACCTTGCCGCCGCAAATTCTTGCAGCTCGCAGCGGGTGCCGCCGCGCTTCCGGCCTTGTCGCGCATTGCATCTGCGCTCGATTATCCGTCGCGGCCCGTGCGCTTCGTTGTCGGCTTCCCGGCCGGATCGGCGACCGACATTGTCGGGCGCCTGATTGCGCAATCGCTGTCGGGACGGCTCGGGCAGCAATTCATCGTCGATGACCGGCCCGGAGCCGGCAGTAATCTCGCTGCCGAAGTTGTCGTCAGGGCGGAGCCCGATGGCTACACGCTCCTTCAGGTCGCTTCGCCGAACGCGATCAATGCGACGCTCTACGACAACCTCAGCTTCAATTTCATCCGCGATATTGCGCCGGTCGCCGGCATCATGCGCTATCCCTACGTCATGGTGGTCACGCCATCATTGCCGGCCAAGAATATCCCCGAGTTCATCGCCTACGCCAAGGCCAATCCCGGCAAGATCAACATGGCCTCGGCCGGCAACGGCACTGCGCCGCATGTTTTCGGCGAACTATTCATGCTGATGACCGGCGTCAAAATGCTGCACGTGCCGTATCGCGGCAGCTACTTTTCGGATCTGATCGCCGGACAGGTGCAGGTCGTGTTCAGTCCAATCCCTTCGACAATCGGCTATATCAGGGCCGCTACGCTGCGGCCCTTGGCCGTAACCACGGCGCTGCGCTCGGATGCGCTGCCGGACGTTCCAGCCGTCGGCGAATTTGTAACGGGCTACGAAGCCTCGAGCTGGCAGGGTGTCGGCGCGCCCAGGAAAACGCCCGCCGCGATCATCGACAAGCTGAACAGCGAGATCAATGCCGTCATCGCCGATCCGACGATGAAAGCGCGACTTGCCGACTTGGGCGGCACGGTGCTTGCAGGCTCGGCTGCGGAATTCGGCAAGCTCATCGCCGATGAGACCGAGAAATGGGCCAAGGTGGTCAAGTCCGCCGGCATCAAGCCCGAGTGATCCGCGAGATATCGGTTTCTCGTCACGAAAACAGCAGCGACTTGATAACAACCGGGACAATGCCGGGCGGGTCGATGAACTCGCCGATGTCGACGAAGTCGAGTTGTTGCAGGCGAATGCCGTCGATCGACACAAGCTTGCCTTCGTAGCCAAGCTCCTTGTGAATGATGCGGCCAAGGCCACGGCCGATATCGCCGTCGATCATGAGGACGAGCAAATTCTCGCGAACGCCCGCGGCAGCGGCAAACCGCATGATCGATCGCGCGAGCGCGGCGAGTCGCGGATAATCCGGATCGCCGGAGAACGTGAATGCGAGGGCGATCTTGGCGTCCGCGGCGACATCGAGAACGTCGGCGCTTTTCGCGAAAGCGTCGACGATCGCATTTTCATCGACATCGCCTGTAAGAGCCAGGTCGAGATGGACGACTGGAATATTATGGACCGGCAGCACACTGGTGTCGGGCAAATAGATGGTCTTGCCGCTCACCTGAACGGTAAATTGCGAAGCACCGATAACCGTCGCGCGAATGCGCTCGGCCGGTTCTATCACGGGTACCGAGGCCCGCGTTTTCATCTGTCCGACGATCTCGTCGGCTAGGGCTTTCGCAATGTCGCCGTGGTCGGCGGTCTCGCGGCGGAATATGTACTCCGCGACCCCGCCCGAGAAGGTTATGATGGCCGGCCGCACGCTGCGTTGCAGCGGCTCGGTCAATTCGAGCGCGCGGCCGAGATCGTCGATCGGCGCGCCGACGATCTGATCGACGGCAAGCGCTGCCAACCGTCGGGCAATGGCGCGGCGAACGTCCTCATGCGCCATGCGCTCCGCGGTCGCAGCGATGCCGAGGTCGCGTGCCACCAGCGCTGCGGAATCGTCGATCCGGGTCCACGCCCCGGTTTCGTCCCGCGCCACCAGCCGGCCGCCGACCGCAAACGCCGCGACACTCTTGATTTCGCCTTTTTCGATCAAGGCAAGTTTCGTCGTGCCGCCACCGACGTCCACATGCAGCACGCAGGCGCCGCGCCGCCGTGACAGCGCGACAGCGCCCGATCCATGCGCCGCCAGGATGGATTCGAGTTTGTGCCCTGCGGTGGCGGATACGAATTTTCCGGATTCTTCGGCAAACAGCTCGTCGATGGCGCGTGCATTCTTGCGTTTGATCGCCTCGCCGGTGAGGATCACGGCGCCGCTGTCGACATCGCTGCGCTGCAGGCCTGCGTCCCGGTAGGCTTGATTGATGAAGCGCCCCAGCGCCGCGGCGTCGATGGTGCCGTCGGCAAGAAACGGGGTCAATAAAATCGGCGACTGCCAAATAATCCGGCGTTCGACGACGACGAAGCGACTCGACAAATCCTGCGACTGGCGCCGCAGCACGACCCGGGCGAACAGCAGATGCGACGTCGAACTGCCGATATCGATGCCGACCGTGCGGAAAGTGATGGTCTCCTGTTCCGCAATGGCTCGTGCGATCGCCTCCTGCTCGGCGTCGGTCAGCGCGTCGTGTTCATGCTCCAGCTCGAACTCATGCATTTGGTGATTTAGGTGGCTGGTCCGATGGATTGCGGTGTGCGAATGACGCCGGTGAGCGAATCGGGCGGTAAAGCGAGAATCTTTGCCTCATCGAAAATGTCGCCCATCTGCGATTGCACTCCCGACGTGCGGATCGCCTTGAGCCATTTGCGGTGAATGCGAGGATCCTGATCCTCGTACTCGATTTGGCGGCCGCCTTGTTGCACCGAGACGGATCCGCCGCCCTCCGAGCTTTTTCGGCGCAGCGCGATGAACGGATAGCGCCGGCTGCCGAGACTGCATGCCAGATACCGCGCCGCTTTGTCGGACGTGTTGAAATGCTGATGAAACATCCAGAACGGCGGCGTGTACATGAAGCCGTGGCGCCAGGGAAACTCCTTGAACTCGGAATCGCCTTCATACCACAATAGGGTATATCCCGCGCCGTCGACGGCGTGGACATGCGTGCCGGCGGCATGGCGGTGCGCTTTTTTATAACGGCCGGTCGGAATTTGTGAACAATGCGCATGCATGGTTCCGTCGGCCAGAATGAAACTGACATTGGACGAGCCCTTGCCGCGCGCTTCAAGCTCGTACAGCTTGAAGCTCGTCAAATCGTGGACGAAATTCGTCTCCCACACGTTACGGGTGCCTTTTGCAAGGTTCGCGGCGTATGTGCGGTGATCACCTTCGCCGGAAAAGTGCTTCGATAGGCCGCAACGGTCGGGAAATGTCGACGGATTGTCGAAGATAAAATCCAGGTTGTGATAGAGATTGATCGTAATCGGCGCATCGTTGGTGCAGGAGATGCGCGCCGATTCGACGCCTGAATTGTTGAAAATCTGGTACTGGCAGTTCAGCGGAATCGCAAACAGCGCGCGCGGACCCCATTCGAAGCTGCGCTTCTCTCCGTTGGGCAGCCACACCGTGGTTGATCCGTGGCCGGCGAGGACATAGCAGAACGCTTCGTAGAGATGCTTGACCGGACGCGTCTTCTTGCCGGCGGGCACCTCGATCACGTAGTTGCTGACAAAATCGCCGGCACCGTGCGTGAAGGCAAAACAGCCGCGGGCGTCGTAGCGATCCCACGGTCTGGTCTCCAGCGCGATGAGATCGTGGCCAAAATCGAGGTGAATGGGGATACCTTCGCCGGCGGCCCAGTCGCGATACGGATCCAAAAGAAAATTCTTGGCTTCGCCGTCTTTAAGGTCTTCGCTCACCGTCATCTATTGGCGTTCCGCTGGTTTGATTGCTGACTGTACCGCAAAGGCGCGGCTTCACTATTCCTTGTGCTGCGCCGGCCCCGCCGGCCACAGCTTGGCGGCAAGCGCAACGACGTCCTTGGGCGCGCCATAGGACTGCTTGATCTCCGCCTCCACCGCCGCGCCCGTCATCGGCGCGGGCTCGATGTGCTGTTTTTGCGCGTCAGCCAGGAATTGCGGGTCCTGCATCGTCTCGTCGAAGGCCGTGCGCACCGCCGTCACCAAGTAATCCGGGACATTAGGCGGAAACATCTGGGGGCGACCGACGTCCTGGTTGACGTTGAGCAAAGTCAGGGCCGCCCTCTCGAGCGGGCCTTTGACGTAGTCGATAAGCAGCGGAACGTCCGGCAAATCCTTCAGCGCCTTCGGGCCGACCTGCAGGATGAAACGAATCTTGTTGTCCGTCAGCCATTCCGGATTCGCCGCCGCATAGGTGTCATAGGGAACGCCGCAAATGCCCTCGACTTCGCCGCGTTCGACCGCAAGACGCATGCCCGACGTCGTGTAGCCGGCGATCACCTTGAATTTCGTGCCCAGCAGCGTGTTGAGCATCAGCGGCAGCTTGCCGGAGTTGCCGGCAAGGCCGGTGGTCGAAACGCGGACTTCACGTTTCGTGGCATCCTCGATCGTCTGGATCGAGCTGGTGTTCCAAACCATGCAAGTGCTGTACTGCGTCGTGATGGATCCGATCCATGCGAACTTAGTCGGATCGTACCTGGCGACGGGATTGCCGAGGAGCGGGTCGGTCAAGAGCGCGTTGTAGGTCGAGCCCATGACGCTGCCGTCGCGCGGCGCCGCATTGTAGAGCCAGTTGGTCGCGACGATGCCGTTCGCGCCAGGCATGTTTTCAGGCACGATGCGAGGGTGGCCGGGGATGTGATCGGCAAGATGCCGCGCCAGGATCCGTGAATACGCGTCATACCCGCCACCGACGCCGTCCGGAATAATGAATCGGATGAGCTTGCCGCTGTAGAAGCTCGCGGCCGACTGTGCTCCCGCCGGCGCGGCGGCAATTGTCAGGAATGCGGCGGCGGCAAGTACCGTCGAAACTCGTCCACGCCGCGACCCATTATTGCCTTGGTCCATGCTTTCACTCCCGCAACGCGCCCTGACTTACTCCTATCGACAGCTCTGAGTAAATCCGCGAACGTTGGCTCCGCTTTGGTGCCGAGGGCGGATGTTGGTTGCCGGGTTCGTGGGTACACGCCCGGGTTACCGCCGCTTTCGCGTAAAGCCGTAGAGCAGCGCGGCGATCAAAGCGGCGCCGCAGGCGAACGCCGCGGCGTCGGCGATGCGACTGCCGGCCAGCACGCTGATCAGCGCCAGACCCGCGAGCACTAAATTGACGACAAAGACACGGGCGACGATTTCGGTGACGGTAAAGCCGCGGTCGGTGGCGCGCTGGTAATAGTGCGTGCGGTGGGCCTGCCAGACGCGCTCGCCGCTCGACAGCCGCCGCAGCAGGGTCAGCGTTGCGTCCGCCAGATAGTACAGCGGCAGCAGCAGCGCCGCTGCGAGGTGTCCGGCGCCGGCGAGCAGCACCAGGAGCCAGCCGACCAAGAGTCCGATCGGCAAGCTGCCGACGTCGCCGAGAAAGAGCTTGGCGGCCGGCCGGTTGAAATAGGCAAAGCCCAGCATGGCGCCGCCGAGGGCCAGCGCCACGACGACCGCCTCGGGCGGCAGCGCGGCAAGAGCGCCCAGCGTCGCGAGTGCGGCGGCGATCGGAATGACTTCGACGACGGTCATCCAATCGATGCCGTCCATGAAGTTGACCAGATTGACGAACCACAAGCCGCCGACGAACAGCAGTCCGCGCTCGAGCCAGAACGGCAAAATCGGCACGACGCGCAGTTCGTTCGGCAGTGCGTAGATGACGGCGGCGACCGCGAGCGCCTGCAACAGCAACCGCGGCGTCACCCCAAGCGGCCGCACGTCATCGGCGACGCCGAGGCAGGCCATGACCATGACAGCGGCCAGAGCGGTAACGAGCGGGGCGGTCAACGGCGCGCCGAAGATGACAAGGCCTACAGCGCTTGCTGTCAGCGTGGCGGCAATGACCGCGATGCCGCCGCCTTGCGGCGTCGGCGCGCGATGCGAGGAGCGCGCGTTCGGCTTCGCCAGCGCATAGCGCTGCAGCAGCGGATGCAGCATCACGATCAGGCCGACGCAGACCAGTGCCGACAGACCGACGATGGCCGCGCCGCGCATCGCCCACATGGCAATCCCACCTTCAGGTTCGCTTGGCCGGCAATGATTCGAGGCTGGCCGTTGCGGCCCGTGCTTAGCGTCGGCGTTGCCGCGGCGCAATGCGCGCGACCAGCGCCGCGCCGCTGCCGTCGTCGGAAAGTCAAAGCGATCTCAACGGCTTGTAGCTATCCCCGGGCAATGCGATCCGCCGTTTTTTTATAGGCCCAGGCAGTCTATGGTAGCGCCATGCAGGCCTTTTTTCGCAATCCGCGCCGGATTCTGATCATCGTCCACGACCTTGTGGTCACGGCGGCGGCGATCGTGGCCGCGTTCTATTTTCGCTTCGAGGACGCCGGGCTTGCGGCGCGGTTCGACTGGCTCCTGATCATTTTGCCCGGCTATCTGGTCTATGCGGGCGTGGTCTATTGGATTTTCGGCCTGTACCTTGCGAAGTGGCGGTTCGCCTCGCTGCCCGACCTCTGGAACATTTTTCGCGCCGTGACCGTGCTGGCGCTGTCGCTGCTGGTGCTCGACTACATTCTGGTCGCGCCGAATTTTTACGGAACGTTTTTCTTCGGCAAGATCACCATCGCGCTGTACTGGGTGCTGCAGATGTTTTTTCTCGGCGGCCCCCGGATCGCTTATCGGTTTTTCCGCCATGCGCGCATCCAGCATCATGCCGACCAACGCGACGCATCGCCGGCGCTGATCGCCGGCCGCGCCGCCGACGCCGAGGTTTTGCTGCGCGCCATCGAGAGCGGCGCCGTCACCAAGATGCGGCCGGTCGGCATTTTGTCGCCGTCGCGTGCCGACCAGGGCCAATCGCTGCGCGGCGTTCCGGTGCGCGGTTACCTGACGGACCTGGAACAGACCGTCAATGCTCTGGCGGCTCAGGATATGCGCGTGGCGCGTCTGGTCCTGACCCCGACCGCGCTCGCTCCCGAAGCACATCCGGAAACCATGCTGATGCTGGCGCGCCGGCTCGGGCTTGCCACCAGCCGGCTGCCGTCGCTTGATGCCGGAGGCGAGGCCTTGCGGCTGGCGCCGGTCGACGTCGAGGATCTGCTGCTGCGCCCCAGCGTCAAGATCGATTACGGCCGTCTGGAAAACTTCATCAAAGGCAAGGCCGTGGTCGTCACCGGTGGCGGCGGCTCGATCGGCGCCGAAATCTGCGACCGCGTCGTCACCTTCGGCGCCGCGCGGCTTTTGATCCTGGAAAACTCCGAAACGGCGCTGCATGGCGTCTTGGAACGGCTTGCCGCCAAGTCTGACGCCAAGTCTGAGACCAAGTCTGACGCCAAGTCTGACGCCAAGTCTGACGCCAAGTCTGACGCCAAGTCTGACACCAAGTCTGACACCACGTCCGGCGCCACGATGGTCGAAGGCCGCATCGCCGACGTGCGCGACCGCGAACGCATTTTTCGCCTGATCGCGGAGGCGCAGCCGGACCTCGTGTTTCACGCCGCTGCGCTCAAGCACGTGCCGATCGTGGAGCGCGAATGGGACGAGGGCATCCGCACCAACGTGTTCGGCTCGGTCAATGTCGCAGACGCGGCGGCGGCGGCCGGCGCCGAAGCCATGGTGATGATCTCCACCGACAAGGCGATCGAGCCGGTCTCCGTGCTCGGCGCCACCAAGCGGCTCGCCGAAATGTACTGCCAGGCGCTCGATGCCGCCGCGGCGCGCAGCGCCAATGGCGGCAAGCCGCCGATTCGGATGATCGCGGTGCGCTTCGGCAACGTGCTGGCGTCGAACGGTTCGGTGGTGCCGAAATTCAAGGCGCAGATCGAGGCCGGCGGACCGGTGACGGTCACGCACCCGGACATGGTCCGCTACTTCATGACGATTCGCGAAGCCTGCGACCTGGTTATCACCGCGGCGAGCCACGCGCTCGGCCCGAGCCGCGGCGCCACCTCGGTCTACGTGCTGAACATGGGGCAGCCGATCAAGATCGTCGATCTCGCCGAGCGCATGATTCGCTTGAGCGGGCTCGAGCCGGGCCGCGACGTCGACGTCGTGTTCACCGGCATCCGGCCCGGCGAACGGCTCAACGAAATCCTGTTCGCGCGCGAAGAGCCGAGCGTCGATATCGGCATTGTCGGCGTGGTCGCCGCCACCCCGGTATGCCCGCCGATCGAGGTGGTGCGCGGCTGGCTTGCCAAGCTCAACGGCGGACTCGATCGCAGCGAACGCGCGGCGATCGACGGCGTGCTGCACGAAGCCGTGCCGGACTTCCGCAGCGAAGCACGATAAGCCACGCGTTCCGGCGATTTCAGCATCAACAGAGGGCAGGGGCCTGATGACAAAGGCAGTTCTCGGCATCATCGGCGGCTCGGGCATTTACGACCTGCCCGGGCTGGAGAAAGTCCGCAGCGTGCGTCTCAAAAGCCCATGGGGCGAGCCGTCGGCGCCGCTGCGCGTCGGCGAGATCGCGGGCCTGCCGGTCGTATTCCTGCCGCGCCACGACAAGGGCCATCGCCTTTCGCCGTCGGACATCAACTACCGGGCCAATATCGACGTGCTCAAGCGCGCCGGCGTCACCGATCTCATCTCGCTGTCGGCCTGCGGCTCGTTCAAGGAAGAGCTGCCGCCCGGCACCTTTGTGCTGATCGACCAATTCGTCGACCGCACCCATAGGCGCGAGAGCTCGTTCTTCGGCAAGGGCTGCGTCGCCCATGTGTCGATGGCGCATCCGGTGTCGCCGCGGCTGCGCATTCATCTCGCCGAAGCGGCGATGGCCGAGGACATCGCCGTCATTCGCGACGGCACCTACGTGTGCATCGAGGGCCCGCAATTTTCCAGCCTGGCCGAGAGCCTGACCTACAAAAATCTCGGTTATTCGGTAATCGGCATGACCAACATGCCGGAAGCCAAGCTCGCCCGCGAAGCCGAGATCAGCTACGCCACGGTCGCCATGGTGACCGATTTCGATTGCTGGCATCCCGACCATGACGCCGTCACCGTGCAGGACATCATCAAGGTGCTGATCGCCAATGCCGAGAAGGCCAAGCTTCTGGTGGCGCGGCTCGCCCGTGATTTTCCGCGCGAGCACGAGCCATGCCCGATCGGCTCCGACCGCGCGCTCGACAACGCGCTGATCACCGCGCCGGAAGCCCGCGATGCAAAACTTCTGAAAAAGCTCGATGCGGTGGCGGGGCGGGTTTTAAGGGCGGCGCGGCCGGCAAAGCGGCGATCTGGTGCGAAGAGCGTTGCTAAACGCCGCGGCAACTAAAAGAATGCGCTCGGGCAGAGAAAGTCGTCGATCGCAACGGCGGCCGAGACTTTTGCTGGCCGTTGCGATCGACGGCGTAACACGACGGACTAGATGAAATGCAAAATTTCAATAAATCGGCTGCTGCAGGATCGCCATCGGCGAGAGCGGCTCCGGCGCAACAGGCACGGGCGTGGGCGCCGTGACGGTGCCGGTCGCGGCGTCGAACGGCAGGTATTGCTGGGCGCCGCACCCGTCGGTGACGACGCCGTAGCGCGATGTCACGACCGCGCCGTTGTCGATGAAAAAGACGTAAGTGCGCCGCTGTCCGCGGTCGTAGTAACGCACGCAGGTCAGCCAATTCCATCCGCTCGCCGCGTGCACCCAGCGCGGCGACGAAATCTCGAAATTGCTGTAGCCGGCATAGCCGGTGAAACCGCGCAGCGCAGTGCCGATCGGCACGCCGTAATTGGCGGGGCTTGCCGGTGCTTCGGCGCTACCCGTCAGCGGCACGGCGCTGCAGGCCGAAAGCAGCATCGCGGCCATGATGGGAGCCGCCAACCGCCACGTTGTCGCCTTCATCCTCGCATTGTCTCGCATTTGCTCGGGGCGGGAAAGCGGACGAAACAGCCCTTGCGCTGCGCGTTTTTTCTCGGATCAAGGATCAGGGCCGAGCGCGCACCAAGGCGAGCCTTGCTCGGTGCGCGGCAGCCTATGTATAGCTGTTAAGCTTTCTGAGTTACCCGGGGCGGTGCTGGGGATCGATCCGATGCGGTGGGGCGAGCACCTTCGAGTTTTGCGCCGGCTCGCGCCGGTTGCCACGATCTTTGCGCTAGGCCTCGCCACCGCGGCCTGCTTTCAGCCGCTTTACGGCAATCATACCGTTCCCGGCGGCGACTCGGTTCGCGATCGGATGGGCGCGGTCGAGGTGGTGCCGATCGTGGCGCGCAATGGCACGCCGGAGGCGCGGCTCGCGGTCGGGCTGCGCAACGCGCTGATGTACGACCTCAACGGCGGCGCGGCACCGGTCGCGCCGACCCATCGGCTGCAGATCACGATCAGCTCGGCCATCACCACCGTCATCGTCGACGTCTCCAGCGGCCGGCCGGACACGCAGATCGAGGCCCTTAACGCCTATTTTACCCTGACCGAAATCGCCACCCAGAAGGTGGTGTTGAACGCCTCGACGTTCGGCCGTGCCTCGCTCGACATCCCAGGCTCGGCGCAACGGTTTGCCCGGCAGCGCGCCTCGCGCGACGCCGAGGACCGCGCGGTGAACACCGTGGCGGAGAATATCCGGAACCGGCTCGCCTCGTTCTTCGTGGCGGGGACGTGAGCCGACCGTATCTGCCTGCCGCCCAGACCCGGTTCGGATAGCCCCGCCGCCCGCCGGCCAGGGCGATGGTCGAACGGGCGTTTAACTAATTCTTGTTGATAATCAACGGCCTTCGTGCCTTGGCAAAGCCATTTTTGGGGCCCAGGAAAAGTCGGGGGATGCAGTCTCGCCGATCGTCCTTGCTGCGCTGGTCCGGACCACGGCTCGGCGTCATTGTGTCGTATTGCTGGGAGCACGATTAGTGGCGGACCTGAGGGGGAGCCGCAGGCTTCGGCGGCGGCGCGGGCGTGCGACGCTCGTTGCCGCGTTCGCCGCCGCTATCGGGCTCGGCCTTTGTGGCGCGCCGGCGCTCGCCCAGGTCATGCCGGCGCCGCTGCTGCATTTTCCTGCCCGATCCAAAGTCCCCGAATCGCAAATGCCGCCGGCCAACACGCCGATGCTCGTGCAGGCCGACGAGATGAAATACGACTACCCGAACAACACCGTCGCGGCGATCGGTCACGTCCAGATCTACTATGGCGGCGCCACGGTGGAGGCCGATCAGGTCATCTACGATCAGAAGACCAAACGATTGCGCGCCGAGGGTAACGCCAGGCTGACCGAGCCGAACGGCCGCATCACCTACGGCCAGGTTATCAACCTCACCGACGATTATCGCGACGGCTTTGTCGATTCACTGCGGCTGGAGGCGCCGGACGACACGCGCTTTGCCGCGACCCGGGCCGACCGCTCGCAAGGCAATGTCGAGGTGATGCAGAACGGCGTCTACACCGCCTGCGAGCCGTGCAAGGACGATCCGAGGAAGCCGCCGGAATGGCAGATCAAGGCCGCCCGCATCATCCATGACGACGGCGAGAAGATGATCTATTTCGAGAACGCCACCGTCGATTTCTTCGGCCTGCCGGTGGCGTATTTCCCGTTCCTGTCGACCCCGGACACCACGGTGAAACGCAAGAGCGGGTTTCTGTTTCCGTCGATCTCGTCGGGCAGCGCCTACGGCGTCGCCATCGAGACGCCGTACTACTTCAACATCGCGCCCGATTACGACCTCACGCTCTATCCACGGCTGATGAGCCAGCAAGGCGCGATGCTGGAGGCCGAGTGGAATCAGCGGCTGGTCAACGGCGCCTACAGCATCCGCGCGGCCGGCATCTATCAGCTCGATCCGTCGTTCTTCGCCCACGAGTACGGCGCCGGCACGGCGCAGACCCAGGCCTTTCGCGGCACCGTGTTTACCTCGGGGCAGTTCGATATCACCAATCAATGGGTCTGGGGCTGGACCGGCGTTCTGGTGACCGATCCGACCTTCATCACCGATTACGGGCTCGGCCGCTTCAACGGCACCTATCTCGATCCGTTCAAGACCGGCACCAGCGTGACCTCCGAAGGCGTTTCCCAGCTTTATTTGGTCGGCCGCGGCGACCGCAGCTATTTCGACATGCGCACGATCTACTACACCGGCTTTTCCGAGCTCGATCAGCAGACCCAGCTGCCGATCGTCGCTCCGGTGCTGGATTATTCCCGCGTGCTGCCGAACCAGGTGATGGGCGGCGAGCTCAGCTACAAGTTCAACCTGACCAGCCTGACGCGGCAGCAGGCGAGCTACGATCCGATCAGCCAGCAGGCGGTTCTCAACAACATCTGCGCCAACGGCATCGCCGAGACCGCAGATCCGGCGCTGCTCAACAAGAACAATTGTCTGTTGCGCGGCATTCCGGGAATCTACACGCGAGCGTCGGCCCAGGTGGATTGGCGCCGCACCATCATCACCGACAACGGGCAGATGATCACGCCGTTCATCCAGCTGCGCGGCGACGTCGCGTCGGTCGATGTCTCCAATCAGGCCGGGGTGTCGAACTACATCCAGCCCGGCAACACCGAGCTTGCGCGCGCCATGCCGGCGGCCGGCGTCGAGTACCGTTATCCGTTCATCGACGTCGAGCCGTGGGGCACGCAGACCATCGAGCCGATTGCCCAGCTCATTCTGCGTCCCAACGAAACCGCCATCGGCCGCTTTCCCAACGAGGATGCGCAGAGCCTGGTGTTCGACGACACCAACCTGTTCGCCGTCGACAAATTTTCCGGCTGGGACCGCGTCGAGGGCGGCGGCCGGCTCAATGCCGGCCTGCAATATACCGCGCAGTTCAACCGCGCCGGCTCGTTCAACGCCCTGGTCGGCCAGTCCTATCAGCTTTACGGGGTCAATTCCTATGAGGTCGGCGACATCACCAATACCGGCCTCGGCAGCGGTCTCGACAAGACCGCCTCCGATTACGTCGGCCGCATCGCCTATCAGCCGAACTCGACCTACATGGTGCTGGCGCGCGCGCGCTTCGACGAGTCGACATTGGCGATGCAGCGCTTCGAGGTGGAGACGCGGGCGAATTTCGAGCGCTGGGGCCTCAACTTTCTATACGGCGACTACGCCCCGCAGCCGCAGCTCGGTTTCCTGAACCGGCGCGAAGGCTTTCTCACCGGCGCGTCCGTCAAGGTCACCAGCAATTGGGTGGTGCTGGGCTCGGCGGGCTACGACCTGATTGCCAAGCAGTTCAACCAGACGCGCCTCGGCGTCGGCTATATGGACGACTGTTTCATGCTGGCGGTGAATTACATCACCGGATACGTTTATAACGGCTCGTCCAATCCCATCCCCAATACCGGCTTCGTCATGCAATTCAGCTTGCGCACCTTGGGGCCCGATGTCCTGGCGCAGACCGGGACGTTTTAGGGCGAACAGAGCCGGCAACGGCCCGCCATGGCGATCGACGATCCCGGTCTGTGGTGCGAAACCCGCGATGCCGATCGGGTTCTCGGCGCTGCACTGTTTCTCGATCGCGACGGCGTCATCGTCGCCGATACCGGCTATCTGGGTCGCGCCGAAGACGTGCGCCTCCTCGATGGCGCCGCTGCCGCCGTCGCGCGCTGCAATGCGCTTCGCATTCCGGTTGTCGTGGTCACCAACCAGTCCGGTATCGCCCGTGGCTATTACGATTGGAGCGGTTTTTGTGCGGTCCAGAGAGCATTGGCGGCGGCGCTGACTGCCGCCGGCGCCCATCTCGATGCCGTGCTGGCTTGCGCCTATCATGAGGACGGAAAGGAGCCGCTGCGGATCGCCGCGCATCCGTGGCGCAAGCCGAACCCGGGCATGATACTCGCCGCCGCCGAACGCATGAATATTGACCTGTCGCGCTCCTGGATCGTCGGTGACAAAGCCGATGATCTTGCCGCCGGCGCGGCGGCGGGCCTTGCCGGCGGCACGTTGCTGGCAGCGGATGAGCGCGCGGGACAACAGCTGTCGTGCCTTGACCGTCCGGATTTCGCGGTGACGACCGCCGCAAGTTTGTCTGAAGCGATCGCTGCCTTGATCGAAACCGGACGCTTGACGAGTCGCATATGAGCGTTGTGCAGTCCGTTCCGCCGCTGTTATCGCCGCGCAAGCAGGCGATCCGCAGCCGCTCCGACGCGGCGGCGCCGCAGCGCACCAAATGGCGTCAGCGTGCCGCGTTCTTTCATGGCGAGGATTTGCACTATCTGAAATTTCTGATCCCTGCGGGTGCGCGCGTCCTGGAAATCGGCTGCTGCACCGGCGATTTGTTGGCGGAGCTCAAGCCGTCGTTCGGGGTCGGCGTCGATATCAGCGCGGCCTCGATCGAAGTCGCCCGCCGCACCTATCCGCAGCTGAATTTCTACGTCGGCGACATCGAAGCGCCGGACCTCATCGGCGCGCTGCCCGGCCCGTTCGACTACATCGTGATCGTCGACACCATGGGCTCGCTCGACGATTGTCAGAGCATGTTCGAGAGCCTGCACGCCTTGTGCACGCGGCAGACGCGGCTGATCGTCGGCTATTATTCGCACCTATGGTATCCGCTGTTGAAGCTCGCCGAGGCGACCGGTCTGAAGATGCCGCAGCCGCCGCAGAACGTGCTGGCGCCCGCCGACGTCAAGGCGCTCGCCGCGCTCGCCGATTTCGAAGCCGCGACCAGCGAGCGGCGGCTGTTGTCGCCCATGCGGCTGTTCGGCCTCGGCCGCCTGCTCAATCGCTTCCTGGCGCCGTTGCCGTTGTTCAACAGCCTGTGCCTGCGGCACTACACGGTGTGCCGCTCGCTGCGGCGGCTTGGCGAGCCGCCGCGCAGCGCGAGCATCGTCATTCCGGCGCGCAACGAGCGCGGCAACATTGCCGCGGCGGTGCGGCGCATGCCGCAATTCGCCGAGGCGCAGCAAATCATTTTCGTCGAGGGCCATTCGCGCGACGACACCTGGAGCGAGATCGAGCGCGTCATCGCCGACAATCCGCAGCGCGACATCACGGCGCTGCGCCAGCCCGGCAAGGGCAAGGCGGATGCGGTCTATACCGGCTTCGACGCCGCGACCGGCGACGTGCTGATGATACTCGACGCCGACCTCACCATGCCGCCGGAGCAATTGCCGAAATTCTGGGAGGCGATTCGCTCCGGCAAAGGCGAGTTCGTCAACGGCACGCGGCTCGTCTACCCGTTCGAGCACGACGCCATGCGCTTTCTCAATCTGGTCGCCAACAAGCTGTTCTCCTATGCCTTCAGCTGGCTGCTCGGCCAGCGCTTCACCGACACGCTATGCGGCACCAAGGTGCTGCGGCGCTCCGATTACGAACGGCTGAAGGCGGGGCGCAGCTATTTCGGCGATTTCGATCCGTTCGGCGATTTCGACCTGATCTTCGGCGCCGCCAAGCTGTCCTTGAAAATAGTCGAAGTCCCGATCCGATATATGAGCCGCACCTATGGCGAGACCCAGATTTCGCGCTTCCGCCACGGCCTGATGCTGTTGCGCATGGTGTGGTTCGCGTTCCTGCGCATCAAGGCGCAATGACGGCGTAGGCAGCGCTTCCGCACGATGCTAGGGATGGCGGTTCGGAGCGGGGCATTCGTTTGATGGCTGGATCGGCTGGCAAGACCGCATTGATCACCGGCGTGACCGGGCAGGACGGCGCCTATCTGGCCGACTTTCTGGTCGCCAAGGGCTACCGGGTTCACGGCGTCAAACGCCGCTCGTCGTCGTTCAACACGGCGCGGGTCGATCATCTCTATCACGATCCGCACGAGGCGGGCGTCGCCTTCGACATGCACTACGGCGACGTCACCGACGCCACCAATGTGATCCGCATCGTGCAGGAAACGCAGCCCGACGAGATCTACAATCTCGCGGCGCAGTCCCACGTCCTGGTGTCGTTCGAGACGCCGGAATACACCGCCAATGCCGATGGTCTCGGCACGCTGCGCCTGCTCGAGGCGATCCGCATTCTCGGCCGCGAGCGGCAGACGCGGTTCTACCAGGCCTCGACCTCCGAAATGTTCGGCCAAGTCCAGGAAATTCCGCAGACCGAGCGCACGCCGTTTCGGCCGCGTTCGCCGTACGGCGCCGCCAAGCTTTATGCGCACTGGATCACGATCAATTACCGTGAGGCGTACCACATGCACGCCTCGACCGGCATTCTGTTCAATCACGAAAGCCCGATCCGCGGCGAGACGTTCGTGACGCGCAAGATCTCGCGGGCGGTGGCGGCGATCGAGCTTGGCCTGCAGGACCGGCTGTTTCTCGGCAACCTCGATGCGGCGCGCGACTGGGGCCACGCACGCGATTACGTCGAAGGCATGTGGCTCATTCTGCAGCAGCCCGAGCCGGACGACTATGTGCTGGCGACTGGCGAGAGTCACACGGTGCGCGAATTTGCCGAACGGGCCTTCGCGGTCGTCGGCCGCCGCGTTGTCTGGCGCGGCAGCGGCGCCGACGAGCAGGGCGTCGACGCTGCCGACGGCCGCGTATTGGTTGAAATCGACCGCCGCTACTTCCGTCCGACCGAGGTCGATTCGTTGCGCGGCGATGCGACCAAGGCGCGTAGCAAACTCGGCTGGGGTCATAAGATCACGTTCGAGGCGCTGGTCCGCGAGATGGTCGAGGCCGATCTCATTGCGGTGCGCGACGAGCAAACCCGCCGCAACCGCGCCGAATAGCGCGCGGATGGGCAAATCGGCGGCCGGCGGCGTAAACGAAGCGCAAATGTTTGGCCTATGTTCCAGCGCGGGAACTATCGTAAGTCTCGGATGCAAAATGTGTTCGTGCGTCCTCTCAACTATGGTCGCCAGTCCGCTCCGGCCATGCTAGGGAGAGGCCGCGGGCGGCGTAAGACGGGCGCCGCGGGGAAAGGGTGAGGGTCGCGGTGGCGGGGGACGGCAAGCTACGGATAGGCGTGATCGGCGTCGGCGTCATGGGCAGCAACCATGCGCGGGTACTCTCCGACATGGCCGGCGTCGACCTCGTCGCCGTGGCCGATCCGGATCGCAAGCAGCGGGAATTGGTGGCCGGTACCCTCGGCTGCGGCGCCGTTGCCGATGCCGAGGCGCTGCTGCGCGCCGGTATCGATGCCGCCATTATCGCGGCGCCGACCCATCTGCATCACGACATCGCCGTGCAATGCACCGCCAAGGGCGTGCATGTGCTGGTCGAGAAGCCGATCGCCTCGACCATCGAGGAAAGCCGCGCCATCGTCGCGGCGGCGCGTCGCGCCGGCGTCACGCTCATGGTCGGGCATGTCGAACGCTTCAATCCGGCGGTGCAGTCGATCAAGCGCGCCATCAAGGATCAGGACATCCTGTCGATCGCCATCACGCGGGTCGGACCGTTTCCGCCGCGCATGTCCAATGTCGGCGTCGTCATCGATCTCGGCGTCCACGACATCGACCTGATCCGCTGGTTCACCGAATCCGAGATTGTGGAAATCCAGCCGCAAATGTCGAGCGCGGTGGCCGAGCGCGAGGACATTGCGCTGTTGCAATTCCGCACCGCCTCCGGCGTGCTCGCCCACATCAACACCAACTGGCTGACGCCGTTCAAGGCGCGCAACATCCACGTCGCCACGCGCGACAAGTATCTGATCGCCGATCTGTTGACCCTGCAGGTTACCGAGTGTTTCGGCTTCCAGCCGGACGGCAGCTATTCGATGCGGCATTTGTCGGTCGGCTATGCCGAGCCGTTGCGCTCCGAGCTGGTCGCGTTTGTCGACGCGGTGCGCAGCGGCGAGCGTCCCGCCGTGACCGGCGAGGAAGCCGTCGCCAGCCTCGAAATCGCGATCCGCTGCCTCGATGCCCGCGCGCCGCACGCGGCGCTGCAGCGCAAGGGGCCGCGGCGCGTTGCCGGCTGACCTTAAAACGATGAATCAACACGCCCGCATCGACGACCGGCCGATTCCGTTCATCGACATCGCCGCGCAACGCCGCCGGCTCGGCCGCGCCGTCGACGACGCTATCGCGCGCGTGCTGGCGCACTGCCAGTTCGTTCAGGGGCCGGAGGTGCGCGCGCTCGAAGCCGAGCTCGCCGCGTTCTGCGGCGCGCGCCATGTCGTCGCCTGCGCCAGCGGCACCGACGCGCTGCTTCTGGTGCTGATGGCCTGGGGCATCGGCCCCGGCGACGCGGTAATCTGCCCGGATTTCACGTTTTGCGCCACCGCCGAAATGGTGGCGCTGCTTGGCGCCACGCCCGTTTTCGCCGACGTGCAGGCGGAGAGTTTCAATCTCGATCCAGAGAGCTTGCGCCGGGCGATTGCGGCCGCGACGCGTCTCGGTTTGAAGCCGCGCGCCGTCATTCCGGTCGATCTGTTCGGCTTGCCCGCCGAGCATGATGCGATCGCCGGCATTGCGGCCGAGCACGGCCTCGCTGTGCTCGACGACGCTGCGCAGGCGTTCGGCGCCGCCTATCGGGGCCGCAAGCTCGGCGCGCTCGCCACCGCCACCGCCACCAGCTTCTTTCCGGCAAAACCGCTCGGCTGCTACGGCGACGGCGGCGCAGTGTTCACCGATGACGATGCGCTGGCGGCACGGATCAAAAGCCTGCGCGTGCACGGCGAGGGCGTCGACAAATACGATGCCGCGCGCATCGGCATCACCGGCCGGCTCGACACGATGCAGGCCGCGGTGCTGTTGGAGAAGCTGAAAATCTTTCCCGACGAGATTGTCGCGCGCGACCGGATCGCGGCGCGCTACAGCGCCGGTCTGGCCGAGGTCGCCACGGTACCGCGGGTCGGTAACGAGTCGACCTCGGTGTGGGCGCAATACACCATCCGGCTGGCGCCGGGGCGGCGCGATGCGCTGGCGGCCGCGCTGAAAAGCGAGGGCATTCCGACGGCGATCTATTACGCCAAGCCGCTGCACCGCCAGGAAGCCTATCGCCCCTTCCCGGTTGCCGACGGCGGCGCGCCGGTGACCGAGCGGCTGTGCGACGAGGTGATCAGCCTGCCGATGCACGCTTATCTGGAACCGCCGGTCCAGGATCGCATCGTCGGCGCGGTCCGGCGGGCGCTGGCTTGATGCCCGACCCATCTCGCGCCACGCGGGTGGGTGAGCTACTAAAGACCTTATGTTCGGCAAAATCCTCACCGTCGGCGGTTACACGCTGCTGTCCCGGCTGACGGGTTTTTTTCGCGACATCATGCTGGCGGCGATCCTCGGCGCCGGCCCGATCGCCGACGCGTTCTTTGTCGCTTTTCGCCTGCCCAACCACTTCCGCGCCATTTTTGCCGAGGGCGCTTTCAACGCCGCATTCATCCCGGCTTACGCGCGCATCCGCGCCCAGGGTGGGGCTGAGGCGGCGCAAAAATTCGGTGACCGCATCTTTACGCTGTTGTTTGCCTCACAGGTGGTCCTGCTCGTGCTGGCGCTGGTGTTCACGCCGCAGGTCATCGAAGTTCTGGCGCCGGGCTTTTCGCGCGAGCCGCAGCAGTTTGCGCTCGCGGTGTCGCTCACCCGCATCACCTTTCCGTATCTGTTGCTGATCACGCTGGTGACTTTGTGGGGCGGCATTCTCAATGCGCTGCATCGCTTTGCCGCCGCGTCGGCGGCGCCGATCCTCTTGAACCTCGCCATGATGGCGACCTTGGCGCTCGCCTTTTATTTTCCCGGCGCCGGCTACGCGGCGGCGTGGGGCGTGCTGATCTCGGGCGTGCTGCAGGCGCTCTTGGTCGGCGGCGACACGGCGAAGAGCGGTGCCATGACGTGGTTTCGCGGGCTGCGCCTCGACGACGACGTGCGCCGCTTCTTCAAGGCGCTCCTTCCGGCGACCATCGGCTCTGCCGGGACGCAGCTTGCGCTGTTCGCCGACACCATCATCGCCAGTTTCCTCTCGGCCGGCGCGATCTCGGCGCTCTATTACGCCGACCGCATCGATCAGCTGCCGATCGGCGTCATCGGCATTGCGGTTGGCACCGTGCTGTTGCCGGAGATGACGCGCCGGCTCGCCACCGGCGACGAAGCCGGCGCGCGTTCGGCGCAAAATCGCGCCATCGAATTCGCGCTGCTGCTCGGCGTGCCGTGCATCGTGGCGTTTCTGGTGGTTCCCGACCTGATCATGCGCGGGCTGTTCGTGCGCGGCAAATTCACCGCCGGCGACGCGCACGCCGCGGCGCTGACGCTGATGGCCTACACCATCGGCCTTATTCCGTTCGTGCTGATCCGCAGCGTGGTCGCGCCGTTTCTCGCCCGCGGCGACACCGCGACACCGGTCAAGGCGGCGCTGACCGGCACGGCGGTCAACATCGTTTTCAAGATCGTGCTGATGGGGCCTTTGGCGCAGGTCGGTCTCGCGCTTGCCACCTCGATCGGGGCCTGGATCAATTTCGTGCTGGTGCTGTGGCTCGCGGCGCGTGCCGGCTTCATCGCCGTCGATGCGGAGCTGAAAGCTTCGCTGGGCAAGCTGGCGCTGGCCGGCCTTGCGCTCGCGGTTGTGCTATTTGCCGCGGCGCCGTTGCTGAACGGTCTGCTCTCCGCATTGTCGCGATTCCGCAACGAGACGCAGCTTTTGGCCGTGGCACTGCTCGGCGCTATCGTCTATGGCGTGGTCGTTCTACTCCTGTTTGGACGGCGCTGGCTTGCGCTGCTACGCCGGAGCGAGGCGTCCGCCGGTTCGTCTGCGCCCGCGGTCGATCCGCTGTGAAGCGGCGAGGATCAGTACCATGCGCGTGAGCATGATCGGCGCCGGATACGTCGGGCTTGTCGCCAGCGCCTGCTTCGCCGATTTCGGCTATCGCGTCACCTGCATCGACAAAGACGCCCGCCGCATCGCCGCGCTCAACGGCGGCGAACTGCCGATCTATGAGCCGGGACTGCACGACATGATCGCGGCCAATCTGCGTGAGGGCCGGCTCGAATTCACCGGCGACACCGCGAGCATCGCCGAATCCGATGTAGTCTTTCTCACGGTGGGAACACCGTCGCGCGGCGGCGACGGCGATGCTGATCTGAGCTACATCTTCGAGGCGGTGCGCACGATCGCGCCGCTGTTGTCCGACACCGCCGTGGTCGCCACCAAGTCGACCGTCCCGGTCGGCACCGGGGACGAGATCGCGCGCCGTATCCGCGAGGCACGGCCCGCTGCGGCGATTGCGGTCGTCGCCAACCCCGAATTCATGCGCGAGGGCGCCGCGGTCTACGATTTCAAGCATCCCGACCGCATCCTGATCGGCAGCGACGATGCCCGCGCGCAAGCGATATTGGCGGAAGTGTATCGGCCGTTCTATCTCGATGCGGCGCCGATCGTGCACGTCAGCCGGCGCACCGCGGAGCTGATCAAATACGCCGCCAATGCGTTTCTGGCGACCAAAATCGGCTTCATCAACGAAATCGCCGATCTGTGCGAATGCGTCGGCGCCGACGTGCAGGACGTGGCGCACGGCCTCGGCCTCGATCACCGTATCGGCGGTCAATTTTTGCATCCGGGCCCGGGCTTCGGCGGCTCGTGTCTGCCCAAGGACGCGCTGGCATTGATCAAGGCCGGGCGCGACCACGGCCGGCAATTGCGCATCATCGAGGCGGTCGCGGCCGCCAATGACGCGCGCAAGCGCGCCATGGCCGAAAAAGTCGTGGCGGCGCTCGACGGCTCGGTGCGCGGCAAGACCGTCGCGGTGCTCGGCCTTTCGTTCAAGCCGAACACCGACGACACGCGCGAATCGCCGGCGATCCCGCTCATTGGAGCGCTGCAGGAGCTCGGCGCCGAGGTGCGCGCCTACGATCCGGCCGGCATGGAGCAGATGAAGCTCTTGCTGCCCTCCTTGATCTATTGCGGCAGCGCCTATGCGGCCGCCGAAAGCGCCGCCGCGCTGGTGATCGCCACGGAGTGGGAGCAGTTCCGCGCGCTCGATCTCGATCGGCTCAAATCCATCATGGCGCGGCCGGTCGTGGTCGATTTGCGCAACATTTATCGGGTCGAGGAAATGCGGCGCGCCGGCTTCCGCTATGTCGCCATCGGGCGCGAAGGAGTCGCCTAGCTTGTCGGTCGCTGCGGGGCGCCTTCGGCAACGACGCGGCGCTCCAGCGGAAAAATCTGCCAGTTCAGGCGCGCGACCACGACGCCCCAAATACCTTTGGGCGCGGCCAGCATGATCACAATCGCGACCGCGCCGAGCATCAGCAGATAAATCGTGCCGAGATCGGCCAGCGTCTGCCGCAGCGCAAAGAACACGATGGTGCCGACGATCGGACCCTCGATGCGGCCGATGCCGCCGATCACCGTGATGAAGATCACGAACGCGGTCCAGTCGTTGACCGAAAACGCCGCGTCTGGCGAGATGCGCAGCCGTTGCAGAAAGATGAAGGCGCCGATCATGGCGGTGGCGCCGGCGGTGACGATGTAGACCAGAATTTTGGTGCGCCTGACGTCGACGCCGTTGCAGATTGCCGCCAGCTCGCTGTCGCGGATCGCCTTGAGCGCCAGGCCGTAGCGCGAGCGCAGCAGCAGCACGATCAGGAGCAGCACCGCGACCGCCAGCGCCAGCGCCACCCAATATTCGATGAAGTCGCGCAGCTGCCGGGTCGGCGCGATGGCGATGATCAGCGAGGCCGGCAGGCTCGTTCCGGAGCCGCCGCCGAGCACGGACACTTGCGAGGCGGTGAGCCGAAAAACCTCGGCCACGATCCAGGTGCCGATGGCGAAGTAGTGGCCGCGCAGCCGGAACACGAGGTCGGCGACCGGCACGGCGACGACTGCGGCGACAATTCCGGCGAGCGGTATCGCGGCAAGCAGCGGCACGTCACCAAAAATGCCGAACGCGAACAACAAATAGGCGCCGAGCCCCACATAGGCCTGCTGGCCGACCGAGACGAGACCCGCATATCCGGCGAGCAGATTCCACAGGCTCGCCAGCGCCACATAGGCGTAGATTTGCGCCAGCAGCTGCAGGTCGCCGCGGCCGCCCCATGCGGGCGCGGCAGCGAGGATGACGAAACCGATGGCGCACAGCGTCATGCCGACGCGGCTCGAGCGGCTGGCGAAAGTGACGCGCGTGGTCATGCGCGGCCCTTCGTGAACAAACCCTCGGGCCGGATCGCGAGAATGACGAGGAACGCGACGTGGCCGGCAAGGATTTGCCAGCCCGGATTGATGTGGGCGCCAATCGCCTGCGCCACGCCAAGCACGAGCCCGCCCGCGAACGTTCCCCATAAACTGCCCAGCCCACCGATGATCACCGCCTCAAAACCGAAGATCAGTCGCGCCGGTCCGATCGACGGATCGAAATCGGCGCGGATCGCCAGAAACACGCCGGCAATCGCCACCACGGCGAGCGACAGCGCCATCGCCAGGGCGAAGACGTGGCGGTTGTCGAGCCCCATCAGCTGCGCCACGTCCGGGCTGTCGGCGGTGGCGCGGAAGGCGCGGCCGAGCGCGGTGCGGTAGAATACGAATTGCAGCGCCGCGATCACCGCAACCGCGACGGCGAACTGCAGGAGCGGCAGCAAGCCCACATAGACGCCTTCGACCAGCCGCACCGTCGCCACTTCGAGCGCGCCGGCGTCGAGCTTGCGGTCGTCGGCCGTGAACAGCGCCAACAGGCCGTTCTGAATGATGACCGAGAGTCCGAACGTAACCAGCAGCGGCGGCAGCAAATCCTCGCCGAGCGTGCGATTGAGAATGAGCCGCTGCAGCGCGTAGCCGATCGCCGCCATCAACGGCACGACGATCAGCAGCGAGACCAGCGGGCCGATGCCGAGCGTTTGCGTCGCCACCAGCGCCAGATAGGCGGCGAGCACGATCAGATCGCCATGGGCGATGTTGACGAGCCGCATCACGCCGAAGATCAGCGACAGGCCGGCGGCGAACATGGCGTACAGCCCGCCGACCAGCACGCCTTGCAGGATGACGTTGATCCAGTCGGTCATGCGCTGCCGTCACACCCCGAAATACGCCGCCGCGATGGTCTCGCGCGTCAAATCCTTGGCGGCACCGGCGAGCGCCACGCGTCCCTCCTGCAGGCAATAGACGCGCTGCACCGCCTTGAGCGCCTGCACCACGTCCTGCTCGACCAACACAATCGCAACGCCGGCACCGAGGATCGCCGGCAGGCGCGCATAGATGTCGCGCACCACGATCGGCGCGAGACCCAGGCTGATCTCGTCGCACAGCAACAGTTTCGGATTGGCCATCAGCCCGCGGGCAATGGCGACCATCTGCTGCTGGCCGCCGGACAAGGCCGTGCTTGGCATGGCGCGGCGTTCGCCGAGTACCGGAAATAGGTCGTAGACGCTGGACAGATTCCACGGGCCGGACCGGTTGAGCTGTCCGCCAATCAGGAGATTCTCTTCCACCGTAAGCGAAGGAAACAGCCCGCGCCCCTCCGGAACGAGCGCGATGCCGCGCGCCGCGACGGCGTGCGCCGGCAGTCCGCCGATCGGCTCGCCTGCGAACGTGATGGCATCGGGGCGCGAACGTAATAGGCCGGCGATGCTCTTGAGCAGCGTGCTCTTGCCGGCGCCGTTGGCGCCGATCACCGCCACCGCCTCGCCGGCGCGCACCTCCATGGACAGGCCGAACAGCGCCTGAAAATCGCCGTAGAACGCGTCGAGCGCGCGCACGGCGAGGAGCGGCGCCGGCTGCGGCGCTTCAGACATCGGTCTCCATGCCCATGTAGATTTCGGCGACGGCGGGGCTGCGGATCACCGCGTGCGGCTCGCCGTCGGCGATAAAGCCGCCGTTGTGCAGGACGACAAGTCGGTCGACGGTTGCGAGGAGGGCGTGCACCACGTGCTCGATCCAGATGATCGACACGCCGCCGCGTCTGATGTCGCCGATGAGGCCAATCAGCGTCTGGCATTCCTGCTCGGTGAGGCCGCCGGCGACTTCGTCGAGCAACAGCACGCGCGGCTCGGTGGCGAGCGCGCGGGCGAGCTCGAGCCGCTTGCGGTCGAGCAAGGTGAGGCTGCCGGCGAGCCGGTTGGCTTTGTCGGCAAGGCCGCAGCGCGCCAGAATGTCCATGCAGGCGTCGTACACGTCGCGCTCGCGGCGGCGCGCGCCGAACGCCGCGGCGACCACCAGATTCTCGAACACGCTCATGCCGGAGAACGGCAGCGGAATTTGAAATGAGCGGCCGATGCCCATTCGGCAGCGCTGCGCCGGCGGCGCCCGCGTGATGTCGCGGCCGCCGTACAGCACGCGACCGCCATCCGGCGCGACGTTGCCGCTGACGATGCCGAACAGCGTGGTCTTGCCGGCGCCGTTCGGTCCGATGATGCCGAGCGCCTCACCGTCGCCGAGCACGAGGTCGATGGCGTCGGCTATCACGATCGCGCCGAAGCGCTTGCTCACTTTCTCAAGCGCCAGGAGCGGTGCGGTCATCAGACTACGACAGCAATTCCAGCTTGCCGCCGACCGGAATGTCCGGCGCCGATTTGTTTTCGGTGATGACGAGCTCGAATGCGGTGGCCTTGCGCTGCCATTGGCCGGCGACCAGCGGCGTCTTGGTCACGTTCTTCACCGGCTGGCCGCTCCATTTCACCGGCCCGACCATCGAATGATAATCGGTGGCCACGATGGCATCGAGGATCGCCTTCGGATCGATGCTCTTGGTCCGCTTGAGGATGTCGATCGCCACCTCGAACAGGGCATGCTGATAGCCGATCGGCTGCGTCCACGGCCGCTTGGTCGCGGTCGTATAGGCGTCGGTGAGCGCCTTGGCGCTTTGGCCGGTGAGGCCGGATTTGTACGGGAAGGTCGGTGTCCACCAGATTTCGGTGGTCAGCCCGTTGCCGCGGGCGCCGAGCGAATTGACGACCGACGGAAACAACAGCGCCTTGCCGATGGTGACGATCTTCGGATGAAAGCCCTGCTGCGCCGCCTGCGACCAGAACGTGGCGAAGTCGGGCGGGATCATGTTACCGACCACGATCTGCGCGCCCGCGCTCTTGAACGCCGAGATCTGCGAGGTGAAATCGTTGTTCATCACTTGATAGCGTCCGGGATCGTGCAGCTGATAGCCGGCCTTGGTCAGCGCCGGTGGCAGGCCGCGCTGCGGATCGCCCCAGGCATTGCCGTCGGCATCGTTCGGAAACAGCCCGCCGACGATCTTGTTGGTCGATGCCGAGTCCCACATCGGCAGATACGCGGCGATGACGTCTTCGAGGCCCCAGAAGAAGTGGTAGGTCCAGGTAAAACCTTTGGCCGGGTTGCCGTTGCGGCCGAAGAAATACGGCTGCCACGGACAGTTCGTGGTGACGCACGGCACTTCGTTGACTTCGGCCTGATCGGCGACGGGGTTCGTGGTGTCTGGAGCCGCTTGGGCAAGGATGAGATCGACCTTGTCGCGCAGGATCAGTTCGGAGGCGACTTCGGAAGCGCGCGTGCTGGTCGACTGGCTGTCCTTGGCGACGATCTGCACCGGATAGGTCTTGCCGCCGACTTGCAGCCCAGGCTGCAAAATCTTGTTGACCTGGTCGACGATGAACGGATCGGCCTCGCCGAAGCCGGCAAGCGGGCCGGTGCGCGGGCTGACGATGCCGATCTTGATCGCCTTAGACTGAGCATTGGCCGGGATGACACGCAGTACCGCGGGCGCGGCGAGGGCGCCGAAGCCGGCTTTGACCAACGTGCGGCGATCCATGCGCCCGCGCCCATCGGCTCCGCCATCCGTGTTGCTGCTGCCGTTCATGCCGTCCTCCCGTCGAACATCGCTGCGGCGGCCGCCTCGACCGCGCTCGCGAGTGCCTGCCCGCTCGCCTGGGCCCAAACTTAGCAAACGGACTCGGCTTTACCAACGCACCGCGGTCCATCCGCGTGCTGCGCCCGCCGTTCGGCCGGACTGAACGGCGCAATGGGGAACGCTGTTGCGCAGCGCCGACTCGGCCATACGGCGTTGGCGCGGCCGTGTCCGGTGCGAGAGGTCTCCGTTAACCAGGAACATTAACGATCTGGTAATGAATTAATTTGCGCCGTTAAGGTTTTGGTCTACAATGACCTTTGGTTGAGGAGGCCATATTCGGCGGCACGAATTTTCTTTGCTCGCTGCCGTTGCGGTCTTTTGAGGCTGTTACGGGCGGCTGGCGCGAGCGGGCCGCAGAGGTGGAGCGCCGTCGGTTTGCTCCGGCGGCCAAGTTGCGGTGCCGAGGTTGGAATGAAAATGTCGCGCTTGATCGACGCCGCGTTGGTGGCGTGCGTGTCAGCTCTAGCGCTGGTCGCAAGCATTGGGGCGTCTATTCTAGCGAGCACGCCCAGCTACGCGATTCCGTCTCCCGATCTGGTGGTCGGCTCGATCTCGAGCATTTCGCAACTCATCGCGCTGGCATCGGCGATGGTCGGCGGCGGTGCCATCGTGGTCGGCGCGCGCGCCGGCGCCAATGGAGCCGGGGCCGCGCGTGCGGCCCGCATCGCCTGGCGTATCGCCGCTGGCGCCGGTCTGTTTTTGGTCGTGTCGCTGGCGGCGAATTATTATCAATATTCGAGCAGTGCCGCGGCACGGCAGGCCCGGCTGGAAGCCGCCATTCAGCGGCCGACCGTCATGTCCGACGGCAAGACTCTCGATGCCGACCTCAAGGAAGTGAGCTTTGACGAGCAGCAGCACTCGTCGCTCGGTATGTCCACCGAGGACGTTGCGCGGCTCATGGACGAAAAGCGCCGCGGGCTCGCCGGCGACACGGTCTTTATCGACGTTCGCGAAAACCCCGAGATCGCGACCGGCATGTTGGCGAACGCGACGCCGATTCGTTTTCCGGATTTTTCGCCGGCGCGCGTCAAGGGCAAGCGCGCCATCCTGCTGTGCGACAACGGCAATCGCAGCTACGAGACCTGCCAAAAACTGCACGAGCTGGGCATCGACTGTCGTTTCATGATCGGTGGCCTGGAGAAATGGCTGGCCGAGCATCGGCCGTTGGCGGACAAGGGGGTGACGAGCCTCGCCGACTTCCGCAGCCTGCCCGACTATCCCAACAAGGACACGCTGCTCGACACGCCGGACGTTCGCAAGCTGCTGGACGAGGGCGCGGTGTTCGTCGACGTGCGCTATCCGGGCGAATTCGCAGCGTACCATCTGCCGCAGGCGATCGATCTGCCGATCCGGCCGACGCCGCTCGCAAAACTGCACGAACGCATCGCCGCGCTGCCGCACCGGCCGATCATCGCGCCGTGCTACGACCGCCGCAGCTGCTTCTACGCCCAGATCCTCGGCCACGAGGTGACTGCGGCCGGCTACGATTTCCGCGGCCGCTACACGGTGCCGTGGGACTATTTCGTCGCGCCGCCGCCGCGCCCGTATATCCAGCAATATCTCAACGAGCTGCATAAGAGCTGGTGGGGCAAGCTCGTCGACCTGCTCGCCGCCGGCCTCAACAAGAGCGCCGACTGGGCCGGCTTCCTGCCGGTGATCCTGCTGCTCGCAATCGTCTCGCGTCTGACGGTGCTGCCGTTCTCGTTCAAGGCGGAGCGCGATCAGATCCTGTCGCGACAGCTCGACGGCGAGGTCAAGGCTTTGAAAGAGCGCCTGGCATCCGATCCACGACGCGTGGCGCGGGCGATGCGCGCGCTTTATCGGCGGCATGGACTGACGCCGCTGCGTAATCTTCTCGGCCTGCTGTTTCTGCCGGTCATGTCGGTCTGTGTAGCTGCGGTGCACGCCACCGCGGTCGAGCGCAGCCAGAGCCTGTTATGGGTCGCCGACGGTGCGCAGCGCGATCGCAGCTTTGTGCTGCCGCTGCTGTTTGCCGCGCTGATCTGCCTTTATCTCGACAGTGCGTTCGTCCGTACCCGGCGCCAGCGCGCGCTGATCTGGGCCATCGGTATGGTCGCGCTGACCGCGACCGGCGCCATTCTCAGCACTGCAGTCGACGTCTATCTGGTCGCGAGCGCCTGTCTGCTGCTCGTGCAGCGCGTCGCTGTTTCGACCCGGTGGAGCGACGTCGGCCTTTGGCTGCGCCGCCTGCGGCTGAGCGACGGTGTGATTTCGCTCGACGACGTCGATCGACTCGGCGGTTGCGGCAACAAGGCCCGGCATCTCGGTCTGATGCGCTCGCGCGGCTTTGCCGTCCCGCAGGGCATCGTTCTCACCACCAAATTTCTGGAAAAGTTCGTTGCCGCTTCGCCGCAATGGCGCGCGCGCGAACTCGACCGCATTTGGCGCCACCTCGGCCGGCAAAAGCTCGCGGTGCGCAGCTCCGGCAGCGTTGAGGACGGCCGCGCCAACAGCTTTGCCGGCGTTTTCGAATCGATCCTCAACGTCGATCGAATCCGCCTGGAGGCGGCGGTGGAGGACGTGCTGGCGTCGTTCGGCGGCGCCGTCGTTGCCGCTTACGGTTCGGGCCGCGGCCAGCCCAACATCGTCGTGCAGCGCATGGTCGACGCGGTCTATGCCGGCGTGCTGTTCACCCGCGATCCCGGCTCGCCCACCTGCTCGTTCGTCGAATTCGTCGCCGGGACGGCTGACAAGCTGGTAGCCGGCGCCGCGACGCCGGACTCGCGGCGCTTCGGGCGCGTTTCGCTGCAGCCGATCGACGACGGCGCCTCGCCGATCGAACTCAAGCCGCTGGTCGCCATCGGGCTTGAACTGGAAACCTTGTTCGGCGGCCCGCAGGATGTCGAATGGACCTACGCCGACGGCCGGTTCTATCTGGTGCAGAGTCGCGACATCACGCGGTCTGAATCCGGTAACGGCAACACCGTGATTCAGGGCGAATGGGCCCGCGTGCTCGACAGCGCCGCCGGCGCCGCGCCGGACGAGATCGTTTTCGAGCAGAACGAATTGTCCGAAGTGCTGCCGCGGCCGAGCGTGTTGTCGCTGTCCTTGATGGAGTCGCTGTGGGCGAGCGGCGGCAGCATCGATCTCGCCTGCCGACAGCTCGGGTTCGGCTATCGGGTCGAGGAGGACGCGCCGCGTTATCTGCAGACCGTGTTCGGCCGGCTTTACGTCGACCGGCGCGAGGCAACCGCGCGCGCACCGAAGATCAGCGGGCTCGCCGCGTCGCGAGTCAATCGCCTGGCCGACAAGATCAGGCATGATTTCACCAATGACTTTTTGCCGCGCTTCCTCCGCGAAATCGCGCTGCAGGAGGCAATCGATTTCGACCGACTGCCGACGCCCGATCTGCTCAATGCGGTCGCGCGGGTTCGTGAAAATTACGTCGGATCGACCAGCGTCGCGGCGTCGGTGATCAACATTGCTGCCGACTTCTATCTGCGACAGGCCAAGGAACGGCTCATCGCGGCCAAATTGGAGCCTGCCCACTTTCTGGCGCATGCCGAGCTGACGGAGTTCGAGCGTGCGCTCGCAACCGCCAGCCAAGCGGCGCCGGAGCTGCGGCGCAAAGCGCTCGTCCAGGCGATCGGCCATCGTGCCGCCTTCGATTACGAGCTGGCACAGCCCCGCTACGCGGAGCGTCCCGGCGAACTCGATCCGCTGCTTGGGGTCGGTGCTCCGCCGGTGCACAGCTTTGCCGACGCACGCGCCGCGCTGGAGCAAGCCACCGACGATCGTAAGCTCAAGGACATGGTGCTCGTCGCCTGCACCTTTCAGACCCTGAAGGAAGACGCCAAACACCATTCGCTGCGCGAGATCGCGGTACTGCGCCGTGCGTTGGTCGCGCTCGACCGCCGCTTCAAGCTCGATGGACTGGTGTTCTACCTGACGTTCGATGAGATCGACTGGCTGCGCGACGACGTTTTGGCGGTGAAGCTGCGCGGCATTGCGGCCGAACGGCGGCAACGCTCGACCGAGCTTGCGCACGTTGCGGTGCCACCCCCGACGCTGACGCCGCGGCAGATCGAGGAGGCGGCGCTGGGGATCCGCTCGCAGGCGCCGTTCGAACCGGGCCGCGCTGCCGGCATCCGGGTTTCCGGCAGCGGCGTCGTCGAGGGCAGAGCCTGCGTGGTCATGAACGACGATGCGGCGGCGCTGCCGACGATTCCGAATTTCCGCGACGGCGACATCGTCGTCAGCCGCATGGTGCCGCCGGCCTGGATTCCCTACTTCCAGCGCGCCGGCGGCTTTGTCTGTGAGATCGGTGGCTGGCTGAGCCATACCGCGATCGTGGCGCGCGAGTTCGACGTGCCGCTGATCGTGCAGGCCAAGGGGCTGCAAGCCGTCAAGACGGGAGAAGTTATTCGGCTGCTTCCCGACGGCGGCATCGAGCTCGTGGAAGAGACGCGGCTCGCCGCGACAGCTTAGCGGGCAACGAGCCGGTTCGCTTAATCGACGACGAAAGGCTGCGGCTGGAGCAGCGCCATTGCCGCCGCTGCGACATCTGCGCGCGTCCTGCCGATCACGGGTTGTGGACGACTATCGCACAACCCAGCACACGCGAGGGCTTTGCCTGGCTCAATGCCGTCGCGGTCGTCGAAAACAAACGCATTGTTTACCGCGCCGAGCAGCGCCAGCACGCAGAATGCGGCGACGGCGAGGGTATTCCCCGAATTCCACCGCAGACTGGTCCAGAGCATCGGCAAATCGCCCCTTCATTCGACCGGCAGTGCGCCACCACGCGACCGGAATTAGCAAAGCCGTGTGACGGGCCGATTACGGCGACCGCTAAAATTTGAGCCGTTTCCGAGTGATCTCGGTGACATCGGCGTAAACGCTGCCTTAACCCCGACCGTCCGGCGATTCAGCCAATTGTAACGAGATCGCCGTAGGTTGCGGCAGCAATCAGGGAATTCCAACGGTTGGATTGGCCATGCGCGCCGTTTTTGTTTTGCTGTCGTTGCTGTTGTCGCCGTCGTGGGCCGCAGCACAGACGTTCGTCGTCCAGGGATCGACCACGTTTACGCACCGCGTCATGGAGCCCTATCAGGGCGCCATCGAAGCGGCGTCGGGCCACAAGCTGACGGTGGTGCCGAACAAATCCAGCCTCGGCCTGCTCGCCCTGTTCGATAAGCGGTCCGACTTCGCGATGATTTCCGGACCGCTCGCCAACGAGATCGCGCGATTGAAGCCCGAGCATCCGGAGCTTGCGTTCGATCGGTTGCGCGCCTTCGAGATCTGGAGCACGCGCATGGCCTTTGCCGTGAACGAAAACAATCCGGTGCGCCGGCTGACCTCCGAGCAGATGCGCGCCATTCTCTTGGGCACGATCACCAATTGGCGTGAGGTCGGCGGCTCCGACCTGCCGATCCGGGTTGTTCATGTCCGTGATGGCGGCGGCGTTCAGGCCTCGATCGAGCAGGAGCTGCTCGACGGCAAAAGCATGCAAGCGCGCGAACCGATTGCCGTGCAGATCAGCTCGCAGGTGGTCAAGATCGTCGAGCAGATGCCCGAAGGACTGGGCTTGTCGCAATTGAGCATCGTCAAAAGCGCGAGCGTCGCCGAGCTGAAGCTGGATACCGATGTCGAACAGCATCTCACGCTGGTGACGCTGGGCGATCCCAGCCCGGCAATGCAGAAGGTGATCGACGCGGCCCGCGAGATCGCCAGCACGGCCTTTGAATGACGCGCCTTGCCGACCTCCGCCGCAGAATATTGCCGCGCCGCTTGGGTCTGGCCGCCAAACTGTATTTGCTGGCGGCGCTATCGACGTTCGCGGTCGCCATTCTGGCCGGCTCGTCGCTGCACTTTGCCCGCGTCACCGAAGCCGCCGCCGCTCAGCTGAGCGGCAAGGCGTTCAAGACCGTGGAAAACTCGGCGCTGCTGCAATCGCTGTTGGCGCAACATCGGCAGATCATCGAGAGCGCGCCTGCAGAGGTCGACCGCAACCGGCTCGAGGCAAGCCAACGGGCATTTATCGAGAAAAGCTCCGAGCTGTTCGCGCTGATCAAGCGAATCGACCGTGACCAAGACGACACCATCGCCCGTCAACTCGAAACACAAATCAATGACGGCCTTCCGCTGCTGGTCAAAGCCGGCCAGGAGGTGATGTTCTACGCTTATAACTTCGCGCAGGACAAAGCGCTCGAATCCGCCGCCGCCTATGCCCGCGTGGCCGACGGGTTGGAAGACCAAATCCATCACTACCGCAGCCATCAGATCGCGGCGGCCAATGCGACGGTCTCGGCATTGTTCGACAGCGCCCGCGCGCTTCTGTTCTGGGTCTCGACCAGCGCCTTCGTCGCCCTTATCATGATCGGGCCATTGGGCTTGGCGGTCATGCGCAGCGTACTCGGCCGCCTCGACCGCATCACCCGCTACATGACCCGGCTCGCCGGCCAGCCGCTTGCCGAGGAAGTGCCGTCGCGCGGTGACCGCGACGAGCTCGGCGACATGGCGCGCGCCCTGCAGGTGTTCAAGGAGAACGGCGCCGAACTGCTCGAGCGCAAGCTGCAGCTCGAGCAAGTCAACGGCCAGCTCGATCTCGCGCTCAATAACATGACGCACGGCCTGTGCATGTTCGACGCCGCAGGCAAGCTCATCATCTGCAATCAGCGTTATGCCAGCATGTACGACGTGCCGGTGCAATTGACCCAGGTGGGCACGCCGCTACGGACGATTCTGCAATTCCTGGTGAACAAAAAAACTTTTGCGGGGACCGCGGAGGAGACGTTCGCGCCTATCGATTCCAATCCGCCGGGCGGCTCGTTCCAAGTCGTGCGGCCGCTCACCGATGGTCGCCTGATCGCGATCTCGCATCAAAGCACGGCCGACGGCGGCTGGGTCGCCATTCACGAGGACATCACCGAGCGGCAGCGCGCCGAGGCGCATATCGCCTATCTGGCGCGGCACGATCACCTGACCGATCTGCCGAACCGCGTGTTCTTCCGCGAGGAATTGGACGAGTGCGTGCGCCGGCTGCGCAAAGGCGAGAAGTTCACGATCCTGTGCCTCGATCTCGATCGCTTCAAAAGCGTCAACGATTCGCTCGGTCATTCGATCGGCGACAAGCTGCTCGGCGCCGTCGCCAAAAGGCTCGCCGGCTGCGTCGACGAGCAGGATTTCGTCGCCCGCCTCGGCGGCGACGAATTCGCGGTGATTCAGTCGAATGTGGTGCGGCCTGAGGAGAGCGGGGCTTTGGCCGGCCGTATCATCGAGCGGGTCGGGGCGCCCTACGAGATCGAGGGGCAGCAGCTCAACGTCGGCGTCAGCATCGGCATCGCCATCGCGCCGACCGACGGCAAGGACGCCGATCAGCTGCTCAAGAACGCCGATCTGGCGATGTACCGCGCCAAGGCCGACGGCCGCGGCTCGTACTGTTTCTTCGAAGCGGAAATGGACGCGCGCATTCAGGCGCGCCGCGCGCTGGAAACCGAGCTGCGCAACGCGCTCAACGAGGGCCAGCTGCAGCTGTTCTATCAGCCGGTGGTCGATGCGGCATCCGGCAGGGTGCAGTGCTTCGAAGCACTGCTGCGCTGGTTCCACCCGCGGCTCGGCGCGGTGCCGCCGAGTGAATTCGTGCCGCTCGCCGAGGAGTCCGGGCTGATCGGTCCGCTCGGCCAATGGGTGCTGCGCTCGGCCTGCGCCGAGGCCGCCAAGTGGCCGGCGCAGTTCCGCATCGCCGTCAATCTGTCGCCGATCCAGTTCAAGAACACCAATCTGGTCAACGTCATCGTCGGCGCGCTGGCGGCCTCGGGCCTGCCGGCGTCGCGGCTCGAACTGGAGATCACCGAATCGCTCTTGCTCGACGCCGATCCGAAGAACATCGCGGTACTGCATGAGATGCGCGCGCTCGGCGTCCGGATCGTGATGGACGATTTCGGCACCGGCTTCTCGTCGCTGAACTACCTGCGCAGTTTTCCGTTCGACAAGATCAAGATCGACAGGTCGTTCGTCAACGACATCGCCAAGGGCGGCGAATCGATGGCGATCGTCAAGGCGATCATCGACCTGGCACGGGCGCTCGACATCGCGGTGGTGGCCGAAGGCGTCGAGACCGAGGAGCAGCTCAAACGGCTGGTCGCCGAAGGCTGCCACGAGGTGCAGGGCTACTATTTCAGCAAACCGGCGCCGATCGAACATTTCGAGAAGATTCTGTTCGAGCGTAACGGCCGGATCGTGCTGGCGGCGTAGTAGCAGCAGCAACGATCAGAGAAAGCCGTCGATCGCAACGGCTGCGAAAGCTAGCCTCACCCGCGTCCCGCCTCCGCCTCCAGCATCTTGCCGAGAATGCGCTTGTAGCGCACCGGGCCGACATCGACGGCGAGGATCAGCGGGTCGAGCGGCGTCGGCGCTGCCTCGATCACGCGCTGCTGGGCCTCGATCACCGGCGCATCCTGCTCGGCGAAGGCGAAGCGGCGCATCTTGGCGATCTTGTCCTGCAGTTCGCGGTTGAGCGCGTCGTCGGTCGTCATGACGCCAAAGCGCACGGCGGTGAAATGATAGAGCGTCGAGCGCGCGTTCTGTGGCGTCAGCATGTGGATCGCGGTGTAGCCGGTGCCGCTCTCCGGGGCTGCGCCCATCTTGCAGATGCCGGTGACGAGGCGGAGCGTCGACGGCGCCATCCAGCGCATCTTGGTGAACTTGTCGACGCGCTCCGGGTGGCCCGGCCAGAACTGGGCGAACATGCCGGGCGGCGCCGAGTTGGTGGCGTGGCGGCCGACCACCACGTCGTCGCCGTCCTGCTCGACGTCGATCTCCGACTCCACGGTGTCGGCGTTGCCCAGAATGCCGTCGTGCAGGTACGAGGTGTGGCTGAGATCGAGCAGGTTGTCGATGATGAGCTGATAATTGGCGCGGATGGTGATGCTGTCGCGCTTGGTGGTGTAGATTTCCGGCACGTTGTCGAGCACGGCGAAGTCCGGCACCTTGGCGGCGTCGGCGGGCTCGGCGCCCATCCAGAGCCACACCGCCTTGTGCTTCTCGACCACCGGATAGCTCTTCACCCGCGCCCGCGGCGGGATGTTCTTGGTGCCGTGCGGGTTGCGCACGCAGGCACCGCTGCCGTCGAATTCGAGGCCGTGATACGGGCACTGGATGCGGTCGCCGCCGACCACCTTGCCCATGGAGAGCGGCGCAAAGCGATGCGCACAGCGGTCCTCGATGGCCGCCACTGAGCCGTCGGCGCGGCGGTACAGCGCGATCGGCTCGTCCATGACGGTGCGGGCGACGATTTTCTCGTCGCCGATGTCGTCCGACCACGCCGCCACGTACCAGGCGTTGCGCAGATAAGGCCCGCTGATCAGTTCCTGGTGCGGCTTGCCATTGGTTCGCTCGAACGGCTGCGGCTGCTGCATTGTCATGGCGTCACCCGATTTCGAAAACGCATGGCCGCGACGGCGGCCATGCCGTTTCACTCAATGCTGATCTTAGCGAACTTGATGACCTTGGCCCATTTCTCCGTGGCCTCGAGGATCACCTTGCCGTACTGCGCCGGCGTCATCGCTTCCGGCTCGATGCCGAGGCCGACCATGCGCTCCTGCATCGCTGGTTCGGCGATCACCGCGTTGATCTCGGTGTTGAGCTTGTCGATGATCGGCGTCGGCGTGTTGCGCGGCGCGCCGATGCCGAGCCAACCGCTGCCCTCATAGCCGGGCACCACATCGCCGAGCGGCGGGATATCCGGCACGGCGGGGAGCCGCTTGGCGCTGGTCACCGCAAGGCCGCGCAGCTTGCCGGCGCGCAGATAGCCGATTGCCGGGGCGAGCGCCACGAACGACATTTGCACCTGGCCGGCCAACAGGTCCGGCATGTAGTTGGTGCGGTAAGGCACGTGCACCAGATTGACATCGGCCAGCATCTTGAACAGTTCGCCGGCCAGATGCGGCGCGGTGCCGATGCCCGCCGACGCCATGTTGATCTTGCCCGGATTGGCCCTGGCATAGGCGATGAGCTCGGCAGCCGTTTTTGCCGGCAACGACGGTGTCACCGCCAGCACGAACGGCGTGTAGCCGATGAAGGCGACCGGCGCGATGTCGCGGGCGAAGTCGAACGACAGGTTCGGATAGAGCGCAACGTTGGCGGCATTGCCGGAAATCGCCGCGAGCAGCGTGTAGCCGTCGGGCGCTGCCCGCACCACGTACTCGGCGCCGATATTGCCGCCGGCGCCGGGCCGGTTCTCGACCACGACGGACTGGCCGAGCCGCTGCGATAGCGCTGGTGCAATCAGCCGCGCCGCAACGTCGGGGGCGAGGCCGGCCGGCAGGTCGACGATCATCTGCACCGGCCGTGTCGGATAGGTCTCCGCCCGCGCCGCGCGCGGCAGGGCCGATAAAGCCGCGGCACCGGCCAGCTGCAAAAAGCCTCGACGGGGATAGTGCATTGCGGCCTCCCTCGCTGCGCCGTGACATTATCATTGATCGGCACCCGCGGCGCCCGTATCCTGCGGCAAAATTACCCGGAGGACTGCAAATGACGAACGGCAGAGTGACCGGCGTGCGCAGCATCGAGCTCGGCGTGCGCAATCTGCAGCAATCGGCGGATTTCTACACCAAGGCCTGGGCGCTCGAAGAGGTTTGCGCCGACGGCGACGGCATCCATCTGCGCGCCACCGGCGGCGAGCATCACGTGCTCACCATTCGCGAGCGGCCGAAGCCGGCGCTCTTGAGCGTGAATTTCGCCGCCCGCGATCGCGCCGCAGTCGACCAGCTCTGCGCCAAGGCGAAATCCTATGGCGTCAAGGTCGCGGGCGATCCGGTCCCGCTGTCGGCCGCCGACGGCGGCGGCTACGGCTTCCGCTTCGCGACGCCGGAAGGCATCCCGATGAGCATCTCGTCGGATACCGCGCAGCACGCCGACACCGCCCTCGATCGCTCGCGCCCGAGCAAGATCAGCCATGTCGTGCTCAACAGCGGCAGCGCCGGCGAGCAGATGTCCTTCTTCATCGACTTGCTCGGCTTTAAGCACTCCGACAGCACGCACATGATGGACTTTCTGCGCTGCTCGCGCGACCACCACAGCATCGCGCTCGTGCGCGCCAACGGGCCCTCGCTCAACCACGTCGCCTATGAAGTCCCCAATATGGACGGCCTGATGCGCGGCAGCGGCCGGGTCAAGCGCAACGGTTTTGACGTCGAGTGGGGCGTCGGCCGCCATGGTCCGGGCAACAACGTCTTCACCTATTTCATCGAGCCGGACGGTTTCGTCGCCGAGTACACCACCGAGCTCGATCAGATCGACGAAGCCACGCACGTTCCCCAGGACGCCAAGTATTGGGACAAGATGGTGCCGATACGCGGCGACCGTTGGGGCATGGCCGGCCCGCCGTCGAACCGCATGCAGTTCGCCATGTCGGGCGGTTTCTATCTCGGCGAACAGCCGCCCGAAGGCGTGCGCTGCGAGGACATTATCAGCCGCAAGCTCGGCTAGTGGCGCTTGCTGCGCTTTCGCTTTCACGACGCCTTTCCTTATTATCGTCACCACCGGGCTTGACCCGGTGGTCCATGCTGGCGTGACGAAAGCAAAGCACGACGACAAATCACAGCGCGTAGGGTGGGCAAAGGCGCGAAGCGCCGTGCCCACGCGTTTCTCATTCGCCGAAGCTACCGACTAATTCTCCCGAATCTCCGGCCCAGTCGGCGGGCAATATACCCTCGGCCACATAGCGGTGAAAACTGCTGAACGGCCAATCACCGACTCGGGTCACCAGCCCGTGCTTGACCGGATTGTAGTGGATGTAATTGACGTGGCGCTCGAGGTCGGCATCGTCACGGACGGCATGCTCCCAATAGCGGCGCTGCCAAATGCCTTTCTCACGCTTTGTAATCTTGCTCGCCGAGCGCGTCGGTACCGGCGCAAGGCCGCGTGAGAAAGCGGATTTGAACAGGCTCCAGCGCGAGGCGTAATCGGCATCGCCGTCCGGCAGCTGCCACAGAGCATGGATGTGGTCGGGCAGGATGCAGATGGCGACCGTCGTAAAGGGCAGTCGCCGTTCGACGCCGGCGTAGGCGCGCCGCAGGCGTTCAATATGACGAACCAGCAGATCGCTTCGGCGATCGGCGAATACGAGCGTGAAAAAGGACAATCCGCCTTCGATCTTGACCCGACGATAACGGGACATCTGAGTTGCCGTCACGGGTTTGGTGGGCACGGCGCTTTGCGCCTAAGCCCACCCTACGAACTTTGCCCACCTTACGATCTAATGTCTTGTTCTGTTGATGGTGTGACGCCGCCTTGTCCCATCCGTTTGGGCAAGACATTTGTCGCCGGCTCTAACGGCTTCAGGACCATAATTAGCCATGGCGTGCCGCCTGGCGGCGGCGTATCCGTATTGAGCCACGGCCTGTTTTAATTGCTCACACTGCATCGGGTCCATGTCCGGAGCCTGAGCGTACGAGTAATCGGCCAAGAGCAAAATAGCAGCGGTTGCGAATAGGACCCTCATCATGGCTGCTCCCTTGTTGCTTAAGTCTTTCGCCGGGCCGTCCGGTAACTGCCAAAGGGCGTGGATGTGATCGGGCAGGATGCAGATGGCGACCGTCGTGAAGGGCAGTCGCCGTTCGACGCCGGCGTGGGCGAGGCGCAGGCGTTCAATATGACGGACCAAGAGATCGCTGCGACGATCGGCGAGTACGAGCGTGAAAAAGGACAATCCGCCTTCGATCTTGACGCGAGGATAACGGGACATCTGAGTTGCCGTCACGGGTTTGGTGGGCACGGCGCTTTGCGCCTTAGCCCACCTACGAAATATTACTACGCGCTATCTCACCCGCACGCCGGGCTGTCGCCATTGGTGAACTCGACGCCGGCTTTTTCCAGGGCGTGCTGCCCGACCTCATCGCCACGCGCTTGCCGCGCGTAATCTTGGCAAAGCCTCAGCAGCGTATCGTAGTCGACTTTCAGGCCCGCAGGCGAAATGCCAAGGCCATCCAGGCCCAGCGCGCGGTTGGCGCCGCGCGTCCAACGCACCATGCGCCTGAGACCCAGCCGGGCCTCGACACCCGGCTTAAGCGCGAGGACCACGCAGCGATTCCGGCCATTATACGACCAGGTCGAAATGCGCGTGACCGCGCTCCAAGGAATGAGGGCCGCGGCAACGCGCCTGTCGCAAATGCCTTCGGGTGAAATTGTGATCACGGGGCGCGGAGATTTGAGGAGACGCCACACTGCAACGCAGGTGCACAGACCGAAAAACACGATCCCGATGTATCCTCCGACCAATCTCCCAAAGATGGCGATTCCGGGAAAGACTGCCACGAATATCGCGCAACCCGTCATAAGCAAGCCAAGTCCGACAAAGCCGAACAGTTTGGCAGGCGAGCTTTCGATTATCAGGGTGCGCGACGTATCGGTCATTGCTGCGCCGGAGGCAGGATCTCCTGAATGCATACCTGATCAATGAGGTGCTCACGCCGTATATCGATGAGATGCGCTCTCTTCTCGTCATTTGTCAGGTTTGCCCCAATTCCTTGGGTCATAGCCAACACAATCGAGCCGTCGGGCATATCCAGCCAATACGATCGGCGAACGAGCCTATTCGACGCATCACGCGCGAACGGGCTGTCAGGTTCGGCGCTGAGATCAGGTTCGAAGAAACGGGGCATGGGCGCTCACCGTCGCGGTTGATTTCGAATTATCCTACATCATTGCATTACAAACACGCCCTTGCCGGCGGTCTGCTGATCGAACAACCGGTACGCTTCGTCGGCTTGATCGAGCCGCCAGCGGTGGGTGAACAGCCGATCGACTGCGACGTTACGGTCGGCGACGAAGCGCGCGCAGTCGGCCTGGATCGACGTGGAAAACGTCCACGAGCCGATGATGGTGAGCTGCTTGCGCAGCATGTCGGGGCTGACGTCGAGCGTGACGTTGCCGCCTTCGCCGACGAAGCAGACGGTGCCCCACGCGCGCGTGCCGCGCACGGCGACAAGGCGGCCATCCGCGGTGCCGGAGGTGTCGAGCGCATAGTCCGCCCCGGCGCCGTGCGTCAGCGCCTTGATCGCGGCGACCGCGTCGTCGCGCTTCGGATCGATCAGCGCCTCGGCGCCGAATTCCTTGGCGCGCTCGAGCCGCTCGTTGCTGACGTCGAGTGCGATGACGCGTGCGCCCATGGCGGCGGCGAGCTGCGTTGCCGAAAGTCCGACCGGTCCCTGGCCGATAACCGCGATAGTGTCGCCGCCGGCAAGCCGCATCCGCCGCAGCGCCTGATAGGCGGTGCCGGTGCCGCATGAAATCGCCGCGCCGGTGGCGAAGTCGATCTCGTCGGGCAGCGCAACGAGTGTGTGCGCCGGCACCTTCATGTAGGGCGCGTGCGCGCCGTGGCCGGTGACGCCGTACACGGTGCTGCCGGCGACGCACATCTGCGACCAGCCGGTCCGGCAATGGGTGCAGCGGCCGCAGCCGGAGTAATGATGCACCATGACACGGGCGCCGATCGGCGCGGTCCGCGGATCGACCGCGCCGCCGATGGCGGCCACGACGCCGCACGGCTCGTGTCCGGCAATAACGGGTCCGCTCACTTTGCCGAGGCCGAGCGAGGCCGTCTCGCCGCTCGCTCGATAGAATTTTAGATCGCTGCCGCACATGCCCGAAGCCTTGATCTCGAGCACGACGTCGCTCGGTCCCGGCGCCGGATCGGGAAATTCCATCAGCTGCAATGTGCGGCCGCCCAGAAACGTCACCCCGCGCACGGTTTCCTCCTTCGGGCTACAAGCCGTCGAGGGTATGCTAAAGAATCCGGGGTGTCTCACCAAGCCGGCAGCCGCGCCGATGAACGACGTTTCGCATCCGCCCTTTATCGGCCGCTCGCTGACGCGCCGTGAGGACCGCCGCCTGCTCACCGGCCGCGGCCAGTTCATCGCCGATTTCGAGCTGCCGCACATGCTGCATGCGGTGTTCGTGCGGAGCCCGCTTGCGCACGCGCGCATCCGCTCCGTCGACGTGTCGCGCGCGCTGGCGGCGCCGGGTGTCGTCTACGCGCTGACCGGTCCCGAACTCTTTCGCGAATTGCCGCCGGTGTCGGATAGCCAGCTTGCGCTGCCGAGCAAATGGACCGCGCTGGTGCAGCACACGTTCATCAATCCGCAGCAGCCGTTGCTCGCCTACGACAAGGTGCGGCACGTCGGCGAGGCGGTGGCGGTGATCGTCGCCAAAAATCGCGCTGCCGCGGAGGATGCCGCGCAACTGGTCGTGCTCGATCTCGATGCGCTGCCGGCGGTGCTCGATCCCGAAGCGGCGCTCGCTGCCGGTGCCACCATCGTGCACGACCGCTTCGGCACCAACCTGATCGGCGGCTTTACCATCGGCAAGGGCGATGCCGCCGCGGCGCTGGCGCGCGCGCCGCACCGGCTCAAGCGCCGCTTCCATCATCATCGCTACGCCGCCATGCCGATGGAATGCCGCGGTGTGGCGAGCTCTTATGACCCGCGCACCGACGCGGTGACGATCTGGTCATCCACGCAAGTCGTGCACTGGGTCCGCCGCGAGGCGGCCGCGGTGCTGAAGCTGCCCGAAGCGCGCGTGCGCTGCGTTGCGCTCGACGTCGGCGGCGGTTTTGGCGTCAAGGGTCACGTTTATCCGGAGGATTTGCTGATCCCGTATCTGGCGCGGCGTCTTGGCCGCCCGGTCTGCTGGATCGAGGACCGCCGCGAGCATCTGCTCTGCTCCTGCCATTCACGCGATCAGATCCACGACGTCGAGGTCGGCTTCGATAATGACGGCCGCATCCTGGCGCTGCGCGACAGTTTTCTGGTCGATTGCGGCGCCTGGAATCCGATCGGCGCCGGCGTGGTCTACAACACCGCGGTGCACGTCCCCGGCCCTTACAAGATCGAGGCGCTGGCGTTCGACGCCCGTATCGCCGCCACCAACAAGACGCCGAACGCGCCGTATCGCGGCGCCGGCAGGCCGGAAGCGGCGTTCGCCATGGAGCGCACCATCGATCTCGTCGCCGCCGAGCTTGGTCTCGAGCCCGCCGCGGTGCGCCGCCGCAACATGATCCGCGCCGACGAGATGCCGTACGCCATGGGCATGCCGTACCGCGACGGCCAGCCGATCGTTTACGACGGCGGCGATTATCCGGCGGCGCTCGACCAGGCGCTGGCGGCGATCGGCGGGCTTGATGCGTTTCGCGAGCGCCAGCGCGCGGCGCGGCAGGACGGCCGCCATCTCGGCCTTGGCCTCGGTTGTTATGTCGAGGGTACCGGCGTCGGTCCGTTCGAAAGCGCCATCGTGCGCATCGAGCCGTCTGGCAAAATTTTCGTTTCCTCCGGAGCCTGCCCGCAGGGCCAGGGCATGGAGACCATCTTCGCCCAGGTGGTCGCCGATGCCTGGCAGGTGAGCCCCGACGACGTGGTGCTGACGCTTGCCGATACCGCCGGGATCGCGGTCGGCTTCGGCACCATCGCCAGCCGCACCACCGTGACGCTGTCGGCGGCCATTCACGGCGCCAGCACCAAGCTGCGGGAGAAAGTGTTCGCCATTGCCGCCAATTTGTTGGAATGCGGTGTTGGCGATCTCGAACTGCGCCATGGCCAGGTCGGCATCGTCGGCGTGCCGGGCGCCGAAGTGTCGCTCGCCAAGGTGGCGCAGGCGGCGCGGCCGGGCTGGGATCACGGCCGGCCGGCCGGCGTCGATGCCGGGCTCGAGGAGACGTTTTATTTCGAACCGCCGACCGTGACGTGGTCCTACGCCGCCCATGCCGCCATTGTGGCGGTCGATGTCGAGACCGGCGCGGTGAGTGTCGAGGATTACGCCGTCGCGCACGATTGCGGCGTGGTGGTCAATCCGATGCTGGTCGAGGGCCAGATTGTCGGTGGCACGGTGCAGGGCATCGGCGGCGCGCTGTTCGAAAAGATGACATTCGATGCCACGGGCCAGCCTCTGACCACTACCTTGGCCGAATACCTGTTGCCAACCGCGCCCGACGTGCCGCGCTTTGCGCTCGCCCACCAGCATTCGCCGTCGCCGCTCAATCCGTTCGGCGTCAAGGGCGTGGGAGAGGGCGGCCCGATCGCGCCGCCCGCGGCTATCGCCAACGCCATCGCCGACGCGCTGCGCCCGCTGCGCGTCGAGTTCAACGCCACGCCGATCGCGCCGCATGAGGTTGTTGATGCGGTTCGTGGGGCGTCGCCCAGTCGCTGATCACGGACGGCTTACGATGCTAAGCGGCGCCCTGCCAACGCGGTAATGACCGCGCGAATTCGGCTTTCAAGAGCTTCGGCTGCGCGATTGCGAATGTGTGGCCGCTATCGGCAGAAATTTTGCGGAGGTCGGCAACGGCGCGCCGGGAGTACTCGACCTTCATGCTCGACGGAACGTCTAGAATGCCGCTTCGACTTCATCGTCGGTCGCGACACCGCTACGTTCCGCGTCGTCGATCGCTTCGAGCTCCTCCGGCGTGGCGCGGTATATGCCGGTACGCCGCGCTTGGATGGCGCGGGCGTATTCGGCGAGCTCCTCCTGGTCCTCCGCAGGCCAGGATTGGACCTCCTCAAGCAGCTTTTTGGTGCCCGCGCTCATTGAGGCAATATAACATAGAGTATCGTTTTCTGGTAGGATAGCTTGGCTGCGAGGGATCAGTCCGGGAAACGTTCCATGACCTCATTCACCATCACGCCGCTCACCGACCACACCGGCGCCGAGGTGGTCGGCCTCGATTTCACGAAGCCGATCGACCAGGAGGCGCGCGCCGCGCTGAATGAAGCCTTCGTCCAGCATCACGTGCTGGTCATGCGCGACCAGCACTTTTCGCCCGACGCGTTCAAGGCAGCGGTGCAGCTGTTCGGCGAGCTGCAGCCGCACGACAAGAAGGAGCACCACGTTCCCGGCCACCCCGACGTGTCTTACGTCTCAAACGACGAGTTCGTGAACGGCCGGCGCATCATTCCCGGCGAAACGTTCCACACCGACCACTCCAATCATCCGCGGCCGCCCAAGGCGACCACGCTGTTCGCGGTCGAGCTGCCGTCGCGCGGCGGCGACACCCAGTACGTCAACATGCACGACGCCTTCGACGATCTGCCGGCAGACACCAAGCAGCGGATCGAAGGGCGCAAGGCCGTGCATGCCTACTTGAGCAAATACAGCCCGCGCCCGCTCGGCTACTTGAGCGAAGAAAGCCGCCGCAATCTGCCGCCGCCCGGCGTGCATCCGCTGGTGCGCACGCACCCGGAGAACGGCCGCAAGGCGCTGTTCCTCAATCCGGTGCGCATGGAGTCCATCGAGGGCATGGCGGGTGACGACGCGCTCAAGCTGATCGACGAATTGATGCAGCACGCCACGCAGAAGAAATACGAATACCGCCACCGATGGCGCCACGGCGACTGGGTGCTGTGGGACAACCGCAGCGTCATGCACCAGGCCAATCCGGACTACGACATGAGCGAGCGGCGTTATCTGTACCGGCTGATGCTCAAGGGCGAAGTGCCGGCGTGAGATTGGCGAATCAAATTCTCACGCGTCATGCCCGCGCTTGTCGCGGGCATCCACGTCTTAACAGCCGGACACGTCTCAAAGACGTGGATGGCCGGGACGAGCCCGGCCATGACGATGAATGAGCAAAGTTGGAAGGACTAATTAATCCCTTGCCGCGGGCGCCGCCTGCACGCGCTTGAGGCTGCGTTCGACGCTGAGCCCGAACCACGGCCGCAGGTAGGTGCCGAGCACGCTGCCGACGAACGCGGCGGCAAGCCAGACCCAGCCGTGCAGGCTCGACGACGCGATGCCGCTGAAGTAGGCGCCGATGTTGCAGCCATAGGCGAGGCGGGCGCCGTAGCCGAGCATCAGGCCGCCGAGCACCGCGGCAATGAGCGAGCGGCCCTCCACCCTCCAGCCCGGATGGAATTTGCCGGCGAGGCCGGAGGCCAGCAACGCGCCCAGGATGATGCCGAAATCCATGATCGAGGTGATGTCGGCGAACACGCTGCCGTGCAGCGCCTTGGCGCGCTCGGCGCTTTGCCAATAACCCCAGGACGCGACGTCGACGCCGAGCCCGGCGAAAATCTTCGAGCCCCACAGCGCGAAGGCCGAGGTGATGCCCCACGGCCGGCCGGCCAGATACAGCGTGGCGAAGTTGCCGAGCGCCAGCGCGATCGCACCGGCAATGAGCGGCCACGGGCCGTGCAGGAAGCGGGTCAGCCCGCGCCGGTCGGTATCGACGCCGTTGCGCAGCGTGCCGTGACGGCGCCGTTCGATCCAGGCGGTGAAGGCGGCGATCAGCGCAAAGCCGGCCAGGCTCACGGCCAGCGCCGGCGCCCAGCCCCAGGACTTGATCAGCGACACCGAGCCGACATTGGGCTGCGCCGACCACCACGGCAGGTGCCAGGCGCCGAACGCCGAGCCGATGATGAAGAAGGCGAGCGTCACCAGCATGCGGGTATTGCCGCCGCCGGCGGTGTAGAGCGTGCCGGAGGCGCAGCCGCCGCCGAGCTGCATGCCGAGCCCGAACAGAAACGCGCCGACCAGGAGCGACACGCCGACCGCGCCATATTCGCCGTGCACCGGCTGGCCGAACAGCGTGCCGTGGCCGAGCGCCGGGAAGAACAACAAAGCGGCGGCCGCCAGCATCAGCATCTGGGCGCGCAGGCCGGCGCCGCGGCCGTTGGCGATGAACACGCGCCATGCCGAGGTGAAGCCGAACAGCGCGTGATAGAGCGTCACGCCGAGCGCGCCGCCCACCAGAAACAGCGCGCCCTGCCGCCAGGAATAAGCTTCGGCAAGCGCCAGCGCGCCGGCCACCAGAAGGGCGGAGGCGGCGATCACCACCGATGAATTGATGGGCGGCGCCGCCCCGCGCTCACTCGCCAACAACCGGGCGTCAACGGAAAGGTCGGTCATCTTGGATGTCCACTGATCTCATAAACGGGAATAAGAAAATATATTCCGCCCGCCCGCGTTCCAAGCTGCGCTTGTTTCGTTGTTGCCGCCGGCGCGGTGGAAATCTGCTGCTATTGAAAAGAACAGGAGAAATCTGTGCTGCGCCACTTTTCGCGTGCACTACGCCGCCCGCCGTCGCTCCTGCGGCAGGAGCGACAGCGTCAGCAGCTCGGTACCGCGCAGCACTTCGAGCGCCACTTCGCGGCCGATCTTGTCGCCGGTCAGTGCGCGCACCAGATCGTCGGCGCCGGTTATAGCGGTGCCGTCGAGCCGCACGATGATGTCGCCGGGCCGCAAGCCGGCGCGGCCTGCGGCACTATCCGGTTCGACCGTGCCGGCCATGACGGCACGCTCCTGCTGCAGTCCTGCACGACGCAGCCGTCGCGGTAGCGCGATCTGCTGTGCGGCGATGCCGATGAAGGCGCGGCGCACGCGGCCGTGCCGCACCAATTCGCCGAGCACGAAATTCGCGGTGTTGGCGGCGACCGCAAAGCAGATGCCCTGCGCGCCCATGATCACTGCGGTGTTGATGCCGACCACCTCGCCATGAGACGACACCAGCGGCCCGCCCGAATTGCCGGGATTGAGCGCGGCGTCGGTCTGGATCACGTCGTCGATCAGCCGGCCGTTGCGCGAACGCAACGAGCGCCCCAGCGCCGACACCACGCCGGTGGTCACCGTGGATTCGAAGCCGAGCGGATTGCCGATGGCAATGACGAGCTGGCCGCGTTTCAGCCGCTTGGAATCGCCAAGCGGCGCCGCCGGCAGCGTCACCGACTCATCGACGCGCAGCAGCGCCAGATCGGTGTCGGGATCGTCGCCGACCAGGCGCGCCCGCAATTCCTGGCCGTCCGGCGTGGTTACGCCGATACGCGAGGCGCTGCCGCCGGCCGCACCGGCGACGTGACTGTTGGTGAGGATGAGACCGTCCGGCGCCACCACGACGCCGGAGCCGGCGCCGCTTTGCAGCGGCTCGCCGTTGCGGCGCCCGGCCTGCGCGCCGCGGCGCACGGCCAGCGCCACGACCGCCGGCCCGACGCGGTCGACGACGTCAATGACAGCGCGCGAATAGGCATCGAGCAGCGCCTGGTCTTCGGCCGGCACTTCAGATGCTTCGGGCTGGGCGATGCCGGGCCGGCCCGAAAACGCATGACTTAGAGGCACAATGTTCATGGATGTTTTGGGGTTGATGCCGCAGCGAGCCTGAGGGGTCGACGGCGGCTGGGGAGCAGATATGGGAACCCGATTGCGGTTGCGGAAGGGACCGCCGCCCGGCCGGGTCTTGGACGGCATCCCGCGCGGCCGGTGCGACGGACTATTGTTGACAGCGACGGCCGGCTATGTCCCTCCCTACGCGCACCTGCGGGGGCAGCAGGAGAGGGAACCGACACATGGCCGTCTCGGGCGCAGCGCGGCTCGCCGCGCTCACGGCTGCCTGGGTGCTGGGCGCTGGTATGCTGGCCGGCTGCGGCGAGAGTCGCGATCAGGCCAAGACCGAAGCGCCGCCGACCGTCACCGTGGCAAAGCCGGTGCAGCGCACCGTGGTCGACCAGGACGAGTATGTCGGCCGCTTCGTCGCGGTCGATTCGGTCGAGGTGCGCTCGCGGCTCTCCGGTTATCTGTCCGCCATCCATTTCAGCGACGGCCAGCTGGTGAAGAAGGGCGACCTTCTCTTCACCATCGATCGCCGGCCGTTTCAGATCGTGCTCGAGCAGATGCGCGCCAATCTGGCGCAGGCGCGCGCCAATCTCGCCTTCGCCGAAGGCGATCTCGCCCGCGGCGAGGCGCTGTTGCACAACAAGACCATCACCGAACAGCTTTACGACCAGCGCATGCAGGCCAAACGCGTCGCCGAAGCCGCGGTCGCTTCCCAGGAAGCGATGGTGCACTCGGCCGAGCTCGATCTCGACCAATACAGCGAGCTGCGCGCGCCGATCGACGGCCGCATCGGCGACCGCCGGGTCTCGGTCGGCAACCTGGTTACCGGCGGCACCGGCGGCAATACCACGCTCCTTGCGACCATCGTGTCGGTCGATCCGATCCGCTTCGAGTTCACCTTCGATGAAGCGTCGTATCTGCGCTATCAGCGCTTCGCCCTGCACAGCAAAGACGGCGGCCTCGACGGCGGCGTCGCGGTGTCGCTCAAGCTGATCGACGAGCCGGATTTCGTGCACCAGGGCCGCATGGACTTCGTCGACAATGTCATCGATCGCTCGTCCGGCACCATCCGCGGCCGCGCGGTATTCGGCAACACCAACGACATCTTCACGCCCGGCATGTTCGGCCGCATCCGCGTGCCCGGCTCGCCGCCCTATACGGCGCTGTTGATCCCCGACGCCGCGATCGCCAGCGAGCAGGCGCGCAAATACGTGCTGGTGGTCGACGACGGCGGCGTGGTGCGCCAGAAATACGTCACGCTTGGCCAGCTTGACGGCGATTTGCGCGTCATCAAGGACGGTGTCACCGCCGCCGACCGCGTCATCGTCAACGGCCAGATGCACGCCCATCCCGGCGGCAAGGTCACCGTGCAAGATGACGGCGCTCCGCCGCCCAAAGGATCGGGCAAAGCGAAGGCGGGGTGATGCGCATCTCGCATTTTTTCATCGACCGGCCGATCTTCGCCGCCGTGATCTCGATTGTGTTCGTGATCCTGGGCGGCGTGGCGTTCTTCCGGCTGCCGGTGGCGCAATACCCGGAGATCGCACCGCCGGTCATCAACGTCACCGGCCAATATCCCGGCGCCAGCGCCGACGTGGTCGCCGCCACCGTGGTCACGCCGATCGAGCAGCAGATCAACGGCGTCGAGAACATGCTCTACATGTACTCGAACGCGACCGCCGACGGCCGCTTCAGCATTCAGGTCAGCTTCGACGTCGGCACCAATCTCGATAACGCGCAGGTGCAGGTGCAAAACCGCGTCGCCATCGCGCAGCCGCGGCTGCCGACCGACGTGCGCAACATCGGCGTCACGGTGAACAAGGCCTCGCCCGACTTGATGATGGTCGTGCATCTGTATTCGCCGGACAAATCGCGCGACACGCTGTTCATCTCCAACTACGCCACGCTCGAAGTCACCGATCCGCTCACCCGCGTCGACGGCGTCGGCTCGATCCTGGCGTTCGGCGGCCGCGACTACTCGATGCGCATCTGGCTCGATCCGGACCGCCTGCAATCGCTCGGTCTGACCGCGACCGACGTCACCAGTGCGCTGGCCGGCCAGAACATTCAGGTCGCCTCCGGCGTGCTCGGTCAGCCGCCGGTGACACATCCCGGCGCGTTCCAGATCGCGGTGCAGACGCAAGGGCGGCTCGATAATCCGCAGCAGTTCGGCGCCATCGTGGTGAAGGAGACGCCGGGCGCGGTGGTGCGGCTGCGCGACGTCGCCAACATCGAGCTCTCCGGCCTGGATTACTCGTCGAACTCGTTTCTCGACCACGATCCCGCGGTGGCGCTCGCGATCTTCCAGCGTCCCGGCTCGAACGCGCTCGCTACTGCCGATGGGGTCACCAAGCTGATGACGCAACTGGCCAAGCGGTTTCCGGCCGGCGTCAAATACGACATCATCTTCAATCCGACGCAGTTCATTCAGCAGTCGGTCGACGCGGTGATCGATACCATCGGCGAAGCCATCGTGCTGGTCGTGCTGGTGGTGATCGTGTTCCTGCAGACCTGGCGGGCCGCGATCATTCCGCTCGTCGCCATCCCGGTGTCGCTCGTCGGCACGTTCTTCTTCATGGCGGCGTTCGGCTTCACGCTCAACAATCTGTCGCTGTTCGGCCTCGTCCTGGCGATCGGCATCGTGGTCGACGACGCCATCGTGGTGGTCGAGAACGTCGAGCGCAACATCGCGGCCGGTCTCGCGCCGCGCGAGGCGGCGCGCAAAAGCATGGACGAGGTCGGCTCGGCGCTGATCGCCATCGCGCTCGTGCTCTGCGCGGTGTTCGTGCCGTCGTTTTTCATCACCGGCATTTCCGGGCAGTTCTATCGGCAGTTCGCGCTGGCGATTGCCGGCGCCACGGCGATCTCGCTGGTGGTGTCGCTCACCCTGTCGCCGGCGATGTGTGCGCTGCTGCTCAAGCCGCATGACCCGACGCACCGCGATCGCTGGTGGGAGCGGCCGGTCCACGGCTTCTTTGCTCGATTCAACCGCGCCTTCGCGGTCGTCGCGTTTGCGATCTCTTGGCTCGCCTCGCGCACCGTCCGTCGCGCCGCCGTGATGGTTGTCGTCTATCTCGCCGTCATCGGCATCGGGCTCAATGCCTTTCGCACCACGCCGACCGGCTTCATCCCGCAGGTCGACGGCGGCTATGTGATCGTTATCATCCAGCTGCCGCCGGGCTCGTCGCTGTCGCGCACCGACGCGGTGCAGCAGCGCGCGCTGGACATCGCCTTCGGCGTGCCGGGCGTGGCGCACGCGGTCAACATCGTCGGCTTTTCCGGCGCCACCTTCACCAATGCGCCGAATTCCGGCGCGCTGTTTTTGGTGCTTAAGCCGTTCGCCGAGCGTGCCGGCGATCCGCATCAATCCGCCTCCGCCATTCAGGCCGAGCTGAACCGCCGCCTCTCCAAGATCCAGGATGCGTTCATCGTCGCTGCGCTGCCGCCGCCGGTACGCGGCATCGGCACCGCCGGCGGCTTTCGCATGATGGTGGAAGACCGTGCCGGTCACGGTTCTGCGGCATTGCGGCAGGCCGCCGACGCGCTGGTCGCGCGCGCCAAGGAGACGCCCGGCGTCGCCCAGGTGTTCACCCAATTCGAGACCTCGACGCCGCAGATCTATCTCGACATCGACCGCAGCAAGGCGCAGCTCCTCGGCGTCAACGTCACCGACGTGTTCAACGCGCTGCAGGTCTTCATCGGCTCGTCCTACGTCAACGACTTCAATCTGTTCGGCCGCACTTTTCGGGTCATGGTGCAGGCCCGCGACACCGATCGCCAGCGCATCCGCGACGTGCTGAAAATCCGGGTGCGCAATTCGAACGGCGATACCGTGCCGCTCGGCTCGTTCACCACCGTGCGCAGCCTGGCCGGCCCGTACCGCGTGCCGCACTACAATCTATTCCCGGTGGCCGAGCTCGACGGCGCCGCGGCGCCCGGCTACGCGCAGGGCCAGGCCATCGCCATCATGGACAAGCTCGCCGCGGCGACCTTGCCGGACGGCTTTGGCACCGAATGGACCACGCTCGCGTTCCAGCAGATCCGCGCCGGCAACACCGCGACCTTCGCCTTCGTGCTGGCAGTGGTGTTCGTGTTCCTGGTGCTCGCCGCGCAGTACGAGAGCCTGACCCTGCCGCTGGCGGTCATTCTCATCGTGCCGATGTGTCTTGTCGCGGCGATCACCGGCGTCATCGTGCGTGGCCTCGACAACAACATCCTCACGCAGGTCGGCTTCGTGGTGCTGATCGGCTTGGCGGCGAAGAACGCCATCCTGATCGTCGAGTTCGCCCGCCAGCTCGAGGACCGCGGCTTGACCCGCTGGGACGCCGCCGTCGAGGCGACGCGGCTGCGGCTCCGCCCGATCCTGATGACCTCGTTCGCCTTTATTCTCGGCGTGTCGCCGCTGGTCTGGGCGATCGGCGCCGGAGCCGAGCTGCGCCAGGCGCTCGGCACCGCGGTGTTCTTCGGCATGATCGGCGTCACCGCGTTCGGCCTGGTCTTTACGCCGGTGTTTTATGTGATCGCGCGCTGGGTCGCCGAATTGGGGCAACGGTGGGGCAAGCGCGGCGAAGCCAAAGCACAACCGGCCGAGTAATCGCCTTGACGTGATTCAGTACGGCTTCCCGGCGCGCCGGACTGCGTGTATGCGTGCCCCTCGCGCCGCGGGAATAGGGTCGTGGCCGCGGTGTTCATGCGTGTGGACTGCCGCCATGCGGGGGCAGGGGCCGTTCGCCCTATCCGTCAACCTTACAGGGAGATCCCATGATCCGTTCCGTGTTTACCGTTGCAACCGTTGCGGTCGTCGCGCTTGGGATCGGCGTTGCCGTCGCCCAGCAGGACGTCATCAAGGAGCGCAAGGACATCATGAAGGCCAACGGCGATCAGGCCAAGATCGCGACCGCCATGGTCAAGGGCGAGCGACCGTTCGATCTGGCGGCGGCCAAGAAGGTTTTCGCCACGTTCGCCGACGCCGCGGGCAAGATGCCGAACCTGTATCCAGCCAGCTCCAAGAACGAAGCCGGCTCGCCGGCGGCGGACAAGTTCACGCCGACCGAGAAGGTCTGGACCGACATGGACGACTTCAAGGCGCGCTTCGCCAAGTTCGGTGAGGACGCCAAGAAGGCGGAGGCCTCGGTGACAGACCTCGACAGCTTCAAGGCCGCTATCGGCAATATCGGCAAGAACGATTGCGGCGGGTGTCATCAGACCTATCGCCACGAAGACAAAAGCTGATCAAATCGGCGGGATATGATCGGGCGGGGCGTCCGCAAGGGCGCCCCGTTCTGCGTCTCGGGGATGCGGTCTGTGTGAGGCAGTAGCATCGTTCGGCTATTCGCCGCTTGCGGCCGCGTCTAGAATCGCCCGAACTTGGCGACGGAGATTGATCATGAATGGCGCTGGGAGGCCTGCGAAGTGGCTGCGCTGGCTGGCGCTCGCTGCGCCGCTTGTCGTGGTCATCGGCCTGGTCGCCTTCTGGATCGTGACCATCCCGGCGGTGGTGCCGGCCTCGGCGCTGCCCGCCTACACGCCGAACGTCGCCAACGGCAAAACCATGTTCGACGTCGGCGGCTGCGCCTCATGCCACGCGGTGCCCAACAAGGATCCGGACAAGGTCGACCGCACGCGGCTCGGCGGCGGCTTGGCGCTGCCGTGCCCATTCGGCACCTTTTACGTGCCCAACATCTCGCCCGATGCCAAGGACGGCATCGGCAGCTGGAGCGAAGCCGATTTCGTGAGCGCGCTATGGAACGGCACCGCGCCCGGCGGCGAGCATCTGTATCCGGCCTTTCCCTATCCGTCGTACCGGCACATGAAGCTCGAGGACGTGCGCGATCTATTTGCCTATCTGAAAACCTTGCCGCCGGTGTCCGGAAAAGCGCGCGAGCCCGAGCTGGACTTTCCGTTCAGCATCCGCCGCCTGACCGGCATCTGGAAGTTGTTGTTCCTGCGCGGCGGGCCGTTCGTGCCCGACGCAGCGCAGTCGGCGCAATATAATCGGGGCGCTTATCTGGTGAACGGTCCCGGCCATTGCGCCGAATGCCACAGCCCGCGCAATGTTCTGGGCGGCATCGTCGAGAGCCAGCGCTTTGCCGGTGGACCGAGCCCCGACGGCAAGGATTGGATCCCGAACATCACCCCGGCCGGATTGCGCGAAGGCGACAACGCCAAGGATCCGTGGTCGGAAAAGAATATTGCGAGCTTCCTTGACGACGGCCAGGACCCGTCGGGCGATTATGCCGGCGGCGCCATGGTCGAAGTGATCCGCAATACGGCTTTGCTCAGCGCGCAGGACCGCGATGCCATTGCGCTCTACATCGCCTCGTTGCCGCCACGGCAGGGTCCTAAGCCGCCGCCGAAAAAGAAGGATTGAACAGTGCGGGACGCTGGCGCGGGCGCGATCAGCCTGATTTCATGAACACCGGCAAAGGCATTACGCTCAAGCTCGTCTCGGCGGTGCTGTTCGCCGTGATGTCGGCGCTGATCCGCTATCTCGGTGCGCGCTATCCGATCGGCGAGGTGGTGTTCTTCCGCTCCGCCTTCGCGGTGGTGCCGGTGGTGCTGGTCTATGCCTGGCGCCGCGAACTCGCCGCGGCGGTGCGCACCGAAAACCCGCTCGGCCAGGCCAGCCGCGGCGCGCTGTCGATCGTCGGCATGTTCTGCAATTTCGGCGCGCTGGCGCGGCTGCCGCTGATCGAGGCCAACGCCATCGGCTTTTCGTCGCCGCTGATCGGCGTCGCGCTGGCCGCGCTTGTTCTCAAGGAGCGTGTACGCATTTATCGCTGGTCGGCGGTGACCATCGGCTTTGTCGGCGTGCTGGTGGTGCTGGCGCCGCATTTTTCCCGCGACGAGCTGACCTTGATGATGGCGAGTGCGGCGAGCCTTGCCGGTGTGACCTATGCAGTCGCCGGCTCCGTCATCAACGCCGGCACCATGATCCAGACGCGGCACCTGACCAAGAGCGAGCGCACCTCGTCGATCGTGTTCTATTTTTCGGTGATCTGCGCGCTGTCGGGGCTGGTGACATTGCCGTTCGGCTGGATCATGCCGAGTACCGCCGAGTTCGCCACGCTGGCGACGATCGGCTTTCTCGGCGGCATGGGCCATATCCTGCTCACCGAAAGCTATCGCTATGCCTCGGCGTCGGTGGTCGCGCCGTTCGATTACACCTCGATGATCTGGGCGCTCATTCTCGGCTACCTGATGTTCGGCGAAGTGCCGACGGCGATGATCGTACTCGGCTCCGCCATCATCGCCGGCGCCGGCCTGTTCGTGATCTGGCGCGAGCATCAGCTTGCGCTCGCCCATAAGACCGCGGCTGAAGTTTCGCCCGCCGTCACCGCCGCGCTGCCGTCGTCCGCACGGCGGGCCGGTTAGCGCTCGTTCTTTGCACCTCATCCTGAGGCGGCCGCGAAGCGGCCCTCGAAGGATGTAGGCCGAGGCGCCTCGGCCTCGCCCTTCGAGGCTCGGCGCTGCGCGCCGAGCGCCTCAGGGTGAGGTGAACAAAAATGGGAGCTTCAGAATGCCTTGAAGGTGATGATGGTGCGGGTGTCGGCGACGCCCGAAATCGTCTGCACCTTTTCGGCGATGAAATGGCCGATGTCGGTCGCCTGGTCGACGTAGAATTTCACCAACAGATCGAAGTCGCCGGCGGTCGAATAGATCTCCGAGGCGATCTCGGCGTCGGCGAGTTTGTTGGCGACCTCATAGGACTTGCCGAGCTGGCATTTGATCTGCACGAAAAAAGGGACCATGGGCGGCTCCGGGCGTAGTATGGTCGCACAGTACCAGGACGGCCGTCAAAATGCATGCACCGGTCGAAAATCTTGCCGACATTGCCGGCGACGTGCTGGCGCGCGTGCGCGAGCGCGCGCCGCGGGTGCATTGCATCACCAACAATGTGGCGCAGAACTATACCGCCAACGTGCTGCTCGCCGCCGGCGCCGTGCCGTCGATGACCACCGCGCCCGAGGAGATCGCCGGCTTCGTCGCTTCGGCCGACGCGCTTTTGGTCAACCTTGGGACCTTCGACGCCGAGCGGCGCCGCGCGGTCGATTTGGCGCTCGACGCGGCCATGGCGGCGCGCAAGCCCTGGGTGCTCGATCCGGTTTTCATCGACCGTTCGCCGGCGCGCGCGGCCTTTGCCCGCACGCTGTTGGCGCGAGCGCCGGCGGCGGTGCGGCTCAACCGGTCCGAATTCGTCCCGCTGTTTGGCGGCGAGGTGTCCGATGAAGCGGCCGCGCGCGCCGCCAAAAATTCCGGCACCGTCGTCGCCGTCACCGGCGATACCGACCTCGTCACCGACGGCCTGCGCCGCGCCGCCCTCCGCAACGGCCACCCGCTGATGAGCCTCGTCACCGCGATGGGCTGCGCCGGCTCGGCGTTGCTCGGCGCCGCGCTCGCGGTCGAGAGCGACGCCTGGTTCGCCGCCGTGGCAGCGCTCGCCGCGCTCGGCGTCGCCGGTGAGATCGCCGGCACGAGCGCCGCCGGTCCCGGCAGTTTCGCCACCGCGATCATCGACGCGCTGCACGGCCTCGACCGCGCCACCTTGCGCGCGCGCATTAAGGTGTCGTGATGCGCGTCGACCTGCGGCTCAATGCCATCGTCGATCCCAAGCGCGCCGGCGGCCGCGATCTCGCCGCGCTGGCGCGGCTTTGCGCCGAAGGCGGCGCCACGCTGGTGCAATTGCGCGATAAGCACAGCGAGACGCGCGCCATGATCGAGGTGGCGCGCGCCATCAAACAAGCGCTGGCGCCGCTTCGCGTGCCGTTCGTCGTCAACGACCGCCTCGACGTGGCGCTCGCCGCCGGCGCCGACGGCGTGCATCTCGGCCAGGACGACATGGCGGCCGAGGACGCGCGGCGGCTGCTCGGCCCCGGCGCGATCATCGGGCTTTCGGTCAAGAACGTGGCCGAAGCCGAGGCGGCGCCGATCGAGCTGATCGATTACGTCGGCTCGGGCGGCGTCTATGCGACGCTGTCAAAACAGCAGAAAAATCCGCCGATCGGGCCGGAGGGTCTTGCCCGCATCATCGCGGTGCTGCAACGCCGCGCCGAGCAGAGCGGCAAGGCTTTGCCGGTCTGCGGCATCGCCGGCATCGATGCGACCAATGCGGCGCCGGTGATCGCGGCCGGCGCCGACGGCGTCGCGGTGATCTCGGCGCTGTCGCTTGTGCCCGATCCGGCGGCCGCCGCCCGCGCGTTGCGCCAAGTCGTCGACGCGATGCTGGCCAAGCGGGGCAGCTGATGAGCGTGACGGTCGCGCTGACCATCGCCGGCTCGGATTCGAGCGGCGGCGCCGGCATTCAGGCTGATCTGAAAACGTTTGCGGCGCTCGGGGTATACGGCGCTTCGGTGATCACCGCGCTTACGGCACAAAACAGCAAGGGCGTCTTAGCCGTGCACGCTGCGCCGCCCGATATCGTGGCGGCGCAGCTCGATGCGGCGTTTTCCGATCTCGAGGTCGCTGCCGTGAAGATCGGCATGCTGGCGAACGCGCCGATAATCGAAGTCGTCGCCGCCGGGCTCGCCCGCCATCGCGCCCGCAACGTGGTGCTCGATCCGGTGATGGCGGCGAGTACGGGTGCCGATCTGTTGCGCGCCGATGCGATGGCGGCGCTCCGCGGGCTGATCCGCCAAATCCGCGTGCTCACGCCGAACCTGCCGGAGGCCGCCGCACTGCTTGACGTACCGACGGCGCGCGACGAAGCCGAGATGCGCGTGCAGGCGCAAAAGCTGCTCGCGCTCGGCCCTGGCGCAGTGCTGATCAAAGGCGGCCACGCTGGCGGCCCGGAAAGCGTCGACCTGCTGGTCGAAGGACAAACTTGCGTGCGCCTTGCTGCGCCGCGCGTGCCGACAAAGAACACGCACGGTACCGGCTGCACGTTCGCTTCAGCGATCGCCGCCGGCCTGGCCAAGGGCCTGCCCCTCGACCAAGCAGCGCGTGAGGCCAAGACTTTCGTCAGCGCCGCCCTCGTCGCCGCCGACCGCCTCGGCATCGCCGCCAGCAACGGCCCGCTGCACCATTTTTACAAGTGGTGGTGATTGTAGGGTGGGCAAAATCGTCTGCTCGGAAAGACCGCGTGGGCATCGCGGTGCACGATTTTGCCCACGCGGACACGCCGATGAGCGCGACGCCCACCCTACAAGTTGGCCGGTGCGCCGGGCTGCTTGAGCGGATGGGCGCGGGCGAAGGCATCGATCGCCGACAGTTCGTCGACGATGCGATTGAAGGCCGGGAACGGCGCGGTATCGACGTTGAAGAATTTGGCGCCGGCCGCCTGGCTCGCCAAACAAATATCGGCGAGCGTGACCGCGTCGCCGTGGGCGTAACGCCCGGTGGCTTTGTCCTGCAGATGCGTTTCGAGCGCGGTCAGCGCGGCGGTGTGCCAATTGCGGCACCATTTCAGCACGCTCGGCTCGTCGAGCTTGAACTCGTGCTGCAGATATTCGCGCACCCGCGGCACGATCAGCGGATGCGAATCGGCGGCGACCAGCTGCGCGAGCCCGCGCACCCGGGCGCGGCCGCGCGCATCGCGCGGCAGCAGCGGCGGGTTGGGATGGGTCTCGTCGAGATATTCGATGATCGCCAGCGATTCGAACAACGCCGGGCCGTCGCCGTCGACCAGCGCCGGGATCGCCATCATCGGATTGACCGCGCGGAACGCCGCCTCGCGTTGCTCGCCCTTCATCAGATTGACCTGAATAATCTCATCCGGAACGATGCCCTTGAGGTTGAGCGCGATGCGCACCCGATAGGTCGCCAGCGAGCGCCAGAAGGAAAAGAGTTTCATGGCAGTCTCCTCGAGATTCGGTCCAATTAACTGATATTTCTTTGGTCGCTCCACGCCATCGATCGCAATGGCGGCAAAAAGTTTCGAAACACACGGCCGCCGCTGCGATCGACGGCTTTCTCTAATCGCCGTGAACGAGATTCGTCATTTCAGGTCCCGAAAGGCGTGAGCTTAATCCGCTCCCGGATCCGCCTTCAGCCCCGCCGCTTCGATGCCGGCGATGGCGCACATCTCGTCCTTGTCGGAGGTGTCGCCGGAGATGCCGCAGGCGCCGACGATGTCGCCCGCCGCGTTGCGAATGAGCACGCCGCCCGGATTGCTGATCATGCGGCCGCCGCTCGCCGCCGCCAGCATGGTGAAGAATTGCGGCGTCTTGGCCGCGCGGCTCGCCAGGGTGCGCGAGCCGAACCCCATGCCGAGCGCGCCCCAGGCTTTGCCGAAGGCGATGTCGAAGCGCAGGATGCCGGACTTGTCCTCGCGCTTGAACGTCACCAGATGGCCGCCGTTATCGAGCACCGCGACCGTGAGCGGCGCCAGATTGCTGTCGCGGCCCTTTTTCAGCGCGACGTCGACGATGGTGGAAGCCTGCGCAAGCGTGATCATGAGAGTTGCTCCGGTTCAGCTGATCGATGTCGGACGAGGCCACGGACAAACATTACAAACAACGGGCGACGCAAAATATTCGGGCCGGTCACGTGTCCTTCGTCTTGCCGCGGTTGGCCCAATAGACCGAGACGCTGGAAATCTCCGCGCCGCCCGAGCGGTGGCGCTTGGCCTCCTGGTAGCAGGCGAGCGTGCGTTCGACGAGCGGCAGGTCGATGCCGCGCGCCTGCGCCTCGGCAAGCATCGACTGCATGTCCTTGATGCCGCCGTCGACGTTGAAAGTGACGGGACCGGGATCGCCGCCTTTGAGCATGGAGGCGACGCCGGGGCCGCGCGCCTTGAGCACGTTGGGCCCGCCGGAGGTCTCGCTCAACAAGTCCATCAGCCGCGCCGGATCGAGCTGCACCGATCGCCCCAGCGCCAAGGCCTCGCCGAGCGCCTGCCAGTAGATCATGAGCGGCAGGTTGATGACGAACTTCAGCACCGAGCCGGAGCCGACCGGGCCGGCATGTTCGAGCCGGCGGCAAAGCTGCTCGAGGATCGGCCGCGCCCGCGCCGCGTCGGCATCGCTGCCTCCCATCATGCCGATCAGCTTGCCCTGGCGCGCCGGACCGGTCGAACCGCCGACCGGACACTCGACGAAGGCCGCGCCCTTGGCGCGCACGATCTCGGCGAGCGCTACTTCGGTCGCCGGCAGTACCGTGCTCATCTCGATGAACAGCCTGCCGCTGGCTTCGCCGCTGAGCAGGCCCGATTGCCCCTTATAGACCGCATCGAGCGCCGCGGCGTCGGTCAGGATGGTGATGATGGCCTCGCAGCGTTGCACCAGCTCGGCCGGCGTGCCGACTGCCTTGGCGCCGGCGACCGCCTTGGCCTTTTCGGGCGTGCGATTCCACACCGCGACGTCGTGGCCGACCTCGATCAAGCGCGCGGCGATGGCGGCGCCCATTTTCCCGATCCCGGCAACGCCGATGCGCATGAACGTCCCTCCCGAACTTTGTTGGGCCGGGACGATAAGCGATGACGGCGCCATGAGAAAGCGCCTTGCGCGGGCGGCAGGCCGGTGCGATAGCCACGCCTTCGCAGCGGTGAGGAGTGGGCAACAGCATGGCTTCGGGGAATAAGGGCACGGTCGGCGTCATCGGCTTGGGCATCATGGGCGGTGCGTTCGCACGAAACCTCGCCGCCGCCGGCTGGCGCGTCATCGGCTACGACATTGCTCTCGAGCGTCAACGGGCACTGGCACGGACCTGCGCGCAGATCGCCGCCGATGCCGCCGCAGTGGCTCGCAACGCGCCCGTCATCATCACCAGCCTGCCCAATCCTGCCGCGCTGGCGTCGACTGTCGCCGCGATCGCCAAGGCCAAGGTGCCGCGCCGCGTTGTCGTCGAGGCCTCCACCTTCACCATCGAGGACAAGACCAAGGCCGAAGCAGTGCTGCACAAAGCCGGCCACGTGCTCCTCGATTGCCCGGTGAGCGGCACCGGCGCGCAGGCCAAGACCAAGGACATCGTCATCTATGCGTCCGGCGGCGCTGCCGAAATCAAGAAGCTGCGGCCGCTGTTCTCGGCGTTTTCCCGCGGCGTCTACGATCTCGGCGGCTTCGGCAACGGCAGCCGCATGAAATACGTCGCCAATCTCTTGGTGGCGATCAATAACGTGGCGAGCGCCGAAGCGATGGTGCTGGGCATGAAGGCCGGACTGCCGCCGCAGCTGATTTACGAGCTTGTCAGAGCCGGCGCCGCCAACTCGCGCGTGTTCGAGCTGCGCGCGCCCATGATGGTGAAGAACGATTATCGCGACGTCAGCATGAAGATTGCGGTGTGGCAGAAGGACATGGACGTGATCGGCGGCTATGCCGGCAAGATCGGCGTGCCCACCCCGCTGTTCGATGCATCGAAGGCGATCTACGCCAAGGCGCGGCGCAGCGGCTACGACGATCAGGACACCGCCGCGGTCTGCGCCGTGCTGGAGAAGATGGCGGGCGTGAAGCGCGGGCGGACAAAGTCGAAAGGCCGGACCCGGTAATTGTCCCGATCACGCCGCCGAAAGCGTCGGTATTTTCCTGATCTCGCCGGCCAATTCGCGTTCGGCTACGGCGAGGTCATAGGCGCGCTGCAGATTGATCCAAAGCTCCGGCCCATTGCCGAACAGTTTGCCGAGCCGCAACGCCATGCCGGGCGTGACCGGCTGCTTCTCGTCCAAAATGTCGTAGAGTGTCTGCCGCGACACGCCCAACAGCCGCGCGATCTCGGTCTTGGGCTTGCCCAGCGCCGGCAGCACGTCCTCGCGCAACAGCTCGCCAGGATGCATGGCTCTAAGGCCGCGGAGAAGCCGATTCCTGCTCATCAGTGATAATCCTCCAGATCGATGTCCACGGCGTCCTCTCCATCCCAGGCAAACGTCACCCGCCAATTTCCGCTTGCATCGACCGCATATCGCCCTTTGCTGCGTCCCTTCAACGCATGAAAGCGAAGACCCGGCACGTTCATTTGCTCGGGCGAGGCGGCAGCGTCGAGTGCCAGCAGAATACGGCGAATACGATCGGGATTTTGTACGCTGAGCTTGGAGAGGTCCCCTCGCTCCGCGAAGCGCCGCAGCGCCTTGCTGCGAAACGATCGTAGCATGCCTCCGACGTGTAAGGCATTGCCCGACAGGTGTCAAGCGCTACCTTACATCTGGTTCGGGTCGACCCACTGGATTCGACGGGCGAGGTCGCTAAGCTACAGCGGTTCAGAGTAGTAGCAGGAAGGCAGTCAATGTCATCGCTCGAAGGCGAAGCCCGCATGGCGGAAAGCGCGGGCGCGCGCAAGACCCATCAGCCGCGCAGCGAGACGCGTGACGGCATGCGCATCGACTGGGACGTGCAGATCGAAATGGACGATGGGCTCATCCTGCGCGCCGACGTGTTTCGCCCGATCGCCGAGGGCCGCTATCCGGTGATCCTCAGCTACGGGCCTTACGCCAAGGGCCTCGCCTTCCAGGACGGCTATCCGAGCGCCTGGGCGCGCATGGCCGAAAAACATCCCGACGTCACCGCCGGCTCGAGCAATCTCTATCAGAGCTGGGAAGTGGTCGATCCGGAAAAATGGGTGCCGCACGATTACGCCTGCGTGCGCGTCGATTCCCGCGGCGCCGGCTGCTCGCCGGGCGTGATCGATCACTTTTCGCCGCGCGAGACACGCGACTTCTATAACTGCATCGAATGGGCCGGCGTGCAGCCCTGGTCGAACGGCAAGGTCGGGCTCAACGGCATCTCCTATTACGGGATCAATCAATGGCACGTGGCGAGTCTAGAGCCGCCGCATCTTGCCGCCATGTGCATCTGGGAAGGCGCCGCCGACTGGTACCGCGACATGACCCATCACGGCGGCATGCTCTGCACGTTCTGGGAGAACTGGTACGACATGCAGGTCAAGACCGTGCAGTACGGCGCCGGCGAGCGCGGCAAAAGGAGCCGCGTCCACGGCGAGCTGGTCTGCGGTCCGGAAATTTTATCGGACGAGGAGCTGGCCAAAAACCGCGCCGATTTCGGCCGCGAGATTTTGGCGCATCCGCTCGACGACGATTACCATCGCGCCCGCTCGCCGATATGGCCGAAAGTGAAGGTGCCGTTGCTGTCGACCGCCAATTGGGGCGGGCAGGGGCTGCACCCGCGCGGCAATTTCGAAGGTTTTGTGCGCGCCGCTTCGAAGCAGAAATGGCTCGAGGCGCACGGCATCGAGCACTGGACGCACTTTTACACCGACTACGGCCGAAACCTGCAGCTACGCTTCTTCGACTATTTCCTGCACGGTAAGAACAACGGCTGGGACAAGCAGCCGCGGGTGCAGCTGCAGGTCCGCCACGTCGATCGTTTCGTCGAGCGCGCCGAGAACGAATGGCCGCTCAAGCGCACCAAATGGACGCGTTTTTATCTCGATCCGACCGGCGGCGCACTGAGCAGCAAAGCGCCGCGCCGCCGCGGCGTGGTCCGCTTCGACGCCATGGGCGACGGCGTCACGTTCCTGACGCCGCCGCTGCCGCACCAAACTGAGATCACCGGGCCGAGCGCGGTCAAGCTCTACGTCTCGTCGAGCACCAGCGACGCCGATATCTTCGTCGTGCTGCGCGTATTTTCGCCCGATCTCAAAGAGGTAGTGTTTCAGGGTGCCATCGATCCGCACACGCCGGTCGGCCAGGGCTGGCTGCGGGCCTCGCATCGCGAGCTCGACAACAAGCTGTCGACGCCGTACCGGCCCTATCACACGCATCGCCGCAAGCAGCCGCTCAAGCCCGGCGCGATCGTGCCGCTCGATATCGAGATTTGGCCGACCTCGATCGTGGTGCCGGCCGGCTACCGGATCGCGCTGACCATCCGCGGCAAGGATTACGTGTATCCGGGCGGCAGCGGCGGCCGGCTGTCGAACTTCAAGAACGAGCTGACCGGCTGCGGGCCGTTCCTGCACGACGATCCGCGCGACCGACCGCCGGAGATCTTCGGCGGCGTTACCGGCCTGCATTTCGGCGGCGCCACGCGGCCGTATCTGCTGCTGCCTGTTATTCCGGCAAAGCGTGCAGGCAAGTAGAAAAAAATAATCTCACCCGCGACAATAGCGGACTTTACGGGGCAAACGGCTTGTTGGATGATGCTTGCGAGGCCCGGACGCGAGAACGTACCGGTAACAATCAACGAACGCGCTTTCGCCAGAGGGGCGCCAAGGGAGCAAACAGCGATGTCTCGCAAACTTAACTCTCGGAAACTGAGCCGCCGCACGGTTTTGGCCGGCACTGCCGCCGGCGCGGCCGCCGCGATGACGCGGTTTCCGGCGCCCGCGATTGCCCAAGCCGCGCCGTTCAAGCTCGGCCTCTTGACCGTCAAGACCGGCCCCTTGGCGCAGGGCGGCATCCAGATGGAGCAGGGCATCCTCACTTACCTGAAGGAAAAGAATTACACGCTGGGCGGCCGCAAGGTCGATTTCGTCTCTGCCGATACCGGCGGCAATCCGGCGGGCGCCAAGACCAAGGCGCAGGAATTGGTCGAGCGCGACAAGGTCGACGTCATCCTCGGCCCGCTTGCTGCGTTCGAACTCTACGCCATCAACGAATACGTGCAGCAGCAGAAGACGCCGACGCTCAGCCTCGCGGCGGCCGACAATCTGACCCAGCGCACGCCCAATCCGTTTCTGTTGCGCGCCTCGGCCACCTCATCGCAGGCCATGCATCCGATGGGCAACTATGCGGCGACCGAGCTGAAGCTCAAGCGCGTGGTCTGCATCGTCGAGGACTTCGCGTTCGGCTACGAGCAGATGGGCGGTTTCCAGTCGGCGTTCGAGAAGGACGGCGGCTGCATCACCAAAAAACTGTGGCCGCCGATCGTCACGCCCGACTACACGCCCTACATCGCGCAGATCGAGGATTGCGACGGCGTCTGCCAGGGCTTTGCCGGCTCCAATCCGTTGCGCTTCATGAAGCAATACGCCACCGCCGGGCTCAAATATCCGGTGGTCACCGGCGAAACCGGCGGTGACGACGCGCTCTTACACAGCTTCGGCGACGAGGCGCTCGGCCTGGTCAGCTGTTCGCCCTACACGCTCGATCTGGAAAGCGACGGCAATCAGCGCTTCGTCAGCGGGATCATGAAGAACTACAACGTCATTCCCGGCTTCTACGCCGCCGGCCTCTACGTCAATTGCCAGGTGGTCGACGCCGGCCTCAAAGCGGCGGGCGGCGATGCCAGCGACAAGACCAAGCTGATGAACGCGCTCAAGGCCGTCAGCCTGACCGATACGCCGCGCGGCCCGATCAAGTTCGATCACCTCAACAACGTGGTCGGCACGTTCTATATCCGCCGCGTCGTCAAGGAAGGCGCCAAATACGGGCTGAAGCTCTGGAGCAAGACCATCAAGACCTACGACAACGTCAGCCAGTTCTGGGTGTGGCCGGAGCAGGAGTACCTCGCGCACCCCGTGTACTCGCGCGACTTCCCGGCGCTGAAGAAGTGCTGAGGCCGCGCGCGTCGTAGCCCGGATTGAACGCAACAAAATCCGGGAACGGTGTTCGGAAGGATTCCCGGGTTGCGCTTCGCGCAATCCGGGCTACGACATCGAGAGGGAGGACACGCCATGTCCCGCGCACTGAGCCGTCGTCAATTGCTCGCCGGCACCGCCGCGGCCGCCGCCGCCATTGCCACGCGCTTTCCGGCGCCCGCGGTGGCGCAGGCCGCGCCGTTCCGGCTCGGCCTGCTCACGGTGAAAACCGGGCCGCTGGCGCAAGGCGGCATCCTGATGGAGCAGGGCGTCCTCACCTATCTGAAAGAGAAGAACTACACGCTCGGCGGCCGCAAGGTCGATTTCTTCACCGCCGATACCGGCGGCAATCCGGCCGGCGCCAAGACCAAGGCGCAGGAGTTGGTCGAGCGCGACAAGGTCGACGCCATCGTCGGGCCGCTGGCGGCGTTCGAACTCTACGCCATCAGCGATTACATCATTCAGCAGAAGACGCCGACGCTGAGCCTTGCGGCGGCCGACAATCTCACCCAGCGCACGCCGAATCCGTATCTGTTGCGCGCCTCGGCGACGTCGTCGCAGGCGACGCAACCGTTGGCCCATTACGCCGCGACCGAGCTCAAGCACAAGCGCGCGGTCACGGTCTCGGAGGACTTCGCTTTCGGCCACGAGCAGATGGGCGGCTTCCAGGCGGCGTTCGCCAAGGACGGCGGCTGCGTCGTCAACAAGCTGTGGCCGCCGCTGGTGACGCCCGACTACACGCCGTACATCGCGCAGATCGGCGATTGCGACTGCGTATGCCAGGGTTTTGCCGGCTCCAATCCGCTGCGTTTCATGAAGCAATATGCCAGCGCCGGCATGAAGTATCCGGTGCTTGCCGGTGAGGCCGGCGCTGACGATTTCCTGCTCAAGGCGTTCGGCGACGAGGCGCTCGGCCTGGTCAGTGCCGCACCCTACACGCTCGATCTCGAGACCGACGGCAATCAGCGCTTCGTCTCCGGCATGTTGAAGAATTTCGACGCCATTCCGGGCCAGTACGCGGGGCTGCTTTACGGCAATTGCCAGGTGCTCGACGCCGCCCTTCGCGCCGCCGGCGGCGACATCGGCGACAAGGAAAAATTCATGGCGGCGCTGAGAAACGTCAGCCTGACCGACACGCCGCGCGGGCCGATCAAGTTCGACCACCTCAACAACGTGGTCGGCACCATCTATATCCGGCGTGTCGGGCGCGAAGGCGCCAAGTACGGATTGAAGCTCTGGAACAAGACCATCAAGACCTACGACAACGTCAGCCAATTCTGGACCTGGCCGGAGCAGGAGTTTCTCGCCCATCCGGTCTATTCGCGCGACTATCCGCCGCTGACCAAGTGCTGAACTCACGTAGTCCGGATTGAGCGACCCTCCTGCGCTCGCTGCGCGAGCTTCGGCGGGTTGGAGTCCGCCGGAGCGCGAAGCGCGTAGGCGGAAGCGAAATCCGGGAAAAGTAGGAGAGCCCCGGATTGCGCTTTGCGCAACCCGGGCTACGAAGTAAGTTTGAACGTGCGTAGCAGCCAGCAACGGAAAGGCGCCGCAAATGACGTTCTGGCTGCTGCTGACCGTCAACAGCGTCACCTTTGGCGGTCTGTTGTTCCTGCTGTCGGCCGGCTTCTCGCTGATCTTCGGGCTGATGCGCATTCCCAACCTGACGCACGGCTCGATGTTCATGGTGGGTGCCTATCTGGGCACTTCGTTCCTGTCCGGCGCGCTCGGCTTTACCTTGGATTTCTGGACCGCGGCGGTCCTTGCCGCCGTCGAAGTGGCGATTCTCGGCGCTCTGATGGAGCGGCTGTTGCTGCGGCGGCTGGGCGGCCAGCAATTGGCGCAGGTGCTGGTGACGCTCGGCGTGTCGTTCATGGTCGCCGACCTCTGCCTGATGGGCTGGGGCGGCGATCCAATTTCGGTGGCGACGCCCGACGGACTCGGCGGTTTCGTGCGCATCGGCCCGGCGGTGTTTCCGCTCTACCGCATGGCGGTGATCGGCATCGCCGTGGTGTTCGCCGTGGCGCTGTGGCTGATGCTCGAGCGCACTCGGCTCGGCGCCATGATCCGCGCCGGCGTCGACGATCCGCAGATGGCGCGCGTCGTCGGCATCCGGGTGTCGCGGCTGTTCACCATCGTGTTCGGGCTCGGCGCCGGGCTCGCCGGCTTCGCCGGCATGATCGGCGGCCCGATCCTGTCGGTCTATCCGGGCCTCGACCAGGACATGCTGCCGCTCGCTTTGGTGGTCGTCATTCTCGGCGGCACCGGCAGCCTGCTCGGCTCGTTCGTCGGCAGCATCATCGTCGGCTTCATCTACAATTTCGGCCAGGCGCTGTTGCCCGAGCTCGCCTATTTCGTGCTGTTCCTGCCGATGGTGCTGGTGCTGGTGCTCCGCCCGCAGGGCCTGTTCGGAGGACAGGTCCTGTGAACATCCGCTACGCCGCGCTTGCCGCCGCCATCCTGGCGCTGATCGCCGTGCCGTACGCGATCGGCGAGCAATACTACGTCAATATCGCGAGCCAGATTCTGCTCTACGCGGTGTTCGCGCTGGGCCTCAACATTCTGGTGGGTTACGGCGGCCTGGTGTCGCTCGGCCATGCCGGCTTGTCCGGCGCGGCGTCCTACGCGGCCGCCTATCTGCTCGCCCACGGCCACGGTCATGCCGTGGCGATCGCGGGCGCGCTCGCCGCCGGCCTTCTCACCACCGCGATCTTTGCCGCGCTGTCGCTGCGCGCCAGCGGCATCAGCTTCATCATGATCACTTTGGCGCTCGGCGAGATCATGTGGGGTCTCGCTTACCGCTGGATCAGCATCACCAACGGCGACAACGGCATCAACGTATCGGCCAGACCGGCGCCGTTCGGCATCTCGCTGGCCTCGGCGGACGGCTTCTATAACGCCACCTTGGTCCTGTTTCTATTCTCGCTCGCCGGCTGCGCGATCTTCGTGAACTCGCCGTTCGGCGCCGCGCTTGCCGGCACCCGCGATCAGCCGCGCCGCATGAACGCGCTCGGCTTCCACGTCTGGATGATCCGGTTCTGGGCTTTCATGTTCTCCGGGCTGTTGAGCGCCGTCGCCGGCATTCTGTTCGTCTACTACAACGAGTTCATCAGCCCGCAGGCGCTGGCGCTCACCGCCTCGGCCGAGGGCCTCCTGATGGTGATCTCCGGCGGCGCCGGCACGCTGCTCGGGCCGGTGGTCGGTGCCGCACTCGTCGTCATCGTCAAGAACGTGGTGAGCGCCTACATCGCGCGCTGGAATTTCCTGCTCGGCGCGATCTTCGTGCTCATCGTCGTGTTCATGCCCGAGGGATTGGTGCCCGGCACCGTGCGTTTCGCCCGCGCCTATTGGCGCTATGCCCACCGCCGCAAGCCTGCTGCCACTGAGCCGACCGCCGCCGCAGAGCCAAAACCATGACCGCGCTCGCCGTCAAGAACCTGAGTAAGGCGTTCGGCGGCCTGCGCGTCACCGCCAATGTCAATCTCGCGGTCGAGCCCGGCGAGCGGCGGCTGATCATCGGACCGAACGGCGCCGGCAAGACCACGCTGTTCAATCTCATTACCGGCGAGCTCACTCCCGACGCCGGCGCGGTTTTGCTGTTCGATCGCGACATCACGCGGCTGCCGAGCCGCAATCGGCCGCACCTCGGCATGGCGCGCACCTATCAGATCATCACGCTGTTTCCGCACGACACCATCCTGCGCAACGCGGTACTGGCGCTGCTCGGGCTGTCGCCGCTGCGCTGGAATCCGTTTGCCACGCTGCGTCGACAGCAGCATCTGCTCGACGAGGCGCGCGCCGCGCTGGCCCGCGTCGGGCTCGAGCAGATGGCGGATCGGCCGCTGTCGGAAACCTCGTACGGCGAGAAACGGCGGGTCGAGATCGCCATGGCGCTGGCGCAGCGGCCGCGCGTGCTGTTGCTCGACGAGCCGTTCGCCGGGCTGTCGATCGACGAGCGCCGCGACGTGCGGATGCTGCTCGCCGCTATCCCCCGCGACGTCACCGTGGTGATGATCGAGCACGACATGGACACCGCGCTCGACCTTGCCGACCGCATCACCCTTCTGCATTTCGGAGAGGTGGTGTGCGAAGGCACCCGCGCCGAAGTGGTCGCCGATCCGCGTACGCGGGAGGTTTACCTTGGCGAATAACGCGCTCAGCCTCCGCGATATCGACGCCTTCTATGGCGATAGCCATGTGCTGCAGAAGGTGTCGTTCGAGCTCGGCGAGGGGCGGCTCCTTGGCCTGCTCGGCCGCAACGGCGCCGGCAAAACGACCTGCATGAACGTCAGCGTCGGGCTCCTGCCGCCGCGCGCCGGTGCGGTCGAGGTGTTGGGCAAGCCGGTGACGCGGCTGCCGCCGGAAGAGATCGCCGCGTGCGGCGTGGCGCTGGTGCCGCAGGGCCGCCGCGTCTTCAAGAGCCTCACCGTGCGCGAAAATCTGATGGTGGCGGCGCGCGACGTGCTGCCCGGCACCCGGCACCAGCCGTGGACCGCGCAGACCGTGTTCGCCATGTTCCCGCGACTCGCCGAGCGCGGCAGCCAGATGGCCGGCTATCTGTCCGGCGGCGAGCAGCAGATGCTCGCCATCGGCCGGGCGCTGATGGCCAACCCGCGCGTGCTGTTGATGGACGAGCCATCCGAAGGCCTCGCGCCGCAGATCGTCGCCGAAGTGATGGCGACCATCCGCAAGCTCAAGGAGAGCGGACTGTCGATCGTGCTGGTCGAGCAGAGCCCGAAGCTCGTGTTCGACATCGCCGACGATATCGTGATTCTCAATTCCGGCCGCGTCGCCGTGGTCTCGACCGCGGCGGCGCTGAAGGACAGCGGCGCCGATCTGCGCCAGCATCTCGGCGTGTTTTGATTTCGGACCAATACGGTTTAGACCGGACCGCGAATGGCAATGGGAATGCGGCGGATAAGATATGGCGCAAGACAGTAGCAGCGGGCCGTCAGTCCCGCTGCGTCTCGACAATCCGCCCGCCGCCATCCGTGCTGCATCGTCCGACCCCGGGCCGCTCTTTGCGCTGGCGCTGGCCTCGATTTCGCTGATCTCGCCGCTTGCGGTGCACCTGTTCATGCCGGCGATTCCGGCAGTGAAAGCGGCGCTGCAGCTGTCCGACGCGCTGGCGCAGCTGACGTTCAGCATCGCGCTGTTCACCATGGCGTTCGCCACGCTGGTGTACGGCTCGCTGTCAGACCGCTACGGCCGTCGCCCGGTGCTGCTGTCCGGGCTGGTCCTGTTCCTGATCGGCAGCGCGGTGTCGCTCATGGCGAATTCGATCGCCGTGCTGGTGCTCGGCCGCTTCATTCAGGCGATCGGCGCCGGCTGCGGCGTGACCTTGGGGCGCGCCATCGCCCAGGACGTTTACGGCCGCGATCGCCTGGTCAAGGCGATTGCCTACCTGACGATGGCCTACACGATCGGGCCGATGATCGCGCCGCTGGTGGGCGGGGTGCTGATCGACGCCTTCGGCTGGCGCAGCGTGTCATTTTTCGCGCTCGGTGCCGGCGGCCTCATCGCGCTTCATGCCTACCTTGCCGTGTTCGAAACGCGGCCGCCGTCGCCGGCGAACCGCTCGAGCCGCGCGGTGTGGCGCGATTACCTCGAGCTGTTCCGGCACCTGCGCTTCACCGCCTTCGTGCTGCAGAGCGGCTTCTGCACCGCCTCGTTCCTGACCGCGGCGACCGCGGCGTCGAGCCTCTTGAAGGATTTGCTGCACCGGCCGTCAGCCGAGTTCGGCGTCTATTTCCTGTTGTTTCCGCTCGGCTTTCTCTCCGGCAGTTTCATAACCAGCCGTATCGGCAGCCGCGCCGCCAACGAGAGCATGGTGCTTGCCGGTTCGCTGCTGTCGCTCGCCGCAGTCGCGGTGCAATCGAGCTTGCTGGTTGGCGGCCTTATCACGCCGCTGACGCTGTTCGCGCCCGGTTTCTTCATCACCATGGCACAAGGCTTGTCGCTGTCCTACGCGCAGGCCGGTGCCATGGCGACCAACTCGAAGCTCGCCGGTACCGCCGCCGGCGTCGGCGTATTTATGCAGAATTTCGTCGGTGCCGCGTTCGCCCAATTGTACGGCCTGCTCGCCGACGGCACGGCGCTGCCGCTCGTCCACACCACCGCCATTGCCGCTAGCTGCGGCCTCGTCGTTGCAATCGCGCCGTTTTATTTGGCGCGGCGGCGGCCGGTTCCGGTCTGAAGCGCAAACAAAAAAAGAGACTTCGACGGCGGTCCATGCCCAGCTTGGGTAGGCTGCCACATCAATCAAACATCGCGACCGCGCGCGTCCAGCCGGCCGAGCCGGCGGTGAGATACTCCTCGGTGCCGATGCATTCGCTGGCGCGGGTGTTGACAAGGACGATGTCGAGCGGCTTCAGGTCATGGCCGATGCGCTTGAGCTCTGCCTCGACCTCGGCGGCGCTGACGACGTGGCCGTCCGGCACTTTGCGGAAGTCGAGCTTGACGCCGGGGCGAAAGAACCAATCGAGCGGCACCTCATCGATGGTCGGCATTGGCTTGCGTCGCTGGAGCGCGCGACTGGAAATGGATCGGCGCGTCCGTCGGGGCGGCGTTGTACATGGTTCTGTCGTCCCTCGGCCCGAATTTCGCCACTTTACGGCCCTTTAGTAGTGACCCGCCCCAGCGGCAATTTCAGATTTATCGGTTGCCTTCGCGAGACCCTGAGAGCGGGGACTACACCAGATCGGGGCTGACCAGATGGGCACATCAGGCGCGGTACCACCATCATCCGTGTTTCGCGCGCTGGCTCTGTCGTCGTTGTGGCTTGCGGGCTTGGCCGCTTTGGACGGGGCGCGCGCGCAAAATGTGGTCAATCCCGATTTTTCTTTTCCGTCCGCGGCGAATGCTCCGAACGGATATATCGAGGATCCGCCCACTACCTCGCAGATTGGATGGACATTCAGCAAGGTAGGCGCAAACACGAGTGGCGTACAAGCGAACGGCAGCGCGTTTAATGCACCCGCCGCGCCCGGCGGGCTGCCGCAGACCGCCTACATCGACGACCTCAACTCGATTTCGCAAAATATCGAGTTCAAGCAGCCCGGCGACTACCAGCTGTCTTTTCAAATCGCGGAGTATGCCCACAATACCCTTAGCGGTTCCACCCAAGAATCGGTCATGGTGCGGATCGGCACCGAGCAATACGGGCCCTTTACGCCGTTCGCCAGCACGACCTTCGACCGGATCGCGCCGATACAGTTCAAGGTCGCAACAGCGAACTCGCTGGTTGGACTGACATTCGTCGGCACCGGGCCGAATGCCAGTCAAGTGCAGCAGGGCCAAGTGGGCGCGGTGTTCATCGCCCAAGTGGCGATCACGGCGGTTGCGCCGCAGATCGCCTGCCCGCAGAACCTCGACATCGATCCCACCAGCACGATCAAGCTGACCGGGCAGAATTTCGGCTCAGTCCCAGGGCGGGTTCAAATCCAATTCTCGCAGCAGTCGGCGGTGGCTTTTAAGAACAGCTCCTTTCCCAACAGCGCGTCGAAGTCGAATCTTTTACTGAACGTGCCGGGGCCATGGGGCGACACGATCACGACCGAGGCGTTGGACCAGGCCAGCGACGTTGGCGCCGCCCCGGCGCAGACCGTTGAGATCACGATCATCGCCGCGAACGGGCAAAGCTCCAATGTCTGTAAAGCCAATTTCCACGACAAGCCGGTGATCATGGGCCTGACGTCGGGGAGCATTAGTCCCGGTCAGAGCTTCAACATCTGGGGCTGGGACTTCGGCAACGACCCCGGCAAGGTCACGATCCATTTCACCAGCAACTTTTACCCTCCCCCCGACTATGAAATCAGCGACGCTAAATGGAAGGCATGGGTCGTCAATGCCCGCATACAGCCGGACCTCGCCGGCGTGGTCGAGCAGGATGTCGACATCAGCTTGACCCCGAAGGGCGGCAACGCTTCGAACGCCAAGACGAAAACGTTCAAACCGACGATGTATATGGGTATGGCCCCTGCTACTGTCGTGCACTGCGGCAATGAAACCACGCTCGATCTTTGCAATCCCGCTCCCGGAACCTACAGCGGCGGCGCCGACGCAGTCGGATGCCTAAACCCGGCTGGACAAGGATCGGGTCCGGGTCAGCCTCCGAGTATTTGGGGGTTTCACTGGGCCTGCTTCAGCGACTCTTCGGATAACGGCCAAGATATCTATTCTGTGAACCTGACTCCCCAGTGGACGATCACTGCGGTCGACTATGGCGGCTATCCACCTTCTTTGTCGCCGGGAGTCTGGGTAAGCGACAACACCGGCGCTGTCGATACTTCAATGGAATATACCATCGGTCCTCCGGCCCTTCCGACCTTCGAAACCACTGTCACTGTCAACTGGCATATCGGACCGAGCGGCGAGGTCTTAACTTATGCCTTCAATGTTTGGATGAAGGGTCCCGTCGGCGTTGCATTCACGCCGTAGGGAGCACGTGGGAGAACAAACGCCATGCTGAAGACCGCGATCATCGTCTGCGCAATGAGTCTCGCCGCGAGCGGTTCGCTTCACGCGGCGCAAACCATCGAGGTCGAAAAGCTCAGCAAGGCGGAGCTGCTCAAGGCGCTGCAAGCGGCGCCGGACGATACCGTCATCGAATTTCACGGGCAGAGCAAGACCAAGGCGCAATGGCGCAGCGAGGCGCAGGCGGCGCAAAAGCTCGTCCTCGACAAACAAAAACAAGCTGCCGCGGCGGCCAAGGCCAGGTTCGACGCCGCCAACAAGGCGTTCCGCGATCAGCAAGATGCCGCGATTGCCAAGCAAAACGCGCAAGCCGAGGCGGAATTCCAGGCGCTCGGCGCGCAGTGACAAGTCGCAGTTAGCGGCCCAGACGGCGTGTTCTGACAGCGGATGACGGATGACGCGGATGTTTCATCCGTCGTCCGTCCTCGGTCATCTGCTAGTCGAACAGCGCCACCGCGCGGGTCCAGCCGGCGGAGCCGCTTTTCACCTTGAAGGGAAAGCACGCGACCGTAAAGCCGTTGTCGGGCAGCTTTTCGAGATTGCACAGCTTTTCCATGTGGCAGTAGGGGATCTCGCGGCCGGCCTTGTGACCTTCCCAGATGATCGACGGATCGTGGGTTTCGAGCCAGCGCTTGCGCATGTGCACGAACGGCACGTCCCAGCCCCAGGCGTCGATGCCGGCGACGCGCACGCCGCGCGAGGTGAGATACAGTGTCGCCTCGCGGCCCATGCCGCAGCCGGCGGTCAGATACTCCTCGGTGCCGATGCATTCGCTGGCGCGGGTGTTGACCAGCACGATATCGAGCGGTTTGAGCTCATGGCCGACGCGCTTTAATTCAGCCTCGACTTCGGCGGCGTTGACGACGTGGCCGTCCGGCAGCCTGCGGAAGTCGAGCTTGACGCCGGGCCGGAAGAACCAGTCGAGCGGCACCTGGTCGATGGTCGGCATCGGCTTGCCGTCGACGGAGTGCGATTGAAAATGGATCGGCGCATCCATGTGGGTGCCGTTGTGCGTGGTCAGCTGCACCTGCTCGATGGCCCAGCCTTCGCCCTCCGGCAGATCCTTCGGTTGCAGGCCGGGGAACAGCTCGCACAGCAACGGCGCGGTGTCGGCATTGCTGCGGTACTCGATCTTCGGCCGCATGAACGGCGGGTCGTACACCGTCTCGTTGTCGAGCGGCGATGACAGATCGACGATCCGGCTGGGCAGCCTCATGGTTTTGCTCCCTCATCACGCATAGGTTGGACGATTGCAGCGTATCATAAGCAGACCAGACGGCCGGTTCGATCGCGGGCTTGCCAATGCGGCTTCGCCACGGCTAAACGCGCGGGCGAGACCATCGAGGACCGCATGACCGAGCAATGGAATAAGTACGACAGGACCGCCGCGCGCCGGCACGGCAAGCCGGGTCGCGCGGTGCGGCCGGCAAGCACCACCGTCGACATTCACGCCCATGTCGGCGTCCCGGAGGCGGCGAAATTCGTCGAGCCGCATCTCGACTGGGCGACGGTGCCGCTTTCCCGTTTCGCCAATGCGGAGACCAAGGCGCTCTCGGCCAAGCAGGAGGCCGACATCCGCGCCCGCGGCGGCCTCGACCGCCGGCTCGCCGACCTCGACGCCATGGGCGTCGACGTGCAGATGATCGCGCCGCCGCCGCCGCAATGCTACTACACGGTGCCGCTCGACATTGCCGTGAAGGCGACGCGGCTGGTCAACGACGGCGTTGCCGCGTTTTGCGCGCAGAAGCCGGATCGCTTAAAGCCGTTCGGGTCGGTGCCGATGACCGACGCCGGCGAGGCCGTCAAAGAGCTCGAGCGCTGCGTCAAGACGCTCGGCTTCACCGGCATCGAGATTTTGACCAACGTCGCCGGCAAGGAATTGTCCGATCCCGCCTTCGCGCCGTTCTGGAAAAAGGCCGAAGAGCTCGGCGTGCTGGTGATGATTCACCCCAACGGCTTTACCGATGCGTCGCGGCTGTCGCGGTTTTATTTCAACAACGTCATCGGCAATCCGCTGGAGACCACGATCGCGCTGCATTATCTGATCTTCGACGGCGTATTGGCGCGGCATCCCAAACTGAAGATTCTGGCGGTGCACGGCGGCGGCTATCTGGGCGCCTATCCGGGCCGCATCGATCATGCCTGGGGCGCGCGCTCCGACAGCCACGGCGCGTTGGCCGAGCCGCCGACCACTTATCTCAAGCGCGTCTATGTCGACACCGTGGTGTTCACGCCGCATCAGCTCGCCGAGCTCGTTCGCACCTTCGGCGCCGATCACGTGCTGATGGGCACCGATTACCCGTTCGACATGGCCGAATACGATCCGGTCGGCCACATCGCCGGCGTCGAAGGTTTCGACGCCGCGACGATTGCGGCGCTCGCCGGTGGCAACGCCAAGAAGCTGCTTGGGCTTTAGGGCCTGTAGATCGTAGGATTGTTGGTAGATCGTGAGTGCAGAAGAATCAACATGGTGCGGCGGCGCGTCATAGAGGAGCCAATTTCGCGGCTCGCGGTCTGGTCGCTGCGGCTGGCGCTGTTTTCGCTGGCCGCGACGTTCATCGCCATCATCATCGTGCGATCGGGCGCGCTCGACATCGTGCCGGCGCTGTCGACGCTCGCGGGCGCGCTGGTGCTCGCCGTGGTCGCCATGCTGATGGCGCTCGGCGCCGGCATCGTGATCTGGCGCCAAGGCTGCGGCGGCGTGCGGCAGGCGCTGTTCGCAATCCTGATCGGCTGTGCGCTGATCGGCTATCCGGCGTATCTCGGCGTCAAGGCCTACAAGCTGCCGTCGATCTACGACATCACGACCGATCCGATCGATCCGCCGCAATTCGACGCCGTCGCGCGGTTGCGGCCGCGCGACGCCAATCCGGTCACCTATCAGGGCCTATACGCCGCCGAGCTACAGCACACCGCCTATTCGGACGTCGAGCCGGAAGAGACCAGCGCCACGCCGCAGGAGGCGTACGACGCCGCCATGAAGGTCATCACGCGGCGGCGCTGGCGCATCGTCGACGCGCGTCCGCCGCAGCCGGCCGCGCCGGCGCCGGCGCCGGCGCGCGCGTCGGGCTCGCGGCAGCAGGCGCGCGACGAGACGGCCTCGGACGGCACCATCGAAGCGGTGGCGCGCTCGCTCATTCTCGGTTTCCGCGAGGACGTGGTGGTGCGCATTCGCGCCACCGGCGACGGCACGCGCATCGACGTGCGCTCGGCCTCGCGCTACGGCCGCAACGATCTCGGCAGCAATGCCGCGCGGGTGCGCGACCTGATCGGCGCGATCGACGATATTCTCTCGGCGCCGCGTCCCGGCAAGGAGCCGCAGGAGAAGCCCGGGCGGCCCAATCAGCCGGCGCGCGGCGGCCGCTCCGCCAAGCAATAAGTGCCGCCGATCGCCGGTGGCCCGTCGGTGGCGACGACGCCGCGCGCGACGAGATCTTCCAGATGCGCCAAGGTCGACAGTCCGGCGGCACCGGCGAGCCGCGGGTCGAGCCCGATGTAAACGGCTTTGACGATGGTCGGAATGTCGGCGGCGCCCTTGCCGAGCCGATGCAGGATCGAGGCTTCGCGGCCGCGGCGATGCTCGGCGAGGTAACGCACATAGCGCGGCGCGTCGCGCACCGGCGCGCCGTGGCCGGGCAGGTACGTAGGCTCGCCGCGGCGGCCGAGCTTTTCCAGCGACGCCATGTAATCGGTCATGGCGCCGTCCGGTGGCGCCACGATGGTGGTCGACCACGCCATGACGTGATCGCCGGCAAACAACAAGTCGCGCTCCTTGAAGGCGAACGCCATGTGGTTGGCAGTGTGGCCGGGCGTGGTCACCGCTTCGAGCGTCCAGCCGGTGCCGGCGACCACTTCGCCGTCAGCGAGCGCGACGTCGGGACGAAACGCCATGTCGGCCGACGCATCGAGCCGGCGGGTCTCGCCGATGTGCAGCGGCCGGGCGAGCCGGTGCGGCCCTTCGGCAAACACTTGCGCGCCTGTCGCAGCCTTGACCTTCGGCACCGCCGGCGAGTGGTCGCGATGGGTGTGGGTGACGAAAATGTGCGTCACCGTCTCGCCGCGCACGGCGTCAAGCAGCGCCGCCACATGGGCGTCGTCGTCCGGCCCGGGATCGAGGATCGCGACCTTGCCGCGGCCGACGATGTAGCTGACCGTGCCCTTGTAGGTGAACGGCCCGGGATTGTTGGCGACCACCGCGCGCACGTCCGGCGCCACCTCCTTGGCTTGGCCGGGCACCAGATCGAAGCTCTTGTCGAATGGGATGTCGTCGCTCATGCGCCGCATCTGCACCGAGCGACGCGCGATGTCCAGCGAACGGTGATTCGCGAGGTAGGAGACGAGCCGCAAGAATAGAGCCCCGGTGCCGGGAACCGGGGCTCCGGCAATCCCAATCGCCCAAACGTGCGAGCGAGATCACCTGGAGTTCGGCATGCAAGGCGTGGGCCAATTCCGACGGCCTGAGAGAAGCGCTGGGATTCGCCTTCGGTTGGCTGCGCCGCAACGCTCGCTGGCTGCCGCGCAGGCGGTCGCTGGCTATTTTGCAGGCATATTCATGTCATCGTCCGCGCAGGGGGACGATCCAGTAATCACCGCGCTCGCCGTGATTACTGGATGCCCGCTTTCGCGGGCATGACAGCTTGAGAGTGCCGATCCTAAAACGGCGTGCGGCTGCGGATGGCGGCGGCGAGCGTGCCTTCGTCGAGATAATCGAGTTCGCCGCCGACCGGCACGCCGTGGGCGAGGCGGGTCACCTTGACGCCGGCGTCGTGCAACAGGTCGGTGATGTAATGCGCGGTGCTCTGGCCGTCGACCGTTGCATTGAGCGCCAGGATGATCTCGTTCACCGCCGGATCGTGGGCGCGCTTGACCAGCGCGTCGATGGTGAGATCGTCCGGGCCGATGCCGTCGAGCGGCGACAAGGTGCCGCCGAGCACATGGTAGCGCGCCTTGATGGCAGCGGCGCGCTCGAGCGCCCACAGATCGGCGACGTCGGCGACCACGACGATGGCCGAAGCATCGCGTCGCGGATCGGTGCAGATCGCGCACGGATTCTGCGTATCGATGTTGCCGCAGGTGCGGCACACCTCGATCTTGTCGATCGCGGTCGCCAGCGCCGCGGTCAGCGGCGCCATCAGCGCCTCGCGCTTCTTGATCAGAAACAACGCCGCGCGCCGCGCCGAGCGCGGCCCAAGCCCCGGCAGCCGCGCCAGCAGCGCAATGAGCCGCTCGATTTCCGGTCCGGCCGAGATCGTAGCCATCAAAACAATTTCAGTCCGGGCGGCAGCGGCAGGCCGCCGGTCAGCGCCTGCATTTTGTCGGCCAGCGTCGTTTCCAGCTTGCGCTTGGCGTCGGCGTGGGCGGCGACGAGCAAATCCTCGACGATCTCTTTCTGGTCGGGTTTCAACAGCGAATCGTCGATGCGGGTGTTGCGCATGTCGCCCTTGCCGGACAAGGTCACGGCGACCAGCCCGCCGCCGGCGCTGCCTTCGATCTCCAGGCGATCGAGCTCGGCCTGCATCGCCTCCATCTTCGACTTCAGCTCGGCGGCCTGCTTCATCAGGTCGGTGAAATTCGGCATCGCTAAACCCTTGCTGTTTCCCGGGCGCAGCGCAGCACGCAGTGGTGCGCTGCAGACCCGGGACCGTAACAAACGCAGCGTTTGAGACGATCCCGGAACAGCGGTGCACCGCTAACGCGCTGCACCGCATCCGGGAAACGTGTTCTGAGATTGGGCACTGCGGCTTACTCCTCGTCGCCGGGCGCGGCGTCGCCCGCTTCCGGCAGCGGCACGTCCTCGCCTTCGATCGGCGCCGCACCGGCCGGCGGACGCACGTCGATGATTTCGGCGCCGGGAAAACGCGCCAGCACCGCCTGCACCAGCGGATCGCCGCGCACAGTGTCTTTCAGCTCCGCCTTAAGGGCTTCGGCCTGGGCGCGCAGGCTCGGCGCGCCTGCTTCGGCCGACACCGCCACCATCCAGCGCCGCCCGGTCCAGTCGTTGAGCTTTTTCGACAACTCGCCGACCAGCGTCTTGGCGGCGCTCGGCTCCAGCGCGATTTCCAAGGTGCCGTCCTCGAAACGGACCAGCCGTATGTCGCGCTCCAGCGCGGTCTTGGTATTGAGATCGCGCTTTTCGGCCGCGAGTGCGATCAGGTCCTCGAAGCGCGCCAGCGTGCGCGTCGGCGCGGCAGCGGTTTGCGGCGGCGCATCGAACGCAGCCGTGACCGGCGCGCTCAGTGCCGCGCGCGGCCCGCCGCGGGATTCAGGACGCGACGTGCCTTGGGACCGCATCGGCGTTTCGGCGCGCGGCGCAGTCGACAGGGTGGTCGACATGGTTGCGCCGCCGCCATTGCCGCGCGGCGCCGCAGAATCCGACAGCGCGCGCACCACTTCGTCCGGCGTCGGCAGATCCGCCGCGTAGGCGATGCGCACCAGAACCATTTCGGCCGCTGCCAGCGGCCGGCCGGCCGCGTCGACCTCGGCGATGCCCTTGAGCAGCATCTGCCAGGTCCGCGCCAACACCCGCATCGACAGTTTCTGGGCAAAGCCGCGGCCGCGCGTGCGCTCGGCCTCGGTGAGCGACACGTCGTCGGCCAGCGCCGGCACGATCTTCAGCCGCGTGACGAAATGGGTGAACTCGGCGAGATCGCCCAGCACCATCGCCGGCTCGGCGCCGGTATCGTACTGGTCGCGCAGCTCGGTCAGCGCCTTGGCGACGTCGGCGCGCATCAGCGCCTCGAACAGGTCGATGACCCGGGTGCGGTCGGCAAGGCCGAGCATGCCGCGCACGTCTTCGGCGCGCACGAGACCCGCGGAATTTGTTTCGTTGCCGGCTCCGCCGGAACTTGTTTCGTCGCCGGCTGCGCCGGCATGCGCGATCGCCTGGTCGAACAGCGACAGGCAGTCGCGCACCGAGCCCTCGGCGGCGCGCGCGATCAGCGCCAGCGCTTCCGGCTCGGCCGATATGTTTTCCTTCTCGGCGATGCCTTGCAGATGCTTGACCAGCAGCGCGGCGTCGACCCGGCGCAGATCAAAGCGCTGGCAGCGCGACAGCACCGTGATCGGCACCTTGCGGATCTCGGTGGTGGCAAACACGAATTTTGCATGCGGCGGCGGCTCTTCGAGCGTCTTGAGCAGCGCGTTGAACGCGGCGCCTGAGAGCATGTGCACTTCGTCGAGGATGTAGACCTTGTAGCGCGCCGACACCGGCGCGTAGCGGATCGCATCGTTGATGGCGCGCACGTCGTCGACGCTGTTGTGCGAGGCGGCGTCCATCTCGATGACGTCGAGATGCCGGCTTTCCATGATCGCTTGGCAGTGCACGCCGAGCACCGGCATGGTCACGGTCGGGCCGGCGATCGAGCCGTCCGGCAGCTCGTAATTGAGCGCGCGGGCGAGGATGCGCGCGGTCGTGGTCTTGCCGACGCCGCGCACGCCGGTGAGGATCCAGGCCTGCGGGATGCGGCCGGATTCGAAGGCGTTGGAGATGGTGCGCACCATGGCGTCCTGGCCGATCAGGTCGGCAAACGTCGACGGCCGGTATTTGCGCGCCAGGACGCGATAAGGTGCGATCGGTGCGGCGTCGTTCATTGCAATCGGCGTGACCTCGTTTTGCGGACCCCCACCCCGACCCTCCCCCTTTCAGGGGGAGGGAGCAAGTGGTCGGCGGTCTCTTTCCGCCCCCTGCAAGGGGGAGGAATAAGGTGGGGGTCCGTCGAAATGACGGCGCATCGGGCGATAAAAAGTCTCAGCAGGGTGGGAGGCTGACGAGCGACCCGAACCGCGCTCGTTAGGGCTGCTTCCTTCCGGACCTGACCCGGTTGGCGAGTGGCTCGTCCACCGCCAACCTCCCGGCCGTTTATATCGGCCGGGCAGGCCGGGAAAGCAAGTTGGCCGCTCTTCATCCTCCCCCCCCCCGCGTTTCGCGCGGGGAGGGGACCATCGAGCGAGCGGAGCGAGCGAAGATGGTGGTGGGGGTTCGGGCACTCGACGAAATGTTGTCGATGAAAATGAATCGATGCTTTTGGTCGTGGCGAAACTCCTTCACCCGAAGTGAAAGCGTCAAAGCGGGCTCCCCTCCACCATCTCGCTTCGCGAGATGGTCCCCCTCCCCCGCGCTTCGCGCAGGGGCGGACGAACATGCCACATCATTTTCGCGATGCGGGGGCATCCGAGTTTTTGGCACGGCGCGGCACGAAACGTCGCCTCCCGGGCAAATTAAGTGAGGGAAGCGGAGCGCCGACAGGCGCATACGCATTACAACCGCGCCACATGCGTAGGCGTTACCGCCTGCGCACGCTCCGGGCGCGGCGCGCGCCACGCTCTTGCGACGTTGCCGCCGCAATGCGCTTCGGGCGTGCTCGCCTCTCGGCGCTCCACCGCGGCTTTCCTCGCGCGGCTTTAGGCTGCACGCGATTCGGTCCAGGCCGCGCGTCGCGCGAATGAGCGGGTGGGCGTTACCCAACCATCGTCCGCGCCTAAGCCAAGCACCTGGCACCCCGACCGTAATGTCGAGGGGGTCGATACCCGGACCGCCCGGGAGCGGAGTGTGTCGCTCCGCCCGCAGGAACCGCACTCGCTCCGCCTGAAAGAGCACCCTTGCGACAGGCATCCCTCAGGAGCGAGAGGCGTTAATTAATCTGGTTTAGGGACTAAAGTCAAGAATTTTTCTTGAGCGCTGCTAGCAGGACGCTCTCATCAGGCGCGCCTGCCAGTTCGGCTTGGCCAGTGCGGGAAAGGGCGATTAGGTGATGCGAATCATAGCAATATTTTTGCATTTTCTGACGCCGGATCCGTTTTGTCAGCCGACCGGCCGCGGGCCGGAATGCGATGCAGAAGGAGAGACTTAGCGCATTGATATCATATTCTCATTGACATTTGTCTCATAATGCGCTGGATGGCGGGTCGCCATGACCATCCAATTCTGGCGTCTCAGCGAAGCGAGTGACGACAATCTCGGCTTGGCCTGCACAGCCGATGGACTTCTGCTCGGCCGCACGTGGCTGATAGAGCGGCGTGACGAACGTTTTGTCGCGCGCGAGCAGCACGAGATCAAACGCCTATTCGGCCGCGCTTATGCGGACGCGTCCGCAGCCGAGCGAATCATGTCAGGCCTCGGCACCGTCGCGGCGGCCTTGAATGCCGATGATCGGTGTCTTGCCTGCATCGCCGCCGTCCACCTGCGCATTCCTGATTTGCCGGACCTTTCCGCCCGCGACAGCATGGAGGTGGAGGACGCGCTGATCAAATACGCCCGCGCTGAAGAGCCCGACGCTGAATGGGACCCGGCAAAGCATCCGCGGACCGGCACGCCACCCAATCCAGGCTGGTTCGCGCCCAGCGATGGCGCGGACAATGAAGCGCCGGTCCGTTTGGCCGAGAACGAGGACCCGAACAAAGTAACCGATGCTAGGAATCCGCGCGAAAGCAAATTACGCATCATGCGCCAAGCCATGCGGCGCGCTCTGCGAATAGCTGTGGTGCGAGCTCTACGCATGGGCACAGAAGCGGCCGGCGAACTCGTTCCAATAATCGGCCAAATAGTAACCACCTTTGCCGAAGCTGCCGAAATCGTCGGGGCCATTGCTGACTTGCGGAAACTGCTGAAGGAAGCCCGTGCTGCGCTCGATTTTGCCAAAGGAGGCACGCGCCGCCTGCAGGACCTTCGGGTCTCGTCGAAGGGTTATGAACAATTTTCGAGTTACGATCAGTTCACCAAAATCTGCACGTTCGTCGAGTTGTTGATCAAACGCTTCGGTCCGGCGGGCGACGGATATGAATATCATCACATCGTGACGCAAGGCGGTGCAAACGACAGTCTTCAACCCGAAAAACTTCAGAATACCGAAAACATCATCCGAATTCCGACCATGCTGCACGAGGCGATCAACGCGGAGTATTCACAGAAAAAAGACGGTACGAACATGACCGTGTACGAATGGATTCAGACGCAGCCTTACGACGTCCAACGCGAGGAAGGTCTTAATATCCTTCGCAACTTGCACATTATTGAGTAAAAGAACCTGCCGGCGGCAATTTTAGGAGTACGCCTGTGGAATGCGACGAAACGATTGCCCGATTAGGCGCGAAACTCGACGCCTGGTTCGACAGCAATCAGGCTATCTTTGAGTCGGAAAACAAGACTGCTCATGCTGACGCGCTGCGTGCGGGTTTCGAAATCCTCGCCGAACTCGACACAATTAAATCGGATGGATTGGCCGCCATTGCTGCAATGCTCCGGCCTCAGAGCGGAATCGGGTCGGACGAGCATGTCGCCGCCCTGGTCCGAGCCTTCGAATTTGCCGCCACGCTGAGAGCCGCTCTCCGCGATGAGTTGTCCGATACCGATGGCGCGAACGAGTTGGTCACGAAAATGAATATGATTGCCGACACGCTTGACGAAAGTGGTCGCGGACGAGCCGCGCTGGCCGGGCTGCTCGACCACGCCGAAGACAGCGTCCGTGCGTCGGCCGGGGCCTATTTGGTCGATTTAATGCCGGACCGGGTGGTACCGATCCTGCGCGAAATCGATCAGAAGGACGGAGGGACCAGCGCCATTTTCACGGCGCATTGGGCGTTGCGGGGTTGGGAACTGAAGCAGAAGGCCGGCAAAACGCCGCCGTAATCCGCCGCCAGCAGTCATGGGGCACACCCGCGGAACATTTCGCAGCAGGCCTTATGCGCGAGAGCGATATGTCCGAAACCCCGCCCGCCTTCCCTCATCCCGCCTGGCGATCCTTCTTCTTCGCTCCCGAGCGGGTGATGCTCTTGATCTTCGCCGGCGGCTGGCCGGACTTTTCGGCGATCTCGCGGTCCTGCTCGACGAGAAAACCGTGGGCCGGCTTGTCGCCGTCGATGCCGCCGGTGAGCGCGCGCGGCACCTTGCGGTTCGAGCGCTGCGTGCCGTCCTCATAGACGACGTCGAACATCACGAATTCGGAGTTCAGTCCGGGTTTTCTCGGCATGGTCGTGCTCCGGTGTCTTGTTTGCGCCCGCCTGGACCTATCCGCCGCCAGAAACTTGGCCCACCCAGAAACGAAAATGCCGGCGCCAATGCGGCGCCGGCCCTTGCGCATCGATCGGTCAGACCGATTGCAGGTTGGTCGCGGCGGACTTGCCGCTGCGGCGGTCGGCCTCGATGTCGAAAGTCAGCTTCTGCCCCTCGGCCAGGCCGCGCATGCCGGCGCGCTCGACGGCGGAGATGTGAACGAACACATCCGGGCCGCCCTCGTCCTGCACGATGAAGCCGAAACCCTTCTGGGCGTTGAAAAACTTGACGGTACCTTGAGCCATGACGGCCCTCCTTTGAAACGCATCATGCGTCTTTTGGGCCGCGCGAACCATTCGGGCGGTCCAAATCCGGATTTTGCGTGGTCTTGGGAAAGGCCCTCTCGGGCGAAACGGCAAGTCAGGCTAAATCGCGAATGGCGCGTATATAGTGATGCCGCGCCGGATTGGCAATCGCGGCGCGCTCCCTCTCCCCGGAGGGGAGAGGGTCGGGGTGAGGGGGTTCGGAAGTTTCAGAAAAATACTGCAGCTTCCGAACCCCCTCACCCTCGCTCGCTGCGCTCGCATAGCCGATGCTTCGCATCGGCGTTCTTAGTACTAAGGACGGCGTCCGAAGGACGCCTACGCTCTCCCCTCCGGGGAGAGGTGGAGGAACTCGGCATCGAATGATCTAAAATCTCACGCTCTAGCTGCCTTGCCGGCGCCGCGGCGCGTGCGATGCGAGAGGGCGACATGTCCGAAACCGGCTGGTCCCTGCACCCGCAATTGCGCGCCGACACGGCATTCATATGCGATCTGCCGCTGTCGCGGCTCCTCGCCATGAACGACGCCGATTTCCCCTGGCTCATCCTGGTGCCGCGGCGCGCGGGCGCCAGCGAGCTGTTCGATCTCTTGGGCGCCGACCAGGCGGCGCTTGCGAACGAGATCGCGCTGACCTCGCGCGCGCTGAAAGACGAGACGCGCTGCGACAAGCTGAACGTGGCCGCGATCGGCAACGTCGTCCCGCAACTGCACATCCACATCGTCGCGCGAACGAGGCACGATGCGCTGTGGCCGAAGCCGGTCTGGGGCGCCGCGCCGCCGCGCGCCTACGATGCCGCGACGCTGGAGCGTTTCGTGACGGCGATCCGGGAGCGGGTGCGCAGTGCGGGACTGTAACTGCCGTGCACTGTTGACGCTCTTTGTCCGGACGGCGTGGCGGATGTCCCGATTGCGCTGCGCGCTCAGCCCTGTCGCTTGCCGGCGGATCGGGAAAGTATAATCTCTGCGCGTCATGTGATCGAGTTTCGTATCGGTGCTCGTGCCGCTGTAAGGAAGCCTGTATGTCGGGCGACGAACCGCCAAAGAACGATAAGCTTCGGCTCGTTGCTGACAACGATTCGGTGCGGATCGCTGAACACCAGAAACAGGTCGCAGCGGATGATGCTCGCGACCAAGCTGCCACTTCACTGGCCACACTGGTCGCCAACCTATTGCGGGTGCTTGCTGGAGGAGGCCACTCGTACGCGGTGCCCAGTGATTTGCTCAAGACGTGCGAACGTTTACGCGACGCCTACAACGAGGGATATCGCGGCCAGATGCCCGGGCTCGAAGATTTAAGCCTCTATCATCTTTTCGACGAGGGAGAGGAACGCGACAGGCCGCGAACCGAAGAGGAATGGCGCCGTTGGGCGGCTGATAATCCCCGACGCGACTATGACGAAGAACGCCGTTTGCTCTTGCATGCGCTACGCCGCCATGTCTTGCGTGAAATCGCATCTACGATTACTGGAAGCGACCTGCAAATCCGTCGAGAAGCGCGAGAGATCGATGATGTACTGCGGCAACTTGAGGAAGTGCGGGACCGTTACCTCAATGGATCAAAGAGACCGCCCAGCCCGTACCGACAAAGTATCGCGGAGCATGAAATCGCCAAGCTCCGCGGCGATAAAGTTGAGCGACGATACACCGCTAAGCAGGAGTTCACGAAGGTTGGTGATCAGCAGCGCAACCTAAGCTCCCAGCAGGAAATTGTCGAGCGTGAGATCAACGAACTCCAGGCACAGAAGTGCGATCAAATGATCGCTCGCCTACAGGCACACCAATGGGCCGCCTTGCGCGCCGTGGACTCAGGCGAAAGCAGCGCATTCGATGCAATCGATGCTTTGACCTTTGATGTTCTTGCTCGCATGAAACTTCTGGAACGCAAGCCGAGCGGGGGTAAGAGTAAGCGAGACTGGCAGTTGACCGAGATCGGAGCGCTCGCAATGTCCCGTGCGCCAGGTTCCAATTCGGACCCTGCACAGCGATAGCGTAGCCAAATTGCTGCTTAGGTCGATGAGCAGAGATCAATCGTCGTAAGGTTTTCCAGTATCAAATCTGTAGCGCGTAGCCCCGTTGGTTGAGTTCGAATGGTGGGTTACGGCGCTGCACGTCTAACCCACCCTACGAATCCGGCAACCACCTTCGCGGGGTTTCGCGCTTGTCGTCGTAGGCGGCTTCGAACACCGGCTCGGCGAGGGTGGATTGGATGCGCAGCACGCTCTGGCCGCTGTTGGCGAAGCCGTGCTTGCGGCCGGCGGGGACGACGACGAGCTGGCCCGGGGTGAGGGTGACGTGGGCTTTGCCGACCCACATGTCGGCTTGTTCTTCAAACGCGCGATCCAACGCGGAGGCCGTATGTCATTGCCGAGCTTCCGGCACGATCAAGCGTAGATAAACGACGTGGAAGCCCTTCTCCGTCGTCCCACGATGAGTCTCGACAAACCCGAGATGGGCGTACATCGAGAGGTTCTCTGTCATTGCAACATTCGTATAGAGTCGGAGGGCTGGCAAATGAAGCCGTCTGGCTTGGCCTACCGCATGCTGTATCAGCTGTCGCCCCAGACCTTCGCCCTGCCGCGCTGGATCAATGGCGATGTTGTCGATGAAGTACGCGTCGATTTCGGGCCACGCGATCATATAGCCATCGACTACCCCGCCGGTCTCAATCACCACGACATGGTCGGCCGCGATCTCCGCAGGAAAATCGGCAACCATTGGCGACGGCTCGCGCCCCATGCGAGCTACGTATTTGATGAAAGCGGCACGGGCGATTGCGCCAATGCGAGCGGCATCGCGTGCCGAGGCCGTGCGGATAGAGCCCACGTTTTTCAACCCAGACATTAGCCTCTCCTATCAGATAACAAATAGCCCGCGTTTGAGCCGCGCGAAATCCGGGGTTCAAGTATTCGTGCGTTCCCGGCTTTCGCCGCGCTCAAGCCGGGTTATTTGCTCGCTGATAAGTCCCGAGGGTGGGTTACGGCGCTGCGCGCCTAACCCACCCTACGAAGTCGGCAGCCACCGTCGCGGCGTTTCGCGCTTGTCATCGTAGGCGGCCTCGAACACCGGCTCGGCGAGGGTGGACTGGATGCGCAGCACGGTGGTGCCTGAATTGGCGAAGCCGTGCTTGCGGCCGGCGGGGACGACGACGAGCTGGCCGGCGGTCAGCGTGACGTGGGCGTCGCCGATCCAGACGTCGGCCTGGCCTTCGAACACGCGTAAAATTTCTTCGACCGCGTGCAGATGCGTGGGCGCGCCGTGGCCCGGCTCGCACCATTGCTCGAACACGCAAAGCTGGGTCGCGCCGATGCGCGCCGAGACGGCCATCTGCGTCAGCACGCCCGGGCGCCATTCTTCCTTCGGCTGGCGATTGAGATCGATGATTTGCATGGGAGTCTCCCCTCACGGTCGCTTCGGCAAGCGGCCCGGATGAACATGTTCCAACGACCGGAATTTTTGAAGCGTCATGCCCGGCCTCGTGCCGGGCATCCACGTCTTAGAGTCTCGGTAAACTTAAAGACGTGGATGGCCGGGACAAGCCCGGCCATGACGGAAGATGAGCCGCGTAGGGAGGCTTTATGCAGCCCGCGCATCCATGCTGGCTTGCCGTAGCAGAGAACATTGCGCAGGATGCAAGCGTCGCTGCAGCATGGATTGCCGGGTCAGGGGCGCCCCGCCGCGCGAGCGCGGCGGGGACCCCAAGCCCGGCAATGACGAGCGTGTTCGGGAGGCAACGATGGTCGAGAGAGGTCTGGCTGCAAGAGCGGAAAAAAACGGCGCGGCGGCGCGGCTGCGGCAGCGCTTTCCGACCATCGAGGATCTGCGCCGGCGGGCGCGGGCGCGGGTGCCGCGGTTCGGCTTTGATTTCGTCGATGGCGGCGCCAACGAGGAAGTTTGCGTGGCGCGCAATGTGTCGGCGTTCCAGGCGATCGAGCTCCTGCCGCACTACTGCCTCGACGACAAGGTGACGACCGACACCGAACTGTTCGGCCGCCAATACGCGGCGCCGATCGGTGTCGCGCCGATGGGCTCGGCCGGCCTGATGTGGCCGGGGGCGGAAAAGCTGTTCGCCGCCGAGGCGCAGCGCCGCCGCATCCCCTACGTGCTGGCGACGCCCGGCAATGCCTCCATCGAGGAGATCGCCGCGATCGCGCCGGACGTGTTCTGGTTTCAGCTTTACCGCTTTGCCGGCAACGATCACGCCATCACGTTCGACCTCGTGCGCCGCGCCGATGAAGCCGGCGCGCATGTGCTGGTGCCGACGGTCGATAGCGCCGGCAAGTCGAAGCGGCCGCGCGATATCAGGAACGGCTGCCGGGTGCCGTTTCCGATCAACCCGTGGACCACGTGGCAGGTGCTGACCTCGCCGGCCTGGACCCTGCAACTCCTTCGCAACGGCATGCCGATCACCGCGAACCTGGTGCCTTACGCCGCAAAGGCGGACCAGAACGCCACCGCCGAAGTGATGCAGCTGCGTTCCGGCGGCAGCCACACCTGGGACGAGCTCAAGCGCCTGCGCGACCGCTGGAAGCGGCCGTTCGTGGTCAAGGGCATTTTGCACCCGCAGGATGCCGAGCGGGCGGTGGCGCTGGGCGCCGACGGCATCTGGGTGTCGAACCACGGCGGCCGGCATTTTGACGGCGCGCCGGCGGCGGTCGACGTGCTGCCGGCGATCGTCTCGGCGGTCGGCTCGCGCGCCGCGGTGATGATCGACAGCGGCATCCGCGGCGGCCTCGACGTTATTCGCGCGCTCGCGCTCGGCGCCAAATTCTGTTTCACCGGACGCTGCTTCGCCTATGGGCTCGGCGCGCTCGGCGAAGCCGGCGCGCCACACGTCGCCGATCTTTTCTTCGACGAGATCAAGACCGAGCTGCTGCACGTCGGCGCGCGCTCGGTCGCCGACGCCGCCAACATCAAGCTGCGCCACCCCAACGCCTGGCGGCTGGATAATTATTGAGAGGCGACTCCTCCATTCGTCATTGCCGGGCTTGACCCGGCAATCCATGCTGCGGTGAGGCCGCATGGATGCCCGGGTCAAGCCCGGGCATGACGAGCAAATGGTCAGCCCGCCTCCTTCGCCACGTCGTATTCGTAGAGCCAGCCGACCTGGAAGGCGGTGTTGTCGTGTTTCTTGCCGCTGGCGCCCAGGCGCTGGCGCAGCGCGAATTTGACGTCGCGTTTGAGCCGCGCCCAGGGCGAGGCGAGGTGGTTTTCGCGGGCGCGCTCGCGCGAGCCCATCACCGCGGCGCGGGCGCGCGGTGCGCGGATCTGCTGGTAGGCGGTGAGCGCCTTTGAGAGATCGTCGGCGTGGCGCGCCACCATGGCGGCGAGCACGCAGGCGTCCTCGATCGCCATCGCGGCGCCCTGGCCGAGATAAGGCAGCATGGCGTGCGCCGAATCGCCAAGAAGCGTGGCGCGGCCGCGGCTCCATGTGGTCAGCGGGTCGCGGTCGTACAGCGCCCATTTGTACCAGCGCGTGCTGCACGGATAGAGCCGGGTCAGCGCCGGATTCCAGCGCGCATACGTGGTCATCACTTCTGAAACGTCGCATTCGTGCGTCCACGATTCTTCGGTCCAGGCGTCGCTGTCGCAATGCGCCACGATGTTGAGGAGCTCGCCGCGGCGCACCGGGTAATGCACGACATGGCCGTGTGGCCCCATCCACAGCGCGCCGTCGGTGACGTCGATGTCGCGCGGCACCGCGGCAACCTCGGCCATGCCGCGCCAGCAGATGCAGCCGGTGAAGCGCGGCGCATCGGCGCCGAACAGCGACGTGCGCGCCACCGAATGGATGCCGTCGGCGCCGACCACGACATCGGCGTCGAGTGCGCTGCCGTCGGCAAAGCGCACCGCGGCGCTGGTCTCGCCCGGCTCGACCGCGACGGCGCGCTGGCCGAGCCGCACCTGCGTCGTTCGCAATGCGCCGGCCAAGACGTCGAGCAGGTCGGCGCGGTGCACGGAGAGGTTCGGCGCGCCGAAGCGTTGGGTGAAATCGCCGCGCCGCATGCGCGAGATGTAGCGGCCGCTTTTCCAGGAGCGGATGTTCAAGAACTCCGAGCCGGAGGCGATGGCGTTGACGGCGTCCTCGACGCCGAGGGAGCGCAGCGCCTTCACCGCGTTCGGCGTCAGGTTGAGCCCGGCGCCGATCTCGCTCAGCGCCGGCGATTGCTCGGCGACGATGACTTCGGCGCCGCGGCGCTCCAGCGCCAGCGCCGCCGCAAGCCCGCCGATCCCGCCGCCGACGATGGCGATGCGCGGCGCCCGTGGCATTGGCTTCTCCTGGTCAGGACGCCAAGCGTAACCCGGTTCGCCCGCTTGATAAATCGGCCGCTTCCGTTGTTCGCGCTCCTGGCGCCGGCTCGCCTGTGACCTACGGCATACCCCTTAGGGAGAAAACCTGAATTGTGGCGACATCGGCCGCGGCTAGGCTTTGGTCATCAACGCGGCCCAGAGACGACAGGGAGAACGGTCATGTCCGCCAACGTCCGCAAGATCAGCACCCCGCACCACGTTCCCGGCCCGCGGCATTTTTTGCAGCTCGGCATCGCGTGCTCGACCGGCGCGCGCGGCGCCCCCGACATGGTCGCGGCGCACAAATGGTTCAATCTCGCCGCCATGCAGGGCAACAGCGAAGCGGCGCTGCTGCGCCGTGAGATCGCCGCCGAAATGTCGGCATCCGAAATCGCCGCCGCCCAGCGCGCCGCGCGCGATTGGGTCACGCTGCACTAGCACGACCGTGAAATCTCAGTCCGCCTTGATGTTCGTTTCGCGAATGGCGCGGCCGTATTCGTCGTATTGCTTGCGGAGAAACGCGGCAAAATCCGTGGCACATAGGCCGACCGGGAACAGGCCCTGGACGGCGAGTTTGGCTTTTACGTCCGGCGCCAGCAGCGCCGCCGCATACTGGGCAGCTAAAGCGGAAAGCATTGCCTGTTGGGTCTTCGCCGGCGCAAGAACGGCAAACCAAGTCTCTACCTCGTAGCCGCGAAAGCCGGCTTCAGCGACGGTCGGTAAATCCGGCAGCGCTTCGATCCGTGTCGGGGAGCCGGTGGCAAGAGCACGCAGCTTGCCCGCCTTGATCTGCTCGGCCACTTGTCCGTAATTGGCGAACACCGAGGTGACGTGCCCACCCAACAGGGCGTTGATCGCCGGAGGGTCACCCGGATATGCCACGTACGTCATGTCGACGTTGGCGGCGCGTTTGAGCACCTCGATCGCGATGTGGAACGAGGTCGCAGGACCGACCGACGCAATCGTCAATGCGCCAGGCTGGGCGCGGGCCGCATCGAGCAGGTCGCCGAGCGTGCGGTAAGGCGACGCGCTGTTGACGACCAGAACGGTCGGCGACCGAGCGAGGTAGCAGATCGGCTCGAAGCTCGTCAGCGGGTGGTAATTCAACGTGTGCAGATGCGGATTGATGACAAACGAATTCGCCGCCATCAGCAGCGTCTGCCCATCGGGCGCGGCGCGTGCCACGGCCTCGGTTCCGATCACCGTGCCGGCGCCCGGCTTGTTTTCGATCACCATTGCCGGCCCGTGCGCCCGGCCGATCTCCTCTGCCAGCAAACGTGCGAGAATATCCGCGGCGCCACCCGCCGGGAACGGCACGACCATCCGGATCGTTCTCGGCGCCTGCGACCATGCGTGATGGCTGCCGACAGGGAGCAAACCCATCGCGACGACAGCCAGAGCAACTCCGCCCGCGGCCCGACGCAGGCATGGTCGCGAGCGAGGTTCGATGGTCATGACCGTTATCTCACCAGTCTGAGCAAGTCGGCATGGACCGGCCGAGAGATCATCGACACGCTACTCCATAATCTCGGATTTGGCATCACGCCGAGACCCCGTGACCTTGGTTGCCTCGCCTTGACCTTCCTGCCACCCCCGGCTTCAATCCGGCCAAGCATTAGGAAGCGCCGAGGAGCCGATTCCATGACCTTCCGCATCGCCGTGGTGCAGCCGATTTCCCATCCGCCGGGCGAGGACGAGCGCAATATCGCCGACGCGGTGCGGGCCGTCGAGCACGCCGCCCATGATGGCGCCGACTTCGTCTGCTTTCCCGAGACCTATCCGGGCCCGTGGCGCATGCCGGCGACGTTCGATCCGGTTCCCGCGATGGCGGAGGCGGCGGCGACCCACGGCGTGCACGTGGTGTTCGGCACCATCGAGCCGATCGACCGCAAGGCCGCGACCGCGCACAATCTCATCGTCATGGCCTATCCGGACGGCCGCGCGCCGGCGCGCTATCGCCGCACCCATCCGAACGGGCCGTGGATCTACACCGGCGGCAAGGACTGGGAGTTCCAGTACGTCGCCGCCAACGATTTTCCGGTGTTCGACACCGCGCACGGCAAGGTCGGCCTTGCCATGTGCAGCGAGGTCTACATGCCGGAAGTATCGCGCGCGCTGGCGTTGCGCGGCGCCGAGCTGATCTTCATGCCGGCCGGCACCGATAAGCGCCGGCTGTGGGCGACCTGGCGAACGTTGATCTGGGCGCGCGCCATCGAGAACTTGGCGGTGGTCGTCACCACGCAGAATCTGTTCCGGCAGGGCGAGCGCGGCCTCGCCATGGTGGCGGCGCCGGAGGGGATTTTGTTCGAAAGCACGGCGCCGGGCTTGAGCATCGTCGAGGTCGATCTCGAACGCGTGCGCGCCATGCGCGCCGGCCGCGATCAGGTCGGCTCATCGCAGGAATTCGCCGCCAAGCAGGGCGTGCTCGGCCCGCAATGGCAGCGGCCCGAACTTTACGATTCATTCTATCCGCGACCGTTGCGCGAAGCGGCCGAGTAAGGCGTGGCGCCGCGTCCCGATCTCGGCCCGCCGCCGTATCTCGGCTATACCGGCAGCCGCATCGACCGTGCCGCTGCGCTGCGCAGCGACGAGGCGGCGATCGCTAAGCTGTTCGCCGACCGCCGCGCCGGCTTTTATCTGATCGGCGGCGAGCTCGTGGTGATGAAAAAATCCGGCGAGACGCTCGATCCGCTGTTCTCGGCCGCCGAGGCGCAGGCGTATCCCTGGGTGCGCGAGACCGTATTCCTCGGCCTGATGGACGGCGCGCCGCGCTTTGGCATCGGCCTCGATCCGGCGCCGCTCGAGCCGCTCAAAACGCGCAGCGATCTGAAACTCACCGACCTGCGCAGCATCGCCATCCACATGATGGTCGCGACCGAGCATCTGCCGCCGCTCGCCGAAGCCAAGGCCGTGCTCGGCTGGCACGCGCGGCACCGCTTCTGCCCGAATTGCGGCGTGCCGACCAAGGCGGTGCAGGCCGGCTGGCGGCGCGACTGTCCGGCCTGCAAGGTCGAGCATTTCCCGCGCACCGATCCGGTCGCCATCATGCTGCCGATCGACGGCGACCGCTGCGTGCTCGGCCGCTCGCCGCGTTTCGGACCGACCATGTTTTCGTGTCTGGCCGGCTTTGCCGAGCCGGGCGAGACGATCGAGGAAGCGGTGCGCCGCGAAGTGCTGGAAGAAGTCGGCATCGGCTGCGGCCGCGTCGTCTATTTCACCTCGCAGCCGTGGCCGTTTCCGATGTCGCTGATGATCGGCTGTTATGCGCAGGCGCTGTCGGACGAGCTGATCATCGACCGCACCGAACTGGAAGACGCGCGCTGGTTTACCCGCGAAGAGCTGGCGCTGATGCTGTTGCGCAAGCACCCCGACGGCCTGACCGCGACGCTGCCGCACGCCATCGCCCATCACATCATCCGCCGCTACATCGAGCAGGGCGCCGATGTCCTCCGTTGAGCCGGCCGCCGGCCCGCGCGTGCTGTGCGCCGGCATCATCGTGCTCGACGAGGTGTTTCGCGTCGACGAATTTCCCAAGCCCGACGGCAAGGTGACGGCGAACGGCTATTTTGTCGTCAACGGCGGTTGCGCCGCCAACGCCGCAGTCGCGATCGCGCGGCTCGGCGGCAAGGTCGCGCTGGCCGGTCCGCTGGGTGGGCCGCAGGGCACCGACGACAACGGTGACCGCGTGCTCGCCGCGCTTCAGCGCGAGCACATCGATTGCACCGCCTGTCAGCGCGTTCCGGGTTACGCCACCGCGCTGTCGGCGATCTTCATCGATGGCCGCGGCGACCGCATGATCGTCACCTACCGCGACGAGCGCATCGCCGCGGTCAAGCCGGCCGATCCGGACGCGCTGGTCGCCAAGGCCGACATCCTGCTCGCCGATAATCGCTACCCGGCCTTTGTCGAGCCGATTTGTCTGGCGGCGCGCCGCCGCGGCATCCCGGTCGTGGTCGACGGCGACCGCCCGACGCGTGAGGACGATCCGCTGTTCGCCATGGCGACGCATCTGATCTTTTCGTCGGAGTGCCTGCGCGAGACCACCGGCGTGAGCGATCTCACCGCAGGCTTGCTGCGCATCGCCAAACGCACCGATGCGTTTCTTGCCGTCAGCAACGGACCGGACGCCATCGTGTTTTTGCAAGCCGGCAAGCCGGCCCGCCTGCCGGTGTTCAAGATCGATGCGGTCGATACGCTGGCCGCCGGCGACGCGTTCCACGGCGGTTTCGTGCTGGCGCTGGCCGAAGGCAAGAACGAAATCGAGGCGATGCGGTTCGGCTCAGCCGTTGCCGGCATCAAATGCAGCCGCCTGGGCGGCGGCGCCGGCATGCCGACGCGGGACGAAGTCGAGGCATTTTGGGCGAAGCTGGGCGCCGCTGCGCAGGCCTAAGGGCGTGGACTAGACCGCAACCAAAGACGTCCGCTTCTCGATGCATGGCGCGCCCTCGGCTCGACCTCGGTGTGCATGAAGACCGCGCGCGCCTCGAACGCGGCGAAACGTGTGCTGCGGAAACGCGCCGGCGCCTTGCGCATGATTGTCTCGACCCGCCGCCACACGATCATGGCGTGCAGCGGCGATGCCAATGCGGCCTGCCGCGCTACGGTATCGTCGTAACCGAAAAGTTTTTCGCCCAGATCGCACCAAGCCTCGTGGCCGGCCGGTTTCCGGGCGCCGAAATCGACCGGTTCGATCGCCGCCGGTTCGAGCGGCTCGACCGCATTCGCCCGATTGAACTGCCAAACGTGCCACCACGAGGCGAAGGCAACGATATGGAGCCATTCATGAAGCAGCGTTGATCCGACCAGATCACGGAGGCGGCGATTGGGCCGGTAGAGAACCACGAGGCGAAAATCGGTGGCATGGCCGATAAGCGAAACCGTCCGGCCGCGGAGCCTCTGTACCCAAGGATCAAGAAAAGACCGCTTATCGCTCAAATGCAGGCGGTGGATGATGCGCAGATCCGGAAGTTCACGCAGCAACGCCAGCGCCTCCGCAGCGTCGATGCGCTCGTAGTCGGGCGCCTCAAATGGAATTTCGATCTCGGCTTTGCATCCGGCGACGCGATAAACACGCATCAGAGTAGCTTGCCCGACCGTACCATGTCGCAGGAATGATTTGAGGCTGGAAAACGACGTTGCGTCGGTGGTGGCGGCAAAGACCGTCATCACCCGAGCGTAGACCCGCGAAAACCCGTCGGGAACCGGCGTCCCCGATTCCAAGGTCCGCAATGGACCCAGTTTGCCGCCCACTCGCGGCAGGCCGCGCTGGAGAAAACCGCGGACCAGCAGCCATAAGAACAGAACGACGATAGCGACCTGACCAACGATCACCATCGTTCCGCTCCATCGCGTCTGCCAAGCTTGATGCGTCTCACTCTATCGCTTTCGCGGATTGCAAATTCCCGTCATAGTGTCCCGTCCAGTGCCAGCCTCTGCTTGCGCTAGAATATTTTTCTTTCTATAGTGCCGACTCTGACGGTTAACGAAAGATTATTTCGATGGACGCCATCGATCGGAAAATCCTTGCCGTCTTGCAGGAAAATGCCGCCCTCTCCGTGGCCGAGATCGGCTCGCGGGTCGGGCTGTCCTCGACGCCGTGCTGGAAGCGCATTCAGCGGCTCGAGGCCGACGGCGTCATTCAAAGGCGCGTGGCGCTGGTCGATCAGGACAAGATCGGGCTCGGCGTCACGGTGTTCGTCTCGGTCGAGACCGGCGACCATTCCCAGGATTGGCTCGACCGCTTCGCCAAGGTGGTCGGCGCCATGCCGGAGGTGATGGAGTTTTACCGCATGGCGGGCGACGTCGATTACATGCTGCGCGTCGTGGTGACCGACATCGCCGGCTACGACGCTTTCTACAAGCGCCTGATCGCCGCGGTGCCGCTGTCCAACGTCACCTCGCGCTTTGCCATGGAGAAGATCAAGTCGACCACGGCGCTGCCGGTGCCGTAGCAGGTTCTGCGCGGACGAGTGTAAGCTGAACGGTCAGCTTGCTACTTATTGGCTCCCTCGGCGCTGGCCTGACTGTCGCGCGTCGCCGTCTGTCCGATAGTCCTGCCGAAATAATCCTTGTCGACGGCACCATCGAAAAACTCGTTTCCGGTGTCGCCCAAAGTGATGCGCCGTTCGCAGTCGGGGGCGCAGCTGTAGGTTTGCCGCGTCGGGCCGCGATAGACCACGACGGTCGGATCGCTCGGCCCCGTCACCAAGATGGTCTCCTCGTTGAGCACGGCGCCATCCTTGTCGAGCACGATGACATTGGTCGCGCCATAGCCCTTGCCGGTAATCACCGCGAGTCCGCCGGGCTGGATCGACAGGTCGGCGATCAGCGGATTGCCGATGACCACCGTCTTGGCACTGGCGGGAAGCTGTATGAGCCGGGCGCGGTCGATATTGACGGGAATTGCGGTGCCGGCCCATGCCGGAACGGCGAACGGAAGCAGACACAGCGCGGTCGCAAGCCAGAGGGCGCGGCCGGCTATGGCCCCGCCTCGCACGCACCAAGGGGACATCGGACTCTCCGATACGCTACGCGGATACGACTACCAAACGCCCGCTCGCCGACATGGCCGATGGGACTTCGCTAATTGACGGCAAATTGGTGAATGAAACGCAAATGCCGCGGCCCAGGCAGCGGCGGTCTTCGTCCCGTCAGCTTGAAGCGTCAGCGCGTGAAAGGATGCACGAGCTGGGCGGCGAAAGTGTGTGGAAACGACCGGTCGGCAATGCCGTAGCGATCCGGCAGCTCGCCCGCCGGCATGTAGAACGTGCCGAACAGGACGTCGAGGATCGGGAAGGTAGCGGCGAAATTCTTCTCACCGCCGCGCTCGGCCGCGGTGTGGTGCCAGCGGTGGAAAACCGGGGTCGCGACCACGTATTTGAACGGCCCGAGCGTCCAGTCGAGATTGGCGTGCACGAACGCCGAATGCGCAATGGTCAGCGGGCCGAGCACCACGAACACGTTGGGCGAAATGCCGGCAAACAACATGACGACGTCGGCCATCACGCTGCCGAGAAACAGGTTGATCGGATGAAAGCGCGCCGCCGAGATCCATTCCAGCTGCTCGGAGGAATGGTGCACGGCGTGATATTTCCAGAACCGCTTGCCGTGGAACCAGCGGTGCGTCCAGTACAGGATGATGTCCTGGCCGATCAGAAAGATCACGCCCTGCACGGCGAGCGGGAGCGCCGCCAGCGGGCCGTGGCCGTTCTCATAGAATGCGACCAGGCCGTCGCCCGTGGTGATGCCCAAAACCAGCGCCGCCGCGACAATCAACAAACCGATGCGCAAAAAGCGCGTGATTACCGGAATGAACAGCCAATAGCAGAGATCAGTGATCAGATCGCTCTTCTTCCACCACGGCTTGCCCGGATTACAAGCGAAAAACCAAGTCAGAACCGTGAACACCGCCGCCATTGCAATCGAGATCGGCAGGTTCTTGGCCAGCGTCTCGCCGACGACGACGAAAAAAGCAACGAATTCCTGGATCATGTCTGCCGCCGGGACTTCAAGGTCGTGAAGCGTGTTGAAAGGTATATTGGTCGTGTCCGAACGCTCGTCGAGGACCGCAGGGGTGCTTTGCCAGATATCAGCAAACCTCATTAATGTGTAATGAACATGCGGTTGCGCCGCCCTCCTTTGCAGAAACTTTTCGCGGTAAATGATTGCTTAATCGCGCATCTGGAAGCTCCCCTGAGTTTCGGTGAATGCCGGCATGGATAATTTACAATTTTAGGAGCATGTTTTCGCCATTCTCAGCGGTTCGGCTCGTTGTTGGCGAACCGCGACGTCAAGGCGGTGGGCAGGTCATGTTGCGTAACTTGCCGAAACATTTTCAGCGTCTGGCGAGCGAAGCCTTGCGGTTCGGTCGCACGCGCGGCGGCACGGCACTCGTCGAGTTCGCATTCATCGCTCCGCCGTTCCTGGCGACGCTGATCGGTATCCTCGAAGTGACGCTGTTTTTGTTCGCCCAGCAGGTGTTGCAGAACGGGGCGGTTGAGGCGGGTCGGCTGTTCATGACGGGACAGGCACAAGGCAGCCTCAACCTTGCGACTGCCAGCGCCTTGCGAACGCAGATCTGTCCGATCGTCCAGGCGCTGTTCAGTTGCTCGAATTCGTTGATGGTCAATGTGCAAAGCTATGCGGATTACAGCGGCGCCAATGCGTCCCAACCGGCATTGACCTTCGACGGCAGCGGCAACGTAACCAATGCCTGGTCGTATAATTCGGGCACGCCGGGCCAAATCATGGTGGTTCAGCTCATTTATCAATGGCCGATCGTCAGTGGGCCGTTGGGATACGTGTTGTCCAGCCTCGGCAATGGTCATACTGAAATGATGGGCGTTTCCGCTTTTCGCGTGGAACCGTACAAATGATGCGGCCGCCGGCCAGACTCTATCGACGTTTTGCGGTATCGACGCGCGGAGTCGTGGCGGTCGAGTTCGCATTCATTCTCCCCGCCCTCGTGCTGCTGTTTCTGGCTTCAATCGATGCCGGCAGAGCGATCGCGATCTACATGAAAGTGCGTGCGGCGACCTACACGCTGGATTCCATTACCAACCAGTACACCGCTATCCAATCCAGCGACATGAGCGCGATACTGGGAGCGACCTCACTGGTGCTTGCTCCCTACTCGAGTTCCCCGGTGGCCGTGACGGTGTCGCAGATAAAGGTGACCTCCGCGACCAAAGCCAAGGTCAATTGGAGCGCCACGCAAAACGGCACAGCCCTCACCAAGGGATCGAGCATATCCGTTCCGTCCAATTTTGCTTCTTGCGGCACATATCCCTGCTACCTGATCTACGGTCAGGTGAGTTACACGTACACGCCGCTGTTCGCCTATTTTTTCAACACGTCGATCACGCTGACCGACAACCTCTACGTCACCCCGCGCAGCAGCCTGTGCGTCTTGTATCCGCCGCAGAGCATCACTACCTCGCCATGCTGATGTTGCTGCAGCGTGCCCTCGTCCTTCAATAAGCGCGACTCGCTAACCGCATTTCGCTGGCGGGCCATTTCTCATGCAGCATCCGAGTTCGCCGGCGCATCATTCGGTGTCGCCGGCGACGATAGCAGCCCTACACCGCAATTCGGGTTCTTGAGTATCGTTTCCTTCGCACCCAACAAGCGTCCGAGTCGCGACCCCTTTTACTGGGTGACGTGTGCGGTGTTGACCGCCTGCTCGAACATCGTGACCAGCATACTTGTGATGTCCGCCGGACTGTTCGCCGTATAGAAGAAGTTCGGCGAGGCGCAATTCTTCAGGGATGTCGGGATGTTTCCGCTGGCGACGTTGGCGTTGGCGTAGCCGTCTTCGTTATCCCAGATGGTGCTCGGATCCGAGATGGATTGATAGGGAATGTAGAGGACCGCGACCGTGATCCCGCGAGTTTTCATGGCTTGACAATAATCGGTGGTGTCCTCGCAGTTCGGAGGCATGACGGTTGACGAGTTCTGATAGGGGGCGCAGCTCAGCGACGTCCAGTGTTCCGCGCCCCAACCCCCGCCCGATTGGTACTGATAGTCCTGCGAGCCGTCGGTGACGATGAACACATAGGGCAGGGTATTCGTCGAGCTTGCGCCGGTGCCGACCGTAGTGATGAAGCTGTTCATGCTGGACAGCGCGTTCTCAAAATGCGTGCCGCCGGAGCCCAGCGTGGCGTCCTGACCGGTATCCAAAAGGCTTGCGAGCTGCGCCGCGAAGTTGGTGATTGTCGAACCGGTAAGACTGCTCGTCAGGCCGACCGAGCAGCCATTGCTGCTGCCGGCGCTCGAAGTGCAAAGATTCCGGATGAATGGAAACATCCCCACCCTGAACTGATTCGATATGCCGTCGCTGCTTTCGGTGGCGGTGGCCTGCGCCAACAGCGCGTTGACGGCGTAACCGACCGCGTCGGCGCGCAGCTGGATGCAGGATGTCGTTCCGGCGGTCGGGCATGTCGAAACCGGCGTATTGCTCCAATTGATGTTGTTGCCGTTTTCGACGTTGTTGTTGGTGCTGGAAGGGGTTCCAAACGACACCGGTGTGGTGCCAAGACGTGAGATGAGAAAGCCTTGGCAGTATCCGCCAGGCGACGGGTTCGTCGATGCGCCGACGGCGGGGATCGGGCCCTGGTGCACAGGATTGCCGGTTTGCGCGCAAGCGCCTTGCGCGCTGAAATGACAAGCGAACTGGCAGCCCTGCGCATAGCCGGGGCTGCCCAGCAGGTTGTCGGGATTGACCGCCATCAGCCTTTGCTGCTCGGCCAAGGTCGAAGGAAAGCTCATCGAGCCCGACACGTCGAGCATAAGGTAGAAATCGATGTAGGTCGGCAAGCTGTAGCTTGCGGTCGAGCTCCCCGAGACCGAGATGCTCGAGTAGCCAAGGATACCCATGAAGAACGTGGGAACCTGGGCCGAGAAGGTCAAAGCCGCGGTGATAACCTGGCCGGTTTTGCTTACTGTACCGGTCGAGCTCAGCCCGGTATAGCCGGTGGTCTCGGGAGCGCCGGTCAAATTCGCACTGAAGTAGTTGGTCAAGCTGGTCGCGCCGCCGGACACCGTGCCGTTGCCGCTCATGGTTTTGGCGGTCGTGATAGTGGACGAGTTGACCGAAACCGTCGCCAGCGCGGCTGCGTCCGCGGCCGCCTGCAGTTTGGTCTTGATCAGCGAAGCCATCGAATAATCGACGACGCAGCCGACGGCGCTCACCAGCGGGATCGCACACAATGCGCAGATGATCGCGATGTTGCCTCGCCTGTTGAGGCGGAAATCGGCAATAAGCGCTTTGATGCGCGCGGCGTGTGCGGCAAACCGAATTGGCTTTTTGTTTGCGCTACTCATCCAACGACTCCTCGTTTATCGGCGGCTTTTTTTGTGAAATTCAGATGCGGACTCTTTGGACACTTATCTGACGTTAAAGCCTTCTGATGGATCGAATTTCCCGCTAAATGCTTAAAGAATGATAGTTGCACTGCGGGAGTGGGAAGTGGCAAAGCCGCTCCGCGCGTTCGATCGGCGAGGCCCGCCGACAGCCGAGCGCGGCATTCCGACGGGGTGTCAGGCCGAGACGCAACAAAGCTGAGGCTGCCTCCTGCGCACGACCAAGTCGCGGGAAACGCGCCATTAACTACGCAAATGAACTGCCGATTTGAGGCGTCTTTTCGCGGTCGATTTAACCCCCGCGCAATTTTTCATTGTTAGTTTTCGGCGCGATCCCAAATGGTCCAAGAACGGCCGTTGGGTCACGCTCAGACAGCCACGTGTGGACCTTAGGAGCCAACTCATGAAGACCCTTGTTTCGCGTTTCGTGAAGGACCAGTCGGGCGCCACGGCCATTGAATACGGCCTCATCGCTGCCGGCATCTCGGTTGCGATCATCGCCGTCGTGCAGGGCCTCGGCACCAACCTGAAGACGACCTTCTCGAGCGTTTCCAGCGCCCTCAAGTAAGCGTCGTTCGTTCCGTTGCTGCGAGAGGGCTCCGGTCGCTACCGGAGCCTTTTCATTTTTGCGATCTTGCTAACCTCGTTTCAACCCGCGCCCTCTATCGATCGAGCCGCGATGCTGACCGAAGCGATCGGACTGACGCTGTTTCCCGCCACCATGGCGTTCGCCGCCTCGAGCGATCTGTTTACCATGACGATCGCCAACCGGGTTTCGCTGATCCTGGTCGCCGGATTTTTCCTGCTCGCGCTGTTGATCGGCATGAGCCCGGCCGCCATCGGCTGGCATCTCGGCGCCGGCGCCCTGGTGCTGGTCATCGGCTTCGGCCTGTTTAGCTTCGGCTGGGTCGGCGGCGGCGACGCCAAGCTGGCGGCGGCCACCGCATTGTGGTTCGGCTTCAGCCATCTGTTGGACTATCTCTTGTATGCGTCGATTTTCGGCGGCGCGCTGACCTTGGCGTTGATCCAGTTCCGCATGCTGCCGCTGCCGCGGTTCCTCGCCGGACGCGAATGGATCGAGCGGCTGCACCGCCGCGGCGGCGGCGTGCCGTACGGCATCGCGCTCGCGGCCGCGGCTTTGGTGGTCTACCCGCATACCGAATGGATGGCCGCGCTGAGCCTCTGAAGCTTGGGTCGGGCAGCAGGCGTAACGCGCAATTAACGCGATTTAGATACGCCTCATTAACCATGCCTTGACGTTTAGCTGCTGGAATCCCGCGCAGGCGGCGCCCGCGCCGCAGCGTTCTTTTGGAAAGTGAAGCGTAATGAAAGCCGCGCGTTTTGTCGTACTCGGGGTGGCCATCGCCGCGGGCGGAGTGGCTGCGATGCTGGCTGGCAGGAGCCGCCAACCGGAAGCGCCGCCGCCGGCGCCGCAGATGCCGGCGCTCGAAACCGTCGATGTGCTGGTCGCCAAGACCGACCTTGACCGCGGCCAAGTGCTCGGCAGCGCCGATATCGGATGGCAGACTTGGCCGAGGGCGGCGGCCAACGCGAATTTCGTCACAAAAGCAGCTCGGCCCGACGCCATCGAGCAATTCAAAGGCGGCATTGTGCGCGTGCCGCTCGCCGCCGGTCAGCCGATTTACGATCCAATGGTCGTGCTTGCGAAAGGCTCCGGCTTCCTGGCCGCAATCCTGCCAAAGGGCATGCGCGCGGTGGCCCTATCGATTTCTCCGGAGAGCAGCGCGGGAGGGTTCATTCTCCCCGATGACCATGTCGACATCCTGCTGACGCGGCACGACAAGGCGGCGGAAAAGGCTACCGCGACCGAGACGATCGTATCCGACACGATCCTGCAAAACGTGCGCGTGCTCGCCGTTGATCAGACGGTCGAGGACAAGAACGGCCAGAAGGTCGTCGTTGGCAAGACCGCGACCATCGAGGTCACTCCCGGACAGGCGGAAGCGCTCGAAACAGCTCATCAAATGGGTAACCTGTCGCTTGCGCTGCGCAGCCTCAGCGACTCCCAGTCGGCAAATCCCGAAGGCGGCGAAGCGCGCAGTTCGTCAGCGATACATACGGTGCGGTTCGGCGTGTCCACCTTGGCAACGGTGGCCCGCTGAATGCACGCGGGGAGATCGGTTATGGCTTTAGGCAAGGCATTTCGGACGGCGGCCATCATCCCCGCGATGCTGGCACTTGGCGCCGCGCACATGATGGCACGCGCCGCCGAGATTCCGCTGGGCGAAACGCCGACCCAGATCATCCATGTCGCGGCGAGCGACGTCAACGCTCGCTTTGTGTCGCTCGGCGTCAGCAAGTCGGTGGTGATCGATCTACCAGTCGACATCAAGGATGTGCTGGTCGCCGATCCGAAGATCGCCAATGCGGTCGTGCGTTCGTCGCGCCGCGCCTACATCATTGGTATCGGTGTGGGTCAAACCAACGTGTTCTTCTTCGACGCCGACGGCCGGCAGATCGCCGGCTTCGATATCGCAGTCAAGCACGACCTCAATGGCATTCGCGCGGCGATCAGGCAGGTGATTCCCGATGCCGACATCACCGTCGAAGGCATCGGCACCGGTGTCATCCTCTCCGGCACCGCCGCCAACGAGGCCGAGGCCCAGCAGGCCTACGATATCGCGGTGCGGCTCCTCGCTGACGGCACGGCGATCACCGTCCCGCAGGGCACCAAGGTCGTCAACGCCATCGTGGTGCGCGGCCGCGACCAAGTCATGCTCAAAGTCACGGTCGCCGAAGTCGAGCGCGATCTGATCAAGCAACTCGGCATCAACCTGTCCGGCAGTCTCGGTTACGGCACCGCCGTGGTGAACTTCAACAACACCAATCCGTTCTCGGCATTCGGCCAGTCGCTGAGCGGCTCCAGCGTCACCGCCGGCTGGCAGAACATCCGCGCCTCGCTGCAGGCTATGGAGCAAGCCGGCGTCATTCACACGTTGGCCGAACCGAATCTGACCGCGATCTCGGGCGAGACCGCGAGCTTCGTGGCCGGCGGCGAATTCCCGGTGCTCAGCGGTTATTCCTGCTCGGCAACAACTGCGGGTGCGCCGCTCACCTGTCAGCCCTCGATCACGTTCAAGAATTTCGGTGTCAGCCTCAACTTCACGCCGGTCGTGCTCAGTGGCGGCCGCATCAGCCTCAAGGTCATGACCGAGGTGTCGGACCTGTCCAGCAACAACGCGATCACCGTTGCTCAGCCCAATTCGAACGCGACCGCAACGGTGCCGTCGATCCGCACCCGACGCGCCGACACCACGGTCGAGCTGCCGTCGGGCGGCTCGCTCGCCCTGGCCGGCATGATCCAGGACTCGACCCGGCACAACATCAACGGCTTCCCGGGCCTGATGGACCTGCCGATCCTCGGGCCGCTGTTCAAGAGCAACGATTACATCAATCAGCGCACCGAGCTGATGATCCTGGTAACGCCCTACATCGTGCGCGCCGTGGCCAGCAAAGATCTGTCGCGGCCTGACGACGGCTTCGCCGATCCGAGCGATCCGGCGCAGGTCCTGCTCGGCCGCTTCAACCGCATCTACGGCGTCGGCGGCAAGGTCGAATCGCCCGACGCCTATCACGGCAAATACGGTTTCATCCTCGACTGACGAGCGCCGCAGGGGACCATCGATGCATCACATCCGCACCATGATGGCCGAACGCGCCAGGCGGGCCGGACGCGCGGCCTGGCTCTGGCGGGCAATGTTCGCCGTCGGCTGCGTTGCGGCGCTGTGCGGCTGCAACACCGACAGCAGGATCACCGGCGCGCCGAACGTGCCGTACGACTACCGCCTGCGGCATCCGATCTCGATCACCGAGAAGGAGCACGGCCTCAAAGTGTTCGTCGGCGCGTTTCGCGGCTCGCTCACTCCGGCACAGCGCGCCGAGGTCTTGGCCTTCGCCCAGTCATGGCGCGACGAAGCGACCGGCGGCGTCATCATCGACGTGCCGGTCGGCACGGCCAACGAGCGCACCGCCGCCGCGGCGGTGCACGAAATCCAGTCGATCCTCGCCGCCACCGGCGTACCGCCCGCCAGCATGGCGATCCGCAACTATCACGCCACGGCGGCAGCGCTGGCCCCGGTGCGCATCGTGTATCCGCGCATGACCGCGCAAGCCGGTCCCTGCGGCCTATGGCCGGAGGACGTCGGACCGAGCTTCAATCGCGACTACCGGGAAAATCAGCCGCCGTGGAATTACGGCTGCGCCACCCAGCGCAATCTTGCCGCCATGGTCGAGAATCCCGCCGACTTGGTGCAGCCGCGCGCCGAGGCACCGGTCTACACGGCGCGGCGCACCACGGTCATGGAGAAATACCGCGCCGGCCAGAGCACCGGAACGATTTACCAGAGCAGCACCATCACATCGGGCCGCATCTCGAATATCGGACAGTGATGCCGGAACACCATGCGACAAGCTAGCGAAGCAACAGTCGAGCAGGCCGCGCCGGCCGATATCGTCGGCCGCGACGAGCAGATCGCGCCGGCGCCGCGCGTCTCGGTGCAGGCGTTCTGCGAGACCGTCGACACCGCCGCCGCCGTGCAGGCCGCCGGCGAGGACCGGCGCATGGCCAAGGCGCACTTGCGCATCCAGATGGGCGGGCTGACCGCCGCCGTCGAAGCTTATCAGAGTTCGCCGACGCCGAATGTCATCATCCTGGAATCGGAAAACCGCGGCGACGATATTTTGGGCAGCCTCGACAAGCTTGCCGAGCACTGCGATCCCGGCACGCGGGTGGTCGTCATCGGCCGCGCCAACGACGTCATGCTCTATCGCGAGCTGGTGCGGCGCGGGGTGAGCGATTATCTGATCGCGCCGGTCGGTGCGCTGCAGGTGGTGCGCTCGGTGTGCGGCCTGTTCTCGGCGCCCGACGCCAAGCCGGTCGGCCGCGTCATCGCCGTGGTCGGCGCCAAAGGCGGCGTCGGCGCCTCGACCGTCGCCCATAACGTCGCTTTCAGTATCGCCCGCGATCTGAAGCTCGATTCGGTGGTCAGCGATCTCGATCTCGCCTTCGGCACCGCCGGTCTCGATTTCAACCAGGACCCGCCGCAAGGCATCGCCGAGGCGGTGTTCTCGCCCGACCGCGTCGACAACGCCTTCGTCGACCGCCTGCTGGCCAAATGCACCGATCATTTGAGCCTGCTCGCCGCGCCGGCGACGCTCGACCGCGTCTACGATTTCACCGCGGACGCCTTCGAATCCATCTTCGATTCGCTGCGCTCCACCGTGCCCTGCGCCGTGCTCGACGTGCCGCATCAATGGGTCGGCTGGACCAAGCAGACCCTGATTGCCGCCGACGATATCCTCATCGTCGCCGCGCCCGATCTGGCCAATCTGCGCAACGCCAAGAACATCTACGATTTCCTCAAGGCGTCGCGGCCGAACGATCACCGGCCGCTGTATTGCCTCAACCAGGTCGGCGTGCCGAAGCGTCCGGAGATCAAGGCCGCCGACTTTGCCAAGGCGCTCGAGGCCGAGCCGATCGCGGTCATTCCGTTCGAGCCGCAGCTGTTCGGCGCCGCCGCCAATAACGGCCAGATGATCGCCGAGATTTCGGCGAACCACCGCACCGCCGAAATGTTCCGCGCGCTCGGCCAGCGCCTCACCGGACGGGGCGAGCCGAAAAAGCCGCGCGGCGGAATCCTGTCGCCGCTGATCGGAAAACTGCTGCGCTAAGCGCATGAGATAGTGGAGTTGCGTCGTGTTTGGTAAGCGTCCCACCAACGGAAGTCCCACGGCCGTCGAACAAGAGCCGGCGCCGCGGCCGGCTGCGCCACTGCCCGGCGCCGCCGCCGCTGCCGCCAGCGAGCCCGGCCGCACGCCGTTTCCCTCCGCCGGGCTCGGCGCCCCGCTGGTCGGCGCCCCGACGTCGAAGCCCAACGTCGGTGGGCAAAAGGCGCCGTCGCCGCCGATCCCGAGCGCGATCGATACGCGGCGCTCGGAAACCTATTACGAAGTCAAGGGCACCATCTTCGGCGCGCTGATCGAGGCCATCGACCTCGCCCAGTTGGCCAAGCTCGACGCCGACTCGGCGCGCGAGGAAATCCGCGACATCGTCAACGAGATCATCGCGATCAAGAACGTCGTGATGTCGATCTCCGAGCAGGAGGACCTGCTCGACGACATCTGCAACGACGTGCTCGGCTACGGGCCGCTCGAGCCGCTGCTCGCGCGCGACGAGATCGCCGACATCATGGTGAACGGCTCCGGCACGGTGTACATCGAAGTCGGCGGCAAGATCCAGAAGACCGGCATCCGCTTTCGCGACAATCAGCAGCTGCTCAATATCTGCCAGCGCATCGTCAGCCAGGTCGGCCGCCGCGTCGACGAATCCTCGCCGATCTGCGACGCGCGCCTGCCCGACGGCTCGCGCGTCAACGCCATCGTGCCGCCGCTGGCGATCGACGGGCCGGCGCTCACCATCCGCAAATTCCGCAAGGACAAGCTGACGCTCGATCAGCTGGTCAAGTACGGCTCGGTGTCGCCGGAGGGCGCCGAAATCCTCAAGGTGATCGGCCGCTGCCGCGTCAACACGCTGATCTCCGGCGGTACCGGCTCGGGCAAGACCACGCTGCTCAACTGTCTGACCAGCTTCATCGACGACGACGAGCGCATCATCACCTGCGAAGACGCCGCCGAGCTGCAATTGCAGCAGCCGCACGTGGTGCGCTTGGAAACCCGGCCGCCCAACCTCGAAGGCGAAGGCCAGATCACCATGCGCGATCTGGTGCGCAACTGTCTGCGCATGCGGCCGGAACGCATCATCGTCGGCGAGGTGCGCGGCCCGGAAGCCTTCGACCTGTTGCAGGCGATGAACACCGGCCACGACGGCTCGATGGGCACGCTGCACGCCAACATGCCGCGCGAGGCGCTCTCCCGTATCGAGTCGATGATCACCATGGGCGGCTATTCGCTGCCGTCGCGCACCATCCGCGAGATGATCTGCGGTTCGATCGACGTGGTCATCCAGGCCGCGCGCCTGCGCGACGGCTCGCGGCGTATCACCCACATCACCGAGGTGATGGGCATGGAAGGTGACGTCATCATCACCCAGGACCTCTACGTCTATGAGCTGCTCGGCGAGGACGCCAACGGCAACCTCATCGGGCGGCACCGCTCGACCGGCATCGGCCGGCCGAAGTTCTGGGAACGCGCGCGCTATTACGGCGAGGAGGCGCACCTTGCCGCCGCGCTCGACGCCGCCGAGATCGTCGGCGAGCCGATGAAAGCTTAGAGCCACATCAGTTGAGCCACGTGACGTTGCGATGCAGACCTACGCGGTATTTTTTCTGGTAGCACTGGCGATCGGCGGGGTCGCCTGGGTGTTCGTTTATCCGATCCTGTCCGGGGAGCGCAAAGCGGAACGGCGCATGGCGAGCGTCGCCCGCGCCCAGCCGATCGCGCGGCCGACCCGCGCCTCGCAGAAATCGCGGCGCGAGCAGGTCGAAGGCTCGCTCAAGGAGCTGGAACAGCGGCAGAAAAAGGCCAAGCGCGTGCCGCTCGCCGTCCGCATCTCGCAGGCCGGGCTGCGTTGGTCGAAGCGCCGCTTCTTCGGTACCGCCGCCGGCCTCGGCCTCGTTGCGTTCGTCGTTGCGATGATCCTCGGCGCCGGCCTCCTTCCGGCGCTGGCATTCGCCTTTGCCGCCGGCGCAGGCGTGCCGTTTTGGCTGCTGAAATTCCTCAAAAAGCGCCGCGAAGGGCGCTTTCTCGAAGCGCTGCCCGATGCCGTCGACGTCATCGTGCGCGGCATCAAGGCCGGCCTGCCGCTGCTCGATAGCCTGCGCATGATCGCCAGCGAAGCGCCCGAGCCGGTCCGCAGCGAGTTTCGCGCGATCATCGAGACCCAGACCGTCGGCATCCCGCTCGGCGAGGCCTGCATGAAGCTCTACGAGCGCATGCCGGTCGCGGAAGCGAACTTCTTCGGCATCGTCATCTTCATCCAGCAGCGCTCCGGCGGCAACCTGTCGGAAGCGCTCGGCAACCTGTCGCGGGTGCTGCGCGACCGCAAGAAGATGAAGGCCAAGATCAAGGCGATGTCGATGGAAGCCAAGGCCTCGGCCAGCATCATCGGCGCGCTGCCGATCATCGTCATGAGTCTGGTCTACTTCACCAGCCCGAGCTACATCGAGCTGCTGTGGACCGAGCAGCTCGGCCGCATGATGCTGGTCGGTTGCGGCACCTGGATGTGCATCGGCATCATGGTGATGCGCAAAATGATCAACTTCGATTTCTAAAAGAGCGGCGGCGATGGGCTCGATCTTTCAACAGCTGCTCGACCCTCAGGTGCTCACCATGGTGTTCGCCGCCGTCGCGGCCGGCGCCACGGTGCTTACCCTTGCCATGCCGCTGTTGGCGCCCGACACGCTGAACAAGCGCATGAAGGCGGTGGCGCTGGAGCGCGAAAAGATCCGGCAACGTGAACGCGAACGCCTGGTGCAGGGCGCCAAGGCGTCGCTGCGGCAATCGCCGCGCATGTATATGAAGCGGGTGGTCGACAACCTCGACCTCAACAAGTGGCTCGGCCAGGAGCAGGCCCGCACCATGCTGATGCAGGCCGGCTATCGCGGCCAGGCGCCGTACATCACCTATCTGTTCTTCCGCCTGGCGATGCCGGTCATCATGCTGTTCGCTTCGCTGTTCTACATCTTCATCGTGCTCCAGCTGTCCTATCCGCCGCTGATGAAGATCGCGATGTCGATCGGCTGCGCCTATCTCGGCATGCAGTCGCCGAACCTTTATCTGAAAAACCAGATTCAGCGCCGCCAGCTTTCGATCAAGCGGGCGTTTCCCGACGCGCTCGACCTGATGCTGATCTGCGTCGAATCCGGCATGTCGATCGAGGCGGCGTTCCGCAAGGTGAGCGAGGAGATCGGCTCGCAATCGGTGGCGCTCGCCGAGGAGCTGACCTTGACCACCGCGGAACTGTCCTACCTGCCGGAACGCCGTCAGGCCTACGACAATCTGGGGCAGCGCACCGGGATCGAGGGCGTGCGCGCGGTCTGCCTGGCGCTGCAGCAGGCGGAGCGTTACGGCACGCCGCTCGGCACCACGCTGCGCGTGCTGGCCCAGGAAAATCGCGACATGCGCATGTCGGAAGCCGAGAAGAAGGCCGCCGGTCTGCCGCCGAAGCTCACCGTGCCGATGATCGTGTTCTTCCTGCCGGTGCTGTTCGTCGTCATTCTCGGCCCCGCCGCCATCAGGGTGATGGCGATTCATTAGGCGCGAGTGGGGAACGGAACGGCAAGCGCCGAATTGCAATGGGCTGTTTCAGGCAGGAAGTCTAGCCGGCTCGCACAACACCCCGAGCGGCCCACGCGCGGACCGGAAAAGCAATCTTCCCGTCGCGATTTGACGGCAACAATTCCTTGAGTTTTGCCTTCAAAGCGTCGATGTGACCGCCGCGCAGCTCGTTGTTTGCAGTACCGATGGCACTGAGGGGTGAAATCAAGCTTGTATTCGATTGCCAATAATCTTCGATGTCATCGAACTCCGCGATAGTATCGAGGCTGTGGGTTTCGACTGCATCCAGCCCTGCTGAACGGAAGAGCCTTTCGAGCACCTCCGGCCTTGTCGTGTCTGCCTGCTGAGCTGTTCGAGCCTGTTGTTCCAATTTCGGTGCAACAGCTGCCATTGCCTCGGATAGATGCTGCGTTATGTTTCGCCGACCAGCAAAATCCCACACATAAGCGGCAATATCGCCGCCTGGTCGGACGACGCGTGTCATCTCCGCGACGGCTTTTTGTTGATCAGCCATGAAATTGAGTGCCAAGGCCGATACAGCCACGTCGAAACTGCTGGCAGCCGCGTGGATCGACTGAGCATTGCCGACCTCTAGAGCGACTCGCGGGTCTTTGATGCGCATTCGTGCGTACGCAATTTGCTGTTCCGACAGGTCGAAGGCCCTGATACTGGTCGGTGCGCACTCCGATAATATGACTTCGGTGAACGCTCCCGTCCCACATCCAACCTCTAGCCATCGTTGGTGCGGCGGAATTTTTAGCCAGTCGACAAACAATCGCCCGCTTGGCCGGCTCCAACGTCCCATAAAACGCTCATAGGTGAGCCCGCTTTGATGAGTCGAATCAGTCTGAATGCCCATCATGGTATGCGTCCCATTTTTGCAGTAGCGACGCCTCTCAATTAACTAATGTTGCTGAAGGTGCGCGCTCTTGATGGTGTCAGACCACATCGGAACTTCTGCCAAAATCACCGCTGCAAATTCGTGCGGCATATCGCCGACGGGGTCAAAGCCAAGCTTCGCCAACCGCCCGCGAAATTCGGACACCTTTGTTGCATTTGTGATCTGCTCGGCAATTCGGTTGACGATCGCGTCCGGCGTTCTGGAAGGAGCCATCAGCCCGTTCCACGATACGATGTTAAATCCTGGGATTCCTGTTTCAGCGATCGTCGGCACGTCAGGAGTTTCGTTCGAACGCTCATCGGCAGAGACGGCGAGCAACCGGATAGCGCCGGCCTTATCTTGCTGTATCGCGTCGGCCAAGCTCGCAAACATCGTCGGGACATGTCCGGCGACAACGTCGGTAAATGCCGGAGCGATGCCCTTATAGGCGATACCGACCATACTAAGCTTCAGGCGGTGCGCAAACAGTTCCATGGCCAGATGAGTCAGTGTACCCGGGCCCGCGTAGGCGTATGAGTAATAGCCCGGTTGGCTGCGCACTCGATCGATGAATTCGGCTATTGTTTTGACCGGCAAGCTTTTCGGATTGACCACCAGCCCGAATTTGTTTTCAGCCACGATGCTTATCGGCCGCAAATCCTTCATTGGGTCGTATGACAATTTGACGATCTGCGGCAGGATCGTGACTTGACCCGGTGTCACCCAGTAAAGGGTGTAGCCGTCGGCTGGAGCGCGCACGACCACCTCGCCGGCAATCGCGCCCCCAGCACCGGCTTGGTTTTCGACAATGAACGATTGTCCGAGCGCTGCGCCGAGATGCTGCGCGGTGACGCGGGCCATGGCGTCGGAGGGGCCGCCCGGTGCGAACGGCACGACGATTTTGACCGGCCGCTCCGGCCAGGATTGCGCTTCGGCGCCGCGATCCGCGCAACAGAGCACCAGACTGCCAATCAGTGCGGCGATCTTTATTTTCATCGCTGTCGCTTCAATTAGCTGATATCGACGCCTCGCCCCGCGCGACGGCTCAATTCAAGGACGCGCCCATCGATAAGGCAATGGACAAATTTCCGCTGGTGCTATAAGTAAATAGTTATGACCAGAGCGGTCGCCTGGGAGAACCGGATCGGCCGGCGCATTCGGCTGCGCGACCTGCACATCCTGTTCTGCGTGATCCAAGAAGGCAGCATGGCGAAGGCTGCTGTGCAACTGCGTATCTCGCAGCCCGCCATATCTGAGGCTATTGCCAATTTGGAGTATGCGATTGGCGCCCGGCTACTCGACCGCAGCCGGCGCGGCGTGGCGCCGACGCTCTATGCGGACGCACTGCTGCGACGGGGCAGAATCGCCTTCGACGAATTGCGCCAAGCCGTAAGCGAGATCGAATCGCTGAACAATCCGGCGATGGGCGAAGTGCGGATAGCGTGCTCCGAATCGCTTCAAGCCTCGATTCTGGCCCCCATCATAGAACGGTTTCGCCGCAGCTATCCGGGCGTGATCCTGCACGTCGGACAAGTGACGACTCCCACGATTATTCCGGTTGTCGGGCTTCCGGAACTACGAGAGCGTCAAGTCGATCTGATCTTGGCCCGGCTCGCGTCGCGGGATGTCGACGACAACTTGGAGGATGATGTCAGCGTCGAGGTTCTATTCGACGATCCGATGGTCGTAGCCGTCGGTGCTCAACATCCGCTGGCCCGGCGCCGCAAGGTCGAATTGGCGGAATTAGTCGGCGAGCCTTGGATTCTGCCGCCGCCGAACTCGCTCAACTACTCGGTCGTGGCAGAAGCGTTCCAGGCGAAGGGTTTGGCCATGCCGAAAGTGATCTTGGTGAGTTATTCGGTGCACCTTCGTACCCTATTGCTGCCGACCGATCGTTATGTGACTGCCTTCGCAAGCACAAACTTGAGCTTTGCCAAAAATTCGAACCTTAAAATACTGCCCGTCACACTACCCGCTCGGTCTTGGCCGATCGCAATCATCACGCTAAAAAATCGATCACTCAGTCCCGCTGTGCAACGTTTCATCGAATGCGTTCGCCAAGTAGCCAAACCGCTTGGGGCTAATTCGCGGTTCACTATGCGACCGAAAGCATAATGGCATCGGCCCACTGGCATTTATGAGTCACGGCCTACTCGCTGTTCGCCGTGTGCCCTATCTCGGGACGCACGCGCGCATTGGCGAGCGGCTTCTGCACGTTGGCCTTTTGCGGACTACCTTGCTGCGCCAGCATCTGCTTGAGGTAGGCGACATTGGCGGCGGCTTCGTCGGCCGGCAGGTCGGCGCGGGCGATGCTTTCGGCGTCGGCGAAGCGGCCTTCGAGGCCGACCACCAGCGCCAGATTTTGCCGCACGCGCGGGTCGACCGGCTGATGCGTCGCGGCGCGGCGCAGCGCTTCCTCGGCCTTCGGCAGGTCGTGCGACAGCGCGTAGGACAATCCGAGATTCGACAGCACCGACGGCTCGTCGGGAACGATCTTGAGCGCGGTGAGATAGAAACGCTGCGCGTCGTTGTGGTGGCCCATCTGATCGAGCACCGCGCCTTGCGCGGACAGAATGTGCCAGTCGGGCTGGTCCGGCGAGTGGGCGCGGCCGAGCACGTCGAAGGCCTGCTGAAAATCGCCGCTGTCGGCGAGCGCGCGGCCGTATTCGCCGAGCACGACCTTGTCGTGCGGCCGGGCGATCGAGGCGCGTTGCAACACGGCAAGCGCCTGGGCGCGCTGCCCGGTGGCGCGCAACGCCTGGGCGTAGCGCAGCGCCACGTCGATTTTGTCCGGATTGGCGCGATATTGCGGGCCATAGTCCGCGAGGTCGCGGCGCCAATCGGCCTCGGAGCGGTTTTCCGGCGAAACGAGCGCGAGCGAGCCGGTCGTCGCCGCGCTCTGCGTGGTTTGGCAGCCGGCCGCCATCGCCGCGATCGCGGTGACCAGTGCGGCTGAAGCCAACAGGCGGGCAGAGCGGGACGGGGTCAAACGCATCTCATCGCCGCAATGATTGTGTTGAACTCATGCCGACGCGCTGCCGATAGCGGCAGCCCGACGGCCCTAGGGTGTCGACGAGCAGTAATCCGTTAACCCTAACGAGCCGTTAACGGAGGCGAGTGAGGAAGTTCGCGCCGGCCGGCTTACGCCGCGATACCGGGCTCGATCAATGCGAGCAGGCCTTTGAGCAACTGCAGCGGCGAGGGTGGGCAGCCGGCGATATGCAGATCGACCGGGACGACGTCTTTGACGCCGCCGACCACCCCATAGCTGCCGGCGAACAGGCCGCCGTCGGCGGCGCAATGGCCGACCGCGACCACCCACTTCGGATCGGGCGTGGCGTTGTAGGTGCGTTGCAGCGCTTCGCGCATGTTGCGCGTCACCGGTCCGGTCACCAGCAGCACGTCGGCGTGGCGCGGCGAGGCGACGAAGCGCAGGCCGAAGCGTTCGAGATCGTAGAAGGCGTTGTTGAGCGCGTGGATTTCCAGCTCGCAGCCGTTGCACGAGCCGGCATCGACCTCGCGGATGGCGAGGCTGCGGCCGAGCCGGCGGCGCGCCGCGCGGTCGACGTTCGCCGCAAGCTCGGCCAGCGCCGCATCGTCGGGCCGCGGCGGCGCTTCGGTCAGCGGCGCGCGGGTAAAACTTTCAAACAATGTTTTGCGCATCGGCGGTTCTGTTGGTTCGGCGGTCTAAAGGTCGTGCCCCGCATAGGAGCAGTTGAACGACTTGTTGCAGAGCGGAAAGTCGGCGACGATGTTGCCTTCGATGGCGGCTTCGAGCAGCGGCCATTGCAGCCACGACGGATCGCGCAAATGGCAGCGTGCGATGCGGCCCTGCGCGATCCGCACCCAGACCAGCACTGCGCCGCGAAAACCTTCGGCAAAGCCCAAGCCTTCGCCGGAGCCGTCGGGCACGGCGCACGCGATCGGCCCTGCCGGCAGGGCGGCCAGGATCTGCTCGATCAGCGCGAGGCTCTGCTCGACCTCGCGAATGCGCACCCAGACCCGCGCATCGACGTCGCCTGCGGTGAGGACCGGCACGGTGAAATCGAGCCGGTCGTAGGGCGCGTAGCCGGGCCGCTTGCGCGCATCGCTGGCGCGGCCGCTCGCTCGGCCGACATAACCGGGAGCGGCGAATTTTTCCGCGAGTTCGGCGCGCACGATGCCGGTCGACACGGTGCGGTCCTGCAACGAGGCGGTGTTGTCGTAAAGCTCGACGAGCTGCGGAAAGCGATCACGAATGTTTTGCACCAGCCCGGCAATGCGCGCTGCACCCTCGGCATCGAGATCGCCGGCGACGCCGCCCGGCACGACACGGTCCATCATCAGGCGATGGCCGAACGCGACCTCGCCGGCGCGCAGCACCAGTTCGCGCAGCACGCCGGTATGGGCGTGCATCAGCGCAAACGATGCGTCGTTGCAGATCGCGCCGATGTCGCCGAAATGATTGGCGAGCCGCTCCAGCTCCGCCATCAGCGCACGCAGATAAAGTGCGCGCGACGGCGCCTCGATGCCCAGCGCTGCTTCGACGGCTTGCGCGAACGCGATGCCGTAGGCGACGGTGCTGTCGCCCGACGTGCGCGCCGCAAGTTTTGCGCCGCGCTCGATCGGCGCCCCGGCCATCAGCGCTTCGATGCCCTTGTGCACGTAGCCGAGCCGCTGTTCGAGCCGGACCACGGTTTCGCCGCCGGCGGTGAAGCGGAAGTGGCCGGGCTCGATGATGCCGGCATGCACCGGGCCGACCGGGATTTGATGCAGGCTTTCGCCTTCGACCGGCAGAAATGCATAAGGCTCACGTTGAGCGGGCGCCGGCCGCGCTGCGCCGAGTGGATGTTCGAGGTCCCAAAAGCCGAGGTCGAGCCACGGCCGCGCGTCGGGTGCGCCGATCGGTTCGAGGCCGAACAGGCTGTTGATGGCGCGTTCGAAGCGGATCGCCGGCGCATGCAGCGCGCCGACTGAAGGAAAGCTGCGCTCCGGGCAGGGCAGGGTGACGACGGCAATGTCGCTCTCATCTTCCGCCGCGATCGCCATGTGCACGGCGGGCGCCGCGCCGTCTTTGTCCGCGTCGCCCCACAGGCCGAGCAAGGCGACCCGCCCGGCGGCGAGACGCTGCGTGACCTCGCGCCAGACCTGTGCGGTGACGATGACGCGCGCCCATGGCCGATGCGCTGCGACGCGCTGACCTTGCGAGATGACCTCGGCGAGCGGCATCGGCTAACCCAACAATCCGGCGACGTTCTGAAACCAGGCGACCAGCGCCGGCGGCATATAGATGCCGGCGGTCAACACCAGGCCGAGGTGAGCGAACATCGGCACATAAGAGGCTTTCGCCTTGGCGCTCGGTCCGCGCGGCTCGCCGAACGCAATGCTGTTGAGCCGCAGAAACAATCCGGCGAGCCCGACGACGAGCCCGAACACCAGGATGAGCGCGAGCCACGGCTGCCGCGCGAAGGTCGAACTCACCACCAGAAATTCGCTGGTGAAAATGCCGAGCGGCGGCAGGCCGGCAATGGCGACGACGCCGAGAATAAGGCCCCAGCCGAGCAGCGGATGGGTTTCGGTCAGCCCGCCCATGTCGGCAATGCGCTGCGTGCCCTTGACCTGCGCCACATGACCGACGGCGAAGAAGATCGCCGACTTGGTCAGCGAATGCATGGTCATGTGCAGGAGGCCGGCGAAATTGGCGAGCGGCCCGCCCATGCCGAACGCAAAGGTGATGATACCCATGTGCTCGATCGACGAATAGGCGAACAGCCGCTTGATGTCGCGGCGGCGGTACAGCATGAACGCCGCGAACACGAGCGAAAGCAGCCCGAGGGTCACCATCAAGGGTCCGGGCGCCAGCGCCGCGGCGTTGGCGGCGAGCAGTATCTTGAAGCGCAGCAGCGCGTAGAGCGCGACGTTGAGCAAAAGCCCGGACAGCACTGCAGAGATCGGCGTCGGACCTTCGGCGTGGGCGTCCGGCAGCCAGGCATGCAGCGGCGCCAGCCCAACCTTGGTGCCGTAGCCGAGCAGCAAGAACACGAAGGCGAGATCGAGCAGCGCCGGATCGAAACTGCCGGCGCGGGTCACTAGCACGGTCCACACCATGGCGCCGAGGCCTTCGCCGATCACCGGCCGCGCCGCCATGTAGACCAGGATGGTGCCGAACAGCGCGAGCGCGATGCCGACGCTACCGAGGATGAAATATTTCCACGCCGCTTCGAGCGCCTCGTGGGTGCGGTAGATGCCGACCATCAGCACCGTGGTGAGCGTCGCCATTTCGATCGCCACCCACATCAGGCCGATATTGTTGGCGACCAGCGCCAGGTTCATGGCGAACATCAGCACCTGGTACATGGCGTGATAGAAGCGCACGAACGGCGGCGTCAGCCGGCCGATCTCGAGCTCGTGGCCGATATAGCTTGAGCTGAACACGCTGGTGGTGAAGCCGACGAAGGTGGTCAGCACCACGAAGGTGCCGTTGAGATCGTCGACCAAGAGATAATTGCCGGGCGGCGGCCGGCCGAAGAACAGCGACAGCGCGCAGAGCAGCGTCAGTGTGGTCGCCAGGACGTTGAGCCGCGCGGTGAGGCGATAGCCGGGCAGCACTGCGAGCAGCGCCGCGGCGATCGCGGGGACGACCAATATTCCGGTCAGGCCGTCGAAGCTCATCGCCGTTCTCCACGGAAGCGGTCGAGCGCCTGCACGTCGACGGTGTCGAAGCGCTCGCGGATACGAAACAGAAAGATGCCGATGACGATGAAGGCGATCAGGATCGAGAACGCGATGCTGATCTCGACCACGAGCGGCATGCCCTTGGCGCCGGTGGCGGCGAGCACGAGGCCGTTCTCGAGCGACATGAAGCCGACCACCTGGCCGACCGCGTTCCTGCGCGTCACCATCATCAACAGACCGAGCAGCACCACCGAGAGCGCGAAGGCGAGATCCTCGCGCGCCAGCGGGTCGGCGTCGTGGGTGACGCGCAGCATGACCACCATGGACAGCGCGACGAGGCCCATGCCGGCCAGCATCGCCGGGCCGACGCCGACCACGTTCTCGATCTCGCGATGAATGCCGAGTTTGACGATGATGCGGTGCAGCGCCACCGGAATGACGATGGCCTTGAAGACGAGCGCGATGGCGGCGGTGAGATAAAGATGCGGCGCATCCTGCACGAAGGCCTGCCAGGCGACCGAGGCGGCAAGGGTAAGCGCATGCGCCGCGTAAACGTTGAGCAGCGCGTAAAGCCGATCCTGATAAAGCTGCAGGAAGCTGATCAGCACCAGCGTGCCGGCCAGGAGATGCGCTACGTCGAAATCAAGTCTGCTCATCAGAAGCTCGCGGATACAAAGCGCAGCAGCGTCGCCAGCAGTCCCAGCATCAGCGCAACGCCCAAAAAGTCGGGGACGCGGAACACGCGCATTTTGGCGATCGATGTTTCGAACAAAGCCAGCAGAAAGCCGCCGATGGCGAGCTTGCCGACGTAGCCGACGGCGCCGAGCGCCAGCGCCGGCGGTGCGGCGCCGGCCGCTTCGATGCCCCACGGCGCGAACAGGCAGATGATCAGCGACACGTAGAGGATCAGCTTGAGCGAAGCGGCCAGCTCGATCAGCGCCAGGTGGCGGCCGGAATATTCCAGCACCATGGCCTCGTGCACCATGGTGAGCTCGAGGTGCGTCGCCGGATTATCGATCGGAATGCGGCCGTTCTCGGCGAGCGCCACCATGATCAGGCCGAACAGTCCGAGCGCCAGCGATACCCGCAGGCCGACCGCGGACGACGTCATGAAGGCGGCGATGGTGGAGAGCTGCGTCGAGCCGGCGATCAGCGCCAGGGTAAAGACGATGACGATCATCGCCGGCTCGGCGAGCGAGGCGATCATCATCTCGCGGCTCGAGCCGATGCCGCCGAAGGCGGTACCGACGTCGAGTCCGGCCAGCGCCAGAAAGAAGCGGCCGCTGCCGAGCAGCGCGATGATGGCGATCAGATCGGCCGACCACGAGAACAACAGGCCGGTGCGGAACGTCGGGATGAGCGACGCCGCCACCCAGGTCGCGGCGAACACCACGTAGGGAATGACCCGGAACAGCCACGACGCGCTCTCCGCCAGCACCACCTCCTTGCGCATCAGCCGGCTGAGATCGCGATAAGGTTGGATCAGCGGCGGCCCCTGCCTGCGCAACAGCCGCGCTTTCACTTTGCGGACGAAGCCGGTGAACAGCGGCGCCAGCAGCAGCACCAACAACATCTGCGCGCCCTGAATGGCGAGATCGCGAATCACGACCATAGCGCCAGCACCACAAGCAAAATGACGAGCGCGGAGAACACCAGGGTCAGGAACTGGCGGATGGTCAAAAACTGCAGGCGGTTGAGGCGGTCGGCGGCCAATGTGACGGCGTCGACTGCGGGCGCGTAGAGAAATTCCCAGACCAGATCGTGCAGCTCGACTTTCAGCTGCGCCGGCCGCATGTCGCCGGGCGGCGGCATCGTCGCCTGCTCGCGGGCGCGAAACACCACGCTGCCGAACACGCGGCGGATCGGCTGGGCGAAGCTGGTCGCCGAATATTGCGTCAACGGGCTCGGGTCGGGATAGCCGCAATCCCAGGCCGGCGCGCGGCGCAGCCGGTCGGAGGCGAGGCGGTGGATGGCGAAGGCGGCAATCATGCCGGAGCCGGCGATGAACAAAAACACCAACAGCCCGTCATAGGACGAGCGGCTCTCGGCGATCGGCACGATCGACAGCCATTGCGCGCCGAGCTGCGCCGGCATGCGCGCGCCGATCAGCGCGCTGCTGACCGGCCCCAGCGCATCGATGAACAGGCCGGGCAAAATGCCGGCGATCAGGCAGAGCGCGGCAAACAGCATCATGGCGGCGAGCGAGTACGCATCGGTCTCGCGCGCATTAGCGGCGGCCGGAGTGCGCGGCCGGCCCAGAAACGTCACGCCGTAGGCCTTGACGAAGCAGGCCGCGGCGAGCGCGGCCGACAGCGCCAACATCGCGCCGACCGCCGGTATCAGCAGCTTGAGCGCCCACGACGGCAGCTGCGGGCTGAGCAGCACGGCCTGCAACGTCAGCCATTCGGAGACAAAACCGTTGAGCGGCGGCAACGCCGAGATCGCCGCGCAGCCGACCAGGAACACGAACGCGGTCTGTGGCATGCGATGAATGAGGCCGCCGAGATGCTCCATGTCGCGTTCGCCGGTCGCGCCCAGCACCGCGCCGGAACCGAAGAACAACAGGCTCTTGAACAGCGAATGATTGAAGACGTGAAGCAGCGCCGCAGTGAATGCCAGCGCAGCGGCAAACGGCATGGCATGCGCCTTGAAGGCCAGCGCCAGGCCGAGGCCGATGAAGATGATGCCGATGTTTTCCACGGTGTGATAGGCAAGGAGCCGCTTGAGATCGTGCTGCATCAGCGCATAGAGCACGCCCATCACCGTGGTGACGCCGGCGAGCACCAGCACGACGATGCTCCACCACCACGCCGGCGCGCCCGCGAGATCGAACACGATCCGGATGAAGCCGTAGACGGCGACCTTGGTCATGACGCCGCTCATCAGCGCCGAGACTTGGCTCGGCGCCGCCGGATGGGCGAGCGGCAGCCAGACATGCAGCGGCACGATGCCGGCCTTCGAGCCGGCGCCGATCAGCGCCAGAACCAGCACCAGCGCGCCGAGCAGCGGCGGTGGATGGGCGGCGCGGATTTGCGCGAACGTGTAGAGACCGTCGGGCCCGGCGAGCAGGCCGAAGCCGAGCAGCAGCGCGAGCGTGCCGATGCTCGCCATTACCAGATAAACGTAGCCGGCGCGCACGTTCTCGGGGACGCGGTGGTGCGCCACCACCAGCGCCCACGAGCTGAGCGACATGAACTCCCAGGACAACAGAAAGGTGAACGCATCGTCGGCGACGACGACCAGGCTCATGCCGGCGAGGAACGCCGGATAAAACGGCAGCACGCGGCCGGGCGCGGTCTCATGCGCGCCGTAGCCGATGGCGAACAGGCTGGCGGCGAGCGCGCCGAGATCGACCACGATCAGAAAAAACGCGGACAGCGCATCGAGGCGCAGATGCGCGCCGAGCCATGGAATGCCGAGCGGTAGCGCAAGGCTTTGGGCCGCTGCACCCGTGAGGAGATGAAACAAAGCCGCGGCGAGCGACACGCCCGCTGCGATCATGCACGCGCCGTAGATCAGCTGCGCCGCCGCGGCGACGCGACTGAGCGCAACGGCAAGCGGAGCGAGCGCGAGCAGTGCCGCGGCGCAGGCGAGGACGATGGTCAGCGTCACGTCGGCGGCCTCTTGTGCCGCACGCCGCGTCCGCCGCCCTGACTCGCCGCGTTGTCGGTGATGAGCTCGATGCCGAGCGAGTCGAGCGCGCCGACGAGTTTCATCAGCGAGTCGACGTTGCCGCGGATCAGGCCCTCGCTCGCCTCCATGCGCTGGATGGTCGGCAGCGACAGGCCGGCGGCCTCGGCCATCTGCCGCTGGTCGATGCCGAGGAGGGCGCGGGCGGCCCGCAGTTGGCCGGCGGTGATCATGGCAAACGTCAATACTGATGTTTGAGACATCAGTATGGCGTAATTTCACATGATTATAGATATTGCAAGCGGTAATTTTGAGGTGGCCCCGTCTGGGCCCTAGTCATACACAGTATCAATGTAATGCTCGGAATCGACCACGGCCTCGATCACGGTCGGGCCGTCGGCGGCCAGCGCCTGCCGGACCGCCGCCTCCAAGTCCTCAGGCCCGCGCACGCCGCGCGCCGGCACCCCGAAATAATGTGCCGGCGGCTCCCGGTACTCTTCTTCCTGCAGCGCGGTGCCGTAGAGAGGAAATTGGCGGCGGATCTGCTTGACCTTGATCAGCGCCAGCCAGCGGTCGTCGAGCACCACGATGGGCAGTGCGAGCTTGTGGCGCTTGGCCACCGCGACCTCGCCGCAGGTCATCTGAAAACAGCCGTCGCCGATCAGGCAGACCACCGGCAGGTCGGGCCGCGCCAGTTTTGCAGCGATCGCCGCCGGCAGCCCAAAACCCATCGACGACCAGCCGTTGGTAATGAGAAATGTTTTCGGTGCGTAAGCCGGCCATTGGCTGGCGATTTGATGGGTATGGGCGCCGACGTCGAAGGCAAGGACGCCGTCGTCTGGCAGGGCACGGCGCACCGCATCGATGGCTGCGTGTGCGGTGAAGCCGCCGTTGCCCGGCCGCAGCGCTGCCTGAAAGGCCCGGCGATGCGCGGCGAGGTCGTTGTCCTTTAACGTCCGGCTGTGCGGCGGCTCCGCCACCGGCTGGGCCAATTCGGCGAGCGAGAACGACAGCTCGCCGACCAACTGATGGACGAGCTTGACCGACGGCGCGATGTCGGCAGCTTCAATGTCGACGTGAAGAAGCGGCACGTCGCCGATCCAGGCTTCGTATTCCACTTCGATCGTATCGTAGCCCAGGCCGACGATCAGGTCGGCGGAGCGTAACAGCTTGCGCTGCACCTGCCGGCAGGCGCGCTCGAGGCAGCCGAGCGACAGCGCATGGTCTTCGTCGATCAAGCCCTTGGCCATGGTGGTGGTGGCGAACGGCAGGCCGTAATGCTCGACCACGCGCCGCAGCGCATCGGGATCGCGCAGCCGCATCGCCGAGGCGCCGATCACCGCGATCGGCCGCCGCGCCGCAGTGATCAGATCGCGCGCGCGTAAAATCGCGGCGGCGTCGGCGTGCGGCAGCGGCGTCGGTGCGGCGAGCGCCGCAATGTCGGGCACGGTCTCGTTGGTCGGCGCCAGCGCCACGTCCTCGGGCAGATCGAGATGCACGGGTCCTTGCGGTTCCGATAGCGCGAGGCGAATGGCTTCGACCAATGTCGCGGCGATCTCGCCGCGGCGCAGCGGCAAGGTCGCCTTGGTGATCGGCCGAAACAGCGCGTGATGGTCGATCCACATCTGGATGCGGCGGCCGAGCTGATCGGTGTTGAGGTTGCAGGTGATGGCAATCAGCGGCGAGCGGTCGAGCCAGGCATTGCCGATGCCGGTCGCCAGATTGGTGGCGCCCGGCCCGAGCGTGGCGAGGCAAAATCCCGGCGCGCCGGTTAGCCGCCCGGTGACATCGGCAGCAAAGCCCGCCGAACCCTCGTGCGCGGTGAGAACGAAATCGATGCCGCCCTGGCGCATCGCCTCGATCAGCGGCAGCACGTTGCCGCTCGGGATGCCGAAGCCGCGCGTAATGCCGGCGGCTTTGAGCGTGGCGACGATCAGGTCGGCATTGTTCATGGCAAGCAGGTCTCGGTCGGGCGCACCTTATGCCACACTTCCGAGCCGGCCTGAAAGTTGTTAGCCTTTGGGCTCGGCACGCGGGATTTTTTCATGCCAGCCAAGGTTTTGTCGCCGCGCCGCTCCGCTTCGCGGCGCCGTGCATCGCTTTACCCGCTCGACCGCGAGCTCGCCTGCGATCTGGTGGCGGCGAATCGCACGCTGGCGCGGCTCGCGGTGCTCGATGCCTTCGGCCATGTCAGCGTGCGCGATCCGCGCGACCCGCACCGTTATCTGATAGCGCGCTCGATCGCCCCGGAATCGGTGACCGCGGCCGACATTCTGGTGCTCGATCTCGACAGCGAAATCGTCGATCCGCGCGACGAGGGCAAATTGCTTTATCGCGAGCGTTTCATTCATGGCGAAATCTACAAGGCACGACCCGACGTCAACGCCGTGGTGCACAGCCATTCGCCGACCGTGGTGCCTTTCACCGTCACCCGCGCCAAGCTGCGGCCGCTCTTGCACAACGCCGGTTTTCTCGGCCTTGGCGTGCCGCTGTTCGAGATCCGCAAAAGCGTCGGCGACGGTACCGACCTGATGGTGCTGACCCCGAAGCTCGGCAAGGATTTGGCGCAAAAACTCGGCAAGGACGCCGCGGTGGTGCTGATGCGCGGCCACGGCGATTCGGTGGTCGGCCCGTCGCTGCCCAACGCGGTGTTTCGCGCCTACTACACCGAGATCAACGCCCGCCAGCAGCTCGCCGCGGTCACGCTCGGCGGCCCGATCAACTTCATGACCCGCGCCGAAGCGCGCACCGCCAACGACGCCATGCTGCGCGCCTCGTCGCGGCCGTGGGCGCTGTGGCGCAGGCGCACGATGGCGGAGCTTCGTGCAGAGGAGCCATGATGAAAGCCGTTTCGATCGCGCTCGCTTTGCTGCTGTCGCTCGCCTCGGCCGCGATCGCCGATCCAGCCGCCGACTTTTATGCCGGCAAGACGCTGCGCATGCTGGTCGGCTACGGCCCCGCCGGCGGTTACGACATTTACGGCCGGCTGGTCGCCGAGTTCTTGCCGAAATATCTGCCGGGCCATCCGGCGATCGTGACCGAGAACATGCCGGGCGCCGGCAGTTTCGCCGCCGCAAAATACATGGCCGAGGTTGCGGCGAAGGACGGCACGGTGCTGGGCAGCCTGGCGCAGACGTTTCCTCTGAACAGCGCCGTCGGCGGCGCCGGCAAGGTGCGGGCTGAGGAATTCCATTATATCGGCCGCGTCACCAGCAGCATCGACGTCGCCGCCGCGCTGCCATCCAGCGGCATCAGATCGATCGCCGACGTGCGTGCGAAGCCTTATACGGTCGGCGCCTCGGGCCGCGGCTCGACCACCGACATTTATCCGCGCGCGCTCAACGCCTATGGCGGCACCAAGTTCAAGATCGTGCTCGGCTACAAGGGCACCAACGACATCCTGCTCGCCATGGACCGCGGCGAGGTCGACATCGACGGCGCCTACGGGCTCCCCGGTTTGCTGGCGACCCATCCGGGCTGGATCGATAAGGGCGAAGCCGTGCTCCTTTATCAGGCGGCATTGAAGCGCCACGCGCTGCTGCCCAACGTGCCGGCATTGCCGGAGCTTGCGCTGTCCGATGAAGGCCGCGCCGTGCTGCGCGCCATCGCCGCCACCGCCGAGACCGGCCGCTCGATCATCGTCGGGCCCGGCGTGCCGCCGCAACGCCTTGCGGTGTTGCGCGCGGCGTTCGCGGCGATGCTCGCCGATCCGGCCTTCGTCGCCACTTGCGACAAGCGCCATCTGATGCTCGACGGCGGCAGCGGCGAGGACATGGACGCCATCGTCAAAGAGACATTCGCGCTGCCGCAGCCCGTGCTCGCCACCATCGCGACGATGCTGGCGGAGAAATAAACCTGCCAAGGAGTATTTGATGTACCGGCTCATGGTCGCCGATCTGGATTCGCCGTCGTACTTCGTTGCCGCGGCCGCGGTCGAGCTTGGCTTTTTCCGGGAAGAGGGCGTCGACACCGAGCTTGTCCGCGATTTCGGCGCCGTCAACGGGCCGGAAGCGATGCGCGACGGTACCTTGCATTTCTTCGGCGGACCCGCTTATGCGGCGACCCGCGCCTTCCCGGCCTGGAAAGGCGCCAAGCTTTTGTGCGCGCTGTCGCAATATGCCTATTGGTTTTTGGCGGTGCGCGCCGACCTCGACGTCAAGCGCGGCGACATCAATGCGCTGAAGGGCCTGCGGCTGTCGGCGTCGCCGCCATGGCCGATTCTCAGCCTCAAATATTTGCTGACCGAAGCCGGCATCGATCTCGAGCGTGACAAGATCGAGCTGGTGCCGGCCAAGGCGGGCAAGGACTGGAACCAAGGCCATGTCGGCATTGCCGCGATCCAGGAAGGCGTCGCCGACGGCTATTGGGGCAACGGCATGCGGGTGGCGCTCGGCGAAAAGCTCGGCGTCGCCAAGCTGCATCTCGACCTGCGCCGCGGCGACGGCCCGCCCGGCGCGCGTTTTTACAATTTCGCCGCGCTCACGGCGAGCGAGCGCTTCATCGCCGAGCATCCCGACGCCGCTGCCGGCGCGGTGCGCGCCATCGTCAAAACCCAAAAAGCGCTCGCCGCCGATCCGTCGCTCGCCGCCGGCATCGGCGAACGCATTTTCCCCGCCGACGAAGCGCCGCTGATCGCCGAACTGATCCGCCGCGACACGCCGTTCTACCAGGCGCAGATCACGCGCGAGGCGGTCGAGGGCTTGAACAAATTCGCGGTCGCCATCGGGCTTGTGAAGGAGCCGGTGCCCTACGACGCGCTGGTGGCGACGCAGTTCAAGGATCTCTGGAACGGGTAGCGTTAATCGCGAAGGCTTTATCCGAGAAATCGGCGTGCGTCTTACTCGACGATTTTCCAATACGAGTCCTTGCGGATCACAGCGCCGTCCCGGAACGTGTAAAAATCACAGCCGCGCACCTCGACCTTTTTCCCTTCCGGCGTGGTGCCGGTCAGCGTCCATTTCGAAATGCCCGTATTGGCGGCGGCGTCAACAAAATGTTCGGCGTCGCCATAGTGCACGTCGGGCAAGCCCGCAAACCGCGTCGCCAGCCCTTCACGTACATTAGACTTGCCGACGAAACGCGCGCCCCAAGGTTTGCTGCCCCTTGGCATTTCCAAGGCGCAGTCTGCGGCGAAGAAGCTCATAACCTGATCGAGGTCGTGCGCATTGAAGGCGTCGCATAGCGCGGTCAGCTTTGAACGGATGTCCATTGTTTGGTCCCCGCCATGCCGAGCGCGGCTCACGCTTCAGACGGAAGCGTGCGCGACGCCGGCTTTGGCCTTGAGCGCATCGCCGGCAGCTTCGTAAAAGCTGGCACCCTCGGGCAGCACGATGGCGGCCGAGCGCACGGCGTGGGTTGCCGGATCGATGCCGTCGGGCGCCTCGCCGCGCGCCACCGCGAGCGCCGCCTTGCGCAAGCGCGCCCGCGCCATGATGACGCCGTTGTCGGTCGAGACCAGGTTTTCCTTGCTGCGGTCCTGGATCGGGCCGCAGCTCTCCTGGATCGCGGCGTCCTGCATGGCGATGCCTTTGACGCCGCTGTACGACTTGTGATGCCGCTGCGCCACGCGGTCGATCATGTAATCGTTGTCTTTGTTGATGACCGGGCGGAACGTGCCGGGAATGAGATTGACGTGAATGCCGCCGCCGTGCCGCATGGTGTCGAGCTCGTGCGCGGAAAGCGGCCGCGCCGGATGATAGGTGAAGCACCACACCATGCAGTTCTCGTCGTCGACCGGCACGAAGGCATGGCCGTTGAGCGCGTTGTCGCCGTAGGGCGGGATCATAGTGTGGAACGGCATGACCCATTGGGTGATGCGCCAGTACAGATGGCCGGGCGTCGCCGGCCGGCGCACGCCGATCACCATGCCGCCCTTGTTCTCCACCACCTCGAACCGGACATTGGTCTCGCGGGTGAACTCTGCCCCCTGGCTGACATGCAGCGGATCGCTGCGCAGATCATGGCGGTGCAGGAACGACACGTGCACCGAGTCGATGCCGCCTTCGAGCGCCTGCAGCCAATTGCATTCCTGGGTGCGCTTGGTGACGAAGCGGTGTTTTGGCCCGATCGTGGCCCATTCGAAATTCGGCAGCGGCGGCTTGTTGGCGGCCGGGCCCATATAGACCCAGATCACGTCGCCCATTTCGATGCACGGATACGACGTGAGCTTGATCTTACTGCAAAAGCCGCTCGCGACCGGCTCCGACGGCACCTCGATGCATTGGCCGGTGACGTCGTATTTCCAGCCGTGATACGGGCAGCGCAGGCCGTGCTCCTCGTTTCGCCCGAACCACAGCGACACGCCGCGATGGGCACAGAACTCGTCCATGACGCCGACCCGCCCGGCGGTATCGCGGAACGCCAGGAGCCGCTCACCCAGCAATTTCACGCGGACCGGCGGACAGTCCGGCTCCGGAATTTCCGCCGCCAGCAGCGCCGGAATCCAATAGCGCCGCATCAAGTCGCCCATCGGCGTGGCGGGGCCGGTCAGGCTCAGAAAGTCGTTCAGCTCGGGCGTGGTCATGGACTTTATATATACGATTTTTCGGCAGCGCCCGAACCCCCTCATCCTGTCCTTCTCCCCTCCGGGGAGAAGGGACGCGGCGCGTCGCTCGCGGCACCCTCTGCCATGCCGAGATGCACCAGCCGGTTCGCAAACGGCTCCCTCTCCCGGAGGGGAGAGGGATGGGGTGAGGGGGTTCGGACCTCGCCGATGCTGTGTTAAATCTCGGGTCCAACGAGGCACATCGAAATGACCAAGCTCGTCCGCCATCATTCGCATTGGGGCGCGTTCTTGGCCGAGGTCGAGGACGGCCGGGTCGTCGGCGTGCGGCCGTTCGAGCACGATCCGGAACCGTCGCCGCTGATCGAGGCGGTGCCGGCGGCGGTGCATTCGCAGCTTCGCATCGAACGCCCGGTGGTGCGCGAGGGCTGGCGCAAAGGCGGAGCCGGCAACGGCGCGGGCCGCGGCCGCGAGCGCTTCGTGCCGGTGTCGTGGGACGAGGCGCTTGATCTGGTCGCCGGCGAGCTCGATCGCGTGCGCCGCGATTTCGGCCACGACGCCATCATGGCGGGCTCGCAGGGCTGGGGTTCGGCCGGCATCTTTCACGAGGCGCGCGGCCAGTTGCGCCGCTTCATGGCGGCGTTCGGCGGCTTCGTCGATCAAGCCTCGAATTACAGCTTCGGCACGGCCTTGGTGTTTCTGCCGCACGTGCTCGGCAGCGCTCAATCGGTCACGGGGCCGCTTACCTCGTGGTCGTCGATCGCGCGGCATTCGCAGCTCATGGTGCTGTTCGGCGGCGCCAATCCGAAAAACATGCAGGTCACCAAGGGCGGCTGCGGCGCGCATGCGATCGGCAATTCGCTCGCCGAACTTTTCCGCGCCGGCGTCGAGGTGATCAACGTCAGCCCGATCCGCGAGGACGGCCCGCAGGCGGTGGCGCCGCAATGGCTGCCGATCCGGCCCGGCAGCGACACCGCGCTGTTGCTGGCGCTCGCCCACACGCTGATCGCCGAAGGTTTGCACGATCGCGAATTTCTGGCGCGCTACTGCACCGGCTTCGAGCGGGTGCGGGCTTATTTGCTCGGCGAAAACGACGGCCAGCCGAAGGATGCCGACTGGGCGGCGCCGCTTACCGACATTCCGGCCGGTACCATCCGCGCGCTGGCGCGCCGCATGGCGTCGTGCCGCACCATGATCAGCGCCTCGTGGTCGCTGCAGCGCGCCGATCACGGCGAGCAGCCGTACTGGGCGGTCATCCTGCTCGCGTCCTGCCTTGGCCAGATCGGCTTGCCGGGCGGCGGTTTTGGTTTCGGCTACGGCTCGGCGAGCGGCATTGCCGAGCCGCCGCTCGCCTTCAAGGCGCCGGCCATGGAAGGGCTCGCCAATCCGCTCGGCCGCGCCATTCCGGCGGCGCGCATCGCCGAGTGTTTGGCGCATCCCGGCGGCGGTTACGACTTCAACGGCCGCCGCAGCACCTACCCGGACATCAAGCTCGTCTACTGGGCCGGCGGCAATCCGTTTCACCATCATCAGGACACCAACCGGCTGCGCGCGGCGTGGCAGCGGCCGCAGACCATTATCGTGCACGAGCCGTGGTGGACCGCGACCGCGCGGCACGCCGACATCGTGCTGCCGGCGACCACCACGCTCGAGCGCAACGATATCGGCGGCGCGCAACGCGACCGTTTTGTCATCGCCATGCACAAGGCGGTCGAGCCGGTCGGACAGGCGCGCGACGATTTTGCGATTTTTGGCGATCTCGCGCGCAAGCTCGGCTGTGGAGAGGCGTACAGCGGCGGCCGCGACGAGATGGGCTGGCTGCGCCACCTCTACGACGGCTGGCGCGAGGGCGTGCGCACCAACGCGGCGTCGATTCCCGATTTCGACCGTTTTTGGCAGGACGGCTTTTTCGAAATTCCGCCGGGCGCCGACGAGTACGTGCTGTTGTCTGGCTTCCGCGCCGATCCGGAACGCAACAAGCTGGCGACGCCGTCGGGCCGCATCGAGCTTTATTCGGAAAAGATCGCCGGCTTCGCCTACGATAATTGTCCCCCGCACGCGAGCTGGATCGAGCCGTCGGAATGGCTCGGCGCGCATTCGCCCGGCGCCTATCCGCTGCACCTCATCTCGAGCCAGCCGCGTTTTCGCCTGCACAGCCAGATGGACGCTGGCCCCATTTCGGCGCGCGGCAAGGTCGACGGCCGTGAAGCGGTGGCGCTGCATCCCGACGACGCGCGCGCCCGCGGCATCAAGGACGGCGACGTGGTGCGCGTCTTCAACGCTCGCGGCGCCTGCCTCGCCGGCGCGGTGCTTACTGATACTTTGTCGCCCGGCGTCGCCAAGCTGTCGTGCGGTGCCTGGTACGATCCGGCGGGCGCCGAGGAGGGCGCGCTGTGCGCCCACGGCAACGCCAACATGCTGACCCACGACCGCGGCACCTCAAAACTCAGCCAAGGCCCGTCGAGCGGCACCAACATGGTTGACATCGAGCTATGGACAGGCGCCCCGCCGCCGCTGCGCATCACGCAGCCGCCGGCGATGGCGGGGGCGGCGTAACTCGACACAGTCGATCGGGAGGGCGCATGCGACGCAGCACAGACAGGATTCTGACCACCCACGCCGGCAGCCTGTCGCGGCCGGCGAATCTCATTGCGCTGAGCAAGTCGATCGCCATCGGCGAAGCCAAGGGCGACGACGCGGCTTACGCGGAAGTGCTCGCCGCGTCGGTTGCGGATGTGGTCAAGAAGCAGCGCGAGCTTGGCGTCGACATTCCCGACGACGGCGAGTTCGGCAAGCCGGTCGCCGGCTCCTACGATTACGGCGCCTGGTGGAATTACGCCTTCGCCCGGATGTCGGGATTCTCGCCGGCCGGCAGCCCGGCCGCCGCCGCGCACGAGACCCAGCACAAGAAATCGAGCGTCGCCGACGTGGCGCTGACCTCGTTTGCCAATCGGCGCGACTGGCAGAAATTCGGCGAGTTCTATCTCGATCCGGAATCGAGCGGCAGCCTGATGGGCAGCGCGGCGCGCCGCCCGGTCGGGCGGCCGGCCTGCACCGGGCCGATCAAATATACCGGGCACGCCGCGCTGCAGGCCGACATCGCCAACTTGAAGAATGCGTTGAAAGCAGCCGGCGTCGAGGAAGGCTTCATGTGCTCGATCGGGCCGGGCAGTTTTGCCCGCGGCATCGATCTTTATTACAAGACCGAGGAGGAGTTTCTGTTCGCCGCCGCCGACGCCATGCACGAGGAGTACAAGGCCATCGTCGAGGCCGGCATCGTCCTGCAGATCGACGACCCGAGCCTGCCCGACAACTGGGACATGATCAATCCCGAGCCGCCGCTCGCCGAGTTCAAAAAGTTCGAACAGGTGCGCATGGAGGCGCTCAATCACGCGCTGCGCGGCCTGCCGGCCGAGCGCATCCGCTTTCATATCTGCTGGGGCAGCTGGCACGGGCCGCACACCACCGACATTCCGCTCAAGGACATCGTCGATCTGGTATTGAGCGTGAACGCCGGCGCTTATTCGGTCGAGGCCGGCAATGTGCGCCACGAGCACGAGTGGCGGGTGTGGCAGGACACCAAGCTGCCCGACGGCAAGCTGCTCATTCCCGGCGTGGTCAGCCACGCCACCAACATCGTCGAGCATCCGCAGGTCGTGGCCGACCGCATCGTGCGCTACGCGAAAGTGGTGGGCCGCGAGAATGTCATCGCCGGCACCGATTGCGGGCTGGGCGGCCGCATCCATCCGCAGATCGCCTGGGCCAAGCTCCAAGTGCTGGCCGAAGGCGCGCGCCTCGCCAGCAAGGAGCTGTGGCGCTAACTCCCGCAAGAGCAGAAAATGATGCGGAGCACTGATCCGGTATCGCTGGGCGTCGCCAACCTCCCATGCCGAGCGGCCGAGCGATTGTTCCCATGAGCCCAATACCCTCGTTAGCGGGACTGCGTTGCTTTGCTCCGGCAACGACGGCGATCGATCGAATGTGGTCCGCCAACGTGTGGTCCGGCGACGACTGGAGGCCCACGGGTATCGCCTGGTCGACAAATACCGGCCCGCTGCAGCTCGTCAACGGGAGTGGGCTGCTCGGCGTGCAGAAGCCGGGCCGCGTGGCGGTGCCGAACCCCGAATATAACGCTCCAAGAAATCCCTATACGGCGGCCACCGAGAAGATCGTGGCCGATCTTGCGTTTGTCCTCGGTTTGCCTATACCGCCGGTCACCTTATGGGATCGGGGCGCCGCCTTGGCGGCGGAGCGATACGTCGCCATTTCCGCCTGGGCTTTTCAGCAACCAATAAACTGGCGTGACGCTGAGTCGACGTTGAATGCGGCGCAGCGATCGGCACTGATCCCGGTGGCGAGCGCCATGGTTCCGTTCGAGTTCTGGATTGGCGCGACCGATCGCCAGAATGCGGAAAATGTTTTGATATCGGCAGATTATTTGCCTCGGATTCGCGGCGCATGGATCGACTATGCTTACGCCCTCGACTATGCCTGGAGCAGAAACGGCGAGGGCGGTTGCGCGGTCGTGCCGATTTTCCCCGCGCTCGGCCCACCAGACGTCGAGACGATGCGAGCGGTGACCGGCGCGATTGCCGAACTCGGCGACGCGATCATCGAGCGCATCGTCAGCCGCATTCCATCAACCTACTTGCCCAACGGCATCGCGCAACGCATCATTCGAACCCTTGTATCGCGTCGGGCTCTTGTGGGGGCGTTCTCCTGTTGAGGGCAGCAAGCAAGCATCGCCGTATTGTCGTGGCGGTGGAGGGAGAGTTAGAAATGTTCGACGATCGTTTGATCGCACGCAGCGCGAACGCGCTGGTGAACGAGACCGACGGTAATATCGTCATGATGACGATCGAACGCGGTCAGTATTTTTCCCTCAACGACATCGCGAGCGATGTCTGGCGCCGAATCGAGCCGCCTTGCTCATTCGGCGATCTGGTAAGAAGCCTCGCCGCGGACTACGATGCCGACGAGCAGCAGATTGCCGCGCATGTCGGCGTTTTTCTCAACCGCATGATCGCCGAGGACGTTATCAAGTTGATCGATCGTAATCCGAGCGGCACGGTCGCTACGAAGTGACGCTTGCGCTTTAAGGGCCGCCAACCCGGCGCCGCTTGGGCGCCTGTTGGGCAAGTGCCCCTAACCGGGCGTCAGATCGGTTCGCGGCGTTGCGGTTGGTCGTTGGATCCAGCAATTGACGGTGAACCTGCTGTCGGCCCAGGCGCCGGAAGGCACCCGTACCGGCCGCACCTCATGCGGCATCCAGCTGGGGAAGGCGACCAAGGTATCCGGTTCGGGCTCGATATCGACGAACGGGGGTGCATCCGATGTCAGACCAGGCAAGGCGTGCAGGCGCAATTCGCCTCCGGCGAAGCGGCGCGGCGTGACGGCGAAATAATAGACGCAGGATACGATTCGAATACGGCCGCTAACGTCGATATGAGGCGCAAAACGGCCGCGGTCGCGATAGGCGGAGAACTCGAATTCCCCCGGTTCGACTGCCGATTCGCTCAGATGCAGCTGCTCCAGCACGACGCCCATGATCGAGCGCATGAACGCGCGATATGGGGTTTGGAACGGTCCTAACCCGGCGTGGTTGAGACAGTCTCTGCGGTCCAGATCGACTCGCGCACGTCCCGACTCACGGTTACGGACGATTGCCGGTTCGAAATGGTCTTGTCGCGCAATGACATATTCGAGCAGCTCGGCGACGGTCGCGGCGCCAAAAATTTCGCGGAACAAGACATGCGGGCACCTCGGATTCATCGAAAGCTCGGGCCGCAGTTCATCTCTAACGTGCATACAACTTTCCATTGACGAAGCGTTTGACACGCCGACCCGAACTGGATTATTGTCTATACCTAAAGGCGAAGTCTATGGGAGGATGTGAAAATGTCAGAAACCAAGCGGCCTGAGCAAAAACAGCAGTGGCGCATGCCGGAGATCATCGACGTTGGCTGCGTCTTCGATTTGACCGAAGGCATGGATACCAACGTGCGGGACAATCAGGGCACGAATCCACCGAAATATGCATTGAAGATCACTCCTGACGATGCCGAGGTTGACCTCGAAGGTCGTTGAAATCCTGCGGTGTGTGTCATCGGGGTTTCGGCATGCAGCCTTGCTTTTGGGCCGCCGCCACGATCCGTCACGCCGAGATCGACGGGCTGAGGATTATCCTGGATTTCAGAACTGAGAGCTACCGGGTGCTCGACGACATTGCGAGCGCCTTGTGGCCGATATTGCTCGGCGAATCGGAAGTTGCCGCGTCATGCGCGGCTCTCGCTGAGCGGTACGCGGTCGACCAAGGGCGTGTGCGGTCAGACTTGGTCGACTTCGCGCGCACATGCCTTGAAGACGGTCTGCTGCAAACGGTCCCGCCATCGGCGGTATCCGCCGCTGATGCGCCGAAGCAGGTGCGAGGTCCAATACAACTACGAGCGCTGCTATGTCTGATCCTGACCAAATGGTCATTGGGCAGGCACGGGTTCCGTGCCACTTACGAGCGCTACTCTGTGCTTGCGCTCGGTTCTGATGGACCGACCATCGAGTCTCTGATGGCGGCATTCACTCGCGCGGAAAACTTCTTTGTGTCGCGGCGCGCTCCTGGCGACTGTTTGCTGCGATCGCTCGCGCTGTACCGGTATCTGCGCTCTGCGAATGTCGAGGCCGAACACGTCATCGGCGTACGCCGGTTTCCCTTTAACGCGCATGCGTGGGTGGAATTTCACGGATTGCCGCTACTCGACAATTCCAGTCGTCAATACGCTCCGCTCGCGCGTATCGGCGCCGTCGCCGCCTGATGCGGCCGCAAATAACCAAAGGCTTTCGCGGCTGTTTGAAAGGGCTCGGCACGCAAGACGTCGGGCTAAGCGCTGGATCATGCCGACCTGAAGAGCATCTCGGCTGTCAAGTTTGGCTGCACGGCTATATTGCGGACCGCAAGGAACTGGGCCGCCGGCTGGGTCTTGACTGCGCTCGCACCACGAACTGCGAACTGCTGGCGTACGCATTTCGCAGATGGGGCCACGCGCTGCAGGCGCATGTGCTCGGCGAATACGCCGCCGTCATCTTCGACTTGCACGGCCAAGTCGCGCTGCTGTGCCACGATGCGCTCGGTCTGGCCCCGCTGTTTTACGCGCCTGGAGCCGACTCTCTGGCGTTCGCGACGAACTTGCCGGATCTCGCCGACCTGACGGCGTCAGGGCCGGTCGACGATGAATACATCGCCGACTATTTGGCGTTCGGCTACATGGTCGACGAGCGGACGCCGTTTCGTTCGATCAAGCGTCTGTTGCCTGCGCGAAGTTTGTACTGGGCGCATGGACAAATACGCCACGTTATAAACTGGGATCTGAGCGCCGTTTCGGCCGTGCAATACCGCAATGACGAAGAATACGAGGAGCAATTCCGTGCGCTACTCGAGGCTGCGGTGTCGGCCGCGCTCGACAGAGGGGGCGTTACCGGCGTCGGTCTCTCCGGCGGTCTCGATTCCTCGAGCATCGCATGCGTCGCCGCGGCGCAGACCGGCGATCTTGCAGCCTACTCGGTGATTTCGCCGCGCTGGCCCGAGCTTGACGAACAGCCGTGGATGCGATCCGTCATCGAGAAATGCGGCATGCCTTGGTACACGCTCGATGTCGACAGTATGCTGCCGTTCTCGGCGCTGCCGCGCATGGTTCACGGCGAGCCTACTCCGGCCGTTATCGGCGAGGAAAGCATTCGCGTCCAAAACGAATTGCTCGAATCGCATGGCGTGAAGGTCTTGTTGAGCGGAGAAGGGGGCGATTCGGTCCTTTGCGCGTCGCCGGGAGCCGTTCCGACTCACTTGGCGGACCCGTTGTTCGATTGGCAGCCAATGACCGCCTTCAGTGCGATCGGCACATGGCGGGCCGGCTCCCGAAGCGGCCGATCCGGCACTTTTTGGCTGCTGCGCGCTCTCGTTGAGCCGACCATGCGGCACCTCCAGGGCAAGAGGGCGATCGCGCAAGCGCCTCTGCCATCCTGGCTGCGGCCCGATTATGTGCGCGAGAAGCGGTTCGACAGACGCGCGCTGCGCCGGCTTACGCCTCGATGCCGACATCCCGGGCGCCAGGCGTTATGGCACTCGCTGTGGATCGATGCGGTTGCTATGGCGATGATCCCGCGGCAGCACATGAAGTTCGAATATCGCAATCCGCTTCTGTATCTTCCGCTCGTGGAGTTCATGTCCGCAATTCCTTGGGAGCAGAAACTCCGCCCCAAATGTGACCGATACTTGCAGCGTCGCGCGCTAAAAGGCGTTCTGCCCGAAATGGTTCGCAGGCGCGCTTCCAAGAGCACCGGCAACCCGGCGCTGGTGGAAGGGCTGCGGCGCTCGCCGGATTGGGTGGCCTATCTTTGCGACAGCCCGATGCTGGCCGACCGCGGCATCGTCGACCCCGAGCGATGGCGCCTTGCGGTACGGCAAGCCAGCGTCGGTCATACCCACGACGACAAGATTCTGTTGGCGGCGATCGCGGTGGAAACTTGGTTGAAACAGCTCGGCGCATGCCGCGCCGGAAAACTTGCCGGCTCTCTCCTGGCGTGACCGGAGGCAAGCAAGTGTCCCCGCCGGCCGCCAAACGCGTACCCGCAATCCAATGGCGGCTTCGGCAACCCAAAAAACGCTTGCCGCTGGCCAAGGCGCTGCCGCTCCTGCGAGCAGCCGTCGCTGCCGCTCCGCATCGCCGCGACCTCAAGCTTCAACTCGCGCGAACCTTGGCCGACGCGGGTCGCGCGGCAGAACTCGTCGATTGGCTCGGTGCCATTGGCGACGAAGCCAATGTGGATGAAGTACTGCTTTATCATCTCGGTCGCGCAGCTCTGACCACGGGTGACCATCGGCTCGCCTGCCGTGCCTTGCACGCGGCCGCGACGCGCGGCTTTGAAGGCGCATTTGGTTACTATGCGGAAGCATTATCTCTCTTGGAGCGGGCCGACGAAGCTCTGGAAGCGGGGCTACGCGGAATCGCGCGCTCAGCGACCGACTTCAAGTCGTTTAGCGCGGTTGCACGCATCCTTCTCACGCGTGGCCAGAACGAACGGTTATGGGATCTCTGCGAGACACTGTGCCAACGCGGGGCAACCGGGGGCTATGTTCCGTCGGCAATGGCATTCGCGGCTCGCTCGCCCGAGCAGCAAAGCAAAGTCAGCGCCACCGTAGACGCTGGCCGTTGGTTCTCTGCCGAACAGCTCTGCCTGCCCGAACATTTTAACGCGAGGCTTTCGGCGGAATTACTCGACCACCAATCGCTTGCAGCGCTGCCTGCCATGAACGCGACCGACGGCACTGGCCGCCGGATCAATGAACTGGACATCGTTGGCGGTGAGTTTGCCCAACGGCTTCTCGCCGCTATTCGGAACGCCGTGGAACGCTATGCCGAGCAGCGTCGCCCCCCTGCGATTTATCCGGAGTCCGCCAGCGCGCCGAGCCAGGTTGCGTTGAACAGCTGGGCCATCGCGGTTTGGAGCGATGGCCATGAAACGTGGCACATTCATCCGAGTGGATGGCTCAGCGGCGTGTACTATGCGGCGGTGCCAGATGTTGGCCTAGCGGCCGATAACCATCGAGGCGCCATCGAGTTCGGGCCATTCCCGTTCGGCGAAGATCGCGATGTCCCGTCGTGGCGTCGCTGGCGGGTAGCGCCCCGACCGGGATTGCTGCTGCTTTTTCCGTCCTGGTACGCGCATCGTACTTGGCCCACCGGATTGCGCGAACCGAGGATTTGTGTGGCTTTCGACGTCATCGCGCCACGCGCTACTGGCGAAAGCGACGCCGTGCAAGAAAATCCGCCGTAACGCACTTCGATGCGCGTTTTCCTTTCTCGCCCGGCGGCGCCACGCTTGCTGAACTGCCGCGCTACTGCACCGCCGCTTGCGCGCTGGCGTAGCCGCGCTGTTGCACGTCGGCATTGACCAGGTTCAGCGGCTCGGGCGTCTCGTCCAAAAAGCCCCAGCTGCGCATCCAGTCGTAGGTGCGCTGCAGCTCGTCGGGCGGGATCGGCGCCGGGTCGACCACGTAAATGCGGCTCTCGCGTAAATCGTCGATCGTGAGCTTGGCGATCTCCGGGTCCTTGGCTTTGTAATAGTCGATGAAGTAGTGCAGGTAGGCGCGCTTGTTGGCGCTGATGCGGCGCACCGCTTCGCGCACCGCGCGGTTGAAGGCGCTGTAGGTCTCGGCATCGACGCGGTCGGAAGCGACCTCGGTGCCGTGATGGAACGCCGAGATGATGAGGCGGCAGCCCTTCTTCTCGGCCAGCGAGATGTACGGCTCGGTCAGCGTGGTCGCCTCGATCTCGCCCTTCATCAACAGATCGAAGCGGTACGGCGAGCCGTTCGGCACGCGGCCGAGCTTGATCTGGTCGCGCGGCACGAAACCTTCCAGCATCTGCAGGGTCAGGTAATGGGTGCCGAAGAAGAACGGCACGCCGATCTGGCGGTTGGCGAATTGCTGCGGCGTCTGCACCGGCGAATCGCCGCGCACCACCAGCGCCGCAAAGGTGACGATCGAGCGGCGGCCGATCTGGCGGCTGCCGACCTTGGTGGATTCGACGCGGCAGTAATTGCCCCATTCGCAGGCGTTGTAGAGGTCGGCCTTGCCCTCTTCGAGCAGGCGGCCGTGGCTGGCATAGCGGTTGACGCCCTTGCCGGTCACGTCGGTGACGTCGAGCTGCGGCCGCTTGTCAACGCCGCGTTCGCGGTCGGCCCATTTGATGGTGAGGCCCTCCTTCTCGAACAGGCCTTCGTCGTAGGCCACGAGTTCGGCCAGGCCCTGGAACGGCGCCGTAGTCTCGAGCGTCAGTGTCTTCATGGGGGTCTCCTGATCGGCCAAAAATCGCGGAAGCGGTCGCGGCCGGTGTCACGATCGGCCTGCTACTGAGTTAGGTGGGCCGCCAGCCCATTCAGGTCAATCGAATAAATTGGAACACACGTTCAAAATATTTTAAGGTGCCGCACGGCCGCCTTGGGACACTGTCGATGGCTGGGAAAATTGACGCACTCGACTTTGCAAAACTGCGGGCATTCGAGCTCGTGGTTCGGCACGGCACCTTGCAGGTTGCGGCGGCGCGGCTGAATTTGACCGTCTCGGCGGTGTCGACGCAGATCAAGCGGCTGGAGCAGATCGTCGGTGCCGAGCTGTTTGCCCGCACGCCCGGCCGGCTCACCATCACGGCGGCGGGCGAGCGGTTTGCCGCCGACACCAGGCAGCTGATCGAGGCGGCCGAGCGGGCGCTGACCCGGCTCGACGAGACGGTCGGCCATTCCGGCCACGTCGATCTGTCGCTCGGCGCCGATTACGCCTGGCTGTTCATGCCGAAGATCGATGCGTTCTCGGCGCGGCACCGCAACATCACCACCACGATCCGTATTCATCGCGGCACCGAGGCGATGACGGCGCTGCAAAAGGGCCAGGTCGATTTTTGCATCGGCGCGTTCCTGCGCCGTCCCAAAGGCGTGCGCGTGACCACGGTAGCAACGTCGACCATGTCGATGATCTTCCGCGGCCGCGACGTTGCGGATGCGGCGTCGCCGTTCGCCGCGCTGCGCGACCGGCTGATCATCGCGCCGCGCACCGCCACGGTGCGTGCCCGCGTCGGCAAATGGCCGGAACTCAAAGGCACGGTCAATTTTCTGGAATGCCCGACCTGTCATACCGCCATCGATCTGGTGAAACGCGAATCCGGGCCGGCCATCGTTCATACCTTGTGCCTGCATCAGGCCGAGACCACCGGCATCCGCGCCATCGACCTCGGCAAGGGCCACGGGGTCGAGCAGATCATCGTTGCCTATAAGGCGAGCACCTTGAGAGAGCCGATCATGAAGGACCTGCTCGCATGGCTGGTGCGCTGAACCGGGCCCCGCGGACACATTAAGCGATCCTTAACCATAAGCTGACAGCCTGACCGGGGCAGTATCGACCAGCGGCACGTCGGCACATGAGCGGTCCTGTTGAATTCGTCCGTTCAAAGACCGGGCGCGCCTTCGTCGTCTATCTGCTCATATGCGCTGTCATCTCGGTCGGCGTCGCGCGCTATTTCTACACGACGAACCTGCAATCGCACCTGACGCAGAAGGCCGATGAGACCATCACGGCGCTGCGGCTGGTCGATGCGTTCGTCACCCAGTACTCGCATCTGCGCGGACAATTCGGGCCGGATTCGCCGGTGCCGGCAACGTTCCGCGCCGGCTCGATCGAAGGTTTCAACAAGCAGCCCGGGGCGGCCGGCACGTTTCTGTTGCGCTGGGTCGGCCGGCAGGGCCGCGAAATCAAGACGGCGCCGGCCGATGCCGACATGGCGGCCGTCATCGAGACTTTCGCCGGCACGGCCGATCATAACGCGGCGGTCGCGCTCAAGGAGATCGACGGGCGCGAGATGCTGCGCACCGTTTACCCGTCCTATGCCTCGGAGCAGAGTTGCGTCGATTGCCACAACAAGCTGCAGCCCAGCGCACAGTGGCGGCTCAACGACCTGATGGGCGCCTTTGCCATCGACATCCCCGTGGCGACGTTCCTGGCTGCGACCAAAAATCAAAGTTACGCGGTAGGAGCGGTGCTGTTCCTTGCTTTGGCCGGCGCCGGCCTGGGCATCTCGCTTCTGCATTTCAAGCAGATGCGCGCGCGGGAGAGCGCAGCGGCGCAGCTGCATGCGCAGAACTCCAGGTTCATGACCGCGCTGAACAACATGTCGCAAGGCATTTGCATCTTCGACGCCGAGCGGCGGCTGGTCGTATGCAACTCCATTTACGCGCGCCTCTACGCGCTGCCCGACGAGTTGACCCAGCCTGGTGCGACGCACGAGGCCATCATCAAGCATAGGGTGACGCACGGTATTCTGGCCGGCGAGAGCAGCGATGCCGCGGCGAAAAAGAAGCTCGCCTCGCTCGACAAACACTCCACCGACGAAAAATCCAAGCGCGTCGACCGGCTGGCCGACGGCCGGCTGGTCGAGGTGGTGCGCCAGCCGATGATCGGCGGCGGCTGGCTGGCGACCCACGAAGATGTCACCAATCGCGATCAGCTGGTGTCCGAACAGCAGCGGCGTCGCACCGTCGACACGGCGATCGCCTCATTCCGCGGCCGCGTCGAGAGCGTGCTCAAGACCGTCAAGGACAGCACCCGCGCCATGAAATCGACCGCCAAGGAACTGTTTGCCGCCTCGCAACAGACCTCCGAGCGCGCCGAAGGGATGGTGCAGGCCTCGCGCGGCGCGTCGTCCGGCGTACAGCACGCCGCTAATGCGACCAACCAGATGTCGAGCTCCGCCGCGGAGATCAGTCAGCGCGTGGTCGAGGCCAACACCGTGGTTCACGACGCTGCCGCCAAGGTCAAGACCACCAACAACGAGTTCACCGCGCTGTCGGACGCCGCCGACAAGATCGGCACCGTCATCAAGCTGATCCAGGACATTTCCGGACAGACCAATCTGTTGGCGCTCAACGCCACGATCGAAGCGGCGCGGGCCGGCCAGGCCGGACGCGGCTTTGCGGTGGTGGCCTCCGAAGTCAAGGCGCTGGCGGCGCAGACCGGCAATGCCGCCAAGGAGATCGCCGACCTGATCTCAGCGGTGCAGGCATCGACCAACGGCGCCATCCAGGCGGTCGGCAGCATCGAAGAATGCATCCGCGAGATCAGCGATTATACCGCAGGCGTTGAGCGCTCCGCGGCCGAACAGACCGTCGTAGCGTCCGAGATATCGTCGAACGTCGTCGGCGCCGCCGAGGAGACCAACAAGATCGTCGAGGCTCTGGGTGCCGTCGCCAATGCCGCCACGGCGACCCGCAGCTCCGCGCAAGTGGTGGTTTCCGCGTCCGACGCCGTCGAGGGCGCGGTCGACAATCTGCGCGTCGAGGTCGAGGACTTTTTGTCGAGCGTCGCGGCGTAGTACGCGCAGCCGATTGATCTAGCTCATCGTCATTGCGAGGAGCCAACGGGTCCGGCCCGAAGTGGCCGGCCCGATGACAAGCTCCGCGACGAAGCAATCCAGGAGTCGGTGCACTGGGCCCCTGGATTGCTTCGCTTCGCTCGCAATGACGGCATTTTTTACCCCGGCAGAAACGCGCTCTCATCACTGTCGCGATCGACAACGCGCTGCACCGGCGCGCCGTAGAGCGCTTCGAGCTGCTCGCGCCCGAGTATGGTCTGCACGGCGCCTTCGCCGACCAGCGTACCGGCGCGCAGCAGATAGGCGCGGTCGGCGGCGCGCATGGCGTGGTTGGGGTCGTGGGTGGTGAACAGGACGCCGTGACCCGAGGCGGCCAGCGCGCGAATTTCGCGTAACACCCGGCCTTGGTTGCCGAAGTCGAGGCTTGCGGTCGGCTCGTCGAGGATGACGAATTGCGGCTCCTGAGCGAGTGCGCGGGCGAGCAGCGCGAGTTGCCGCTCGCCGCCGGAGATCATGGTGTAGGGCCGCTCGCGCAAGTGCGCGATGCCGAAGCGCTCCAGCGCGCGTGACGCCACGGCGTGATCGGCGGCGCTGGGCCGGCTGAACAGCCCGCCGTAGGCGGTGCGGCCCATCAGCACCACGGTCTCCACCGTGAACGCAAACGTCGCCGCGTGGGATTGCGGCACATAGGCGATCAGCCGCGCGCGTTCGCGGCTTGCGTAGCTTGCCAGCGGGCGCTCGCCGAGCCGGATCTCGCCGGCTTTGGGCGCGAGCAGGCCGAGCAACGTTTTCAACAGCGTGGTCTTGCCGCCGCCGTTCGGTCCGAGCAGCGCCAGCACTTCGCCGGTTGAGAGCGCGATGTCGAGATCGCGGCCGACCACGCGGTCCTTGTAGCCGATGGTGAGCTTGTGGCCGGACAGGATCACGACGCCGACCAGGTGTTCGACACACTCGCCAGGAGCCAGATGAAGAACGGCGTGCCAATGAGCGCGGTGAGAATGCCGAGCGGAATTTCGATCGCGGCGGCGCTGCGGGCGAGGGTGTCGATGCCGAGCAGAAAACCGCCGCCGAGCAACGCCGCCGCTGGAATGAGCCGGGCGAAATCCGGACCGACCAGGGTGCGGGCGATATGCGGCACCACGAGGCCGACCCAGCCGATGATGCCGGCGGTGGCGACGCTCGCCGAGGTGACGAGGGTCGCCGCGGCGACGATGGCGATGCGCAGCGGTCCGGTCGGCACGCCGAGCGCGCGCGCTTCCTCTTCGGGCAGCGACATGACGTTCATGCGCCAGCGCAGCGCGATCAGCACCAGCGTGCCGAGCGCGACGGGCGCCAATAATGGGATGAGATCGACGGCGCTGACGGCGGCCAGGCTGCCAAGGAGCCAAAACGTCATGGCTGGGAGCTGGTTGTAGGGGTCGGCGAGATATTTCACGAGCCCGACGCCGGCGCCGAGTAGGGCGCCGATGACGACGCCGGCCAGCACCAGCACCAGGACCGGATCGCGGGCGCGCACCGCCGAGCCGATCAGATAGACCGCCGCGACGGCAGCAAGCCCGCCCGCAAACGCCATGGCCTGGATCGCCAACACGCCGAGCGAAAGGAAAATGCCGAGCACGGCGCCGAGCGCGGCACCCGACGACGCGCCCAAAATGTCCGGCGACACCAGCGGATTGCGAAACAGGCCCTGAAAAGCCGTGCCGGCGATCGCCAAAGCCGCGCCGACCAGCGCGGCGGCGACCACGCGCGGTCCGCGCACCTGCCAGATCACGTTGTCAACCGCCGGCGGCACGCTCGCGCTGCCGATGCCGAGCTTGGCGGCGATCACATGCAGCAAATCGCCAAGGCTGATCGGATAGCGCCCGACCATGAACGCCAGCAGCAAACCGGCGAGCAGCACGGCGAACGCGATCAAAAAGCCGGGTGCGGCGGAGCGGGAGCGGGCCATGCCGGCACGTTATCAGTCTCGCCCTGCCAAAACACGCGCGATGTCGGTGTCGCTCGGCGTCACATGATAGAAGCGCGCGTAGAAGTCGCGGGTGAGAGCCTGCATGTCCTCGGGAAAATGCGCGGGATAAAGAATCTTGGCGAGCCACCACAGCCCGATCAGGCGGTTCACCGACGGCGGAAAATCGACCCAGCCGAACGGCAGTTTTGGCGACAGGTGAACGCGGCCGGCGCGCACCGCCGCGACCGCGGCCCACTGCGGATCGCTCGTCACGTTGGCTGCGAAATCCTGGTCGATGGTGACGATGATTTCTGGATTCCAGACCAGCACCTGCTCGATCGACACGATGGCGAGCCCGCCTTGGCGCTCGGCGGCGACATTGCGGGCGCCGAGAAATTCGATGGTCTCGACATTGATCGAGCCGCCGAGGCCGGTCTCCAGCCCGCGCGGGCCGCGCGCGTAATAGACGCGCGGCCGTTGCGCCGGCGGAATGGCGTCGACGCGCGCCTTGATCGTAGCGAGGCCCTGTTCGGCGTAGGCGGCAAGCGCGTCGGCTTTGGTCTCGTGGTGGGTGAGTTCGCCGACCTTGCGTAACGTCGCGACCGTCGCGGCGAAGCGGCCGTCGAGCAGCGCGTAGGGAATGCCGGTTTGCTCCTGGACACGTTCGGCCAGCGAGACAAACGTCGCGCTGGTCGACCCGACGTCGAGAATGAGATCGGGTTTGAGCGCCAGCACGGCTTCCAGATTCGCGGTATTGCCGCGCCCGGTGATCCGGCCGACCTCCGGCCGAGTACAGATATCGGGAAGCATGAAGGCGCATTCCTCCGGCCGATTGGCGCGCGGCCAGCCGAGCAGCAAATCCGGCGCGACGGTGTACAGCACGATTGCGGCCGGCGGGCCCGCCGGAAACACGCGGGCGACGGTGTTTGGTATGGCAATAGGCCGGCCGGCCGCATCGCTCACCGTCGCGGCGCGCGCCGACCTCGCCGCGAGAAACGCGGTCGAGCCGCCGAGCAAGCTGCGTCGCGTGATCATCTTCGATCAAAAAGAGGTTCGCTATTTTCAACCGTTTACTGTTTCGGTTAAATCGACCAAAATGTCGAGGGAGGCCCCGTGCGAGTCTTCGTTACCGGCGCCAACGGTTTTATCGGCGGCGCCGTCGCGTCGGTCCTCGTTGCCGCGGGCCACACGGTTCACGGCCTGGTGCGCGACAAGGTCAAGGCCGCCGCCGTCGCCGCGCACGGCGTCGAACCGGTCGTCGGCACCCTCGACGACGCGGCGCTGCTGCAAGCTGAAGCCCGCGCCGCCGACGCCGTGGTCAATGCGGCTTCCAGCGACCATCGCGGCGCCGTCGAGGCCTTGATCGCCGGGCTCGCCGATTCCGGCAAACCGCTCATTCATTCCAGCGGCAGCAGCATCGTCGCCGATCTTGCCATGGGCGAGCCGTCCGAGCGGATTTTTGACGAGGCCACGCCGCTTGCGGCGCTGCCCGACAAGGCGGCGCGCGTTGCGATCGACCGGCTGGTGCTCGGCGCCGCCGGCGCCGGCATCCGCGCGGTGGTGTTGTGCAATACGATGATCTACGGCCATGCGCTCGGCCCGCCGGCGCAGAGCGTGCAGATTCCCGCGCTGGTGCGGCAGGCCAACACGTCGGGCGTGGTGCGTTATATCGGGCGCGGGCTGAACCGATGGTCCAACGTGCACATCGCCGACGTCGCGGCGCTTTATCCGTTGGCGCTGGCCAAAGCGGCGGCCGGCACCTTCATGTATGTGGAGAGCGGCGAGGCGGCGCTCGGAGAAATCGCCGATGCCATCGCGACACGTCTCGGCCTGGGTACGGCGCAATCCTGGACGGCAGAGCAGGCAATCGCGGCGTGGGGCCGCAACATGGCGGTGTTCTCGCTCGGGTCCAACAGCCGCGTGCGCGGCAAGGCGGCGGCCGCTCTCGGCTGGGCGCCGGCGCGGCGATCCGTTACCGAGTGGATCGCCGAGCAATTATGATGTATCTCGCGGGCCGGCCCAGCGCACCAATGCACTCCGCAAATAGCTGAACGCTTTCGCCATACGATACCACGCGCGAAAGGCGATCGACGGCACCTCGGGCTCGCTCGGAATCATCGTACGAACCTGCGCCGCCGGCCGGCGGCCGGCGCACCACGAGGGCGCCTCTCCCATCCAATGCTCGGCCTTGACCTGCTTTTCTGCGGCAATCTGCGCCAGTTTGTAGATGTCATGTATGATCGTCGGATCGTCCATGCTGCGCAAACGAATGATGTCGGTCTGGGTGAGCCTGCGGCCGAACCATTTTTCCTTCTCGATCTCGCTGCCGAGCTCTTTATCGATCCAGGGCAGCTCCAGCTTGAGGTCATACCGCAAAAAGCCGAACATCTTGCCGCTCGCAGGTCCTTCGTCCTCGAGCGCCTCCAGTTCGGAATCGATCCACCAAGGCGTTAAACATTTGCCGAGGTATTGCATCTGCGTCAGCGCGAAAGTCTGAACGTCATTCATGAGCGACATGAGCGCCCGATAGGTCAACCGCGCGGTCTTGCCCATGCCCAATTCTTCCGGCATGAGGCGCTCGCGATGGCTGCCGGTGCCGATGGAGACGATCGTCAGATCTTCGGGAGTCGCTTTCCATCGAATTCTGTAGGCCTTGAGAATGGCCAGCAGAAACAGCTGAAGTGAAGGATTGTTATGCGGCGTCACCCCGCCATCGATGAACAACCCCGGCTTCTCCTCTTTGACGATTTCCATCAATTCCGGCTCAAAATAAAACGGCGCCGCGGTGCTGGCTCGCACGAGATTAGCCAGCGGGTAATGCTTGTTGCCGATATAGCCGTCTTGTCCGGTTTTGGTCTTCCAGTAGGGCGCTCGGGGATTATTGGCCAGGACCCATGGGCTGCCGGTGTCCATTCGTTTGCTGACCAGGCAAAAACCGGTATTTAAGTCTCTGCTGCCCAGCGTGCGCGTACCGACGACCCGATCGATTTCCTTGCGCAAGGCGGCGGCATCGAACTTCGATTTGCCCCTCAGCACGCGCCAAATCCAGAACGAGCGCCTGAAAACCTTCGGCGCCAGTTCGAGATAAAACTTGCGGATATCCTCGGTCGTATAGCCGAGCGCAAGCGCTCCGGCGATGACGGCTCCCGTCGATGTGCCGCCGATGAGATCGAACCAGTTGGCGAGGTGGACCGGGCCGCCCAGGCGCTCGCGCAGCACCTGCTCAATGCGCTCCAGAAACGCCACCGTAATGGCGCCGCGGACGCCGCCGCCGTCCAACGCCAAAATACGTTTTGGTCCCCGACAAAACAGATGCCTATCCCGTTCGTTCAGGCACCTGCACACAGTTGCTTCGGCGGCTTCGGATCCGCCCGTGACAGCCGCAGAAGCAGTTTCACCAAGCAATGCTACGCCTCCGTGACGGCAAGCGGCTTTTATTGAACGACCCTCACGATCGGCGTGATCGAGAGATCCGAAGCGGCGGTGGTGATGGCGATGAGCTGAGCCAACAGACTAAATACCCGCTTCGTTGTGGTGGCTTGCTCCGGAACGCAATAATCGCCGTCATAGAACCATGTATGTGAAAAACAAGCCGCTCCGCTGTCCTGCACGACGGTGATAACGCCATAGTCTTCAGGCACGCTCGCCAGAATAGGCGGCGCTATGAGCTCTTCGCCTCTGTTTGCCGGGATCAAGGCGCCCGGCAACGGTTCGACGTGCTGCCTCTGCATTTTTATCAAGCTCCCGAGGAGCTCAAAAACGCCATAGGCGGAACGCGGAATAATCCGGAAGCTGAAAGGCCCGGACTTCAGCGGCAGAATGTCGGGTTGGGGTTTGCCGGCGTCGGCCAAGGGATCCCAAGGACCGCCGCAACGCAAGGACCCGCTGTAAAGCGCCTCGACCGGCACGTCCAGAACGCTCCGCACGCGAACCAAGAGCTCCGGATTTGTTTGGCGCACGATCATTTGCGCCTGCTCGGCCAAAATTTTGCTGAAGCAAAAACGCGCATAGACGTTTGTGGCGGGCTTCGCACCCGCCGCCTCGCTACCGGCACCGCCGCCGCGTGCGCCGCCTCCTCCTGATGCGCCTTTCTGGACCGTTGTTTCTTCCACGGTGAGACCGCCAAGCGTAGCGACATGAACCCAATCGATGAAACATCGGCGCTTCGGATCGACATCCGAACAGCCGTAATTGGTGGGCGGATTATAGTGATAGCCAAAACGCCCCTGCGGGCTGGTAAGCTCGAACGAATCCGTGAATAGCCAAAACAGCAGTTCGCGCGGGTAGCCCTGGCGGATGAAATAATTCAACGTCACGAGGTCAATGGGCTTGAGAAAGCCCTGGTAGAAGGCACTGGTCTCCTGGGTGGCGACATTGAAATTCGAGCTTACCGTGGTGGTGTTCGAAGCCGTCGTGCTGTTGATTAATGCATTGCCGTAGGGCGGCGCGATCGGCGTAGCTCCTTTGAATAGGGGCCCGGCCAAAAAAGCCGGCAAGCCAAAGCTCGAGACGTTTGTAAGCGATGGAGTGACCTGCGAGATCGTAGCGAAGCTGAGCGGATGATCGTGGCTTGCGCGCACCAGGTTCAGGAAGATGGCTTCATTCCTGGCCTTCGCCAGGCTGCGGGTGATTTCGTCGTACCGCGTGTCGACAGGATCGACCAGCGCGCACGCTCCGACCAGCGACGCGATCAACAAAAGTGCCAACAGCGATCGGAACACCACAGCCCCGCCGATCGATTTGCCCCGGTAACATTCCTGCACAATCCACCTGATGCGTCAATGGAATGGGTCTGGTTGGTCCGTCCGTTAGCCATGGCGCGGCTCAGCTCGCGGCAGGTGCCCAGCCACGCATTCGGCCAACGAGCCTATTACCGGGGCGGCCGCCGCATCGCGACCAAGGGCGAAGGCCGTTGGGACACGCGAAAATGGGTTGCCGTCTGTGAACGGCCAGCGCCGGCGCGCGATTATTCCCCTTGAATTGCGCCGGGTTTTGGCCGCGCGGGATTTTTGCTAAAGTACCGGGGTCGCCAATGTCCGGACCCCTCTCATGGCAGTCCTATCCGACCTCCCCGAAATTGTAGGTTTCTTCAGCTATTCGCGTGAGGACGACACGGATTCTTACGGACGTTTGTCGGCGCTCAGGGGCCGCATTCAGGCTGAGCTTCGGGGGCTGCTCGGCCGCACGCCAAAGACATTCCGCCTTTGGCAGGATAAAGAAGCAATCGCGTCGGGTACATTGTGGGAAAGCGAGATTAAAAACGCCGTTTCGCAAGCGTTGTTCTTCGTTCCGATTATCACTCCTACTGTAGTCGCAAGCCGTTACTGTCGATTTGAGCTTGAAGCATTTCTGGAGCGCGAGGCATTGCTTCTTCGAGATGACCTGATCTTTCCGATTTTGTACATCGATGTTCCCGCACTGGATGAGGGAGGTCTGTCTCATGACGACCCCATCTTGTCGCTTATTGCAAAACGGCAATATGTCGATTGGCGCGAATTCCGCTACCTCGACGTGGATTCTACCGAAGTAAGACGGGAGGTAGGGCGGTTCTGCATGGACATACGCAATGCGTTGCGCCGCCGCTGGGCCTCACCTGAGGAAATCAAGCAACAAGAAGAAGCCGCCGCGCAGCAAAAGGAGCAGGCCGAGCGCGGGCAGCAAGAAGCAGCAGCGCGGCAACGGGAGCAGGCCAGACGCGAAGCAGCAGCGCGGCAAAGGGAGCAAGCCAAGCGCGAGCGGCAAGAAGCGGCCGCACGGCAAAAGGAGCAGGCCGAAGGCGCGGAGCAAGAAGCAGCAAAACGCCGCGCTGAAGAAGAGGCGCGGCAACGAACGATAGAGCAACAAGGGCGCCGTGAGAAGGAGCCGGAGCGAACTCCGATACCTCCGGCGGAAGGCGAACAGCCGCGAGCGGCCGAAGCGGCGGTACAGCAGCCCGGTTTCGTGGCTGGAGAACGCCCGGCACTGAAGGGGCTCGCCGCCACCGATCAGAAAAAATGGCGCATGGCGGCAATTGTCGGATCCGTGGCCGCTGTCATTCTGCTCACAGCAGTCGCGGTCTGGCTCAACCGACCTGCTAATCCGCCGTTGGCCGCAAACAACACCGTGCCCGCACTCGTCGGGCCTGGCAATGCTCCTCTACCGTCCGGTTTAAACGCGCAGATGTTCCCGTTCATGGTGTGCAATCGCACCGCTCAGACGGCATCGGTCGCGGTAGCCGCGCACGCCTCGGTGACGGATACCCGCTGGCAGGCCCAAGGATGGTGGATGGTTAGCCCCGGCCAATGCTCCGCCATCGGCAGTTTTCCGCAAGGTTGGTTCTATTATTACGCCAAATCGGACAGCCGCGACTGGCCGGGTACCGACAAGGACAAATCGAACACCTGCGTCCGCACCGCTAATTTCAAGCGGGAGGATCCCGAAGGCTACAAATGCGCTGGTGACGAAAAGCTGGTCCCATTCAACGGCAAGCATATTGAAAGCGATGACACGTTCACCTGGACACTGAAAGCCGCTTCCAATAACGAGTCCGAATCCAATAACGCTCCCGTCGACAAAAACGCGCCGGCCGATGGTTTGACGCAGCGGGAGATCGACGCCTGCGTCAACCGCGACCAGAAATTCTCGGCCGACGAGCAGATCAGCGGCTGCACGGAGTCGATCCGATCGCAGCGCTGGAGCGGCAAGGATCTAGCCTGGGCCTACGGCAACCGCTGCATCGCCCTAAAGGACAAAGCGCTATACGACCGCGCCATGGGCGATTGCAACCAGGCCATCAAGCTGGACGAAAAAGACGCGCACGCCTTTAACACTCGCGGCGCAATCTACCATCTCACCGAAAAATACGACGAAGCGATAGCGGAATATACCAAAGCGATCCGGATTGATCCGAAGTTCATCGATCCGCTTCATAATCGCGGTATGTCGCATGCCGCCAAGGGCGACTACGAAAGCGCGATCGACGATTACAACGCGGCGCTGAAGATCGATCCGCGCGATGCGCTGGCGCTCTATGAGCGCGGCATGGCCAAGCAGAGGGCCGGCGACGATCGCGGCGGCAAAGCCGACATCGCGGCGGCGAAGAAAATCGATCCGAATATCGGCAATTAGACGGGGCCGCGCGGTGGGATGATCGATTACCGAGAATCAGTCGCTACTTCACCGCGCCGCCGGTGATGCCGCTGATGAACCGATCGAGAAACAGATTGTAGGCGATGGCGACCGGGATGCTGGCGATCAAGGCGCCGGCCATGATCTCGCCCCAGAAAAACACGTCGCCGCGAATGAGATCGGTCGCCACGCCGAGCGTGATCGGTTTTTGCGCCGACGCGGATATGAAAGTCAGCGCGTAGACGAATTCCTGCAAGGTGAGCGTGAAGGTGAAGATCACCACGGTCAGGATGCCGGGCAGCGACAGCGGGATCGCCATCTTGATGAAGGCGCCGAACAGGCTGCAGCCGTCGACGATCGCGGCCTCTTCGATCTCGACCGGCAGTGCCTTGAAGAATCCCATCAAGAGCCAGGTGCAGAACGGGATGGTGAAGGTCGGATAAACCACGACCAGCGACCACATCGAGTTCTGCAGGCCCAGTTCGGCGATCACTCGTGACAGCGGCAGGAAGAGAAGCGTCGGCGGCACCAGATAGGTGAGAAAGATGCCGATGCCGAGCGCCTCGCCGTTGCGGCCGGTCATTCGCGCCAGGCTGTAGGCGGCCGGCAGCGCGGCGACCAGCGTGATGGCGGTGACGCAGACGCCGATGATCAGGGAGTTCAGCAACCAGGTCGTGAACAGGGTCTTGCCGAACAGATACTGGAAATGCTCGAGCGTCGGCGCATCGTGAAACCAGAACGGCGTGACGGTGATGTTATACAGGTCGCCGTTGGTCTTGAACGACGTGATCACCATCCAATAGAACGGAAACGCCGCAAGAACGAAGAAGAACGCCACCGCGCCGTAGAACGAGGTGTCCTGCAGGACGCCCGAGAGACTGGCGCGGCGCATGTCAGATCTCCCGCCGCCGAATAAAACGCAGCATCAAGACGACGACGACGAACAACACCGGCAGCATGAACAGCGAAATGGCGGCGCCGTGCGACACGTCGCCGGAGAGGATGCCGGTCTGGAAACCGGAAAAGCCGAGCACCGAGGTCGCGCCCACCGGGCCGCCCATGGTCATCAGAAAGACGATGGAAAGATCGGTAAAGGTAAAGACGATGCCGAAGATCAGGCCGACGGCCACGATCGGCAGAATCATCGGCATGATGATCTGGTAATTGCGCCGCCAGAAGCCGGCGCCGTCGACGGTCGCCGCGTCGAGCACGTCCTGCGGTATGGCGGTGATGCCGGCGAGGAAAATGACGATCGCGAACGGAAAGAAACGCCAGGCATTGACGACGATCACCGACAGCATCGCCAGGTGCGGCGTGCCGAGCCAGTTCGGCGCGTCGGAACGGGAGACGACGCCGATCGCGATCAGCGTCCAGTTGATGACGCTGTAGAGCGAATCGAACATCCATTGCCAGGCGACGGTGGCGAGCGCGATCGGCACGGCCCAGGGCAATATGACCAGCGCGCGAACGAGCTTGCGGCCCGGAAACGGCCGCAGCAGCACCAGCGCGCCGAACTTGCCGAGGACGAGGCCGAGCGTCTGCGAGCCGAAGGTGAAGATAAAAGTATTGGCAAGCGTCTGCTGAAAGACCGGGTCTTCCAGGATGTCCTGAAAATTCTCCAGACCGACGAAACTCCACGACGGGTCGTAGATGGTGTAGGCGCTGAGCGAATAATATACCGCCATCAGGAACGGCACGCCGACCAGCAACAGCACGTAGAGGATCGCCGGCGCGACCATGAGCGAGCCGAGCACGTGGCGCCGGTCCAGAATGAACCGGAAGCGCGCGGCCGGCTTGGCGACTGAATCGGCGATGGCGACCATGGGCGAAGAGGCTTTCTAGTGGCGGCTCGTGCGCTTGCCGTCGTTGTCGAAATGGCGCAGCGCGGCATCGCGCACGGCGAACGGATGCCACTCGCCGGGCCGGATCCACTCCTCGGCGACGTGAGCGGGCGGAAGTTTCGCGGTGACCACTTCTTTCGAGTCGAAACCTTCCAGGACCCCGTAGACGATGCGCTCGGAGCCGAGGTATTCCGAACGGTCGACGCGGAACTGAAATTCCGTGAACGCAGCGTCCTTGACCATGTCCTTGGGCAGGAAATTCTCCGGGCGGAATCCGAGATAACCGCCATTGCGGGCGACGATGTTCATCGGCGGGGCGCCGACGAAGGTGGCGACAAAACGGTCGGCGGGGTCGTCGTAGATTTCCAACGGCGTCCCGACCTGGCGAACCTCGCCGTGGTCGATGACGGCGATGCGGTCGCCCATGCCCATGGCTTCGACCTGATCGTGCGTCACGTAGATGGTGGTGACGCCGACGCGCTGCTGGAACTGCTTGATCTCCTGGCGGGCGGCAGTGCGCAATTTGGCGTCGAGATTCGACAGCGGCTCGTCGAGCAACAGCGCGGTCGGCTCCCGCACCAGCGCCCGCGCCAGCGCAACCCGCTGGCGCTCGCCGCCCGAGAGCTGGCGCGGCCGGCGGTCAAGCAGATGACCGATACTGAGCAACTGCGAGGCCCATTCGACTTTCTTCTTGATCTCCACGCTGGGCGTGCCTTGCGTCTTCAGCGGGAAGGCGATGTTGTGGCGGACCGTGAAATGCGGATAGAGCCCGTAGCTCTGAAACATCATCGCCACGCCGCGGGCGCGCGGCGGTATGTCGTTGACGAGGTCGCCGCCGATCAGAAGGTCGCCGCTGGTCTGTCGCTCCAGCCCGCAGATGATGCGCAGGAACGTGGTCTTGCCGCAGCCCGACGGCCCAAGCAAAACCATGAACTCACCGTTCGGTACGTTAAGCGAAATGCCGTTTACAGCGGGGACCTCGCCGAATTTCTTGACGATGTCCCTGGTCACGACCGCAGCCATTCAACCTCCCAGACCTTAACGTCATGGCCTGCCTCACCGATCCTCTCCGCAAGGCAGCATCGTAGCCGTCCGTTTAACCGGCAAATCCGGCAGGCCCGGACCGCGCCAGGAGAAACGCGATCCGGGAAAAGGATATCAGGTCCTGCGGGCCCATTTCTTGAAGATGGCTTCGCAGCGCTGCGTCGCCTCTTTGACCGAATCTTCGGCGCTCGCTTGGCCGGTTGCCGCCTTCGTCATCATGTCGTTGATGATGAAGGCATAGTAGATTTCGTCGGTCGCGGGCGTGGCCGGTCCCGGATAGCCCGGGATCGCCGACCACTTGTCGGAGTCCTGCAGGATCGCCAGCTTGTTGTTTGGCGTCGAAGTCGGATCGTTGGCCAGGATGGGCATCGGCTTGGGCACGAGATTGGCAAAGCAGGGATTGTTGTAGCCCTGGCTCGCCTTGAAGGCTTCCGGCCAGTTGTCGCGATAGTATTTCAAGAACTCGACCGCCGCTTCCTTGTTCTTGGCAAACTTCCAGATACCGTAGAATTCGGAGGCCGCACCCATGATCTGCTTTACCGGGCCCTTCGGCGGCTCGATGACGAAGATGTCGTCGGCCAGCGTCTTGTTGGACTGCTGGATTGTCCGGTAAGCCGAGATCGGATTGACGATGTACGAGCCGACGCCGGAGGCGAGGTACTGATTGTTGCTGGCGTCGTTCCAGGACAGCACGTCCGACGTCATCGCCTCCTTGTAGAGCGCGGCAACGAACTTGGTCGCCTCGATTGTTTGCTTGCTGTTGAGGGTAATCGTCTTGCCGGCTTCGTCCTGTTCGGAAGCGCCGTAGCTCCACATCAGGCCGCGCCAGGTCGTGCTCGGGTCGTTGCTGTGGCCGAGCGAGATGCCGACCGGTTTGCCTTTCGCCTTCAGCTTGGCGCCGCCGATGCGCACGTTGTCCCAGGTGTCGGGCTTGATCCCGATCTCGTCCCACAGGCTCTTTTGATACATGCCCGGGAAGTTGATGTAGAAATCGGGGAACGCCGACCAGGTGCCGTCGTCCGCGTTGTAGCCGAGCTGCTTGCCGATGACGCTGACTTGGCCGTACTTCTTCTCGGTCTCCTTCACGAGAGCGGAAACGTCGACGAAGAACTTGCGGTAAAGATGCGCGCCGCCGGCGCCGTTGAAGCCGAAAAGGTCGTGTCCCGATTGCGCCGATGCCTCGGCGGCGGCGCGCGCCGGAACGTCTTGTACCGGAACGTGGTCGACCGTGACCTCGATCTTGTTCTTGTCGCCCCAGTCCTTGGCGAATTTATCGAACCACGTGTCGTATGCGGGGACGAAGTGGCTCCACTGCACGATCGACAGCGACTTGTCTGCGGCCAAGGCGCGCGACACGAACGGTGCCGAAAGCGCGGGCGCCAATCCGGCGGCGCCGGCAGCGGCACCCGATGCTTTAAGGAAGCGCCTCCGTGTCACGGAGCGATTGTGTTTGTTTCCTCCCGATCCCATCGCACATCTCCTGTGTTGATAGGGCTATGATGACGTCGTTGCCGCGGCTCCCTGTCTTGGGCGCGCAATCCGGCCGAACCAAAGGCATTGCTGGATCGGTGGGTGGGCTGACGCGTACAGCGTGAACGATGTGCCCGCCGGCCGGTGCCGCCGGGCGACTGCAATGGCCCTGATTTCGCCACGCATTGGCACGTCGCAGTGTCCGTCCAACCTCACGCCACCTATTCGCAGAGGGCAGTATCGTTATGCGCAATTGGCATGGCAACGGGAAAAACGTCACATCCGGCGGCCGCCCATACCCTGCTTTCGTAGGGGGTTAACTCACGTTTTCTTCAGGAGCCGCTCGGCATTGCCCGAAAAAATCTTGCGCCGGTCGGCAGCCGGGATGTCGAGGCGTTGCAGCGCCTCGATGGCGGGCTTGATCGGGCCGAGCGGTGTGTCGGTGGCGAACACCACCTTGTCGGCGCCGAAGAAGTCGTAGCCGCAGCGCAGCGCGTGGACGCCGCCGCCGAACATGGCGGTGTCGGCATAGAAATCGTGCATGTAATCGAGATGCGGCCGCTTCAGCGACGGCAGGATTTTCGAGTAATCCTCGTCCGAGGTGCGGGTGCCGAGCACGTCGAGCCCGGGACCGATGCGGCCGTCGTAATACGGGATCATGCCGCCGAGATGGTGGGTGATGATTTTCAGATCGGGATAGCGGTCGAACAGGCCGCAAAACGCCAGCCGCACCATGGCGACCGAGGTGTCGTAGGGCCAGCCGAAGCACCACCACATTTCGAAGCGCGATCTCTGCTCGGCCGCGTAGTCCGGCATCGCCGCGGTGCGCGCCGGATGCAGCCAGATCGGCCGGTCGAGCTGCGCCATGGCGGCAAACAGCGGCTCGAAGGCGGGCTCATCGAGCGGCCGGCCGGCGAGCGGCGTGAAAATCTGCACACCCGCGGCGCCGAGGTCTTTTATGGCGCGGCGGGCTTCTTCGACCGAGCCCATCACGTCGGTCAGCGACAGTGCCGCGACAAAGCCGGCGAAGCGATCGGGGTGCTTTGCGCACAGCTCGGCCATGGCGTCGTTGGCGATGCGGGCGAGCGCCAGCCCTTGGCCCGGCGTGGCGAAATCCTCGATCGGCGGATTGGGCAGCGAGACGACCTGGCGATAGTCGCCGAACTCGTCCATCTCGCGAAACCGCGCGTCGAGATCGTGGATCTTGCGCACGTTGCGCAGCCGCGCCGCGATGTTGCCGAGCTTGGGCGCGACCTTGTTCATCTCGTCGAGAAAGCGTGCGGGCGAGATGTGGCAGTAGAAGTCGATGAGGGTGTCGTCGCTCATGATGCGCTCCCCTGAGTGTCATCGTCCGCGCAAGCGGACGATCCAGTAATCACCGAGGCAGCGGCAAGAACCAAAGCGCCACGGCTACTGGATGCCCCGCCTGCGCGGGGCATGACAGGTTTTGCGTTACGTAATCGTCCTTACCGGCTTGCCGTCCAGAAACGCGGAAATATCCTCGACCACGCCGGCGAAATAGGCGCGGTAATTTTGCTCGGAGACGTAGCCGAGGTGCGGCGTGATCACGACGTTGTCCATCTTGCGTAAGGGATGGTCGAGCGGCAGTGGCTCGATGTCGAACACGTCGAGCCCGGCGCCGGCGATTTTTCTCTCGCGCAGCGCGGCGAGCAGCGCCGCCTCCTCGACGATCGGCCCGCGCGAGGTGTTGATCAGATAGGCCGACGGCTTCATCAGGCCGAGCTCCTTGGGCCCGACCAGGCCGCGCGTGCGTTGCGACAGCACGACGTGAATGGTGATGAAGTCGGATTGCCGGAACAGGTCGTCCTTGCCGACATAGCCGACGCCCGCTTCGCGGCATTTTTCCTCGGTGAGATTCTGGCTCCAGGCGAGCACCTTCATGCCGAACGCCTTGGCGATATTGGCGGTGCGGGTGCCGAGCTTGCCAAGGCCGAGAATGCCGAGCGTGAGGCCGTCGAGATCGGCGCCGATGGTGCTTTGCCAGACCGCGCCGGAATGCAGCCGCGCGTTCTCGTAGCCGATGTGGCGGGTGAGCTCGAGCATCAGCCCGATGGCGATGCCGGAGGTCGGGTTGCCGAACGACGGCGTGCCGCAGACGGTGACGCCGCGCGCCTTCGCCGCCTCGGTATCGATCGAGGCGTTGCGCAGCCCAGTGGTGATCAACAGTTTCAACTCCGGCAGCGCCTCGATCACCGCGCGCGGAAACGCGGTGCGCTCGCGCATGGCGACCACGATCTCGAAATCCCGCAGCGCCGCGATGACCTTGTCGGCGCCGCCGAGATGGGCATTGAAAACTTGAATATCGATCTTGCCCTTGAGGGCCGACCAATCGGCGACCTTGAGAACGACGTTCTGATAATCGTCGAGAATTGCGCAGCGGATGGCCATAATGCTTACCCCGAGAACGAGCCCAGGGTGCTTCTAAGCATGATGGCTAGAAAAAGTAATCCCTCATCCTGACGTGCGCGCCACAGGTGCGCCTCGAAAGACGAGGCCGGGATGTTTGGGGGCCTGCATCCTTCGAGGCCCGCGCTTCGCGCGGGCGCCTCAGGATGACGAGGAAAGGTGGGCTACGCCCGCCGGTCGGCGAGGCTGTGCAGCGCCGGTGCGCGCGCCGTCGCGGGTTGCGCCGGCTTCGGAGCGAGGTGGCCGTACTTGGCGTGCCATTTTGGGCCAGGCCCACGCATGTAGTGCAGGTCGGGCCGGTACGCGGCGCCGCCGGCCGCCATGTTTCGCTGCAGCTCGCGAATCGTCTTGGTCAGATTACGCCACATGGAACGCTCCCTTAGCCGTTTGGCCGGGCCCTTCTGGGTCGTCGCTCCCCATCGATCGGTTCACGCCGCCGATCGGCTTTTGGCCGCCGGCGGGTCGGCTGTTTTTCAAACGCCCGATTGGGTATTTTCAAACAGCCGTTTGATATCAATTGTACGCGAGAAATCACTAAAATTTGGTGCGATTTGGGCACACCTGCAGCTAAATCGAGATCAAGCTTGAGGAACTCTTACCGTGACGGCGCCGAGGCCGCCCCAAAAGGCGCGTCCGGCAGCCGCCTCGGGGGAGGATGCCGGTGTCGGCACAACGCCTTGCCGCAGCGGCAAAGCGTCGTTACATCATCGCCGGATTTCCCAAAAAGAGCTGCGCCTTGCGGTCAGCGAGCCGAAAAATGTCGGCGTGAAGCGACCGCGGGCGGCCAAGCTGGATCGGAACCATGGCCCGTCAATTCATCTACCATATGCAAGGCCTGTCCAAGACTTACCCGGGCAACCGCAAGGTCTTGGAGAACATCAACCTGTCGTTCTATCCGGACGCCAAGATCGGGGTGCTCGGCGTCAACGGCTCCGGCAAATCGACGCTTCTGCGCATCATGGCCGGGCTCGACACCGAGTTTTCCGGCGAGGCCTGGGCCGCCGAGGGCGCCCGCGTCGGCTACCTGCCGCAGGAGCCGCAGCTCGATACCGGCAAATCGGTGCGCGACAACGTCATGGACGGGGTGGCGGCGCAGAAGGCGATCCTCGACCGCTACAACGAGCTCGCCGTCAATTATTCCGACGAAACCGCCGACGAGATGACCAAGCTGCAGGACGAGATCGAGGCCAAAGGCCTGTGGGATCTCGACTCCAAGGTCGACCAGGCGATGGACGCGCTGCGCTGTCCGTCCGACGATGCCGAGGTGGAAAAACTGTCGGGCGGCGAGCGCCGCCGCGTGGCGCTGTGCCGGCTGTTACTCGAGCAGCCCGAGCTACTGCTGCTCGACGAGCCGACCAATCATCTCGACGCCGAATCGGTGCTGTGGCTCGAAGGCCATCTGCGCAATTATCCGGGCGCCATCCTGATCGTCACCCACGACCGCTACTTCCTCGACAACGTCACCGGCTGGATCCTCGAGCTCGACCGCGGCCGCGGCATTCCCTATGAGGGCAATTATTCGTCGTGGCTCGGGCAGAAGCGGAAACGGCTCGAACAGGAAGGTCGCGAGGAGGAGGCGCGCCAGCGCACGCTCGCCCGCGAGCAGGAATGGATCGCCGCCTCGCCGCGGGCCCGGCAGGCCAAATCCAAGGCGCGCTACGAGCGCTACGAGGAGCTCTTACGGAAAGCCGGCGAGAAGCAGGGACAGAGCGCGCAGATCGTCATTCCAGTCGCCGAGCGGCTCGGCCAGAACGTCATCGCCTTCGAGCACCTGCGCAAAGGTTTTGGCGACAATCTTTTGATCGACGATCTGACCTTCCAACTGCCGCCCGGCGGCATTGTCGGCATCATCGGCCCGAACGGCGCCGGCAAGACCACGCTGTTCCGCATGATCACCGACCAGGACAAGCCCGACAACGGCAGCATCACCATCGGCGAATCCGTGCACCTCGGCTATGTCGACCAGTCGCGCGACACGCTCGACGGCAAAAAGACCGTGTGGGAGGAAATCTCCGGCGGCCTCGACCAGCTCATGCTCGGCAAGCGCGAGGTCAATTCGCGGGCCTATTGCGCCGCCTTCAATTTCCGCGGCGCCGACCAGCAGAAAAAGGTCGGGCAATTGTCCGGCGGCGAGCGCAACCGCGTGCATCTCGCCAAGATGCTCAAATCCGGCGCCAACGTGCTCCTTCTCGACGAGCCGACCAACGATCTCGACGTCGACACCTTGCGCGCGCTCGAGGAGGCGCTGGAAGACTTCGCCGGCTGCGCCGTGATCATCAGCCACGACCGCTGGTTTTTGGACCGCATCGCCACCCACATCCTCGCCTTCGAGGGCGACAGCCACGTCGAATGGTTCGAAGGTAATTTCCAGGACTACGAGAGGGACAAGATGCGCCGGCTCGGCACCGATACGGTGCTGCCGGAGCGCATCAAGTACAAGAAATTTACGCGCTGACCGGGTGTTATTGTTCTCGCTAGGCTTGCCGCGGCCGTTGCGCCGCGGCGCAGCAGGGGAGGGCAATCATGCAATCGTTTCCGATCAATTGGTGGGCGATCCTGGTCGCCGTCATCGCCAAGCAGGCGCTTGGTGCGCTGTGGTATTCGCCGGTCGTGTTCGGCCCGGCCTGGTGCGAGCTTGCCGGCGTCAGCGAGCAAGAGATGAAGGCGGGCCTCGTCAAGGCGCTCATTCCGGACGTCGTCGCCGCCTTCGTCATGGCGTTCGTGCTGGTGCACGCGGTGCATTATGCGGGCGCGCAGTCGCTCGGCCAGGGCGCCGCGGTCGGCTTTTTCAACTGGCTCGGCTTCGTGGCCGTGGCGACGCTCGGCACCGTCACGTTCGAGAAACGGCCGCTCAAGCTCTATCTGATCAACAATGGGTATTGGTTGATCGCGCTTTTGATCATGGGGGCGATCCTGGCGATCTGGCGGTAACTCGTCATTGCGAGCGAAGCGAAGCGATCCAGGGGCGGGTGCACCGACTCCTGGATTGCTTCGTCGCGGAGCTTGTCATCGGGCCGGCCACTTTGGGCCGGACCCGTTGGCTCCTCGCAATGACGGCGCGATGGCGAGCCAAGCGCTATTCCTTCCCCTTGACCCGCACCTTGGTGGCAATCGGCCCGGTGTCGCCGACATCCTCGACGTAATAGAGCTCGTCGCCGCGAGACAGCTTGTCGAAAGCGCCGGACAGCACCGCGTTGCGGTGGAAATAGAGCAGCCCGCCTTCCTTGGTCAGCAAAAAACCGTGGTCGCGTTCGGGCGCCAGCTCGGCGACCTGGCCGAGCGACTGATTTTCCGAATCGTGCAGCGGCTCCTTGGTGCGGCGCTCGCGCTGCTCCTTGAGGTCGCGCAGGCGGCGCTCGGCGATGCGGAACGCCTCGTGGATGGCGTTGTGCAGATCCGGGCGCTGAAACTTTCGTTGCAGATGATCGGGCTCGTGGGCGACGACGATCTCTTTGGAGCCCGGAATGCCGAGCTCAATGCGCACCACCGGCGGAATCGTGCCGTTCTGATTGTCGGCGCGCTGCTCGACGCGAACGCGGCACGACGTCATCCGGCCGTAAAGCTCTTCCAATTCGCCGACGCGGGCGCGGATGTCGTCCTCGGCCCATTGCGCGTGCTCGGTGTTATGAAAGGCAAGCTCCAGGGGCACCTGCATGAGCGATCTCCAATCGCAATCGAACGAGTCTAGAGACTCAACGTTCGACCGCGACGCAGGTTCGTGCCTTGAGAAAGATCAAATCTCCGGAAATCGAGGGATCAATCGCTCGCCGATGTGGGCTCGCTCTCTCCGCGCAGCGGAGAGAGGTGATGATCACTCCGCCGCGTGCAGCACTTGCTCGCTGTGGCCGGCACGGACCAGGCGGCCGGGCAGGGCGCCGGTGTGGGCGCCGCGCTCGTAGATTTGCGTGCCGGCGACGAAGGTCGCTTCGTAACCGTCGACCTTTTGCACGAAGCGGCGGCCGTTGGCCGGCATGTCGTGCACGAGTTCCGGCTTCTGCATCTGCAGGCGGTCGTAATCGATCAGGTTGACGTCGGCGCGGAGCCCGGGCGCGAGCCGGCCGCGGTCGGATAGCCCGAAGAAATCCGCGGTCTCGCTGGTCTGCCGCTGCACCAGCCGCTCGACCGGCAGTTTCGGCCCGCGCACGCGGTCGCGGCTCCAATGCGTCAGCATGAAGGTCGGCACCCCGGAATCGACGATCGAGGTGCAATGCGCGCCGCCGTCGGAGAGGCCGAGCAGGCAGGCCGGATCGTTGAGCATTTCGAGGATCGGCGCATGGTCGCCGGTGGTGTAATTGACCACCGGGAAGTAGAGGTACTGCGCTTCGCCGAGCATGTAGTCGTAGGCCACTTCCTCAGGGCTGCGGCCTTCGCGCGCGGCGATGACGGCGACGGATTTTTCCGGGCCCGGCTCGTAGTCCGGCGGATTGCCCATGGTGAAGAATCTGTCGAATGCCTTGGCGACCACCTGACGGAATTGCGCGAGCTTGGCGATCTCGGCTTCGGAGGGCGTTTCGGACAGAATCTGCGCCCGCAGCTGCGGGTCGCGCAGCCGGCGGCGCTGTTCTTCGATCGGCAGGCTTTCCAGTTTCTTGTAGGTCGGCCGCACCGTGAATGGATTGAGCGCGGTGCCGATGCCCATCATGACGCCGATCGGCCGTCCCGCCATCTGCGCGGTAACGGGCAAACCCTCGGCCCGCATCTCGTGCACGGCCTTGATGATGCGGCGCCAGCGCTGCGGATCGTTGTAGCGGTCCGTCAACAAGAACCAGACCGGGCGGCCGGTTTCGCGCGCCTGCTTGCGAATCCAGCGCAGCTCGAATTCCTCGTCGTCGAAATCGCTGTTCATGCCGAAGGCGCCGGTGCCGGTGATGCCGAGCGCCTGGCCGATGCCGAGCAGTTCATGATCGTCGGCGTCGCGCGACGGCACCAGTTCGCCGTCCGGCGTCTTGTGCGAATCGGTGCGCGAGGTGGTGAAGCCGAACGCGCCTGAGCGCAGCGCCTCGACGGTGAGGCGGCGCATCTCGGCGATGTCGTCTGGCGTCGCCGGCTCGCGGCGGATGGCGCGGTCGCCCATCACATAGACGCGCGTCGGCAGGTGCGCGGCCTGCGCGCAAATGTCGATGGCGCGCGGATGGCGTTCCAGCGCGTCCATGAATTGCGGAAAGCTCTCCCAGTCCCAGGCCAGTCCGGCGGACAGCACCGGATTGGGAATTTCCTCGACCCCCTCCATCAGATCCATCAGCGCGCCGCGATGCTCCTTCTTCACCGGCGCGAAGCCGACGCCGCAATTGCCGAACATCACCGTGGTGACGCCATGCCAGGACGACGGCGTGATCAGCGGATCCCACATCGCCTGGCCGTCGTAATGGGTGTGCACGTCGACCCAGCCGGGTGTGACCAGAAGGCCGGTCGCATCGATCTCGCGCTTGCCCGGCCCCTGCTTGCCGCCGACACCGGCGATGCGGCTGCCGGCAATCGCCACGTCGCCGGAATACGGCGCCCGGCCGGTGCCGTCCACGATGGTGCCGCCGCGAATGACGATGTCGTGCATGGGGTCGCTCCCGAATCCGTCGGTTAGGTCATTACAATCAACGAATGGCCTAAGAATAACACGTAGCCCGAATGGAGCGAAGCGCAATCCGGGGGTGTTTTTAGCGCTGAAACGCCGATCCTGGGTTTCGCTTCCACCTACGCGCTCCGCGCTTCGGCGGACTCAAACTCTCCGAAGCTCGCACAGCGAGCGTAGGAGGGTCGCTCAACCCAGGCTACGATCAACGCGCCAATAACCCGTTGAGCACCAGTTCCAGGTGGGCGTCGAAATAGGCTTTCAGGTCGAGCGGCTGGCGCTCGTCGAACAGCATCAGCCAGAGATCGACCAGCGCGATGGGCGCGATCACCACCTGCGGCGATTCGACGATGGCGGAGGCGCGGATTTCGCCGCGGTCGACGCCGCGCTGGATCGCCTGCCGCAGCATGTCGAGGCAGGGCCGCAAAATTTCCTGGTGATAGCGGTCGGCGAGTTCGGGGAAGCGGGACGCTTCGGCGATCAGCATGCGCAAGACTTCGCGGCGGCGGCGGTCCTCGACCAGATGCTGATAAATAAAGGCGAACTGAGCGCGCAGGAGATCCGCGGTCGAACCGTCGTGGGTTTCGAACATCTCCCGCACGGTGTCCTGCGTGCCTTTGGTGCACTCCTGCACCATGGAGATGAACAGGTGCTCCTTGCTGTCGAAATAGACGTAGATCGTGCCTTTGGTGACGCCGGCGCGCTCGGCGATGCGATCGAGCGTCGTGGTGGCGTAGCCGTTGCGGGAAAATTCCTGAAACGCGGCGTCGAGGATTTCCTGCGGCCGCTCGGCTTTGCGGCGCCGCCGGGTTTCCGGTCGCGGGTCGAGTACGTCGGCCATCCCGGCAGCTAGGCGGCTGTGGACGGCAAAGTCAAGTTATTGACTGACCGGATAGTAAATAACTAGGTTAGCCGGTTGAGGGTGGTTCAGGTGGGTCGACCGGTGCCGACGAGGTGGCGTTTGTCGCGAAGCGATGCGTCGTGGCGGGGGCGTATACCCGCCGCGCCGCCGGCGATTGCTGCCATCATCACGGCTCTGGCGCTGTCAGCCTGTGCGGTCGGACCCGACTTTAAAGTACCGGAGCCGCCGCCGGCGAACGGCTATACGCCGGAGTCGCAGCCGGCCGCCACGTCGGCGAGTGGCGGCGTCGGCGGCCAGGCGCAACGATTCGTGCTCGGCCACGACATTCCGGGCGAGTGGTGGAAAGTCTTTCATAATAAGGATCTCGACGGCTTGATCGTGCAAGCGCTCGAGGCCAATCCGAACCTGCAAGCGGCGCAGGCCTCGCTCTGGCAAGCCAAGGAAAATCTCTACGCCGCGACCGGCAAGCTGTTGCCCAACGTCGACGCCAACGCCTCGGCGACGCGCCAGCAATTTTCGCCGGCCGAATTCGGCGGCTCGGGCCCGCCGTTCATCTTCAATCTGTTTCAGAGCACGGTGAACGTCGCTTATGCGCCCGACGTATTCGGCGGCACGCGGCGCCAGATCGAGGCCACCGCGGCGGCTGCCACCTACCAGCGTTTTCAGCTCGAAGCGACGTATCTGACTTTGACCTCGAACGTCGTCACTGCTGTGGTGCAGGAAGCCTCGCTGCGCGCCCAGATCGCCGCGACGCGCGAGATCATAAAGGCCGAGACCGATCAGCTCAGCCTGGTGCGCCAGCAATTCGAGGTCGGCGCCGCGACCCGCACCGACGTGCTGACCCAGGAATCCGAAGTGGCGACGACGCAAGCCACCTTGCCGCCGTTGCAGAAGCAGCTCGAGCAGCAGCAGCACGTGCTGTTGGCCTTGACCGGCCGTTTCCCCGACGTGCGGCTCCGCGACCGCATCACCCTGGCGTCGCTGCACCTGCCGCGCGACCTGCCGCTGACCCTGCCGTCGCAACTCGTGCAGCAGCGTCCCGACGTGCGCTCCGCCGAAGCGCAGCTGCATCAGGCCAGCGCTCAGATCGGCGTTGCGGTCGCGGCGCGGCTGCCGCAGTTCAATCTCACCGCCAACTACGGCAGCGATGCCGCAACCGTCGCCGCGCTGTTCACCCCGAACACGATCATCTGGAGCGTGGCGGCAAGCGGTACGCAGCCGATCTTCCACGGCTTCACGCTGCTGCATCAGGAGCGCGCCGCGCGCGCCGCTTACGAAATGACCGAGGCGCAATATCGCAACACGGTGCTGACCGCGTTTCAGAACGTCGCCGACGCGCTGCGCGCGCTGCAGCTCGATGCCGCCACCCTGAGAGCGCAGGCCGCGGCGCTGCGCGCCGCTTCCGACACGCTCGATCTCGCCCGCGGCCAATACCGGCTTGGCGCCATCGCCTATGTGACCTTGCTCAATTCGCAGCGCAGCTACGCGCAGGCGCGGCTTGCCGTGGTGCAGGCGCAGGCCGCGCGCTTTGCCGACACCGCGGCTTTGTTCCAGGCGCTCGGCGGCGGCTGGTGGAACAGGATCGACGTGCTGACCAATCCGCTCAGTCCCGAAGACCCGGACGCGATCACGACCACCGATTTGGTTGCGGGTGCACACGGCATCAAGACAGAGGCGCAGCCATGACCAAGCGCATGGTGATCATGCTGCTCGCGGTCGCGGTCGTGTTCGGCGGCATTTTCGGCTTTCAGGCCTTCAAGGCCGCCATGATCAAAAAGTTCATGAGCTCGATGAGCGCGCCGCCGCAGACCGTTTCGGCGATCACCGCGCATTCTTCGAGCTGGCAGCCGACCATCGAGGCGGTCGGCAGCCTGCGCGCCGTGCGCGGCGCCGACCTGTCCCTCGAAGTCGCCGGCGTGGTCGATTCGATCTCGTTCAATTCAGGCGACGACGTGAAAGAAGGCGCCGTGCTGTTGAAGCTGCGTTCCGACGACGACGAGGCGAAGCTCGCCTCACTGCAGGCCACCGCCGAACTGTCGCAGCTGACACTCGACCGCGACCTCAAACAGTGGAAGATTCAGGCGGTGAGCCAGGCCACTATCGACACCGACCGCGCCAACTTGAAGAACGCGCAGGCCCAGGTGGCGCAGCAGCAGGCGATCCTCGACAAGAAAACGCTGCGCGCGCCGTTTGCCGGCCACCTCGGCATCCGCGCCATCGATCTCGGCCAGTATCTCGGTCCCGGCACCACCATCGTGACCTTGCAGGCGCTCGATCCGATCTATCTCGATTTCTTCGTGCCGCAGCAGGCGATCGATCAGGTGCGGCTCGGCCAGTCGGTCACGGTGCGGATCGACGCCTTCAAGGAGCAAACGTTCGCCGGCGAGATTTCCGCCGTCAATCCCAAGATCGACGCCAATACCCGCAATGTTCAGGTGCGCGCCGCCTTGGAAAATCCGGACCGCAAATTGCTGCCCGGCATGTACGCGACGGTGGCTATCAATACCGGCGCGCCGGCAAACTACATCACGCTGCCGCAGACCGCGATCACCTACAATCCGTACGGCAACACCGTGTACGTCGTCGACAGCAAGCCGGCGGAAGCGGGCGGCAAGCCGCAGCAGGTTGCTCGGCAAACCTTCGTCACCACCGGCCCGACCCGCGGCGATCAGGTCGCGATCCTCAAGGGCGTCAACGAAGGCGAGATGATCGTGACCACGGGCCAGATCAAGCTGCACAACGGCTCGCCGGTGCTGATCGACAACTCGATCGCGCCCAGCGCCGACGCCGCGCCGACGCTGCCGGCGGATAGGTAATTTGGAGCCGCCGTTGATCCGGTATGGCATTCACGCTCGCGCACGCCTGCTCCCTCTCCCCGGAGGGGAGAGGGTTGGGGTGAGGGGGTTCGGAAGCTTGAGAAAGACTGCAGCATTCGAACCCCCTCACCCTCGCTCGCTGCGCTCGCTCGACCTCTCCCCTCCGGGGAGAGGTGAAAACAGCGGTCGGCAGCCATGAACTTCACCGACATTTTCATCCGCCGGCCGGTGCTGGCTTCGGTGGTCAGCCTCCTCATCCTGGTGCTCGGCATCCGCGCCTATTTCGTCTTGCCGATCCTGCAATATCCGCGCACCGAGAACGCGGTGGTCACGATCACCACGATTTATTACGGCGCCGATCCCGACGTCGTCGCCGGCTTCATCACCACGCCGCTGGAAAACGCCATCGCCCAGGCCAACGGCATCGACTACATGAACTCGGTGAGCCAGAGCGGCGTGAGCACCATCACGGTGACCTTGCGGCTCAACTACGATGCCGACAAGGCGCTCACCGAGATCAACACCAAGGTCAACTCGGTGCTCAATCAGCTGCCGACCGGCACCTTGCAGCCGACGCTGCAGGTGAAGATCGGGCAGACCTTCGACGCCATGTATATCGGCTTCAACAGCGACACTTTGGCGCCGAACCAGATCACCGACTACCTCACCCGGGTGGTGCAGCCGAAGCTGCAGGCGGTGCCGGGGGTGCAGACCGCCGAGCTGCTCGGACAAAAAGTGTTCGCGCTGCGCGCCTGGCTCGATCCGCAAAAGCTCGCCGCGTTCGGGCTGACGGCGGCCGATGTCAGCCAGGCGCTCACCGCCAACGACTACATTTCCGGGATCGGCAGGACCAAGGGCCAGATGGTGCAGGTCGATCTCACCGCCTCCACCAGCCTGCATTCAGAGCAAGAGTTCCGCAATCTCGTCATCAAGCAGAGCGGCGGCGCCATCGTGCGCCTGAAAGACATCGCCAATGTCACGCTGGGTGCCGAGGATTATGATTCCGAAGTCGGGTTTGACGGCAAGCTGGCGGTTTATATCGGCATCCAGGTGGCGCCGTCGGCCAATCTGCTCGACGCCGTCGCCGGCGTGCACAAGGTGTTCCCCGAAATCCAGGCGCAGCTGCCGCACGGGCTGAGCGGCGAGATCGTCTACGACTCCACCGAATTCGTGCACAGCTCGATCAACGAGGTGATTCGCAGCCTGGTCGAGGCGCTGTTGATCGTCACGGTAGTCGTGTTCCTGTTCCTCGGTTCGATACGCGCCGCGGTCATCCCGACCGTCGCTATTCCGCTGTCGCTGGTCGGCACGCTGATCGTGCTGCTGGCGCTCGGTTTCTCGATCAATCTCTTGACGCTGCTGGCGCTCGTCCTCGCCATCGGCCTGGTGGTCGATGACGCCATCATCGTGGTCGAGAACGTCAGCCGCCATCTCGAGGAGGGCATCGCGCCGATGCCGGCCGCGATCCAGGCGGCGCGCGAGCTCGGCGGCCCGATCATCGCCATGACGGTGGTGCTGGCCGCCGTCTATGTGCCGATCGGGCTGCAAGGCGGCCTGACCGGCGCGCTGTTTTCGGAGTTCGCCTTCGCGCTGATCGGAGCGGTGACGGTATCCGGCATTGTCGCGTTGACGCTGTCGCCGATGTTGTGCTCGCGGCTCCTCAAGCTGCCCGATCTCGAGCATGGCGGCTGGGAGGCGCGGTTGACCAGCTTCATCGACCGCCAATTTCACCGGCTGCGCGGCGGCTACGAACGCTGGCTGCGCGGCAGTTTGAATACGTTGCCGGTGACGCTGATATTCGCCGTCATCGTGCTGGTCAGCAATGTATTTCTGTTTCTCAGCGCCAAGAACGAGTTGGCGCCCACCGAAGACCAGGGCGTCCTCATCGCGTCATCGACTGCGGCGCCGGACTCGACGCTGCAGCAGCGGCAGGGTTATTCGAAGCAAATCTACGGCGTCTTCGCGTCGCATCCGGAAACCGAGCATGTCTTCCAGCTCGACGCGCCCGGCACGCTCCTCGCCGGCATGGTGTTCACGCCCTGGGACCAGCGCGGCAAGACCACCAATCAACTGCAGCCGGTGGTGCAGCAGGAGGCGGGCAACATCGCCGGTTTGCGGGTGGCAATATTTCAGCCGCCGCCGCTGCCCGGCGCCTTCGGTTTGCCGGTGCAGTTCGTCCTCGTCACCACCGATCCGTATGAACGGCTGAATACGGTGTCGCAGGCCTTTCTGCAGGAAGCGCAGAAGAGCGGCATGTTCATCTTCCTGGATTCCGACCTGAAGTTCGACAAACCGCAATCGGACATCGTCATCGATCGCGACAAGACCGCGCAACTCGGCCTGCGGATGAGCGACGTCGGCAGCTCGCTGTCCGCCATGCTCGGCGGCGGCTATGTCAACTACTTCAGCATGAGCGGGCGCTCCTACAAGGTGATCCCGCAGGTGCAGCAGCGCTTCCGATTAAATCCGCAGCAGCTGCTCGATTATTACATCAAGACAGCCGACGGCTCGCTGGTGCCGCTCTCCACTATCGCGCGGCTGATGACGAAGACGGTGCCGGAGGCGCTTAATCATTTCCAGCAGCTCAACAGCGCGACCATCCAGGGCGTCACCATGCCGGGCGTGGCGCAGGGCGCGGCGCTGCAATATTTGCAGGAGCTTGCGGCCCGTACGCTGCCGGAAGGCTACTCGGTCGACTATGCGGGCTTGAGCCGGCAATATATCCAGGAAAGCGGCGGCTTTCTCGTCACGATCTCGCTAGCGGTGATCATGATTTTCCTGGTGCTGGCCGCTTTGTTCGAGAGCTTCCGCGATCCCTGTATCATCCTGGTGTCGGTGCCGTTGTCGATTGCCGGCGCGCTGATCTTCGTCGCGCTCGGGTTCGGCGACATGTCGCTGAATATCTATACCAAGGTCGGGCTGGTCACGCTGATCGGGCTCATCAGCAAGCACGGCATCCTGATCGTGCAGTTCGCCAATCACCTGCAGCAGGAGCAGGGACTGAGCAAGCGCGCGGCGATCGAGCAGGCCGCCGCGATCCGGCTGCGCCCGATCCTGATGACCACCGCCGCCATGGTGCTCGGGGTGGTGCCGCTGATCACGGCGAGCGGCGCTGGCGCGGTGTCGCGCTTCCAGATGGGCGTCGTCATCGCCTCGGGCCTGTCGATCGGCACGCTGTTCACGCTGTTCGTGGTGCCGGCGGTGTACGTGCTGTTCGCGGCGGATCATCATCGCCATGCCGAGGCAGAGAGTGCGGGCCCGCTTGAGCCGGTGACGCCGTGAGCGGCAGCTACTCATGAACTGTCATGCTCCGCGAAAGCGGAGCATCCAGTAAACGCCGCAAGCGCCGTGATTACTGGATCATCCGCTTGCGCGGATGATGACATGGCCGTGAACTGATGACACTGCCTTCCAACCCGCGCTATAGCGATGCCGACCCGAATCGCAAACGGAAGCCCCCCGCGATGGAAGACTGGAGCGCCCGGCAATACCTCAAATTCGAAGACGAGCGCACGCGGCCGCCGCGCGATCTGCTGGCGCAGGTGCCGCTGCAAAAGCCGCGCCGCGTCGTCGATCTCGGCTGCGGGCCGGGCAATTCGACCGAGCTCTTGGTCGAGCGCTATCCGCAGTCCGAGGTGATCGGCCTCGACTCCTCGCCCGACATGCTGTGCAAGGCGCGCGAGCGGCTGCCCGAGCACACATTCATCGAGGCCGACATCGAAACCTGGTCGCCCGCCCCGGAGACCGACCTGTTATTTTCCAACGCGGTGATGCAATGGCTGCCCGACCACACCACGGTGCTGCGCCGGCTGCTCGAAGCGCTGGCGCCGGGCGGCGTCCTGGCAGTGCAGATGCCCGACAACACGCGCGAGCCGGCGCTGGTGTTTCAGGGCGAGGTTGGCGCGAGCGGACCGTGGGCCGATCATCCCGAGATCAAGGCCGCATCGCGTCCCGACCTGCCCAGCGTCGAAGCCTATTACGACCTGCTCAAGCCGGTCGCGTCGCACATCGACATCTGGCACAGCGTCTATAACCACATCATGGCCTCGCCGGCCGCCATCGTCGAATGGTTCAAGGGCTCGTCGCTGCAGCCGTTCCTGTCGCCGCTCGACGCCGCCGCGCGCGAAAATTTCCTCGCCGCGTATACGAAGAAGATCGCCGGCGCCTACAAGCCGCGCGCCGACGGCAAAGTGCTGCTGAAATTCCCGCGCCTGTTCATCGTGGCGGTCAGATGAAGCCCCGCACTGGTCTTACTCGGATTTTGTCGTCGATAGCGATCTGTCTGCTGCTTGCCGCGGCGCCCGCGTCTGCCGACCCCGCTTTTCAAGCCTTCCTGCAGTCATTGTGGCCGCAGGCGCAGGAGCTGGGAATTTCGCGCTCCACGTTTGACGCCGCCACGCGCGGCCTCGAGCCGGATCTTTCGCTGCCCGACCTCGTGGTGCCCGGCCGGCCGCCGGCGCCGGAGCGCCAGGCCGAGTTCGTGCAGACCCCGGCGGATTATCTGAAAGAGCCGGCGATCGCCCGGCTCGCCGCGCAGGGCAAAAAACTCTACGACAAATATCGCCCGACGCTTGACGCCATAGAGCAAAAATTCGGCGTCGATCCCGCCATTGTGCTGGCGATCTTCGGCCGCGAGAGCGATTACGGCCACGCCCGCGACAGCCGCAATGCCATTCGCGTGCTGGCGACACAGGCCTATCTCGGCAAGCGCAAGGATAAATTCCGCGACGAATTCCTGGCGGCGCTGAAAATCGTCGACGAAGGAAAAGTCCGGCTCGCCGACATGAAAAGCTCGTGGGCCGGCGCCATGGGGCTGACCCAGTTCATGCCGTCCGATTATCTGAAATACGCGGTCGACTTCGACGGCGACGGCCGCGCCGACCTGTGGAATTCGGTGCCGGACGCGCTTGCCTCGGCCGCCAAGCAGCTGGTCGGCGAAGGCTGGCAGCGCGGCGTGCGCTGGGCCTACGAGGTACATCCGCCGGCCGGAATCGACTGCACGCTCGGCGTGCCGCAGGTGACCCGGCCGCTCGGCGAGTGGCTCAAGCTCGGTTTCGTGCCGGCCTATGGCAGAAAACTATCGGCGGCCGAGCGCGCCGAGACCGCTTCGCTCTTGCAGCCCGCCGGCCTGTATGGCCCGTCGTTCCTCGCCACCAAGAACTATTTCGCCCTCAAGGAGTACAATTTCTCCGACCTCTATGTGCTGTTTGTCGGCCACCTCGCCGACCGCATGCTCGATCCGCGGCCGTTCGAGACGCCGTGGGGCCACGTCGCGCAATTGCCGACCGCCGATCTCGACCGCATGCAGCGCATCCTCACCGCGCGCGGGCTTTATCACGACAAGATCGACGGCAAGGCCGGCATGCTGACCCGCGCCGCGCTCGGCGAATATCAGAAGCGCAACGGGCTCAAGCTCGACTGCTGGCCGACCGCCGCGGTGCTGGCGCACATGCAGGCGAGCGGGGGGAGGTGATTTCCGCGCCTTGCTCCGCTCGGTCAGAGAAAGCCGTCGATCGCAATGGCCATCCCTCATTTCAAAAAGATTTTTCTGTCAAGGGCGCGAAGCGCCGCCTTCGGCGGTCAAAGACCCTTGACAGAAAAATCTTTTTGAAATTTTAGCTTGCCATTGCGATCGACGGCGCAAAGCGATCAAATGTAACTGTGTCTTTTTTTCTGGGTCGCAAGCCACCGCATGCGGATCAAAGCCGCCATCTTCCGCGAAAAATCCGGCCCGTTCGTCATCGAGGCCGTCGAGCTCTGCGAGCCGCGCGCCGACGAAATCATCGTGCGCGTGGTGGCGAGCGGCCTGTGCCAGACCGATCTGCATGCCCGCGACGGCTATTACGAGAGCGCCTATCCGGCTGTGTACGGCCACGAAGGCGCCGGCGTGGTCCATGCCGTCGGCAGCGCGGTGCGCGCGCTCCAGCCGGGCGACCACGTCGTCATGTCGTATCCGTGGTGCGGCGCCTGCGCCAACTGCGCCTGCCACATGCCGAATTACTGCGTGCACGGCCGTCGCCTGAAATCGGCCGGCACCCGCGCCGACGGCTCGACCTTGCTGGCGCAAAACAACGGCGCGCCGCTCTACAGCGCGTTCTTTCAGCAATCGTCGTTCGGCACGTTTGCGCTGACGCAGGAGCGCTACGCCGTGAAGGTGCGTGCCGACGCACCGCTGGAGCTCCTCGGCCCGCTCGCCTGCAGCGGCCAGACCGGCGCCGGCGCCGTGCTCAATGTCCTAAGACCGGCAGCCGGCGACAGTTTTGCGGTGTTCGGCGTCGGCGCGGTCGGGCTGTCGGCGTTGATGGCGGCGAAAATCAGCGGCTGCGATCCGATCGTCGCGGTCGACATTCATGACCATCGTTTGGCGCTTGCGCGCCAACTTGGCGCCACGCATACGATCAATCACCGCACCTCCAGCGACGTCGTCGGCGAGATCCGCAAGATCGCAAACGGCGGCGTGCGCCACGCCGTCGAAACCTCGGCGGTGCCGGCGGTATTGCGCGAAGCGGTCGAATGTCTGATGCCGGCCGCGACTTGCGTGCTGCTGGGCAGCGCCCGCAAAGGCACCGAGGTGGCGCTGGAAATGCCGCTCGTGCAGCAGGGCCGCATGGTGCGTGGCGTCGTGCAGGGCGACAGCGTGCCTCAACAGTTCATTCCCAGGCTGGTCGACCTGATCATGGCCGCCCAATTTCCGATCGAGAAGATGATCACGTTCTACGATTTCGCCGACATCGAACGCGCCGCCGGGGAATCGGCCGCCGGCACCGTGATCAAGCCGGTGCTGCGGATGGCGCACGACTGAACATCCTCCCCCGCTCCGCGGGGGAGGAAAATCAATCTTCCCCCGGCACCGCGTCGGGCAGATGATCGTCGCCGGCGTAGCCGAGCGGATGATGCGCGGTCTTGCCCTTGATCGCGCCGGTGTAGCGCGGCTCGCCGTGCTGCGCGGCGTAATGGGCGCGGGCGCGCGCAGCGACGACTTCGCCTGGCACCGCGCCCGGCTCGCAGATGACGCGGCGGCTGCCGCGCCGCATCAGATCGACGTGAATGTGATTGTAGTGATAGACGTTGGCGCCGGGCGCCAGCACGGTGGTGAAATCCTGGCATGCCGCGCCCTGGACGTCGCGCAAAAAACCCTGCTCCTCGGGCGAGCCGTGCCAGCCGTATTGCACGCTGACCCGATGGCCGTCGGCGAGAGCGAACTCGGCGATGTCGAGCGCGTTGCCGAAGGCGTGCTCGGAAATGTGGGCGTTCGGATTGCCGTTCATGCCGCGGCACGAATAGGCCGAGATTTGTTTGATCTCGACCACCGGCTGGCGAAACCATTTCAGCGCCGCCGGCTGCACCGCCTCGTTGATCCACTTGTCGAGCTCGGCGACCAGCGGGCAGGCGAGCGTCGCCGCGGGCCGCACCGCGACCGGACCGGCGCTGCCGGTCACGACCGGCGGGCCGAGTGGTGGAATGGGCTCATTGGCGGCTGGAGATTGCGCCGGCGGTGGCACATTGGGCGCGCCGTAATTTGCTCCGCCGTAGTTCGGCGCGCCGTATCGCGCCGACCTGTCATTCGGTCCGTTGGAATATGGCTGCTGCTCCTCGCCCTCCTCGATTTCAGCTTCGTCGGGCGCGCCGGGTGCGCCGGGCGGCGACAGCGACATCGGCGCGCCGGCTTGCGGCCCGGGCGGCGGAGCGCCGCCATACGGACGATAAGACGGCGATGCGTATTGCGGCTCGCCGTAACGCGGCGGAGCGTATTGCGGCTCACCGTATGATTGTTGCGGCGGGTAGGGCGCCGGCGCTTGGCCGTATGGCTGTGAACCATATGGCTGCGCGCCATACGTCTGCGCGCCATTATTCGGCGCACCATATTGCGGCTGTCCATACGGCGCGGCGCCGTAGGGCTGCCGGTTCGGCGGCGGGTAGGGCGCCTGCGCTCGCGGCGGCGGCAGCGGGTTTGACTGGATCGTTGAGAATTGCGGCGGCACGCCGCCATCGGGGACGGCACCCGGCGGCCGCAGCGGCTCGTCCGTGTAACCGAGCGGCGCGCTGATGCCGAGCTCGGTCACCTTGATCGGATGTTCCATGCCGCAGATGCCGGGGCCGCTGATCGCCGAAATGCGCACCCGGCCGGGCGACTCCGGCACCGCGCCGGAGTTCAGACACGCGAGCTCGGCGTCATGCCGCCACGGCTCGCGCTCGGCGAACATGTAATGGCTGCAGCCGGCGACAACGGCCAGCGCGGCGAGCACGGCGGAGCCTACGAGATACTGACGGACGCCACGCGACATGGGCCCGGACAATGCCGGCATTTCCGTTAAGGACTCTTTGACGCTTGGCTCGCGCGCGGCGCAGGATCGCGTTAACTATGCGGATCAGGAGTCAGGGATCAGGAATCGGGGATCAAATGCTGTCAGCGCTCGATCTTGCTCGCCGTATCGAAGCCGGCGAACTGACCCCGCGCGCGGTGTTCGCGCGCTGCGTCGAGGCGATTGCGGCGCGCGACAAAGACATCGGCGCGTTCGTGGTCTATCTCGACACTTGGGAAAGGGCGGTGGGCGCGCTCGAGGATCCGGGGCTCACCGCGCCCGCGCTGGGCGGACCGCTCACCTCGTCGCGGCTGCGCGGCCTGCCGGTGGCGTTCAAGGACATTTTCGCCACCGCCGATTTGCCGACGCAGTACGGCTCGGCGATCTATGCCGGCTATCGGCCGCCGGCCGATGCCGCCGCGGTGGCGCTGACGCGGCGCGCCGGCGGCATCGTGATCGGCAAGACCGTGACCACCGAGATGGCCTCGATGGTGCCGGGGCGCACGCGCAATCCGCACAATCTCGCGCACACGCCGGGCGGCTCGTCGTCGGGCTCGGCTGCCGCAATCGCAGCCGCCATGGTGCCGCTCGCCTTCGGCACCCAGACTGCCGGCTCGGTGATCCGCCCCGCGGCGTTCTGCGGCGTCGCCGGCTTCAAGCCGTCGTACCGGCTCATTCCGCTGGTCGGCGTCAAGGACGTGGCCTGGCATCTCGACACCGCCGGCCTGTTCGGCGCCGGCATTGCCGACGTCGCGTTCGCGGCGGCGGAAATTCTGCAGCGCGACCTGCGCGTCGACCGCGCCGCGCCTGCGGCGCCGCGCATCGCGCTCGCGCGCACGCAGCTGTGGCCGCAAGCCACACCGGCGATGCAGAAGGCGCTCGAGACCGCGGCGCGCATCGCGCAGGCCGCCGGTGCCACGGTGAGCGACGTGGCGCTGCCCAAAATCCTGGAAGACGGCCACGCCGCGCAGTTCGTCATCCAGGACTATGAAACCTTCCGCGCGCTCGCCTTCGAGTACGATCGCCATCGCGATCTGATCGGCAAGCAATTGCGCGAGCAGCTCGACCGCGGCGCCGCGATCTCCGCCGACGTCTACGATGCCGCGCGCCGCAGCGCGAGCCGCGCCCGCCAAGTGTTCGCCGACACCATGGCGGATTACGACGTGATCCTCACCCCGTCCGCCCCCGGCGCCGCGCCGCACGGCCTCGCCATGACCGGCGATCCCGCGTTCAATAGATTATGGACTCTGCTCGGCACGCCCTGCGTCAATGTCCCGGGTTTATTTGATGATGAGGGCCTCCCGCTCGGCATCCAAATCGTCGGCCGCTTCGGCCGCGACCGCGCCGCGCTCGAAGCGGCGCTGTTTGTGGAGGAGGCGATCAGGCGGAAGGTGGGTTCGTGACGATTGCGCAGCAGGCAACTGGCCGACTGAAATTTCCCGCCGCGGCTGCGTCTCACACTTCCCGGCTGTCGAACGTCAAAATATCGACACCGCCGGTGGCAAAGGTCTGAACGTCGATTACCGCGGCCTGGCCTTCGGCGCTCAAGAAAGCATTTTGGATGGCGGCGGCATCGTCGAACTCGAGAATCGCCACGAGATGATAGCTGGCGCCACCCAACGGATTTGTCACCGCGCCGCGGCTGACTTCGTATTTGCGCAATCCGGGAATTGTCTTGGCGAGCGGGACGTGTTTTTCAAAGTAATGCTTGTCGAACGCGGCCACATCACGCGGCGTCTTGTACATTGCCACCAATCGAGCCATTCACGCGCTCCTTTTCCGTCGATCGCCACGCCCCGAGCGCTATCATGGTTCGCCGTAGCTCGCTACTCCGCCGCCGTCCTTGCCCCCACCGGATCGTAATTGAGGATCGGGGCCAGCCATTTTTCGGCTTGCTCGATAGTCCAGCCCTTGCGCGCGGCGTAGTCTTCGACCTGGTCGCGCTCGATGCGGCCGACGCCGAAGTAGTAGCTTTCGGGGTGGCTGAAATAGAGGCCGCAGACCGAGGCGCCGGGCCACATGGCGAAGCTTTCGGTGAGCTTGACGCCGATCTGGCGCTCGCCGTCCAACAATTCGAACAGCGTCGCCTTCTCGCTGTGGTCGGGCTGCGCCGGATAGCCGGGGGCGGGCCGGATGCCGCGGTATTTTTCGCCGATCAGCTCGGCGCTGCTCAAACTTTCGTCGGGCGCGTAGGCCCAGAACTCGCGGCGCACGCGGGCGTGCAGGTGCTCGGCCAACGCTTCGGCCAAACGATCGGCGAGCGCCTTGGCCATGATGGCCGAGTAATCGTCATTGGCGCGCTTGAAGCGCTCGACCACCGCTTCTTCGCCGATGCCGGCGGTCACGGCGAACGCACCGATGTAATCGGCGAGCCCGCTGTCGCGCGGCGCGACGAAATCGGCCAGCGCCACGTTGGCGCGGCCCTCGCGGCGCGCCAGTTGCTGCCGCAGCGTGTGCAGCACCGCGCGCGCCTCGCGGCGTGTTTCGTCGGCGAAGACCAGAATGTTGTCGCCGGCGCTGTTGGCGGGAAAGACGCCGAACACCGCGGCGGCGCGGAACCAGTTTTCTTTCGCCGCGCGCGCCAGCATGGCCTGCGCATCGGCAAACAGATTGCGCGCCGCTTCGCCGACCTTGGCATCGTCGAGGATCGCCGGGTATTTGCCGACAAGCTCCCAGGCGGCGAAGAACGGCGTCCAGTCGATGAGATCGAACAGTTCGCTAATCGCGATATCGCCCAAGCTTTGCGTGCCGAGCACGCGCGGCACCGGCGGCACATAGGCGCCGGACCAGTTCAGCCGCAGCGCGTTGTTGCGCGCGTCGACGAGCGACAGCCGGCGTTTGTTGTCCTCGCCGCGCGCGTGCGCGGCGGCGATGCGGGCATATTCGGCGCGCACGTCGGCGATGGTGCGCGTCTTCGCCTCGCGCGACAGCAGCGACGCCACCACGCCGACGGCGCGGCTGGCGTCGTTGACATACACCGCCTGGCCGCTTCGGTAATGCGGATGGATCTTTACTGCTGTATGGGTGCGGCTCGTGGTGGCGCCGCCGATCAACAGCGGCACGGAAAAACCCTGGCGCTCCATCTCGGCGGCGACGTGGCACATCTCGTCCAGCGATGGCGTGATCAGGCCGGACAGCCCGACGATATCGGCTTGCTCGGCGACGGCGGCTTGAAGAATCTTTTCCGCCGGCACCATGACGCCGAGATCGACCACGTCGTAATTGTTGCACTGGAGTACGACGCCGACGATGTTCTTGCCGATGTCGTGCACGTCGCCCTTGACGGTGGCGAGCACGATCTTGCCGTTCGACGAGGAGTGGGCGCGGCCGTCGCGCTCGGCTTCCATATACGGCATCAGATGGGCGACCGCCTGCTTCATCACCCGCGCCGATTTCACCACCTGTGGCAAGAACATGCGGCCGGAGCCGAATAAATCGCCGACCACGTTCATGCCGTCCATCAGCGGCCCTTCGATCACCGCGAGCGGCCGCGGCGCTTTCAGCCGCGCCTCCTCGACGTCGGCGGCGATGAAATCAGTGAGGCCGTGAATGAGCGCGTGCGCCAGCCGCTTCTCGACCGGCTGGTCGCGCCAGGCGAGGTCGGCCTCTTTCTTTTCCTTGCCGTGGCCGCGGTGGCGCTCGGCGAGCGCGAGCAGCCGCTCGGCGGCGTCGGCGCGGCGGTTGAGCACCACGTCCTCGCAGGCCTCGCGCAGCTCGGGATCGAGCTCGGAGTAGACCGCGATCTGGCCGGCATTGACGATGCCCATGTCCATGCCGGCGGCGATGGCGTGATAGAGAAACACCGCGTGCATCGCCTCGCGCACCAGTTCGTTGCCGCGGAACGAGAACGACAGGTTGGAGATGCCGCCCGAGATGTGGGCATGCGGCAGGTTCTGCCTGATCCAGCGCGCCGCCTCGATGAAAGCGACGCCGTAGCCGTTGTGCTCCTCCATGCCGGTGGCGACGGCGAAAATATTCGGATCAATAATAATGTCCTGCGGCGGCAAGCCGACCTTGTCGACCAGAATGTCGTAGGCGCGCTTGGCGATCGCGCACTTGCGCTCGAACGTGTCGGCTTGGCCGTTCTCGTCGAACGCCATGACCACGACGGCGGCGCCGTAGCGGCGCACGATGCGGGCGTGGCGGATGAAGGCGTCCTCGCCCTCCTTGAGCGAGATCGAGTTGACCACCGCCTTGCCCTGCACGCATTTGAGCCCGGCCTCGATCACTGGAAATTTCGACGAGTCGATCATGACCGGCACGCGGGCGATGTCGGGCTCGGCGGCGATGAGATTCAAAAACGTCACCATCGCGTTTTCGGAGTCGAGCAGGCCCTCGTCCATGTTGATGTCGATGATCTGGGCGCCGTTCTCGACCTGATCTCGCGCCACCGCGAGCGCGGCGGAAAAATCGCCGGTGGTGATAAGCTTGCGGAAGCGCGCCGAGCCGGTGACGTTGGTGCGCTCGCCGACATTGACGAACGGAATCTCCGGCGTCAGCGTGAACGCTTCGAGGCCGGACAGGCGCAGAAGCGGCGCGATCTGCGGCAGCGCGCGCGGTTTTTTGCCGGCCACCGCGGCGGCGATGGCGCGGATGTGGTCCGGCGTGGTGCCGCAGCAGCCGCCGGCGATATTGACGAGGCCGGCGTCGGCGAATTCGCCGATCAACGCCGCCATTGCCTCCGGCCCTTCGTCGTAATGGCCGAATTCGTTGGGTAGGCCGGCATTCGGATAGGCGCAGATGAGCGTGTCGGCGACGCGGCCGAGCTCGGCGATGTGCGCGCGCAACTGCCGGGCGCCGAGCGCGCAATTGAGTCCGATCGAAAACGGCGCGGCATGCGCGATCGAATTCCAGAATGCTTCCGGCGTCTGTCCGGAAAGCAGGCGGCCGGAGCGGTCGGTGATGGTGCCTGAGATCATCACCGGCAGGCGGGTGCCGCGCTCCTGGAAAATTTCGGCGATGGCATGGATCGCCGCCTTGGCGTTGAGCGTGTCGAAGATGGTTTCGATCAGGAGAAGATCGACGCCGCCGACCATCAGGCCGCGGATCTGCTCGGCATAGGCGGCGCGCAGCGCGTCGAATGTGATGGCGCGAAAGCCGGGGTTCGATACGTCGGGCGAGATCGAGGCGGTACGGTTGGTCGGGCCGACGGCGCCGGCGACAAAGCGCGGTTTGCCGTCGTCGTCCTGCGCGGCGCGTGCCGCCTCGCGGGCGAGCCGCGCGCCTTCGGCGTTGAGCTCGTAGGCGATCTCGGCCATGCCGTAATCGGCCTGGGCGATGCGGGTCGAGGAAAACGTGTTGGTCGAGACGATGTCGGCACCGGCGCGGAAATACGCGAGGTGGATCGATCGCACCGCGTCGGGCCGGCTGAGGTTAAGGAGATCGTTGTTGCCGCGCACTTCGCGGTTCCAGGCGTCGAAGCGCGCGCCGCGAAAGCCTTCTTCGTCGAGCCCGAGCGCCTGGATCATGGTGCCCATGGCGCCGTCGAGCACCAACACGCGCTCCGACGCCAACGCCCGCAGCGTCGTCTCGGTCTTCGGAAGAGCTTGAGGTTGAGACGCAGACTTTGACATGGCTACGACCGCTCCCTCTCCCCGTAGGGGAGAGGGTTGGGGTGAGGGGGTTCGGAAGCAGCAGATTTTTTCTGAACCTTCCGAACCCCCTCACCCTCGCTCGCTACGCTCGCTCGACCTCTCCCCTCCGGGGAGAGGTGAAAATGGATCGCTGCATTTGCGGCTTGCGATGCGCGCCCCCTCTCCCCGTAGGGGAGAGGGGGCACGCTGAGTGCGTCGTCGCGCGCTGAGACTTCGCCTTGCTGCGGCCGCAGCCCGAGCAGATGGCAGATGGCGTAGACCAGGTCGGCGCGGTTCATGGTGTAGAAGTGAAAGTCGGTGACGCCGTGGTCGACCAGATCGAGCACCTGCTCGGCGGCGACCGCGGCGGCGATCAGCTTGCGCGTTGCCGCATCGTCGTCGAGGTTTTCGAAGCGCTCGGCGAGCCAGGCCGGCACCGAGGCGCCGCAGCGCGCCGCGAAATTCTTGGTGGTCTTGAAATTCTGTACCGGCAAGATGCCCGGCACGATCGGGATGTTGATGCCGCGCGCCCGCACCCGATCGAGATAGCGGAAGTAGAGGTCGTTCTCGAAGAAGAACTGGGTCATGGCGCGGCTGGCGCCGGCGTCGACCTTGGCCTTGAGCATGTCGATGTCGGCGGCGACGGACGGGCTGTCGGGATGCTTTTCCGGATAGGCCGCGACCGACACTTCGAGCCCGCCGCATGTTTCGCCGCAACGCCTGATGCCGGCGACGAGATCGGCGGCGTTGCGATAGCCGCCGGGATGCGGCGCGTAGCGCTCGCCGGCACCGCCGGGCGGATCGCCGCGCAGCGCCACGATGTGGCGCACGCCGGCTTGCGCGTAAGCGGCAATCACGCCGTCGATCTCGTCGCGCGTCGCCGCCACGCAAGTCAGATGCGCCGCCGGCGTCAGCATGGTTTCGCCGAGGATGCGCTTGACCGTGGCGTGGGTGCGCTCGCGGGTCGAGCCGCCGGCGCCGTAAGTCACCGAGACGAAATTCGGCGCCAGCGGCGCGAGCCGCGCGATCGCCTCCCACAGCGACTGCTCCATCTCGGCGGTTTTGGGCGGAAAGAACTCGAACGAGACGCGGATCGCCCGCGGCGCGCTGCCACGTACGAAGCGGCTCGCCCGCGGCACGGCGGCATCCATCACGCCACCTCGCGCGCGGCCGGCGCCGCCAACAGGATGCGCGGATCGCGCGCGAGCCACAGCGACACCGCGATCTTGCCCTCCGGCCCCGGCGGCAAGGTCTGCTGCCGCACCGGTTCGAGGCCGGCGGCTTCAAACCACTGCGTCACCGTCTCGGCGGCAAAGCCGAGCCGGCGATGGGCGTGCTGCTCGCGCAGGAATTCCAGATCGTGCGGCGCAAAATCGACCACCAGCAGCCGGCCGCCCGGCCGCAGCACGCGCGCCGCTTCGCGAATGGCGCGCGGCGCGTCGTCCAAAAAATGCAACACCTGATGAATAATGACGGCGTCGAACGAATCGCGCGGCAGCGCCAGATTGTAGATGTCGCCGTGACGGACGCTGCAATGCTGCAAGCCGGCGTGGTCGAGCCGCGCCCGCGCCAGGGCGAGCATGTCGAGCGACAGATCGAGGCCGAGTCCGCGCTCGACATCGGCCGCGAACAGTTCGAGCATGCGGCCGGTCCCGGTGCCGAGATCAAGCAAGGCGCGGATCGGCTTGTCGGCGAGCGCAAAGCGTACGGCGGCCTCGACCGCGGCGTCGGCGACATGGAGCTTGCGGATGCGGTCCCACTCGGCGGCGTGGCGGCGGAAATAGGCCTGCGCGGCGGCGGCGCGGGCGCTGCGCACCGCTGCAAGCCGCTCGCGGTCGCGCGCGATCACCGCATCTTCGGCATCGAGCCGCGCGATCAAGGTCCGCGCGATATCGGCGCTGCCGCCCCGCTCGCCGAGCCGAAAAAATGCCCAGGCGCCTTCGCGAAAACGCTCGACCAGGCCGGCTTCGGCGAGGAGCCGCAGATGCCGCGACAGCCGCGGCTGCGACTGCCGCAGAATTTCGGTGAGGTCGGAGACGGTCAGCTCGGTCTCGGCAAGCAACGCCAGAATGCGCAGCCGCGTCGCCTCGCCGGCGGCCTTGAGCACGGCGGTGAGGGCCGGAAATGCGAGGGGCTGCGCTTCATTCGACATAAAGATATCTTTATACGATTAAATGAGGGCGCGTCAATGGGCAGAAATGGGATGTGGCCCACAAGCTTGGCGCGCCGTCGCCTGCGTGCAACGCTGCGCGCATGACCGAAGCCGCAGAGAAAAACGACCCCTACGGCCAGCGCGAGGGCGAAGTCGCCGTGGCCCTGCCGGAGAAATTCGATGCCTCGCTCTACTTCATCGGCCGCATCCGCACGCCGTGGCGGCGGCGCGAGGACTGTCCGAAAAATGCCCGCGAGTCCAACGCCGAGTGCACGATCGTGCTCGACCCGCGCTGGGCCGACGGGCTGAAGGGGCTCGCAAGCGCAAGCCACATCATCGTGCTGTACTGGATGGATAAGGCGCGCCGCGATCTGGTGCTGCAAGCGCCGCGGCATTACCGCGAGCAGCGCGGCACCTTCGCGCTGCGCTCGCCGGTGCGGCCCAATCCGATCGCGCTGTCGGTAGCGCGCCTCGTTCGGATCGAAGCCAACCGGCTCACCGTGGTCGGCATCGATTGCCTTGACGACACGCCGCTCCTCGACATCAAGCCGTATTTCGCCTCGACCGATGCGGTTCCGGATGCGGTGGTCGGCTGGCACGCCGCGCGCAAGCGCTGAACGGCATCGCTGCCGGCTCAATCAAACGCGTCGCACCGTAGAACGCTTTCAAGGCAAATTGCGCGAGTCGAGCAGCTTGGGTCGCGACACGCGCGGCCGGCCGTTCGGCCGTCGCGGCAACAGCATTCTGGTGGTCTTGATCGACAGCGCGGCCAAGATCGCGAACCAGATCGAGTCGCCGAACTCGAGGATGTTGCTGTTGTAGAAACTGTAGATCGGATCCTGCAGGTAATAATCGGCGGCCAACACCGCGATGCCGGCACACACCAGCGCGAGCCGGCCACTGAACAAGACCGCAATCAAGATCACCGGCAACAGATAAAAATAAACGAGCCGTTGCGGCGCGGTTTGCGTCGTATGGATGTAGAACAAAAGCGCTGTGGTCGCCGCAATAAGCGCAAGGGACACGGCAATAGCGATGATGCGCTGCAGCATAGTCCTAACTCAGCCCCCCAGCTGAATCCGAGCCGTTTTTTAGCAGAGACCAAATGCCGCGGAAAGTAGGGAGGAGCCGGCCTGTTGCCCGGCCGGCGAGCAATTGCCTTGCTGGGCGAGCCTCGCGTATAGCCGAACGGCGCGGCGTATCAGGTGATATAACAGATGAAAGTTTCGAGACGACAACTGTTGCATGTGGCGGCCGGCACGGCCGCGTTGCCGGCGCTAGGCGGCATTGCGCGGGCGCAGCGTTATCCGTCCCGCCCGGTGCGCCTCATCCTCGGCTATGCGCCGGGAGCCGCGCCCGACATCGTGTGCCGGCTGATGGGGCAGTGGCTTTCCGAACGCCTCGGCCAGCCGTTCGTGGTCGAAAACCGCCCCGGCGCCGGCAGCAATCTCGGCACCGAAATGGTGGTGCGCGCGCCCGCCGACGGCTACACGCTGCTTTACACCACCACCGCCAACGCCACCAACGCCACGCTCTACGAGCATCTCAACTTCAATTTCATCCGCGACATCGCGCCGATCGCCGGCGTCATCCGCGTGCCCAATCTGGTGACGGTCAATCCGGCGCTGCCGATCGCCAGCATTCCGCAGCTCATCGCGGTCGCCAAGGCGCAGCCCGGCACCTTGAATTTCGGCGCCGCCAACGGCGGCACGGTCCAGCTGTCCGGCGAGCTATTCAAGATGATGACCGGCGTCGAGATCGTGCACGTGCCGTACCGCAGCCAGGCCCAGGCCACCACCGACGTCATGGCCGGCCGGCTGCAGGTCAGCTTCGACGTCATGCCGACCACGATCGCGTACGTGCGGGACGGCAAGCTGCGGGCGCTCGGCGTGACCACCGCGACGCGCTCGCCGGCGCTGCCGGACGTGCCGGCGGTGGCCGAGTTCGTGCCCGGCTATGAAGCAAGCTCCTGGCACGGCCTTTGCGCGCCGAAGAACACGCCGCGCGACATCGTCGATCTGGTCGGCGCCACCGTGAAGGCGATTCTTGCCGAGCCGCAGGCCAAAGAGCGGCTGGCGCCGCTCGGCGGCACGCCCATGCCCATGGCGTCGGCCGAATTCGCCGACTTCATTGCGGCGGAGACGGACAAATGGGCCAAAGTGATCAAGTTTGCCGGTGCCAAGGTGGATTAGCCGGCCAACGCGCCGCTACAACGTGTTCGCCGCAAACGTATCGCAAGCTTGAATCTGGCCGGATCTAAAACCGTTGAGGAACCATCGCTTGCGTTGCTCTGAGGTGCCGTGGGTGAAGGAGTCGGGCACCACGTAGCCTTGCGCCTGCTTTTCCAGGCGGTCGTCGCCGATGGCCGAAGCGGTCTGCAGCGCCTGGTCGACGTCGCCCGGGTCGAGGAAATCGTGCTTCGCCTGCGCGCGATTGGCCCACACGCCGGCGAAGCAATCGGCCTGCAGCTCGACGCGCACCTGCATCCGGTTGGCCTCGGCTTTGCTCGACGCGGCGCGTTGCGCCTCCATCGCACGCGGCAGCGTGCCGAGTTCGTCCTGCACGTGATGGCCGACCTCGTGGGCGATCACGTAAGCTTCGGAGAACCGGCAGGCGTTGTTGTTGGTGCAGCCGCCGAACTTGTGCTGCAGGTCCTCGAAGAACGCGGTGTCGAGATAGATGCGTTGATCGCGCGGACAATAGAACGGCCCCATGGCGGAGCGCGCGTACGCGCAAGGGGTCGGCTCGGAGCCGGCGAACAGGCGCAGCTTCGGCGCATGATAGGTCTGCCCGCGCGCCGCGAGGATTTCGGTCCAGCGGTCTTCGGTGTCGCCGAGCACCAGCGCGACGAACCGTCCGGTCGCGTCGCGCGGCGTGCCTGCGCCGACCGGCGGCGCCTGGCCGGTTTGCTCCGACTGACCGCCGCCGAGCAGAACCTGCGCGCCGTTGAGCAGTACGCTCGGATCGATGCCCGCGTACCAGCTGATCAACAGAACAACGACCACGGCGCCGATGCCGAGACCGCCGCCGCCGCCGGGCAAGCCGCCGCGGGATGCGCTTTCTTGGCGGTCGTCTTCGACATTCTCGCTGGGACGGAAATCGTCGGTGCGCATCGGTCAGGCTCCGTGAATCTTCCTCGGCGTTAAGTCGGATCGGGCGCCTTGGGTTGCCAGTATGGCACCGATAATCGACTTCGCCGATGGCCATTCGGGTAAAGAAGTGGTGCAAAGGGTCACTTGCAGGGCATGCCGGATTGGTATCCTTGGGCAGGCGATTTTTTCGCGATCGGGGGGCGATCATGAAAATCACGCTCGACCTGTCCGTGGTGAAGCGTCATGCGCGGGCTTGACCCGCGCAGCCATGCGGCCTCAACGCAGCATGGATTGCCGGTTCGAGCCCGGCAATGACGAACTGCGGAGTCACGCCGCGGCGGCGCGTTTGCGCACGCTGTCGAGCAGCGACGCGCGCATGAGGTAGGCGCGGTGCGCTGCGGGGTCGGCGGCGGTGGCGGCAAGCTCTGCGAAATTCTTGGCCCGCGCCGCCGGGTCTTTCTCTTCCATGCGCTTCTTGTTGGCGATGGTCTGCTGCTGCACGAACTCGATGTTGAGCGGCCGGCGGTGGCGGTCGTAGGCATCGAGGCTGTCTTCCAGCGCCTCGCCGCGCAGCACGCGAGTGAGCAGGCCGGCGAGCTCGACGGCGTCGTGAATGCCGAAGTTCAGTCCAAGTCCGCCGAGCGGGTTGTTGACGTGCGCGGCGTCGCCGGCCAGGAACACGCGGCCCTTACCAAAGCTCGCCGCCACCCGCTGATGCACGTTGTAGAGATTGCGGTGCACGATCTCGTAGCGGCCATCCTTCGGAATGAATTTTTGCAGCCGTCGTTCGACCGCCTCGTCGTCGAACAGTTCGGCTTCGCTTTGCTCGAGCCGGGTCGACGACAGCACGCGCCATAGTCCCTTGCCGTCGTCGCCCGAGACCTTGAACAGCGCGCACCAATCCTGCGGGTCGGACAGATAATTGCGGGTGCAGCCGGGAAATTTGCTGCCGACGTCGAACGGCGTGGTCAGGATCAAAAAGCGCTCGGGATGCGTATAGCCCTCGAACGCGATGCCAAGCGCCTTGCGCACGGTCGAGCGGCCGCCGTCGGCGCCGATCAGATACGTGCCCGAAACGGTGCGCGTGCCGGCCGCCGTCTCGACGCTGATTTCGACGGTTTTGCTGGTCTGTCTGAGCGCGGTGACCCGCGCGGAAAACTCGACATTGGCATGAGGACAATCGCGCAACCGCGCGATCGCCATGCCGGCGAGCTTGTGCTGTTCGCATTGCACGGCAAAGGGATAGCGCGTGTCGTTCTTGAGCCGCCCGAAGTCGAATTCGGCAATTAGCCTGCCGGTCGCGCGGTCCCAGGTGCGAAACAGCGGCTCGACCAGGCCGCGGCGAATGACCTCCTCGACCAGGCCGAGCTCGTCCAGCATCTCCAATGTCGCCGCGTGCGTGGTCGCCGCCCGCGGCGCGTCATTGACCCGGTCCGCGGCCTCGAACACGTGAACCGGCACGCCCTGGCGGGCCAGCGCCAGCGCCGCAATGACGCCGACCGGTCCGCCGCCGGCGATCAGGACGGGTCGCGCGGAAGATGACGCCATCGCTGCGGCCGCAAGGTTTGAAGCGCGCGCTTACAGGCTGGCGATGGCTTTCTTGTAATACGACAGGTCGACGTACTTGTCGGCTGCCGGCGGCTTGCCACCCCATTGGCTTTCGATTTCGGCGCGCAGCTTCAGCACGTTATTGAAACCCTCGACGTCGAATTGCGCATCCTTGTTAAAACCTTCCTTTGGATCGATGACGTACTCGTAGGCGCGCGCCGCGATGTCCGGCGCCAGCTTGACCTTATCGACTGCGAGCTTGATGGCTTCGGTCTTGTTGGCGGGATCGAGCAGCCAGCGCCGGCCTTCGATGATGGCGGCGAGGTAACGCACCAGCACATCGCTGTTGGCCTTGCCCCAGTCGCGCATCACCACCACCGAGCCGGCCTGATAGGCGCCGATGGATTCGGTGGCCGAGCCCAAATCCTTCATGCCCGCGGCCAGCAGCGGGAAGTTGAACGGCACGTTGATCACCGCGGCCGCGGCGTGCTCCTTGTCCTTCATCATGGCGTCGATGCGCTGCGTGGTGCCGCCGACCGCGTTGACGGCGTAATCGCCCTTGTTCAAGCCGACGGTCTTGAGCGCCTTGTAGAGCAACAGCGCATAGGCGGTGTTCGGCGCGTCGACCACCACGGTCTTGCCGCGCAGCTCGGCGAGCGACTTGATTTCCGGCTGGGCGATGATGCGGTTAAAACCGCTGTCGCCGCCGGTGACGATGACCGCGTCCTGGTGCGAAAGCTCGACCATGGCGACCGCGTTGTCGGCCGCGGTGTGGATGATCTGGCTGTCGTTCTTGGCGAGGCTGTCGCGCTGGAACTGCGAGCTCGGCGTGTAGGCTAGCGTGACGGCGAGGCCGTGCTTGGCGAACAGCTCTTTGTGCTCGGCGGCGAACACCGGGTAGTTCGACAGGCCGGGAAACGACATCACCTTGAGCGCCGTGGTGCCTTGCGTAGCGGCTGGTCGCGGCGGGCCGTAGCCGCCGAGCACCAGCGCGGCACCGCCGGCGATGACAACGTTACGTCGCGTCGGCGAGGTCTTCATTGTCGTTCCTCCTCAGAATGTTTTGTTGAATTTCGCGTCAATCGACATGCACGTTGGCGTCGCTGATCACCTTCGCCCATTTCGCCGAATCGGCTTGGATACGCTTGGCGAACTGGTCCGGCGACGACGCGATCGAGTAGATGAAATTCGGCGCCAAAAATTTGTCGCGGAAGGCCGGGTCGGCGAAGATTTGCTGCGTCTGCATGTTGAGCTGGTGGACGACGTCGGTCGGCGTGCCTTTCGGCGCGACGAAGCCATACCACGAGCCCGCCTCGTAACCGGGCAGGCCGCTTTCGGCGAGCGTCGGCACCTCGGGAAAGCGCGGAATGCGCGCAGCCGAGCCGAAGCCCAGCACCTTGAGCTGGCCGGCCTGCCAGGCCTGTGCCACCAAGCCGATGCTGACGATCATCATCTGGATGTGGCCGCCGAGCAGATCGGTGATGGCAGGCGCGGCGCCGTGATAATGCACCGGCGTGAATTTGGCGCCGGTCAGCTTCTCGATCAGCACGATGTTCAGATGGCCGCTGGTGCCGATGCCGAACGTGCCGTAATTAAGCTCGCCGGGTTTTGCTTTGCCGAGCGCGATCAGGTCGGCGAAGGTTTGCACCGGCACCGACGGGTGCACCACCAGCGCCTGCGGGCTGATGCCGAGCCCGGTGATCGGCGCGAAGTCGGCCACCGGATCGTACGGCAGCTTGCTGTGGACGTGCGGATCGGTGACGAAGGTGGCGTCGGCGCTCACCAGGAGCGTGTAGCCATCGGCCGGCGACCGCGCGACGTATTCGACGCCGACCTGGCCGGCGCCGGCCGGCTTGTTCTCGACCACGAACGGCTGGCTCCACGCTTCCGACAGTTTCTGGCCGAGCGCGCGGGCCAGAATGTCGGTGATGCCGCCGGGCGCGAACGGCACCACGATGCGCACCGCCCGGCTCGGATAGGCCTCCGCCCGTGCGGGGCCGGCGAAGCGCAGGCCGCTCGCCAGCACGCCTGAGGAAGCCGCCAGCAACCCGCGTCGTGTCATCATCATGAATGAGCCTTGCCGTGATCGCACAAAAGGTCCGGCATTGAAGCCGCTCGGGCAGCGCGCATCAAGTCCGCGACGCGGCACGGAACTGGAAGCATTGCCGCAGCTATGCTGTCAAACCGCAGCTATTCGTCGCCTTGCCAGTGCGGGCGTGCTGCGCCATCCTGCCGTAAAAATCAGCTCCGGGAGCAGGACATGCGATCGATCCGCGCGTTGCGGCAGGCCCTGTTTTGCATCGTTGCCGGCTTAAGTCTCCTTGCGGCCGCCACCGCAGCGAACGCCCAGACTTGGCCGACCCGCGTCGTCAAAGTGATCAGCCCGTTCACCGCCGGCAACGCCGGCGACACCGTGGCGCGCATCGTGTTCGATCAGGTCGGGCAACAGCTCGGCCAGGCCTTTATCATCGAGAACAAGCCCGGCGCCGGCGGCACCTTGGCCGCCGACTTCGTCGCCAAGTCCGATCCCGACGGCTACACGCTGCTGCTCAGCTCGGCCTCGCTGAGCTCGCAGGTCGTGTTTCACAAGGCGCTGCCCTACGACGCGATCCGCGATTTCACGCCGGTGAGCCTGCTCGGCATCCAGCCGACCGTGTTGGTGGCGGCGCCGGCCGACAATTTCAAAACTCTGGCCGACCTCATCGCCGCCGCCAAGGCCAAGCCGGGCGCGCTGACATTCGCCTCGGCCGGCATCGGTTCGGCGTCGCATATGGCGGCCGAGCGCTTTCGCGTCGCGGCGAAGATCGACATCCGCCACATTCCGTTCCGCGGCGCCGAAGGGCTCGCCGAGGTGATGGCGGGCCGCATCGATTTCTACAACGTGCCGGTCGCCCCCGCCGTGCCGCTGCTCAATGCCGGCAAGGTGACGGTGCTGGCGGTCAGTACCGCCAAGCGCGCCAAGCTGCTGCCGGACGTGCCGACCATGGCAGAGTCCGGTTATCCGGATGCGGCCTACGTGTTTTGGGGTGGCGTGGCGGCGCCGGCCAAAACGCCGCGCGCCATCATCGACAAGCTGCACGGCGAGATCCAGAAGGCGCTGGCGGTGGCGAGCGTCCAGGACAAACTCGCCAAGCTCGGCGTCGAGCAGGAACCGCTCACGGTCGATCAGTTCGCAAGATTCGTCAGCGACGACCTGGCGGGCACCTTGAAGCTCGCCAAGGACGCCCACCTCGAACCGACCGATTGAGGGCCGCACCTAGCATTGCAATTTAAACCAGTGCAGCCGTGCTTTCGCGCCGAATATGAATGAAATTGCCGCTAATCTTTAGCATGTCTTGTCAATAATCGAATTTGCTCGGCTAAACGCCGTGAAAGATTCAGCCCCTAAGGTGGGGCTGTGATGACACGCTTTGAAGAACTGCCCGGCAATGTGCGCACGTTGATGCTGGCCAAGCTCGCCATCGAGATGCGGCAGCGCAACGCCATCGATCTGCGCCATCTGGCGTTGCTGCGCCGGGTCAGCATCACCGCGCTGTGGCACGGCATCTGCCGCAAAGCCCAGCAGCCGGTCTGCGCGCTGCCGCTCGGCGCGATGCCATCGATTGAACGACGACACGCGCCGCCACCAGCGCATCATACCGTCCGCGTGAGCGGGCTGGCACGCTAGGTTTCGCCGTCACATCATCCGTCGAACAGCGACGCCTGGCTGCGGCGCTGCCGATGGTTGCTTTCCCTTGGTCCGAAGAACGCCTAGGCTGTGCGCCTGATCAAACGCGCTCGCGCGACTGCGTGTGCAAGAAAATTCCTGGGCGTTCAGGGAGGAGACGATGAAGCGCTTGGCCCATGCCGCTCTGGCGGCGCTGCTTGCCTTGGCGCTGGCGCCGGTGCCGGCGCCCGCGGCGCGAGCGGATGACACGCTGCAGATCGGCCTGGTCGGCGCCATCAGCATGACGCACTGGCCGCTCTTGATCGGGCTCAAGCACGGCTACTACGCCGACGAGCACCTCAAGCTCGAGCTCATTCATACCCAATCGAGCGGCGCGGTGCTGCAGCAGCTCGCCGCCGGCTCGATCGAGGCCACCGTGTCGGCGGCGCTGATCGAGCCGCTTTACGCCATCAGCAAAGGCGCTCCGATCCGGCTGGTGCGCCTGGAGATCCAGCTGCCGCCTTACGCCATCGAGGCCAAGCCGCAATACAAAAAGCTCGAAGAGCTTAGCGGCAAGACCATCATGATCGACGCGCCGACCGGCATCACCAAGATTTACCTCGAGCGCATGCTGGTGCCGCATCACGTGGCGCCGAGCACGGTGGACTACGTCTATGCCGGCGCCACCGGGGCGCGCTTCAACGCGCTGATGTCGGGCGCGGTCGACGCCACCATCCTGCTGCCGCCGTTCAGCTTCAGTGCGGAGGAGAAGGGCTACAGCAATCTCGGTTTGGTCGCCGATTATGCCAACGACCTGCCGTTCACCGGCGCCGCGGTGAACACCAACTGGGCGTCGAAGAATCCGGACGTGCTGCGCCGGTTCATGGACGCGCACAACAAGAGCGTCGCCTGGTTTCTCGATCCGAAGAACCGGCAGGAGTCGATCGACATCATGGTGGAAGCGAGTAAGCTCAGCCCGGAGGTCATCGGAAAGACCTACGACTTCCTGCGCAGCCGGCCGTATTTCGAGCCGAGCGGGCGGATCTCGAAGAGCAAAATGGCTGCGCTCATTGCCGCGGTTCGCCAGCTCGGCGAATTCAAAGGCTCGACCGACGTCGGCGATTACGTCCTCGCCGGCATCGCCCAGCTAGGCGATTGAAGCGTTGCCGAAGCGCGCCGTTATTTCAGCGCAAGCACGACCGGCCCGGAGACCGGGTCGGTGACGCCAAGCCCGCCGCCAAGATCTTCGAGCGTGTCGCGAAACGAATTCAGCGTCGCAATCATATGGGGCCGCGCATTCGCCAGCGCATCCATGTCGGTCCATTCGGCAATGATGCAGAACGTGCGATCGCCGGTCTTGATCATGTTGACGTGCACAAGGCCCGGCCAATCGGCTTGGATTTTCCTGTGCGCGTCGAGGAATTCCTGCTCGCGGCCAGGCTTGACTTTGAAGCGAACGGCATTGAACGCGGTCATGGCGGCCTCCCGAATTGTCTGTTGGGTAAATAACCATCGTAGCCGTCATTCTGGCGAACTGGAAGCATCTAGACGTGAAGCCGGCGGCGCTAATCACGCCACCGCATAACGCGCGATGATGTTTTCGTCGATGCCGATGCCCAGGCCGGGCCCTTGCGGCACGCGCATAAAACCGTCGGGCGCGGCGATGGCATCGCCGAGCGGGGTCGCCTCGAGCTCGCAATAAAACCGCTCGCACATCGCCTGCGGCAGGTCGGCGGCGATGACGTGCAGCGTGGCAATGAGCCCCGGCCCGAAATACGGCGAGTGCGGCATCACCCGCACGCCGTGCGCTTGCGCAACCGCGATGGCTTGGCGCATCGCCACGATGCCGCCGATCTTGGTCACGCTGGGCTGAAAAATGTCGAGCGCGCCGCGTTCGATGGCGCCGCGCGCCTCGGCGGCGTGACCGATGTTCTCGCCGGCGGCGATGGTCATGCCGGTCTCGCGACGCAGCCGCGCCAGCGCTTCGTAATCGTCGACCGGGTCGACCGGCTCCTCGAGCCAGGCGAGCTCGTAAGGTTGCAGCTTGCGCGCCATGGCGATCGCTTCGTCCGGTCCCCAGGCGCAATTGGTGTCGACCATGAGCGCGATGCCGGGACCGGCGGCCTCGCGGCCGGGCGCAACGGTCTCGACCAAATGCTCGTGCAGCTTGATCGCCGTGTAGCCGCGCGCAATAGCCTCTTGGGTGTAGCGGCCGACCAGATCGGGTTTGCCATAACGCAACAGGCTCGCATAGGTCGGAATGCGGTCGCGGTAGTTCGCGCTGCCGAGCAGGCGATGGATCGGCTCGCCGCGCGCCTTGCCGGCAATGTCCCACAGCGCGATGTCGATGCCGGCGAGCGCGAAACTGACCGGGCCGTGCCGGCCCATGGCGTGAACCTTGCGGCGCAGGTCGGCCATGAAGGTCGGCACGTCGTCAAACTCGCGGCCGACGCAAAGCGGCGCGACCACGCGCAAAATCGCTTCGCGGCTCAGCGGCGAGGCGGCAAATCCGAACGCCTCACCCCAGCCGGTGACACCGGCATCGGTGTCGACGCGGACGAATAATGTCTCCATGTGGGTCCACGGCCCTAAGGGCCGCATCTGTTTCGGCCCGCCGTGCTCGTAGGGCACGGCGATCAGGATCGGCTCGACGCGGCTAATGCGCATGGTTTTGCCCCGTTGCCCCAATTTCACGCCGCACGCGCGACCTCATGTCCGCCTGCAAGGCGTAGTCACGTTGGCGATTTTATGTACGGTTCCGGCGGCAAGCTACGACAGTAAAGGAGCATTCGGTATGGGCACGGCGCAGATAAACGGCGAGCTTTGGGGCGCGCGGGCGCGCGAATGGGCGGAGTTGCAGGAAGGTTCGTTCCGGCCGGTTTATCAGGCCGCGTTCAAGGCCGCCGGCGTCGGACCGGGATCGTGCGTCCTCGACGTCGGCTGCGGCGCCGGGCTGTCGCTGCAGATTGCCCGCGAATTGGGCGCTACGGTCGCCGGCCTCGATGCGTCTGCGGCACTCCTGGAAGTCGCCAAGAGCCGCTCGCCGGGCGCCGACATTCGCGTCGGCGAGCTGGAGCAGCTGCCGTTCGCCGACCGGACATTCGACGTCACGACCGGCTTTAACTCGTTTCAATACGCCGCCGATCCGGTCCATGCGCTGGCGGAGGCCAAACGCGTCACCAAGCCGAACGGCCGCGTCGTGGTCACAGTGTGGGGCGCCGCGGAAAATTGCGAGTTGGCGCCCTACGTGGCCGCGCTCGGCAAAACGTTGCCGCCGCCGCCGCCCGGCGCGCCAGGTCCATTCGCGCTCTCGGTGCCCGGCGCGCTCGAAACGCTGGTCGGCAAAGCTGGACTGAAGCCCGAAGGCGTCACCTCGATAAAGACGACGATGACGTTCGCCGATCGGGCCACCACCATCCGCGGGCTACTGGCCTCGGGTGTCGCCGAGCGTGCCATCCGTCACTCCGGCGAGGATGCGGTGCGCGACGGGATCGACGAAGCCATCGACAAGTATCGCCAGCCGGACGACAGCTACGCGTTCACCAACGAATGGCGCTTTCTGGTGTCGCGGGTTTGATAGCCAGTGGCGCTGAGCACGAACCCGTTGCGTGCCATCATCCACGCAAACGAAAAGGCCCGGACGAAGCGGGCCTTTTCAGGAGTGCCATCCCTTAACAGGTGGCCTTAGTCCTCGTGCTCCTTCTTGATGATTGTCTTGTGTTCCTCATGCGGAACCGGGAGCAACCGAGGCTCTTCCTTCTTCTTGATGATCGTCGTCGAAGGCTCTTCCTTCTTGATGACGACGTCGTCGGCGCGCGCCAGCGTCACGAACGGCAGGCTGAGCGCAACGGCGACCGACACGGCGAATGCGATACGCATCTCGTTCTCCTCCAATCGAGTTTTCAGCTTGGACAACGCGGCGGGTTTGAGTTTGGTTCCCGACGCAGAACGTAGGGCGGATTAGCCGAAGGCGTCCGGCCGGCTCACTTCGGCAGGAACGCCTCGGTATAAAGCTTCGACATGTCGGGCGGCGCCTCAACCAGCTTCTGGTCGACGAAGGCGCGCTTGAGATTGGCGAGCGAGTCGGGATCGAATTTGCAGTCCTTGCTGAACATGCCCTTGGTGACGTCGTATTCCTTGCTCATCACGCTTTCCGAATAGCCGGTGATCGCGCTCTCGATCTTCACGGTCTCGGCCTTGTGGGTGCTGATGAACGCAACGGTCTCGAGCCAGGCGGCGAGGAAGCGGCGCAGTGCGTCCGGGTCGCTTTCGATCAGGTGGTTGGTGGCGTAGATCGCGCCGGCCGCGATATTGCCGACGTATTGCGACACCGGGACCAGCAGCCTGCCTTCCTTCTTTTCTTCCCAATTGAAGATGTTCGACGTCACCGAGATGTCGGCGTCGATGGCGTGGGTGCGGAACGCGGCCAGCACGGCTGCGGCGCCGTTGCCGATGGCGACCCGGGTCACGCCGTCCGGGCCCCAGCCCTGGTGATGCGCCAATTCGCGCGCCAGCCAATCGGTCAGCGAGCCGGCGCTGGAAATGCCGATCCGCTTGCCCTTGAGATCGGCGATGGTTTTGAGCGGCGAATCCCACGGCACCGCGATGCCGATGAACGGGATCGGCGGCGCGTCGTCGCACACCGCGATGATCGGCGCGCCCTTGGCGACGAACGCCATCTCGGTGCCGGCGCCCACCCCGATGTCGATGCTGCCCGCCACCATGGCCTGCGACACCTTGCTGCCGCCGGTGAAGTCCGCGATCTTGACGTCGAGCCCGTGCTTCTTGAACAGGCCGAGTTTTTCCGCGACGTTGACCGGCAGGATCGGCGACGCATTGGCGTCGGCCTTGCCGACGGCGAGCGTGCCGCCGGCGAACGCCGCCGAACCCGCAACAGCCGACAGCAATACGGCCAGCACAACAAGCGCCACGGCCCGCGCGCGCGTCTTCTGCATAGTGTCCTCCCCTGCTTGCGATTTTCTCTCGTCGGCCGCCCCAAGACGACACTATAGCGTATCCGGCCGAGACCGCACCCGCGGCGCGACTTATCCTATTTGCAGGATGCCACGATCGTTGAGGTCCTGCATCATGAGGAACGCCACGACCAGCAACAGCAGCACGCCGCCGAACAACAGTGCGGTCAGCGCGCGGGCGGCATGGCGGCCGCGCCCGACGGCGGCGCCGATCAGCAAAAAGACCCCGACCGGCAAACACGTCAGCGTCGACCAGAACGCGCCGACAAAAGAAAATCCGTCTTCGCGCGGGTTGTTCCAGTTTTCGATCGGCGGCACGAGGCTCCAGCCCCACAGCGCCAACATGCTGATGGCGACGACCACGAAGCTGGCCCGCAACAGGGGTGGCGCCACCATGTCGGGTTGCTGCATCATCCCGCACCTCGTCACCGGCCCGACTTGACGTGCGCGGCGACAAGCGCGCCGAGTGCCCGGTAGCCGGCCTCGTTGAAATGATCCCAATCCCTCGGGCCGTGAATCACGGTCTCGGCCGCCAGCGCCCGCAAAGGCGGTCGCGCGTCGATGAAGTCGAAACCGTGGCCGGCGGCGCTTTTTTGCACGAGGCCGCTGATGAAATCGCTGTTGCGTCCGACGTTCGCTGCGGCGGAGTGACCGACCGGTACAGTGCAGTAGGAAACGTCTTGGCCGGCGAAATGATACAGGCTGAGCGGGGACGGAACGTAAACAACCGTGATCGGTACGCCGGTGAACCGCTGCCGCAGCCAGTTCAATGAGCGGTCCAGCACCAGCATCGCAGCTCGAATGTTTTCATCGCTCACGGCGAGCGCCGGGTCTTGCAGCGCCGGCGCCGTTACGGTGCGGCCGCCGACCGCCAGCCGGTTGAAGTCCGCTGGACCGGTGATCGCGCTGCAGGTGAAAAGCTGCACGCCGGAGACGTAATATTCAAAGAGAAATTTCACCATGCGGGATGCCGTATCGGCAAGTTCGAGATGGCAGTCCCACGGGTGCCGCGCGGCATATTCTTCCGTCAGATAGCGGTCGATCGTCTCCGCATCGACACGGCCGTAACGGCGGCCCACCTTGTTTTCGAAATTGAGGTTGTCCTCGACGTCATTGCCTTCATAGTAATAGATGAAGATCTGCCGCGGCGGTTCGATGGTTGGAAACAGATAGCAGGAACTGCTCAGGAATGCCTTGGCGGGCCGCTCGACGATGCCTTCGGCGCTGCCGGCGCCGCCCTTGCCGAAGCTCACCACGTCGCGGCCGGTCAGATCATGAATGACGTTGGCCGAGTGAAACGGCTTGCTGCGATTTCCTTCGGTTTGCCAAAGCCAATCGCCGATGCCTTCTGCGTAAGAGTCCCCCAACAGCGCCACATAGTCGCGCGGCACGAACGCGGCTTTGGAATTCTGCGTCAGGATGTCGGCGGCGGCAGGCAGTTGCGGCCGCAATTGCAGCGGCATGGTGGGAAGATACAGACGGAAAAATGCAAATTCCAGGACGGCGTATGCGCACAGCAACGAGACAAGCATCAGGGCCGCATTGATCAGGAACGATTTCAGCCGCACGATCAAGGCGCCGCACGCGGTCCGCGTGTCTCGGTTAAAGCGGGATGATAATGTCGAGGTGATGTAGCGACCGCGAAAGCCGGGGTCAAGTTTCGCACAGCAAACCTTGATGGCGGCAATGCGCGAGATAGATTGCCCGGCATCGGCTCTGGACAGGTGAGGCAGCTCCCATGGCGGCGAAGCGCAGAAATTGGCACGCGGCACACGCGGCGGAATTGACGTTCGGCCAGCGCGTTGCGGACTCGGTGGCGGCCGCCATCGGCTCTTGGAGCTTCATCATCGCGCAGTCCGTCGTGCTTGCCATCTGGCTCGTGGTGAACGTGGTCGCCTGGCTCGACCATTGGGACCCTTATCCGTTCATTCTGCTCAATCTCGCGCTGGCGTTTCAGGCCGCCTACGCCGCTCCCTTCATCATGATCAGCCAGAACCGTCAGGCCGAGCGCGACCGCCTGCAGGCCGAGCAGGATTACCGCACCAATGTCGAAGCCGAGCAGCGCATCGAGGACTTGCAACGCAGCCTTTCGGCGCTCGAAGTGAACAAGCTCGATTACATCATCCGGATGTTGGAGACGCACATGCCGGTGGAGCGGAAGGGTTAGCTGAGCGGAATCCGCCGTAGGCGCGTTCGCGCGCGCAATCGGGGCTAAAGCAGACGTGCGCCCGCCGGGGTCAAGCGCGGGGGAGGAAAGAATTAGAACAGCGGGGGGATGTCGCCGATGCGGATGATGCCGAGATAGACGGCGCCGTCGGCGAGGCGTAGCGGCAGCGCCACCGCGGGCTTGTTGTCGATCTGGGTCGGCTTGCCCATCTTTTTCACGTCGTCCACCAATGTGGCGGTGGTGCCTTGGCGCACGATGCCGCTTAAGCCCGGCACGATGCGGTCGAGCGCCGCCAATCCTTGCTCGGCCTGGCCGGCGCCGGTCAGGCGGTCGATTTGTTGTTGGATGGCGCGGTCGATGCCGAGTTGCGGCACCAGAGCTTCGAGGCCGTACACCGCGACCGTGAGCATGCCGTCGAGCCGGCCGCGGCCGTTCACTGTGAGCGTGCCGGAAGCGACCAGGATGGCGTCGGTGCGTTGCACGCGCAGTGTTTTCAGCTCGATGGCGCCGCCATTGTCGTGCAGCTCGCGAAAGCGCGCGGCCAGCGGTTTTTGCTCGAGGTCCTTAAAACCGCGCAGCACGACGTCCAGCTCGCCGCGTACCGGGTCGGCCAGGAGCCGATGCACCGTCGGCGCCGCCGCGGAGGTGAAGTGCAACGTGACGTCGAGCACCGGGTGGTTTTGAATCGAGCCGCTGACGATGCGGGCGTCGAGCTGCGCGTCGTCGGCGGTGAACAAGGCGCCGCCAGCGCCGCCGCCGCCGCGATCGAGGTGCGGATGGTCGACATTGATCGAGAGCGCTTGGGCATTGGGCGGCAGGCCGTTGACCCGCATGCGCGCGCTCGTCCAGTCGGCGACATAGCTCGGCGCGCGGCCTGGCTCGGCGACCGTGACCGGGCCGACGACGTCGCCGACCAGCACCGTCGGGCGCCAGATCTGCGCCGTGAATGTAATGTCCTTGGCGGCGAGGTCGAACGGCGGCAGGTTGGTCTTGAACGCCGCCGCAGCCTGGACGCAACGCACTTGGATGCTGAAAGGAAAGCCGGCAATGCCTTCGGAGCCGCAGCTATAGACGCGGCCGGCGGCGGCTTCGCTCGCCATCCAGGCGGCGACCGTACGGTTGGCCTGGGCCGCGGCGTAATACCAGACGCCGCACCAGGCGATCGCGAGCCCAATCAAAAGGCCGAGCGGCACGACGATGCGCAGGTATCCGCGGCGCGGCGGCCGAACAGGGGCGCGGCCGCGGCGCACCATGCGCTCGCTGTCTCCGCGCATGATGTCGAGGGGAGATTCGCGGGTCATTGGGCCTTATCGCCTATGCAGTGCGGCCATTCCAAGACCCTGCGGTGGGCCTTCGCGCCATTGTGCCGCCCCGGTCGTGCTGCTAGGCGAGCGCAGCCGAGCGCTTAAGTCAATGCGAGCAATGACCGCGATCGAGCACGAAACCGGCGATCTGTGGGTGTTCGGCTATGGCTCGCTGATGTGGCGGCCCGGCTTCAAAGCCCTCGAACGGGTGCCGGCGCGGCTCGTCGGCCTGCACCGCTCGCTCTGCGTCTTTTCATTCGTGCACCGCGGCACGCCGGAGCGGCCGGGCCTCGTGCTCGGCCTCGACCGCGGCGGCATGTGCCGCGGCATCGCATTTCGAGTCGGCGCCTCAGCGCGGGCCAAAACCATCGCCTATCTGCGTGGCCGCGAGCAGGTCACGACGGTGTATCGCGAGACCACGCGGCGCATCGAATTGGAGGAGGCGGCGCGCCGCCAGGTCAGCGCGGTCTGCTACATCGCCGACCGCGGTCACGTGCAATATGCCGGCCGGCTCACGCTTGCCGAGCAACTGCATTACGTGCGGCAGGGCCACGGCCAGTCCGGCGCCAACCGCGACTATGTGCTCGAAGCGGTGCGCGCGCTTGAAGCGCTCGGCTATCGCGAGACCGAATTGCATCTGCTCGCCGAGCGGCTGGCGAGCCAGCAGGAGACCGGCGTCAAGTTTCAGGAAGAAGTTTTGGGCGTGCAGTTTCCGGAGCGGTGAATTACGGCCGTCATTCCCGGAATGACGAATTACTCGGCCTCCGCCAGCAACCGCGCGCTCGCTTCTTCCAGACGGCTTTGCAAGAGCGCCAGAAAGGCGCGGCGCTCGAGGCCGGGCGGGATCGGCTCCAGCGCTTCGATGACGACGGTGCCGGGATAACGCATGAACGAACGGCGCGGCCAATACCGTCCGGAATTGAGCGCCAGCGGCACGCAGATGGCGCCGGTCTTGTCGTAAAGATAGGCGACGCCGCTCTTGTAGCTCGGTTCGGCGCCGGGCGGCCGCCGCGTGCCTTCCGGGTAGATGACGACCTGGCGCTCGTCCGCCAGCACCTTGCGCGCCCGCGCCGTCATGCGCGAGAGCGCCGCCACGCCGGCGCCGCGATCGATCGGGATCACTTCGGCCTTGGCCATGTGCCAGCCGAACACCGGGATCCACATCAGCGAGCGTTTGAGCACGAACGAGGGATCGTCGAGGATCTTGTAGACCGCGAAGGTTTCCAGGAACGACTGGTGCTTGCAGGCGACGATACAGGCGCCGGGCGGAATATTGTGCAGGCCGCGCCATTCGATCCTGGTGCCGCAAATCACGCGCAGCAGCCACAGCGAGCTGAACGCCCAGCTGCGGATGAAGACGAGCTGGATGCGATGCGACATGGCCAGCGTCGGCAGCGACAAAATCATCAGAATGCTGATGTTCAGATAGAATGAAACAGTGAAAAGGAGCGACCGCAGCGTGACCGCAAATCCGGCCCGGCGCGGCGCGGCGGCGGGATCGGGACTTTTTGGTTGGCGTTGCGGCACGGCAGCGGCGGGCATCGGGGTCAGGACGGATTGGCGTCGGACACGCGGTTGCCGCTGTCGGCCGGCACGGTCTCGAACCGCATGCGCACGTTGGCGTACAGATATTTCAGATATTCGGACAGGACGAGCTTGGTGGTGTCGCCGTTCGACCACCACGGCTCGATGCGCAACCGATCGGACAGCACCGGGTACGGGATCAGCGCGGCATGCGGCAGCTGATGCTCGAGCTCGGCGAGCGCGCGCGGCATGTGATAGGCCGACGTGACCACGATCAGCGAGCGAAAGCCGTGATCGGTGGCCCACAGCCGCGCCTGGGTGGCATTGCCGAACGTGTTGAGCGCCGAGTAATCGAGGTCGACGCAGCAGCTGAGCAGGTTTTTGTAGTTCGGAATTTCACGGGCGATGTCGGCGGTCGTAGTGCCGGTATTGACGCCGGTGATGAGAAGGCGCGTGCCGCGTTTCGCGGCAAGAAGTTCGAGGGCGTCGTTGACGCGCGAGGTGCCGCCGGTCAGCACCACGATGCCGTCGGCATCGCGGTCGAGCACGACCTGGTGGCTCGGCAAGTGCCAGACGAATACGCCGAAGCCGATGACAAGCACGGCCGCGGCGATCGCGACCAGCCGGATGACGGCCGATCGCAGTCGCTGCGTTCGCACCGCGGTGGTGAGACTCGTCATCGCCGCGCGTCCCTCGCGCCCTCCGGCTGCGGACCGCCCTGCCGGCTTTCCGGCCATCGCATAATAAAAGTCATTCTGCGGGCAAATTATAGGCTGCGGCCGCCGCCGAGCGGCGCCGCGCTTTCAATCGACGGTCTCCAGGGTGCGGTTGACGGTGCGCCGCGAGGCGAGCGCGGTGACGACGGCCATCAGCACGATCTGGGCGAAAATGGCGAGATAGCCGGCGGCGCCGAGCGAAAAGCTGCCGAACAGCGCCTCGGCCTCATCACCACCAGGGGTGCCGGCGACCCAGGCATTCATGCCTTGCATCAGGCCGAACAGCAGGATGGCGCCGCCGCCGCCGATCGCGCCGCCTTTGAAGCCGAGGATCAGGAAGTGGCGCTGAAATTGGCGGGACACGAAGTTGTCGGTGGCGCCGACATAATGCAGCACCTCGATGATCGGCCGGTTGGTCGCCATGGCGCCGCGGGTGGCGAAGGTCACCGACAGCACGGTCACGACGAGCACCAGCAGCAAGATGGCGAGGCCGGCCGCGGCCGCGGTGCCCGCCATGGCGCGCATGCGGTCGATCCAGCGGCGATGGTCGTCGAGCGTAGCGCTCGGCACCTGCGCGGCCAGCGTCTGGCGCAACGCAGAAAAATTCGGCGTCGCGCCGGAGCGCAGCCGCACCACGATCATGCGCGGGATCGGCAGCTCGTCCAGATTGAGACCGTTGCCGAGCCAGGGCTCGACCAGGCGCGCCGATTCGTCCTTGCTGTAGACGCGCACGTCGGCAATGCCGGTGGCGGTGCGTGCAAGTTCGGCGACCTTGCGCACGTCGGCCTCGATGTCGCGCCCGGTCGCCGGCCGCACCTGAATGGTGACTTCGCGGCCGACGTCGGAGCGCCAGTCGCTGGCGGCGCTGACGATCATGGTCACGGCGCCGCAGGTGAGCCCGGCCAGAAACGTCATGATGGCGACCACCGCGATCAGCGATGAGCCGGCGATCGAGCTTTTCGGCACGATGGCGGTCGCCACGCGCGGTCCGTGGCCGCGCAGCGTCGTCGTTTCCAGATCGTCCCACGGCTCGGCCAGCGCGCCGATGCCGCGGTCGAGCGGTTCAGTCGTAGACATGCAACCGTCCCTCGTGCAGGACCAGCCGGCGCGCGTCGTATTCGTCCATCAGGGCGATATCGTGGGTGGCGATGACGATGGACGTTCCTGATTTGTTGAGCTCGATGAACAGGCGCAGCAGGCGCTGGCCGAGATTGGGGTCGACGTTGCCGGTCGGCTCGTCGGCGAGGAGGAGTTGCGGCCGCGCAATCACGGCGCGCGCGATCGCGGCGCGCTGCTTCTCGCCGCCCGAGAGGATCGGCGGAAACGCGTCGATGCGGTCGCCGAGCCCGACCCACTGCAACAGCTCGACCACCTCGGCGCGGTAGGTCGCTTCCTCGCGGCCGAGCACGCGCAGCGGCAGCGCCACGTTCTCGTAGGTCGTCATGTGGTCGAGCAGGCGAAAGTCCTGGAACACGATGCCGATGCGGCGGCGCAGGGTGGCGCGGCCGTCCTTGCTCAAGGTCGCGGCGTCCTGATCGAACATGGTGATCAGCCCGCGGGTCGGGCGCAGCGACAGGAACAGAAGGCGCAGCAGCGAGGTCTTGCCGGCGCCCGATGGCCCGGTGAGGAACTGGAACGACCGGCCGTCGATCCGGAAAGTCAGGTCGCGCAGCACCTCCGAGCCGAGCCCGTAGCGCAGGCCGACATTCTCGAACAGGATCACCTCGTCCCTCCAGGGCCCGGCGACGCGGCGAGACCGGCGCGGCGGGGGCCCGATTCGCCCGTGCGGCGAAGCTTAACATTGCCATGCCGGCGCCGGGCGGCCGCCAATCGTGGTTTCCAATCCGTTAACGGATGGAATGCTAAGGCTCGGCCAAGACCCGCCGGGCCTGATTCGCCGATGCTGATCGTCTGCCCGTCCTGTGCCACATCGTACGATGTCGAGCCGGCAAGGCTGGAGCCCGACGGCCGGCAGGTGCGCTGCGTGCGTTGCCGCACCGTCTGGCACGCGGAACCGAACCGCGCCGCCCGGCTGCTCGCCGCCGCCGAAGCGCTCGGCCCGGGCGGCCCGGACGAACCGGCGGAAGCTCCAGCGTTCGGCGATCAAGCGCCGACCATCGCTTCGGCCGATCCCGTAGACGAATCCGAATGGTCTGATCAAGCGCTCGAAGCGGAAGAAGGGACGGCGGGCGGGGGCGACAGCGTCGCGCCGGCCATGCAAGGCGCCGCCGCGACCGATGTTTCCGGCACGCCGGCCGTCGAAGCGCCGTCCATCGCGCCGGAGGATATGGATGCCGGCCGGCCGCCGATCGACATCGAGACTGCCGACCACGGCGAGGCCTCACGTCCGGAGGCGAAGGACATCGAAAGCTATGCCGCACGGTTGTCGCAGCGCGCCGGCAAACAGCGCCGGCGCCTGTGGTCGCTGAGCCGGCTGCAGACCGCGATCCTGGCGCTGATCATCATCGACGCCGTCATTGTCGGCTGGCGCCGCGACATCGTGCGCATGCTGCCGCAGACCGCCTCGTTCTACTCGTTGCTGGGCCTGCCGGTGAATCTGCGCGGGCTGGTGTTCGACGACGTGACGACCAGCACCGAGCAGCACGACGGCGTACCGATCCTCGTGGTGCAGGGCACCATCGTCAACCGGACCAGCGCCGTGAGCGATGTGCCGCGGCTGAAGCTTCAGGTGCGCAATTCCGTCCGGCAGGAAATCTACGCGTGGACCGCCGCGCCGCCGCGCGCGACCCTCGCGGCGTACCAGGCGGTGGCGTTCCGCACCCGACTCGCTTCGCCGCCGCCCGAGGCCGCCGACGTGCTGGTGCGCTTCGTCACGCGCCGCGACATCGTCGCCGACCCGCGCTGAAGGCCATGGTCGCAACATCATGGCCCGCATTCTGATCGCCGAGGACGAAGCAGCGCTGTGCGCCATGTGCGAGCGAGCGCTCAAGATCGACGGCCATGAGGTCACGGCCACGCGTGACGGCGCCGAAGCGCTCGACGTGCTCACCCGCGAGCAGGGCCGCTTCGATCTGTTGCTCACCGACGTGCGCATGCCGGTGATGGACGGCGTGGCGCTGGCGCTCGCCGCAGCGCGCGACTTTCCCGACCTGACGATTTTGCTGATGACCGGCTATGCCGATCAGCGCGAGCGCGCCCAAGGCCTCGACGCGTTGATCCACGACGTGCTCGCCAAGCCGTTCACGCTCGCCATGCTGCGCGGCGCCGTCGACGAGGCGCTGGCGGTCAAAGCGCGGGGGTGACCCTAGTCTTCTCCCGACGCCGCGTAAGGCCGCGGCAGCGGCTCGGCCGGAAGTCCGGAGTGCGGGCGGCCGAAATCCGGCGCTTCCGAATCCTGGCCGAGGTCGACGATGCCGCGGCGGATGGCGCGGGTGCGGGCGAAATGCTCGAACAACGCCTCGCCGTCGCCGCGGCGGATCGCGCGCGTGAGCTTCGACAGATCCTCGTTGAAAGTGCCGAGCATTTCCAGGACCGCGTCCTTGTTGGTCAGGAACACGTCGCGCCACATGGTCGGATCGGACGCGGCGATGCGGGTGAAATCGCGAAAGCCGCCGGCGGAAAATTTCAGCACTTCGGAGCGTGTCACTTCGGCAAGCTCGTCGGCGGTGCCGACGATGGTGTAGGCGATCAGATGCGGCAGATGGCTGGTGATCGCCAGCACCAGGTCGTGATGCTCGGCAGCCATGCGTTCGACGTTGGCGCCGAGCGCGGTCCAGAACGCGGCGAGCCGCTCGACCGCGGCCGGATCGGCGCCGTCCGGCGGCGTCAGAATGCACCAGCGCCCGACGAACAATTCGGCAAAGCCGGCATCGGGCCCGGAATGCTCGGTGCCGGCGACCGGATGCGCCGGAACGAAATGAACTTTGGGCGGCAGGTGCGGGCCCATGTCGCGCACGATGGCGCCCTTGACCGAGCCGACGTCGGAAACGATGGCGCCGGCTTTGAGGTATGGCGCGATCTCCTTGGCCACCGCGCCGCAGGCGCCGACCGGGACGCAGACGATGACGAGATCGGCGCCGGCCACCGCGGCGCCGTTGCTTTCGACCACGGTATCGGCGAGGCCGAGCTCGGCGACCCGCCGCCGCGTCGCCGCCGAGCGCGCGGTCGCCACGATCTCGTGCACCGCGCCCTGGGCGCGCGCGGCGCGCGCGATCGACGAGCCGATCAGGCCGACGCCGATCAGCGCCAGGCGATTGAACAGCGGTTTAGATGAAGTCACTGCGGCGACCTTTCACGTCATTGCGAGGAGCCAACGGGTCCGGCCCGAAGTGGCCGGCCCGATGACAAGCTCCGCGACGAAGCAATCCAGGAGTCGGTGCACGCGGCCCCTGGATTGCTTCGCTTCGCTCGCAATGACGATCACTCAGCGGTGTCATGACTTTCCCAAAAACTCTTTCAGCGCCGCGACGACGAGCCGGTTGGCCTCTTCGGTGCCGACGCTCATGCGCAAGGCGTGCGGCAGCTTGTAGGCGCCGACCTGGCGCAGAATGAGCCCGCGCGCGGTGAGAAACGCGTCGGCATCCTTGGCGGTGCGGCCCTTGGTTTCGGGGAAGTGGATCAACAGAAAATTGGCGACGCTCGGCGTCACTTTCAGGCCGAGCTTGCCGATCTCCTGATAGAGCCATTCGAGCCAGCGCGTATTGTGCTCGCGCGCTTTCTCCTGGTGCGCGACGTCCTCGATGGCCGCGATGCCGGCGGCGATCGCCGCGCCATTGACGTTGAACGGACCGCGGATGCGGTTGACGGCATCGACTACGTGGGCGGGGCCGAACATCCAGCCGAGCCGCAGTGCCGCGAGGCCGTGGATCTTCGAGAACGTCCGCGTCATCACCACGTTGTCGCTGGTGGCGACGAGCTCGATGCCGGATTCGTAATCGTTGCGGCGGACGTACTCGGCGTAAGCCGCGTCGATCACGAACAAGACATGCGGCGGCAGCCCGCGGTGCAGCCGCTTGACCTCGTCGAACGACAGGCAGGTGCCGGTCGGATTGTTCGGGTTGGCAAGGAACACGATCTTGGTCTTGTTCGTCACCGCCCGCAAAATCGCGTCGACGTCGGCCGTGTAGTCGGTTTCCGGCACCTCGACCGGACGCGCGCCGGCGCCGAGCGTCGCGATCGGATAGACCAGAAAGCCGTGCCTGGTGTGGATCGCCTCATCGCCGTCGGCCAAATAGGCCCGCGCCAGGAGATTCAACAAATCGTCGGAGCCGGCGCCGCAGACGATGCGGTCGGGATCGAGCCCAAAGGCGCGGCCGATCGCTTCGCGCAAATCGCCGGCCGAGCCGTCCGGATAATCCTCCAGGTGCGCGCCCACTGCTTGATAGGCCGCGATGGCGCGAGGGCTTGGCCCGAGCGGCGTCTCGTTCGACGACAGCTTGAACACCTTGGCGACGCCGGGCGCGCTGCTCTTGCCGGGCACGTAAGCCTGGATGTCGAGCACGCCGGGCCGCGGCGTCGGACGCGTGGCGGACATTTCTTTTGTCTTTCCTTCATTCCGCCCCGGAACAGCGCGGCGGCGGACCTTACGGGCGCACCGTATAGCGGGTCGCGTGACTGCCGACGAGGGCCGCTGCGCGGATCGAGGCGCCGCTGCCGACCAGCGCCCGGCGCACGGCCTCGATATCGCCGCGCTTGACCGAGGCGAGCAGCGCGGCGCCGTCGAACGCCTGGTCCGGCACCGCGATCACGTCGGCGGTCGCCGCCACGGCGCCGGCCGAAGCGGCGCGCCAGCCGGACACCCGCATGCTCCACACCTCGGTCTCGGTCACCATGGCATCGGCCGCAGCGCGCGACACCACGTAGACCGGCAAAGCCGCCGGATGGTCGGCGCGCTCGACGAACGGCAGCCGGGCGATGATCTTCGGCGCGGTGTCGAATTCGAGCGCCGCCCACCACGGTCCGGCGCCGGCAACGGCGAAGGCCGGCACGAGGCCGAGATCGCCCTTGGATTCGGTGACGGCCTCGACCACGCTGGCGGCGCCCATATGCGGCACGAACGGCACCGTGAAGCCGAAATGGAAGCGCGCCGAATCGCGCATCGCGGCGTCGCCGGCGGACAAGTCGGCATGCACCGAAAACGGCGCCTGCACGTAGGTGAATGTCGAGATGATGACGCGCCAGATGCTCTCGGCGGTGTCGAGTGGCAGGCTGCCGCGATGACGCTCAATCAGGCGACGCATTATGTCGGCCTCGCGTGCCGGGCGGAAAGCGGAGCCGGTTTCCTGAGTCTGCTTGGCCGCGATCAGGCGATCGATGATCTCGCCGCGCTCCATCAACAGCGCGTGCATGGCCGCGTCGATGCGGTCGATTTCCTCCCGCAAATCGGCAAGCGACGGTCGATCTTGGGGCGGGGCTTTTGACATGATTTGAATATGCCGCGGTCCGGCAATGTCCGTCCTTGATAGGTGCGTGCACCCGCGAAAGCAAAGAAAACGTTGACTCCGGGGCGGGCCGGCCTATTTACCCGCTTTTGAGCGCCCTTGCGACGCGCGATTGCGAGCCGCAGCGCTGGCTAACGGAAGTTGCTGCGATGGCCGACGCCACCACCACGCTCGATCTTGCCGACCGCACGCGGGAAGCCGACGATCCGCATTCGCCGGTGGTGCGCTTTGCGGCCGACAAGCCGTTGCGGCTCGACGCCGGCGTCGATTATGCGCCGTGGCAGATCGCCTATCAGACCTACGGCACGCTCAACGCCGCGCGAACGAACGCGGTGCTGGTCTGCCACGCGCTGACCGGCGATCAGCACGTCGTCAACACCCATCCGGTCACCGGCAAGCCGGGCTGGTGGGAGACCATGGTCGGGCCCGGCCGGCCGATCGACACCGGACGCTACTTCGTCATCTGCCCGAACGTGGTCGGCGGCTGCATGGGCTCGTCCGGCCCGGCCTCGACCAATCCGGCAACCGGCGCCCCGTGGGGTCTGGATTTTCCCGTCATCACCGTGCGCGACATGGTGCGCGCGCAGGCCATGCTGCTCGACCATCTCGGCATCGACTCGCTGTTTGCGGTCGCCGGCGGCTCGATGGGCGGCATGCAGGTGCTGCAATGGGCGGCAAGCTATCCAGAGCGCGTGTTTGCGGCGCTGCCGATCGCCGCTTCGACCCGGCACTCGGCGCAGAACATCGCCTTCCACGAGGTCGGCCGCCAGGCGGTGATGGCCGATCCGGATTGGCGCAACGGCCGCTATTTCGCGCACGGCACCAATCCGCGCCGCGGGCTGGCCGTGGCGCGCATGGGCGCGCACATTACTTATCTGTCGGACGCCGCGCTGCACCGCAAATTCGGCCGCCGCTTCCAGGATCGCGACAATCCGACGTTCTCGTTCGACGCCGACTTTCAGGTGGAGTCCTATCTGCGCCACCAGGGCATCACCTTCGTCGAACGGTTCGACGCCAATTCGTATCTTTATCTGACCCGCGCCATGGATTATTTCGATCTCGCCGCCGACTATGATGGCGTCGTGGCCAACGGCTTTCGCGGCACGCCGACGCGGTTCTGCGTCATCTCGTTCACCAGCGACTGGCTGTTCCCGACGCCCGAGTCGCGGGCCATCGTGCATGCGCTCAATGCCGCCGGCGCCCGCGTCTCGTTCGCCGAGATCACGACCGACAAGGGCCACGACGCATTCCTCCTCGACGAGCCGGAATTGTTTGCCATCGTGCGCGGCTTCCTGGACGGCGCGGCGCGCGCGCGCGGCCTGTCGCCGGCAAACGGCGCATAGGGTCGGCGATGCTGTCGCGCGTCAAACACGATCTCACCATGGCGGAGGCGGCGCGCGTCCCCGGCGGTGCGCGCATCGACTTGCTGGTCGTCTCCGCCATGGTCGAGCCGGGCGCGCGCGTGCTCGACGTCGGCTGTGGCGACGGCGAACTGCTGCGCCTGCTCGAGACCCGCGGCGTCGACGGCCGCGGCATCGAATTGTCGCGCGAAGGCGTCAACGAATGCGTCGCCAAGGGTCTCGCGGTGGTGCAGGGCGACGCCGACACCGACCTGGCCGATTATCCGAACGACGGCTTCGATTACGTCATCCTGTCGCAGACCTTGCAGGCGACGCGGCAGCCGCGCGTCGTGCTCGAGCACATGCTGCGCATTGGGCGGCGCGGCATCGTGTCGTTTCCGAATTTCGGGCACTGGAATATCCGGCTGCAGATCCTGCTCGGCGGCCAGATGCCGCGCACCCGCAATCTGCCGTACGCCTGGTACGAAACGCCCAACATCCACTTCTGCAGCATCAAGGATTTCCGCGAGCTGTGCTTTGCGGCTGGCGCCAAGATGGACCAGGCGGTGGCGCTCAACGCCTGGGGCCGGCAGATGCGGCTGAAAATGCCGTGGTGGTTCTGGAATCTGTTCGGCGAGCAGGCGGTGTTCTTGCTGAGCCGAAGAAGCTGAAGCCCGCTTTCTTTCGTCATGGCCGGGCTCGTCCCGCCTGCGGGCCGTAGCGGCCTCCGCCATAGCTCTGGCGAGCGACCCTACGGCGGGCGTAGGCCCGGCCATCCACGTCTTTCAGCTTGCAAGGCTAAGACGTGGATGCCCGGCACGAGGCCGGGCATGACGATTCAGAGTTATTGGCTCAGGCAGCGATAGCCGCCGATGCGGTTTTGATCAACGCACGCACTTCCCGTTGACCATGTGCTGGCCGGCCGGGCATGCCGGCGCATGCTGCTGGGGCTGCGGTTGCTGGTGCGCCTGCTGCGGCGGCTGCGGCGGCTTCGGCGGTTGCGGGGCAGGCTGATGCACCTGCTGCTGCTGCGGCGGCGGCTGCGGCGGCCTCGGCGGTTGTGGGGCAGGTTGCTGCTGATGCGCCTGCTGCGGCGGTTGCGGCGGGTGCGGTTGCGGCACTGGTTTTTGCTGCTGCTGTCGTTGCCGCTCCAATGCCGCGCGTTCTTGCGCGGCTTTTTCCTGGGCCGCTCGCTGCTGCTGCAGGCGCTGCTGTTCCGCCGCGTTGTTGTTCGGCGGACTACCGCCCGGTTTCGCGTTGGCACCGGCCGGAGCCTGCTGTTGCGGCGGCGGCACGACAGCGCGTTGTACGCCGCCGGCGCCCGGCTTGTTGTTCGTGCCGCCCGGCGTCTGCTGCGGCGGCGGCACGACAGCGCGCTGAACGCCGCCGGCTCCCGGCTTGTTGTTCGTTCCGCCCGGCGTCTGTTGCGGCGGCGGTATTACGGCGCGTTGGGTGCCGTTCGGCGCCGGTTTGGCGTTCGGGATCGTCAGTCCCCGGTTCGGCGGCGGCACCACGGCGTGCTGCGTGCCGCCCGGCGCTGCCGCGTTGCCGTTGTTCGGCGGCGGCGTCAGTCCCGGCTTGTTGGGTATCTGGATGCCGGCGGGTTTTTGCTGCACGCCCGCATTGGCCGGCGGCAGCACGATGCTGGTCTGCGTGACGACCGGCGCGTGATACTGCTTGGCGACGGCCTCTTGTTGCTGATTGACCCGGGTCTGCCACGCCTGCAGCTCACGCTGTTTCTGTTGTTGCTGCTGCGGATTGAGCGAGGGGTTGAACACCGGCTGCACCGGCTGGACGCCGGCCGGCTGGCGCGGTGCAAACCGCTCTTCTCTGACGATCAGGTTCGGCGGTGGCGGCGGCGGTGGCGGGCGCACCACAATGACGACGTGCGGCGGCGGCGTCCAGCGCGGCACCTGTTCGATGTAAACGGTTTGCACGTTGCCGAAATACCGCGGCACCGGCCGGCCGCGCTCGACGATGATCGGCAAGCCGACCGCCTCGTCCACGTAGCCGGGCGGCAGGTCGAGAAACACCGGCGCGTAGCCCTGCGGCACCGGCGGCGCGTGATGCCATTCGAGCCAATAATGCGCCTGCCGGGCATACAGGCCGTCCGGATAGGCGTCGAGATAATTCCAGTAGGCGGCGACCGTGCCGATCACCAGCGCGCGGTGCCACAGGATGGCGTCGCGGCGCCAATGCAGAATGCGCCAGATCTGCCCGGCCCGCGGATAGGTCGGATAAGTCTCGACGAACCATTGATAGGTCTCGAGCGAGTCGCGCTCGATGGCGATGCGGTAGGCTTCGTCGGCCGACAGTTCGCGGTAGCGCTCGCGCGTCCAGCGCACCGGAACGGGCGGCGGAACGGGAATATTCTCGACCCCGAGCGCCGACATGAACATGCGCGGCGCTTCGGCGGTGGCCTGGAACAGCCGTACCTCGACGCCGAGCGCCGACACCGTCCAGGGCACCTGCGTGCCCTCCGAGGCCTGATTGACCTGCAGGCGGACGCCGTCGAACACCTGGTCGATCTCGAGGCCGGGCTGGCGCAGCAGGGTGGCCAGCGACGAGGCGTAAGGACTATTCGGTGCATCGTCGGCGCAGGCGCAGATATCGGTGCCGGGCGCCGCCGGATAGGCCAAAAGGAATCCGGGTGGCACGCCGACCAGGGCGAGGCCCGGCGCCACCGGGCTGCCGCCGGCGTTGCCGAAACCGCCGTCGCGCGCCGCGTCGAGCACGATGATGCGCGCCGCCGCCGGCACCTGGCCGAGCGCCTGCATGATGGAGGACAGCGACATGGTCGCGTTCGGGGTATCCTCGGCGCGGTCGATCCTGGTGTCGACCGGAAGGAGATAGCTGTCGCCGTCGTATTGCACGCCGTAGCCGGCGAAATAGACGAAGGCGACCGCGTTCGGTCCGGCGGCCGAGATTTTGTCGAGGAACGCCGCGATGGTGTCGCCGAAATTCGCCGTGGTGACGTCGTTGGCGCGCACGATGTCGAAGCCGGCACCCTGCAGCGACGCTGCGATCAGATCGGCATCGGCCAAGGTGGTCCGCAGCGGCGGCGCTCCCGCATAGGCGCTGTTGCCGATCACCAGCGCGACGCGCGACTGCGCCGCCGCCGGTGCCATCGAGACGAACAGCATCGCCGCAAGCGAGGTGGCTGCTGCAATGAGTCTGAGCATGTCATCATCCCCGTAGAGAAACCGTCATGGCAGCCTGACGGCGGCCCGATGACCAACACCGCGCCCCCGAGCGACGCGGCACCATCTCGCCGCAGCAGGACAAGCCTAAACGGCGGTTTGATGGCGTTGTCGGGAGGTTGGCCGCGATATTTGGCCGTACATGGCCTGTTTTCAAGGTGCCGCGCCTGTTGAAAGGTGCCGGGCGCGGTCGCGGAAACCCAACTCACATTCCGGGATTCCGGTTCCCTGTGATATCACAACCGCGCCCGGCACTGCGGCGTGGCCGAACGGGCCCGTAGCTCAATGGTCAGAGCTAGCGGCTCATAACCGCTTGGTTGGAGGTTCGAGTCCTCCCGGGCCCACCAAACCGTTAAGTCGAATTCCTTACCCCGCCTTGATACCGGCGAACTTGATCACTTTCGCCCACTTCGCGACTTCGTCGGCCGAAAACTTGGCGAACTCCGCCGGCGAGTAGATCAGCGGGGCGGCGCCGAGGTCGGCGAGGCGCGCCTTTATCGTTGGATCCGCGAGCGCGCTATTGATCGCGCCGTTGAGTTTCTCAATCACGTCCGGCGGCGTGCCCTTCGGCGCCACGACGCCGTTCCAGGTGCTCGCCTCGTAGCCCGGCACGAACTCGCCGATACTGGGCAGCTCCGGCAGCGCCTCGGATTTCTGCGCCGTGGTGACGGCCAGCGCGCGCAGTTTGTCGCTGCGGATATAGCCGATCGAAGCCGGCAGCAGGTCGAACATCACCTGGACCTGGCCGCTGAGCAGATCGATCAACGCCGGCGCCGAGCCGCGATACGGCACGTGCTTCATGTCGATGCCGGTCATGAATTTGAACAGTTCGGCCGCCATGTGCTGCGAGGCGCCGATGCCGCCGGAGGCGAAGTTGAGCGTGCCGGGATTGGCTTTGGCATAGGCGATGAATTCCGGCACGGTCTTGACCGGAACCGAAGGGTGCACTTCGAGCACGTTGGGCACCTGGAACGTGCCGGCCACCGGCGCAAAGTCGCGCAGAAAGTCGAAATTGAGGTTCTGATAAAGCGTGGCGTTGCTGGCGTTCGCCGACGTGCACCACAACAGCGAGTAGCCGTCGGGCGCCTCCTTGGCGACGATCTCGGTGGCGATGTTGCTGGCGGCGCCCGGCTTGTTGTCGAACACGAACGCCTTGCCGAACTGCTCCGACAGCTTTTGGCACACCATGCGGCCGATCACGTCGGACGAGCCGCCGGCGGCAAAGCCGAGCAGCACATGGACCGGACGCGACGGATAGGCGGCTTGCGCCCGCGCGCCAGCCGGCAACGCCACCAGCGCGCCGGCGCCCAAAGCGAGTTGCAGAACGTCGCGCCGCTGCGGCATCGAGCGGCGCACGTTTTCGGCATTTTTTGAACCGCCACGTTTCATCATTTCACCTCGTTCAGGTTTCTTGTTCGGACTTTCTTTCACGACTCTTGCGGCGGCACGAACTCGGCGCCGGTCGGCACGAATTCGTTGGTGTAGAGCGTATTCGCCTGTAGCGGCGCCGTGACGCCGCCGTACTGCTTGAGCACGTCGACGGTTGCGGCCCAATCGGTGTCGGAGGCCCAGCCGAGCGGCTTGCCCTTGGTGTTGGGCGTGACCCAGGTCTTCCACGACAATTCCATTTCGCGCCGGGTGATCTGCGGATCGACCGTCGGCAGATATTTGCTCACCGTAGCCACCGCCTCGTCCGGGTTTCTGCGGCCGTACAAAAAGCCCTTCAGCGTCGCGGTGACGAAGCCGCGCACCAGCTCCGGATCGCTCTTGAGCGTGTCGTCGTGCACGATGATGCCGTTGCTCACCACGTCGACGCCGTAATCGGCGTACCAGAAAATCCGCGTCTGCTTCTTGCCGCGGATTTCGATGGCCGGCACGTAGCCCTGGGCGAAGCCGGCGATCGCCGGCACCTTGCCGGAGATCAGCGCCGGGCCGACGCCGGCCGGGTCGAGATTGACGATCTCGATCTTCGACGCGTCGAGCTTGGCGCCTTTGACGAAGGCCGGCCATTGCTGGAATTGCGCGCTGCCGGCGGCGATGGCGATGCTTTGGCCCTCGAGGTCCTTGGGCGTCTTGATGGCGGAATCGGCGAGCACCACGACGGCGGCCGGATTGCGCCGGTAGATGCTGCCGATGCTCTTGATGCCCATGCCCTTGGCGACGCCGCTGCCGACCACGTAGCCGTCGGAAAAGCCGAACTGCGTCGCGCGGCTGGCGACAAGCTGCGCGGTCGAGACCGAGCCCTTGCCGGAGGTCAGCGACACGTCGAGCCCGGCCTGCTCGTAAAAACCTTTGTCATGCGCCAGCATGAAGCCGGAATTCGGTCCCTGGAAAACCCAGTCGAGCGTCATGCTGACTTTTTTGAGCGGCGCGGCATGGACGAACGGCGCCTTGACGCTGAACGCCATGGCGCCGGCGGCGACGGCCGAGGAGGAGATGACGCGGCGGCGGCTGATCGGTCGATGCCAAATGGATAGCGCGGTCATGGGAGCCTCACGAAAGTTGAGCGGGGGAGGGGTGGCGGGAGCGTACGCCTTGGCTGGCCTCTTTGACAGTCAGGCATTGAGATTTTCGCGCAAGGTCGGGCCGGCATATTTGGTCTTGGCCAGGCCGCGGCGCTGCAACTCAGGGACGACGTAGTCGACGAAATCGGCGATGTTGCCGCTCGCCGAATAGCCGCGGCCGAGAATGAAGCCGCCGTTGGCGCCGGTCTCGTGGTGCAGCTCTTCCAGCTTGTCGGCGATCTTTTGGGGCGTGCCGGTGGCGGTGAGGATGCGGTCGACCAGAAAACGATAGGCGAAATCCTTGAGCGATTGATTGGGATCGGCGGTTTTCAGCAATTCCTCGAAGCTGCCGAGATTGCCCTTTTGCGCGCGCACTGCATCGGCAAAGTCGGCGAGCCGCATGCCCGGCTTGGCGGTCGAGAAATCGACGCCGTACTGCGCCGACATTTCGACGAGCCCGGCCTCCGGCGGGATCGATTCCAGATAGCGGCGCTCCTTCTCGGCGGCGTGGGCGTCGGACTCGGCGACCTCGATGCGGATCGACCACAGGATGCCGATGTCGCGCGGTTTGCGGCCGGCCGCGCGCAACGCGGCGTCGAGCGCCTGGCGGTGCTGCTTCATGCTGGCGAGCGTCCGGCGCGTGCTGAACTGCAACTCGGCGTAGGTGGCGGCGAGTTGCATGCCCGGCCCCGACAGGCCGGCCTGGATCACCACCGGGCGACGCTGCGGCGACGGCAGCGCCGGCAGGGGGCCGCGCACATTGAAGTAGCGGCCGCGGTGATCGATGCGATGCACCTTCTTGGGATCGGCGTAGACGCCGCGCTCGCGATCCAGGATCAGCGCATCCGGCTCGATCGAATCCCACAGCTTGAACGCGACCTCCAAAAACTCCTGCGCCCGCACGTAACGCTCGTCGTGCTCCATCATCTCGTCAAAACCGTAATTGGCGGCCTCGTTCTTGTAGGCCGAGGTCACCGCGTTCCAGGCGATGCGGCCGCGCGTGACATGGTCGAGCGCGTTGAACAGCCGCGCGCAATGGAACGGATGGTGGTAGGTGGTCGACAAGGTGAGCGCGAAGCCGACGCCGGACGCGGCTTTTGCCATCAGCGGGATCATCGGCGTCATGTCGTGGCGCGGCCATTTGGCGCCGTAGCGCACCACCGCCTCGTGATTGCCGCCGTAATCCTCCGACGTGCCGCCGGTGTCGCCGAAGAACAGCATGTCCATGACGCCGCGCGCGGCGATACGCGCGATGTCCTCGTAGAATTCCGAGGTGCCGTAATACGGATAACCGATCCAGGAGCCGGGCATGCGCCAGAGATAATCGGTGTGCAGGAACGAAAGATCGGCCGCGAGATGGATCGTTTCGGCTTCCGACAACGTCTGGCTCCCAGGGGGCGCTTGATCGCGGGATCAGCGAAATTCAAATTATCAGGCCTGTCAATCGGCTGCGACTGTCGTTAGTCCTCGGCTTGAATCGGATTAATCCAATTTGTGGGCTCCTGACCAGCCAGCCAGTGTTTTGCGCTTTTACGGTTCGGATCAGAAACGAGGTTGTCGAGGACCGGATTCCAGAGATCCTCAGGCAATACGAACCAAGTCGGATGGGCATGGGAAACCGGATTACCCAGAGGCCGTTGGCTATCACCGTTCCATCTAATGAGAAGAGCTCGGTCACCATCCCAAAAGCCGATTCCCAATGACCAGTCGACTACAGAGTGAATAACCCGCAACTGGCTTAATCGATCTATTGGCGATATCACAGTTCGTGGATTCACCATTTTATTTCTCCGGTTCATGCCGTAGCGGAGCGCTTCTCGCGTTGCGCCTTATGACAATTATTTTGATTGATCTTCAGCCTCGGCTTGTTCAAGGCGCCATTGCGCGCAGTCGCGAGCGTTGCGAGTAAATTCGCTTGGGAATTTTAGTATTGCTGCTTCAACCGTCCATCTGAGAAGATCGAGCTGCTTCAATCGCTTGAAACCGCTTTGAATGTCGCCACTTTGGACTAGCCGTTCAATGGCTTCCAACGTGCCATGGTCACGGCGCATGCGTTGAAAAATCGTGGGGGTGTATCCGTTTGCTACGGACACTCTAATGCTTTCGTCGATGAAAGCCTCTAGTGCGGCACTCGCAGGCATATTGCAACTATAGCGCAAGCGGATACTCGATACGAGACCCCACTTCACTAAAGGGGTTGCCCTGTATGGCGATATGGGTCGAAATAGGCGATACGTTCGCGCCCTCGCCGGACGCTCAGGAGGGAACGCACACAAGATGGTTGCGGCGCTCGACGGCATCCGCGTGGCGGAGTTTGCCAATTACGTTTCCGGCCCCTATGCCGGCATGCTGCTCGGCGATTTCGGCGCCGAAGTCATCAAGGTGGAATCGCCCGACGGCGGCGATCCGTTTCGCGGCTGGGGCCGCGTCGAGTACAGCCCGACCTTCGGTTCGGTCAACCGCAACAAGAAGAGCATCGTGCTCGATCTCAAGAGCGCCGACGGCGTCGCTGCGGCGCGGGCGCTCGTCCGCACCGCCGACGTGCTGATCGAAAATTTCCGCATCGGCACCATGGAGCGGCTCGGCCTCGGCTACGACGAGCTGGCGCGCGACAATCCGGGCCTGGTGTGGTGCTCGATCACCGGCTTCGGCTCGAGCGGCCCTGACGCGTCGCGGCCGGGTTACGACACCATCGGCCAGTCGATGAGCGGGTTGTTGAGCCTGCTCACCGATCTGCAGGCGCCACGGCCGATGGGCATCTCGCTGTCCGATCATCTCGCCGGCATCACCGCCTGCAACGGCATTCTGGCGGCGCTGGTGGCGCGCGGCCGCACCGGCAAGGGCCAGCGCATCGACACCTCGCTGCTCGAAGCCACCGTCTCGTTCTGCGGCGAGAACGCGGCGCGGTTCTTCGAGAACGGCAAGGTGCCGGACCGCGCCGCGCGCACCCATCAGGCCCAGGTCTATGCCTTCGTCGCCGGCGATGGCAAACCGTTCGTCATTCATCTGTCGACGCCGACCAAATTCTGGCACGCGCTGGCCCGCGTCGCCGGCCGGCCGCAATGGATCGACGATGCGCGCTTCGCCACCAAGGAGACGCGCGGCCGGCATTATGATGTCTTGCAGCAGGAACTCTCGGACATCTTCCGCAACGGCGACCGCGCGTCGTGGCTCGCCAAGCTGCAGGCCGCCGATGTTCCGGCGGCGCCGCTCAATACGCTCGACGAGGTGTTCGACGATCCGCAGGTCAAACACCTTGGCATGCGGCAGGACGTGCCGCATAAACGGGTCGGCAGCGTCGGCCTGGTGCGCAACGGCGTGCGCATGGCGGCGACGCCGCCGCAAATCCGTTCGGCCTCGCCCGAGCTCGGCGAACACACCGACGAAATTCTGGCGCAGCTGAAGGCCGGCACATGAGAAGGACGACAATGTTGCGCCGGACCACGATAGCGGCGTTGCTGGTTGTCTGTATTACGGGACTCGCCGCGGCCGACGCCCGCGCCCAATCGGTCGCCGATTTCTATCGCGGCAAGCAGATCACGCTCATTACCTCGGCCTCGGTCGGCGGCGGCTACGATCAGTATGCGCGGCTTCTCGCCAAGCACATGCCGCGCCACATTCCGGGCAATCCTGGCATCGTGGTCGAGAACATGGTCGGCGCCGAGGGTCTGCGCGCGGCGAATTACATCTATAATGTCGCCGCGCAGGATGGCACCGTGATCGGCGGCCTGTCGCGCAACACTGGGCTCGCGCGCTTCTACGATTTCAACAATGCCGGCATCCAGTTCGACGCCCGCAAGTTCCATTGGCTCGGCTCGCCCGAGCAGGAGATCGGCCTCTTCATCCTGTCGACCAAATCCGGCCTGCACACCATCGACGATCTGAAAACGCGCGAAATTACCGTCAGCTCGACGGCGGTCAATTCGCCGAGCACGATCTATTCGCGCATCCTCAACGCTACGCTCGGCACCAAGCTCAAGCCGGTGACCGGCTATGCCGGCTCGCAGGCCTGCCTCTTGGCGGTGGAACGCGGCGAGGTCGAAGCGCACATCTCCGGCGGCTCATCGGCGCCGTTTCGCGCCCACATCATGCCGTGGCTGCAAAAGGGCGCCGCGCGCATCATCATGGCGATGGGCATGAAGCGCGACGCCGAATTTCCCGACGCGCCGACCGCCATCGAAGTCGAGCGCAATGCCGCCGACCAGCAGCTATTCGAGATCGCGTTCGCCGAGCAGGTCATGGGCCGGCCGTTCGTGCTGCCGCCCGGCACGCCGCTCGACCGCGTCGCCGCGCTGCGCGCGGCGTTCGACGCCACCATGCAGGATCCGGATTTTTTGGCCGACGCCAAAGCGCAGAACGCGCACGTCGATCCGGTCGGCGGCCAAGCCATCAATGCGCTGCTCGACCGCGTCTATTCGGCGCCGCCCGACGTGGTCGCGCGGCTGCGCCAGCTGATCAAATAAATAAGGACGGAAAAATGCTCGAAACGCTCAGAGCGCCCACCATCGAGCCGTCGCACGATTTGCGCGATGCCTGCGCCATCGTCGGCATCGGCAACAGCCGGCTCGGCCGCGTCCCCGGCGTGTCGAGCCTCGACCTTCTGGTCGAGGCGATGAAGAACGCCATCGCCGATGCCGGGCTCAAGGTGAGCGACATCGACGGCATCGTCTGCCGCGGCCCGGACGAGAGCTACACCCATCATCAGCAGATCGGCGCGCGGCTCGGCATCAATGCGCGCTTCTCCACCACGCTCGACAACGGCGGCGCCAGCCAAATTCTCGGCGTGGCGCTCGCCACCATGGCGATCAAGGCCGGCATGGCTTCGACCGTGATCATCGGCTTCGGCCGCGATTCCTGGTCGCGCACCCATTCGTCGAAGGAAGCCAACCTGCGCAACGAGACGCGGCCCGACAGCCAGCTGGCGCAGGAGTTCGGCCCCGAATACGGCTATTTCGGCGCGGTCGCCGCGCATGCCTTCGGCGCCACGCGGCACATGCACCTCTACGGCACGACGCGCGACCATTTCGGCGCCGTCGCGGTGGCGTGCCGCGAGCACGCGCTGCGCAATCCGCAGGCGCAGATGAAGAAGCCGCTGACCTTGGCGCAATATCATGAAGCGGCGCCGGTCGTGATGCCGTTCGGCTTGCTCGATTGCAGCCTGCGCAGCGACGCCGCCGGCGCCGTCATCGTCACCAGCCGCGAGCGGGCGCGCGACCTGCGCCAGCCGCCGGTCTCGATCAAAGGTTTCGGCAGCTTCAACAACCTGCGCGGCTGGTTTGCCGACGACAACATGGTGACGACGGCGGCGAAGAACAGCGGCGCGGCGGCGTACCGCATGGCCGGAATCGGCCCGGACGACGTCGACACCGCGCAGGTCTACGACTGCTTCACCTATATGGTGCTGACCCAGCTCGAGGATTACGGTTTCTGCAAAAAAGGCGAGGGCGGGCCGTTCGTCGCCTCCGGCGCGCTGCGCATCGGCGGCCGGCTGCCGACCAACACGTCGGGCGGCCAACTGTCCGAGGCGCATTGCGAGGGCATGCTGCAGATCGTCGAAGGCGCGCGGCAGATGCGCCATACCTATCCGGCCGAGCGCCAGGTGCCGGACGCCGAGATCGCGCTCGTTTCCGGCCACGGCGGCAATCAGGTCTGCCACTCGACCCTGATCCTGGGGCGGGCCTGATGCGCGATCCAAACAAAAAACCCGCGCCGCACCCGTCGCCCGAATCGGCACATTACTGGCAGGCCGCGCGCGAGCACCGGCTGGAAATCCCACGCTGCAACGCCTGCCAAAAGTTCTGGTTTCCGCCGTCGCAAAGCTGCCCGCACTGCCTGGCCGCCGATTTTTCCTGGAGCCCGGTTTCGGGCCGCGGCAAGGTTTTCAGCTTCGTCACCTATCACCGCGTCTATCATCCGGCCTTCGCCAAGGATGTGCCCTACGTGGTGGCGCTGGTCGAGCTCGAGGAAGGTCCGCGCTTGCTGACCAACATCGTCGGCGTGGCACCCGACGCGGTGACCTGCGACATGCCGGTGCAGGTGACGTTCGACGACTACGAAGAAGGCGTGTCGGTGCCGAAATTCATGCCGCGCAACGCGGCTGCTGAATGATGTTTGCTCTGCCACGAGATTACCTGTCTGCGTATCTGGCTCGCGTCACTATGGCTGGAGCCGTGGCGGTTGCGGCGCTCGGCGCCGCGAACGCGGAGGCGCAGGACATCCTGCTCAACCATGCACCGGACCGCGAGCAACAAATCCTCGACGGCGCCCGCAAGGAAGGGCAGGTGGTGCTGTATTCGGCGATGATCGTCAACCAAGCGCTGCGGCCGCTGGCTGACGCGTTCATGAAAAAATATCCGTTCGTGAAGCTGACGTACTGGCGCGGCGATACCGAGGAGATCATCGAGAAACTGTCGGCCGAGGAGCGCGCCAACCATCTGGTCGCCGACGTCGCCGAGGGCACCGGCGTCGGCGATCTCGCGGTCGGCGCCGGGTTGACGCAGCCGTATTACACGCCGCTGGTCGAGCAGCTCCCGGAACGCTACCGCGATCCCGGCAATCGCTGGACCTATACGCGCATCAGCTATTTCAGCGCCGCCTACAACTCCAAGCTTGTGCCGTCGGGAACGCAGCCAAAGACGTACGACGACCTCACCGATCCGCGCTGGCGCGGCAAGCTCGCCTGGCGCATCGGCACTGCGAGCGGCACCCCGCTGTTCATTACTACCATCCGGCTGGCGCGCGGCGAAGCCGCGGCCAGCGATTACTTGCGTAGGCTCGCCCAGCAGAAAATGATCAACTTCGGCTCCGGCAGCGCCCGCACCCTGGTCGACCGCGTCATCGCCGCCGAATTCCCGATCGCGTTGAATATTTTTGCTCACCACCCTTTGATCAGCAAAGCCAAGGGCGCGCCGGTCGACTCGCAGCTGATGAACCCGGTGCCGAGCACGGCGGGCACGATGGTCATTCCCAAGGGTGTGCACCATCCTTATGCGGCCATGCTATTGGCCGACTTCGTTCTGTCGCAGCAGGGCCAGCAGATTTTGGCCGACGCCGATTATTTCCCGGTACGTTCGGATGTAGCGGCGAAGCCGGCGCTGGCCCCGGTCATCCCGCAGCGCGCCGGCGTGCCGGAGCTTTTCATCACGCCCGATCAGCTCAACCGCTATACGGCGAGCTCGCAGAAGATTTTCGAAGAGCTGTTCCAGTGACGGTTCGCTCGGACTCGCGGCCGATGGCTACGGGTCTATGGCCTGCGGCTTTGCCGCGGCTCGGCGTTTCGCCGCTGGTTCTCGTCCTCGTCGCCGTCCTGCTGGTGCTGGTGGTGCCGCCGGCGCTGTTCCTGCTCGATGTCAGCTTGCATGAAACACGGCCCGATGGCTCGTTCGGCGCCTTCACCTTGCGCTTCTATCGCGGCCTGTTTGCCGAACGGCTGTTCCTATCGAGCCTGCGCAACACGCTCATTTATGCGTTCGGCTCATCTGCGATCGGCATCGTGGTCGGCACCGTGCAGGCGCTGATCGTCGAGCGCACCAACACGCCGGGGCGCAAGCTCGTGTTCTTCGGCGCCGTCATCTCGCTCGGCGTGCCGCACATTCTTTATGTCGTCGCCTGGCTGTTGCTGCTCGGCCGCTCCGGTCCGGTCAACGACGCCATCCAAGCTCTGTCCGGCCACGCCCAGGCGATCGACGTTTATTCGATGGGCGGCATGGCGGCGATCGAAGGCATCGGCTTCGTGCCGCTGACGTTTCTGTTGATGTCGGCGGCGCTGCGCTCCATGGACGCGTCGTTCGAGGAGGCGGCGATCATGGCCGGCGCCAATCCGCTGCGCGCCTTTCGCGCCGTCACCCTGCGCCTGGCGGCACCGGCGTTGTGCGCCTTGGGCCTGCTGTTTTTCGCCCGCGCCTTCGAATCGTTCGAAGTGCCGGCGCTGGTCGGGCTTGCCGGCAACATCAACGTGCTCACCACCACGATCTTTCAGGCCATGCACCGCACCGGCATGCCGAGCTACGGCGAGGCGGGCGCCTACTCGATCTGCCTCGTCGTCATCGTCGCAATCCTGCTGACGAGCCAGAGCCGCCTGGCGCGGCAGGCGCACAAATACCAGACCATCACCGGCAAGGGCTTTCGCCCACGCATCATCGACCTCGGCCCATGGCGTTATCCGAGCGCGGCGCTCCTGCTCGCACTGTTTCTCATCGTCACCATCGTCCCGGTGGCGATGCTGGTGTTTACCTCGCTGCAGCCGTTCTACGACGGCATCAGTGTCGCGGCTTTGGCGCGCTCGTCGCTCGACAATTACCGGGTGCTGCTCGGGCCGGGCGACTTTCGCGACGCCATCGTCAACACCCTCATTCTCGGCGCCGCCACCGCCACCATCGTGACGCCGTTCACCGCGTTGTGCGCCTGGCTGGTGGTGCGGCGCCTGCCCGGCGCAGTGCTGCTCGATCATCTCGCCACCTTGCCGCTGGTTTTCCCGGCGCTCATTCTCAGCGTCGCCTTCCTCGACGTGTTCGTGAACATGCCGCTGCCGCTCTACGGCACGCTCCTCTCGGTCATCATCGCCGCGACGGTGCGTTATCTGCCGTTCGGCATGCGCTACGCCTATGCGGGGGCGCTGCAGATCCATCCCGACCTGGAGGGCGCAGCGACCATCGCCGGCGCGCGCAGCGCGGCGCTGTTCATGCGCATCGTGGTGCCGCTTCTCGCGGCATCATTGGTCAGCGCCTGGCTGGTGGTGTTCCTGCTTTCGGTGCAGATCGTGGCGCTGCCGCTGCTCCTGGTCGGCCCCGGCTCGCAGGTCATGGCGGTGACCTTGTTCGAGCTGTGGCAGAACGGCCAGGTGACCGAGCTCGCCTCCATGGGCGTGGTCTGGATCGCGCTGATGACTTTGGTCAGCTCGGCGTTCTACATGCTCACCCGCAATCGCCAGTTCGCCGCGTGAGCAGCCGGGATTGTTCAGCCTTCTCCGGATTGGAGACCTGCATCCAGGTTGCTGGAGGTTTCACCGGCGAAGCGCAACACGAGCACGGCAAACGACAAACCTAGAATTGCTGCTGCCACAATGATGACGTCAGTCCCGGTGCGATGTTCGGCGAATACCAGCTCGATGAGGTACCGGCTGAGAGCCGTAATGGCGATATAGACCAGGTAACGAACCGGAAGAATTGTCGTTTTGAAATAGATGCCGACCATTGCGCCGAGTTCAAGATAGATGAACAAAAGCAGGATGTCCGTGAGATCGGCCCGCCCTCTGACGACCATGTCGCGGAAAGCCGCAATGGCCGACCACACGGTCGTTGCGCCGATCGCAAACAGAGCCAAATAATGGAACCCATCGACCAGCAGCGTCCCGACGGCATCGGCGATTGGTTTCAGGTTGCGATGAAGGTTCGCCACGGTTCCGCTTAACCCGTCAGGCGCCTCGGCCATGACCCCCTCCGCGGACTCACTTCCGAACGCGACGTGAATTCAAAATGTCCTCGCCTTAGAGTACTCGTCACGGCTGGACTTTTCCAGCGCGCGCAATGAGCATAACCTGCGTTCGCCGGAGTAACCGCCCGGCGCCGGCCAAGAACGGAGAATTGCGAGTGCCCATTCCGCGCAGCAGAGACGAGACCCGCATCTATAATAAGAACAAGTTCAAGCTCGGCCTGTTCGGCATGAACTGTCTGGGCGGCCTAAGCCTGACCAAGGCGCCGGAGCGCTGGGACGCATCGTGGGACAATAACGTCAAGGCGGCGAAGCTTGCCGACGAGGCCGGCCTCGAATTCCTGCTGCCGATCGGGCGCTGGCACGGCTATCAGGGCGAGAGCGACACCCAGGGCACCACGTTCGAGACCATTGCCTGGGCCTGCGGGCTCCTCGCCAAGACCGACGAGATCACCACCTTCGGCACCTTGCACGTCGCCTTCGTCAATCCGGTCTTTGCCGCCAAGCAGATGGTGACGGCGGACCATATCGGCCACGGCCGCTTCGGGCTGAACGTGGTGTCGGGCTGGAATCCGATCGAGTTCGGCATGATGGGCGTCGCGCTCGGCGATCATGACGGCCGCTACGACTACTCCGAGGAGTGGCTCACCATCGTCAACCGCATCTGGTCCGAGCACCAGCCGTTCGATTTCGACGGCCGCCACTACAAGCTCAAGGCGGTCTTAGGAAAGCCGAAGCCGTTCTGGGGCAGCCGGCCGATACTGGTCAGCGCCGGCAATTCGGAGACCGGCCGCGAATTCGCCGCCCGCAACGCCGATTGCCTGTTCACCACGGTGCCGCCGTCGCACGACGATCTGGTGGCGAAGCTGAAATTCTTCCGCGACGCCGCGCCGCCGGGGCAGCTGCGCAACATCTTCGCCAGCTCGCATCTGATGGTCCGGCGTACCCGCAAGGAGGCCGAGGACTATCATCACTACATTGTCTATGAGAAGGGCGACTGGGAGTCGGCGGACTATGCGTTCAAGCTGCGCGGCTCGCGCATCAACACCTGGCTCAAGGCCGACGAGGACAAGCTGAAAGCGCGCCTGATCAGCGGCGCCGGCGTTCCGATCGTCGGCAGTTACGACGATGCGATCGAGACGTTCAAGCGGTTGAGCAGCGCCGGCCTCGACGGCTTGGCGCTCGGCATGATCAACTACGTCGACGATTTTCCCCACATCCGCGACGAGGTGCTGCCGCGCATGGAGCGCGCCGGTTTGCGCGAGCCGCTGCACCACGCCGCCACCGCGGCGGAATGAATAAACGAATGCGACGATTTTGGTCACCCCCCGCTTCGTCATTGCGAGCGAAGCGAAGCAATCCAGGGCTGGTGCACCGATTCCTGGATTGCTTCGTCGCTTCGCTCCTCGCAATGACGACCTTGAAATCGCTGCGCGCTGACCGGGAGAGACGCTGATGAAAATCGTCGATGTCCGCATCGAAGAATCGATTCTGCCGAAGAAAGACAAGGACTGGAAATTTGCGCTGGCCGCCAATCCGGCGACCGAGGGCTGGATCGTCGCGATCCGCGCCGAGGACGGCACCATCGGCTACGGCTATGCCTCGACGATGAATCATTACGGCGCGCCACATGAGGCAGTGAAGGGCGCGCTGGACCGCTTAAGCAAGCGGCTGATCGGCCGCGACTCCCGGCAGATCGCAGCGATTATGGACGATCTCGACGCCGCCATGCTGGGCAACAACCAGGCCAAATCCGGCATCGACTGCGCGCTGCACGATCTGTTGGCGCGCCGGCTCGGCGTGCCGATCTGCGACCTGTTCGGCGGCGCGGCGGTGCGCGAATTTCCGAGCCTGCGCATTCTGCCGATCAAGTCGCCGGCCGACATGGCCAAGAACGCGCGCATGCTGGCCGACAAGGGCGTGCGGCATTTCAAGATCAAGGTGCACGGCGAGGTCGACGAAGACGTCGCGCGGGTCAAGGCGATCCGCGCCGAAGTCGGCCCGGACGCGCACCTGACCATCGACGCCAACCAGTCCTACGCGCCGAAGGACGCCATCCGCGCGCTCACCCTGATGGCGGATAGCCGCATCGATCTCGCCGAGCAGCCGGTGCACGCGTCCGATCTCATCGGGCTGAAAGCGGTAACGCAAGCCGTACCCATCACCGTGGAGGCCGACGAAGCCGCCTATTCGCTCGATCAGGTCATGATCCTGGTGCGCGAGCGCATCGTCGACGCCATCAGCCTGAAAATCACCAAGCTCGGCGGCCTGCGCAAGACTTACGCTGCGGCGCAAATCTGCGCCGCCGGCGGCGTGCGCTACCGCATGGGCGCCCATGTCGGGCCGATGCTGCTCGCCGCCCACGCCATGCAGCTCGCCGCGGCGCTGCCCGGCATCTGGTACGCCTCCGAGCTGACCGAGTTCGACGGCCTTGCCGAGGACCGCTGGGAAGGGCTGAAGCTCATTGACGGCGTGCTGCACCATGGCGACGCGATCGGCTGCGGCGTCACGCCGAAAGCCACTGCGGCGCCGGATCGGCGCAAGAGCGCCTGACGTGGCTGGGCCAACAAAGATCGCAGTACTGGCGTTCGCCGCCATTTGCCTGCTCGCGACATCGGCCGCGGCGCAAAACGCCGACGCGATCTTGACCTACCGGGGGGCGGACCGCGAACAAAAACTCATCGAGGGCGCCAGGAAGGAAGGCGAGGTGGTCTTCTATTCCGGCATGATCGTCAACCAGGCGCTGCGCCCGGTGGCGGCGGCGTTTCAGAAAAAATATCCGTTCATCAAAATGACGTTCTGGCGCGGCGATTCCGAAGCCATCGCCAGCAAAACCGCCGCCGAAATGCGCGCCAACAATCCGGTCGGCGACGTCATCGAGGGCACCGGCCTCGGCGAGCTGGCGGTACGCGAAGGCATCGCCCAGCCGGCCTGGTCGCCGGAGCTTAACGCCATCCCCGAACGGCTGCGCGACCCGCGCAGCCTGTGGGCACCGACCCGGATGAGCTACTTCTCGCTCGCCTACAACACCCGGCTGGTGCCGGCGGACCAAGCGCCCAAAACCTACGAGGCGCTGCTCGACCCGCAATGGCAGGGCAAGATGGCGTGGCCGGCCACAACCGCGATCGGCGCGCCCCTGTTCGTCACCAATCTCCGTATCGCCTGGGGTGAGGACAAGGCGATGGCCTATTTGCAGCAGCTCGCCAAGCAGAAGATGATCAATTTCGGGGCCGGTACCCCGCGCAACCTGGTCGATCGCGTCATTGCCGGCGAATATCCGATCGCGCTGCAGATTTTCGCGCACCATCCGCTGATCAGCGCCGGTAAGGGCGCGCCGGTGAACTCGCAGCTGTTGCCACCGGTCGCCAGCGCCGCCGGCACCGTGCTGATCCCGAAGCAGACGCGTCACCCCAATGCCGCGCTGCTCTTGATGGATTTTCTGCTGTCGCGCGAGGGCCAAGAGATTCTGGCGTCGTCCGAATACCTGCCGGTGCGCGAGGACGTCGAGCCGCTCAAACAGATCGCGCCGATCGTGCCGTCGCGCGCCGGCGTCGCCGAGAATTTCATCAGCCCCGAGCAGCTACAGGCTTATACGGAAAGCTCGACAAAGATCGTGGAGAATCTGTTCCGTTGAATTTCGCTAACGCGGCGCCGGCACCAGCTCCGCGTACCAGTCATAGATCTGCGCCCCGGTCCAGTGCACCACGTCGTGGCGGTTGATGTAGTCGTACAGCTGCTCGAAATATTTGATGCGATGCGCCGCGCCGGTGACGTAGGGGTGCACGCCGATCGCCATGACCCGGGCGGATTCCGCGGATTCGGCGTAGAGCCGGTCGAACGCGTCGATCGTGCGTTTCAGGAGCACGTCGGACTCGTGGTGATGCGACACCATCAAGGTGATGTCGTTGATCTCGGCGCTGTAGGGAATCGACAGGATCGGGCCGTTGGCGGTTTTCACCCACAGCGGCTGGTCGTCCAGGATCCAATCGCCGAACCAGGTTAGCCCGCATTCGGTGACGTAATCGAGCGTGTCGAATGTCTGGCCGCGGCCCGGGCCGAGCCAGCCGTTCGGCCGCTTGCCGGTGAATCGTTCGATCAGCGCGACCGATTGCCGGATCACGGCGCGCTGATCCTCGATCTGCTGGATCGGCATCTGCACATAGGCGTGCGCCATGAACTCCCAGCCGGCGTCGCGCGCCGCGGCGGCGACCTGCGGATAGGTCTCGCAGACCTTGGCATTGATCGACATGGTCGGCGTGACGCCGGCCGCCTGCAGCGCGCGCAGCAGCCGCCAGAAACCGACGCGCATGCCGTATTCGTACCAGGTCCAGTTCGGCATGTCGGGGATGGCGCTCTGGCCCATCGGCGCTTGCGAAATCTGCCGCGCCATCGGCCGCGTGATCTCCCATTCCTCGATATTGACCACCGACCACACCACCATGCGCGCCTTGCCGGGCAGCTTGAGCGGCGGCCGCGTGAACGGCGACGAGTAGGGCAGGCGCTCGCGCGGCAACATTTCGTGTACCTCCGGATGGGTTTGGATCGCCGGTCGGCGCCGACCAAAGAACCTCAACTATGACGTCCAGACCGCGCTCGATCCAGACCATCGAGCAATTGGCACCAGCGCTGCAATGCCTGCGCGCGGCTGAAGCGCGCCTCCAGCATGTGCCGCGCGGCTGCGCCCATTTGCGCAACCGTGGCCGGCTCGTTGGCAAGCCGCCGCAGCGCGCCGGCCAGCGCATCGGCGTCGCCCGGTTTGACGACAAAGCCGCAACGGTGCGCCGCGACCAGGCGGCCGAGCTCGCCGTCCGGATCGCCGATCATCACGACCGGCCGGCCGGCGGCGGCGATGCCGTAAAATTTGCTCGGCACGATCAAGCCTTCGAGTTTCGGATTGAGCGACACCCAATGCGCGTCGCTGACGCCGAGCGATTGCGCCAAGGTATCGCGCGGCTGATAGGGCAGGAAACGGAATGCGCCGGCTAAGCCTTTGCTTTCGACGGCGTGGCGCAGCTCTTCGTAGCGCCGGCCGCCGCCGATCATCAGAAAAACAAAACGCGGATCGTCGCGCTGGCGCTCGGCAGCGGCCAGCACGGTGGCGAATTCGTGGGCGCGGCCGAGATTGCCCGAGTAGCCGAACACGAATTTGTCCTGCAAACCCCAGGCGCGGCGCAACAGATTGTCCTGATGCGGCAGCGGCCGCAACTCCGCGTCATTGCACCAGTTCGCAATGACGTGAGTGCGCTCGGCGGCCACGCCGAGCGCGGCAAGTTTTTGGGCCATCAGATCGCCGACCACGATATTGGCCTCGGCGGCCAGCAGTGAGCGATCGCGCCAGCGCGCGAGGTGTCGCGCGACCGGACCGCGCAGCAGCGGCACGTCCAGCGTCACCGCGACTTCGGGATAAAGATCCTGCAGCCAATTGATCAAGCCGGCGCCGCTGCGGCGCGCTGCCGACATGACCGGAACGGAAAGCAGCGGCGGATCGGTCTTGGCGACGATGAGATCGCCCGGGCGGGCCATTGCGATCAGGTGGCGGCGCGCCGAGCGATAGAACGTCAAATAATCGAATGACCGGCCGATCAGGCTGACGCGGCCGAACCGAGTCGTCGGCACGCGGTGCACCTGCACGCCGTTGATGGTCTCGAAGGCCGGCAGCGATGCGCGCGGCGCCCGCGGTGAGTCATAGATCTGCGCGCTGGTGACGACGTGGACCTCGCGTCCGCCCGCCGCCAGATGGCAGGCGAGATCGGAAAGAAGCTGGCTGGTCGCCGAAAAATCCGGGAAGAAGAAGCGATTGACGAAGATCAGGCGCCGCATGCGGCCTCGCGCGATGCGCGACCATAACAGGCCCTTCGCAGGTTGCGAACCCAATGAACAATGCCCTCATCCTGAGGCGCGAGCGAAGCGAGCCTCGAAGGATGAGGCCGCGGCGCTGGGGCCTGCATCCTTCGAGGCTCGGCGCTGCGCGCCGAGCACCTCAGGACGAGGGACGCTAGTGAAGGTTCGAGAGCGGCACACGCCGCAGCCAATAATCGCCCAGCACCAGCGCGTCCATCTTGGTGCGCAGGAAGCAGTCGAGTGCTTCGGCCGGGCCGCACACCACCGGCTCGTTCTCGTTGAACGAGGTGTTGAGCACCATGGGCACGCCGGTCAGCTTCGCGAACGCCGCGATCAGCGCGTGGAAGCGCGGATTGGCGGTGCGCGTGACGGTCTGCAGCCGGCCGGTGCCGTCGACGTGGGTCACCGCCGGAATTTGGGCGCGGCGTTCCGGGCGGATCGGGACCACTTCCAGCATGAACGGCACGTCGACGTCGCGCTCAAACCAGTCGGCGACCGCCTCGCGCAGCACCGACGGCGCAAACGGCCGGAACGATTCGCGGCGCTTGATCTTGGCGTTGAGCAGCTCCTTGACGTCGGCGCGGCGCGGGTCGGCCAGGATCGAGCGGTTGCCGAGCGCGCGCGGCCCCCATTCCATGCGGTCTTGAAACCAGCCGACCACGAGCCCGTCGGCGATGGCGCGCGCCGCGGCCTCGATCAGTTCGGCTTCGTCGTCGAAGCGGCGCAAAGTGCAGCCTTCGGCCGCGATGCTGTCGCGCCGCTCCGCCAGCAACGCGCCAAGCTCCGCGTCGGCGAACGACGGCCCCCAATACGCGTGCGTCATCGGCGCGCTGCGCGCGCCGCCGCCGTGCCAGACCGTATAGGCGGCGCCAAGCGCGCCGCCGGCGTCGCCGGCGGCCGCCTGCACGTATAGCTGCTTGAAGCCGGTGCGCTGCAAAATCTTGCCGTTGGCGACCGAGTTGTAGGCGCAGCCGCCGGCCAGCGCGAGCGCATCGTGGCCGTAGTGCTGTTGCAAGCTTTGCAGCAGATGAAACAACGCCTCTTCGTAAACGGCTTGCGTCGCCCAGGCGAGATCGCGATGGCGCTCCTCGATCGGATCGTTCGGCGCGCGCGGCGGCCCGAGTGCCTCGATCAGCGCCGGCGAATAGAGCGGCCCGAACATCGGCACGCCGCCGGCCCATTCGTAGCTGATGTCGTCGGTGTGATGGCGGAAGTAATTTAGATCGAGCGCAAAGCCGCCATTATCCTGCAACGTCACGAGCCGCCGCACGGCGTCGCGCCGCGCCGGCCCACCGTAGGCGGCAAGGCCCATCAGCTTGTATTCGTCGCCGTAGTACGGAAAGCCGAGATACTGCGTCATCGCCTGATAAAAAATGCCGAGCGAATGCGGAAACAGGACGCGGCCGTCGAGCGACAGCGCCGTACCGGAGCCGGCGCCCCAAGCGGCGCTGGCGAAGTCGCCAAAGCCGTCGACCGACACCGCGACGGCGTCGGCAAATGGCGACGCGTAGAACGCCGAAGCCAGATGCGCGCGATGATGCTCGACGTGGACGATCGTGCCGGCAAACGGCCGGCCGGGGAGGGTGCCGAGCTCATCGGCAATGCTTGCGACCTTTTGCCGGTTCTTCAGCTTGGCGGCGAGCAGCCGCGGGCTCGGCCGCGAGGCAAGCACGTAGCCGAGCTTGCGGAAAAAATTGGCGCGCCCGCTGCGATTAACCGCAACGTGCGTGATGTCGGCGAGATCGACGTTCGCCTCTTGCAAACAATAAGAAATGGCCTGCGACGGAAACCCCGCCCAATGCTTGACCCGGCGAAACCGCTCCTCCTCGGCCGCCGCCAAAAGTTCGCCGCCGCGCAGAATGCAGGCCGCGGCGTCGGCGTGATAGGCGTTGATGCCGAGAGTGATTGGATCAGAGGACATGGTGTCGAACAAGACATGTTGCTAGCAGAGCCGAGCGTAGCCATCGAAATCATGTTCCGGCTGGCCGGATCTGGTGCCTCGTTATTTACCCGAAGCGGCGTTCAGAGCAACTTCTTTCGTCTTGGAATAAGGCCTTCAATGCCCGATAGCATTAGGGTAAGTAGGTAGCTAGGATTAGTTGCCGAGAGAGGTCTAGGCGTGCGCACCTTTCTTACAATCAAAAACTACCGATGCTTCGTACGGCCCGTGACCGTCGAACTTACGAAAGGGTTCACTGCGTTTGTAGGCGTAAATAATGCCGGAAAATCTACAATAATGCGGTTTCTTTTGGAGCTGCGGCAATTATTTCAAGATATGAGAAACGGGATGACCTTATTCCAAATGCTCGCGACCGGCAGCGCGATTAATTTTAGACCATTGCACGTTCTTGATGCTCTAGAAGCATTCTCAAACCTAAATAACCATCACATTGAATTTCGAATAAAATTTGTCCATGAGGCAGGAAGCCGTGTCGCATTCGGAAATCGCTACGAAGAAGAATATTTGTTTGAGATTCAGCGAAATATGCAGGTGGCACTCTCACTTTATATGGATGGTGAGCCCATAAGAAAGGCCGGGAATAACATTGGGCGCAACGGCGATGTTATTAACGTCAATGGTGCGCCCGTAACGACACTAGAGCCAATAAACGACACGTTGCTATCGCTAGGCAATACCCTATATATAGGTCCATTCCGAAACGCCATTAATGCGGGCGCTAAAACTGATTACCTTGATATTCAGATTGGTCAATCCTTTATAACGCAGTTTCGTGAGCTAAAGACTGGAAACAGCAAAAAAAGCAATACGGACATCTCAAGGCTCACTGATGATATTCGCAAAGTGTTTCAGTTCGATAGTCTCGATATAACACCTACGGCAGATAATTTGTCACTGCATCTGACTGTTAATGGCAAGCCATACAAGCAGCATGAAGTCGGGTCTGGTCTTGCGCATTTCGTTATTGTGCTTGCCAATGCCGCGCTCAAAAATCCAAAGTGGATACTAATAGACGAGCCTGAACTCAATTTACACCCCGCGCTCCAACTTGATTTTCTCACAACATTGGGGAAGTACGCGGAGGAGGGAGTTTGGTTTTCGTCGCATAGCATTGGCCTGGCGAGATCGGCGGCGCCCAAAGTATATAGCGTAGTCAGAATGGGCGAAGGCGACAGTGTCATACGACCGTTGGCGGGCACCCCCAGTTTAGCCGAGTTTTTAGGCGAAATGAGTTTTTCTAGTCATAAGGAGCTCGGCTTTGAAAAAATTTTGTTGGTAGAGGGGCCGACTGAAGTTCCTACCATTCAGCAATTCCTCAGAATGCTTGGAAAGGATCGTTGGATACTGCTGCTGCCGCTCCACGGGCACATGCCAAAAGCAGAGGAATTAGAGGAAATATTTCGCATTAGCACCGATATTGCGGCGCTAATTGATAGCGAGAGGCCGTCTGCTGGCGCGACCTTGGGCCAGGACCGGCAGGATTTCCTCGCGCTATGCAGTAATAAGGGGCTGAAGTGCCACGTGCTGGAAAGGCGAGCAATTGAAAATTATTTCCCTGATTCGGTTGTTAAACGTACCTTCGGAGACGCTTTCCGTGCTTTGACGGCCTACGAGAGACTATCGGAGGCAAATCCCCATTGGAGCAAAAGTCAGAACTGGAAGATGGCTGCAGACATGACCTTTGGCGAGATACGCGGGACTGATCTCGGGCAGTTTTTGGACACACTATAGGTGCGAGCGCCACATAGCCGGTTCTGTGTTGACGAACCGCAGCATGGACCCGCGGGTCGCCCGCGGGTGACGATTGCAAAGTATCGAGCCCCGAGCACCCAGAAGCTCACATCTTGAACTTCACCACCTTCTGGCGCTGCTCGCCGAGCCCGTTGATGCCGAGCGTCACCACGTCGCCGGCTTTCAAAAACTGCGGCGGCTTCATGCCGAGCCCGACGCCGGGCGGGGTGCCGGTGATGATGACGTCGCCCGGCTCCATGCAGAAATATTGCGAGCAGGCCCAGACGATGTGGCGGCAGTCGAAGATCATGGTCGAGGTATTGCCGCGCTGGCGTTTTTCGCCGTTGACGTCGAGCCACATGTCGAGGTTTTGCGGGTCCTTGAGCTCGTCCCTGGTGACGAGCCACGGCCCGAGCGGGCCGAACGTCTCGCAGCCCTTGCCCTTGGTCCATTGCCCGGCGCGCTCGATCTGAAACACGCGCTCGGAGACGTCGTTGGCGAGGCAATAGCCGGCGACCACGTCGAGCGCCTTGTCCTTGGACAGGTAGCGGGCGCGGCTGCCGATGACGATGCCGAGCTCCACTTCCCAATCGAGCTTCGACGAATCCTTCGGGATCATGGTGTCGTCGTTCGGCCCGCAGATGCAGCTCGGTGCCTTGTTGAAGATGATCGGCTCCTTCGGGATCGGCATGCCGGCTTCGGCGGCGTGGTCGGAGTAATTGAGCCCGATGGCAATGAAATTGCCGACCTTGCCGACGCACGGGCCGATGCGCGGCTTGCCCTTCACCAGCGACAGTTTTTCCGGATTGAGCTTGCGCAGCTTGGTCAGGCTCTTCGGCGACAGCGCCGCGCCGGCGAGATCGGGGACGATCTTGGACAAGTCGCGGATGCGGCCCTGGGCGTCGAGCAGGCCGGGCTTTTCGCGGCCGGGCGGGCCGTAGCGGAGGAGTTTCATGATGGTCTCCTTAAGTCGGTGATGGCGGGAATGCTGCGATGACGAATGCATCGCGGCGGCGTTTGTTCAGAACGCGCCGGGGAAGGTGCCTCCGTCGATCAAAATGTTCTGGCCGGTGATGTAGCCGGCGTGCGCCGAGCACAGAAAGGCGCAGGTGTTGCCGAATTCGTCGGGATCGCCGATGCGGCGCGCCGGCACCGCGTCGACGCGCTCCTTGAGCACGGTCTGGTAGCTCTTGCCGCTCTTCTTGACCGTCGCCTCGACGTTGGAGCGGAAGCGGTCGGTCTCGAAAATCCCCGGCAGGATGAAATTGATGGTGACGTTGTCGGCGGCGACCGTGCGGGCGACGCCGGCCAAAAACGCGGTCAGCCCGGCGCGCGCGCCGGAGGACAGGTCGAGCCCGGCAATCGGCGCCCGCACCGAGCCCGACGTGATGTTGACGATGCGGCCGAACTTTTTGGCCACCATCGGGTCGATGACCTTCTGGATCAGCTCGACGGCGACGATCATGTTGCCGATTACGCCGTCGATCATTTTTTGCCGGTCGAGCTCGCGGAAATCGCGAAACGGCGGGCCGGCATTGTTGTTGACCAGGATGTCGGGCTCGGGGCAGGCGGCGAGCAGCGCCTTCTGGCCGTCGGGCGCGGCGACGTCGGCGGCGACCGGCACGATTTTCGCACCAGTCGCCTTGCGCAGCTCCTCGGCGGTGGCGGCGAGGCGCTCGCGGTCGCGGCCGTTGATGACCACTTCGCAGCCGGCCTCGGCCAGGGCCCGGGCGCAGGCGCGGCCAAGCCCGCGGCTCGAGGCGCAGACGATGGCCTTGCGGCCGGCGATTCCAAGGTCCATCCAAAACACTCCCCGACGCGGAGGCGACAGCGCGGCGTCCCGCCTGTATGTGCTGTTCTCTTAACTGGGCCGCCGCAAGTCAACGGCCGAGTGGCCCAAAAACCTGACGCATCATGCCGCCAGTCGCCGACGTCTCGCTCACGCAGCTTGCCCTGATCGCCGGCTTGGCGGCGTTTTCCGCCGTCGCCGGCGGCGTCGCCGGCTACGGCACCGGCGCGCTGATGCCGCTCGTCCTGGTGCCGATCGTCGGCGCCGCGCCGGTGGTGCCGATCATCGCCATCTCGGCGCTGTTCACCAATTCGGCGCGCGTCCTCGCCTTCCGCCACAAGCTGGTGCCGCGCCGCGCCATCATTGCGCTCGTCGCGGCGCTGCCGACCTGCGTGCTCGGCGCCTGGCTCTATACGCTTTTGTCCGGCCGCGGCGCCGCCATCGTCATCGGCACGACCTTGATCGCCACCGTGCCGCTGCGCCGGGTCTTGAAAAAGCGCGGCCATCGCCTCGGCGAAAAGGGTTTTGCGGCCGCTGCGGCGGTCTGGGGCATTTTCGTCGGCGGTACCACCGGGGCCGGCGTCATCCTGTTGTCGCTGCTGATGGCCGCCGGCCTCGAAGGCGCCGCCGTGATCGCCACCGACGCGCTGGTGTCGATCGTCATGGGCGTCATCAAGTTCTCGGTGTTCGCCGTCGCCGGCGCGATAACGCCGACCGTGCTGCTGGTCGGCCTGGTGATCGGCTGCATCGGATTTCCCAGCACGTTCGTGGCGCGGCTGATCGTCGAGCGCCTGCCGGTTCACGTCCACACCGCCATGCTCGACGCCGTCGTGCTGATCGGCGGCGGCGTCATGATCGCGGGTGCGTTGCGCTAGGGCGTGACGTTTTTAGATCGAAGCGGCGCTGCTCGCGCAACGCACTCCCTCTCCCCGGAGGGGAGAGGGTTGGGGTGAGGGGGTTCGGACGTTTGAGAAAATTCTTCAGCGTCCGAACCCCCTCACCCTCGCTCGCTGCGCTCGCTCGACCTCTCCTCCGGGGAGAGGTAAGTTGCGCCAGCGGCCGATACTCGTGCGCCCTTACGGCCACTTCACCAGCGGCGGCAGCGAGGAGAGGATCGAGTCGACGTTGCCGCCGGTGCGCAGGCCGAAAATGGTGCCGCGATCGTACAGCAGGTTGAACTCGACGTAGCGGCCGCGGCGGATGAGTTGCTCGTCGCGTTCGGCTTCGCTCCACGGCTTGGCGAAATTCCGGCGCACCAGCTCGGGATAGACACGCAAAAATGCAAGGCCGACGTCCTGGGTGAAGGCGAACGTCTCGTCCCAGTCGGTTTCCAGATAGTCATAAAAGATGCCGCCGATGCCGCGCATCTCGCCGCGGTGTTTTAGGAAAAAATATTCGTCGCACCATTTTTTGAATTTGTCGTAGGGCGCGACTGCCGGATGCGCGGCGCAGGCCGATTTCATCGCGGCGTGAAACGCGACGGTGTCGGGATCGTCCTGACTGCGACGGCGGTCGAGCACCGGGGTGAGGTCGCCGCCGCCGCCGAACCACGCTTTGGTGGTGACGACGAAGCGCGTGTTCATGTGCGCGGTCGGCGCGTGCGGATTGAAAGGATGCGCGATCAGCGAAATGCCGCTGGCGAAAAAGCGCGGATCGGCGGCGGCGCCGGGAATCTCCTTGCGGAATTCCGGCGCGAATTCGCCGAACACGGTCGAAACGTGGACGCCGACTTTTTCGAAGACGCGGCCCGCCATCATCGCCATGACGCCGCCGCCGCCGGGCGCGCCGCCATGGTCGGTGCGGCTCCACGGCGTGCGCACGAAGCGGCCGGCCGGACGGTCGGCCAGCGGCGCATCCGCCGGCAGCGCATCCTCGACCGCCTCGAACGCGGCGACGAAGCGATCGCGCAGCGTTTCGAACCAGCGCTGTGCGCGCTCTTTGCGTTCGTTGATTTGCTCAGCGGTCATAGTCGGTTTGTACCGCCTGCCGCCGACGCGGCCTAGGTGCCCCGCCCTGTCGCGGCTTGCATAGCCACTCAGCGATCAAAGCCCCCGGGTCTGCCGCAGCGCCTCGCCGGCCGCCATGGCGGCGGCCATCGCGACGTTGAGCGAGCGCAGCCCCGGCCGCATCGGAATGACGAGCCGCGCGTCGGCGGCGCCATGCACCTCGTCCGGCACGCCGGCCGATTCGCGGCCGAACAGCAGCACGTCGTCGCCTCGATAAGCGAAATCGAGATAGGACTGCGTCGCCCTCGTGGTGAAAAGCACGAGCCGGCAACCCTGCTCGTTGCGCCAAGTCGCGAAGGCCGGCCACGACGCGTGACGCACCAGCGCGACCGCATCGAGGTAATCCATGCCGGCGCGGCGAAAGGCGCGGTCGGAGAGCGGAAAGCTGGCCGGCGCGATCAGATGCGCCTCGATGCCGAGGCAGGCGGCGAGCCGCAGAATCGTCCCGGTGTTCTGGGGAATATCGGGTTGGTACAGGGCGATGCGCATTGTCCCGCCGCGCCTTGAGGCCACACTTGCACTCGGTCGGCAAGGGTGCCAATAGAACGCCCGCCGGATTGCGTCGTTTCCGACCTCCCCCAGGCCGGTGCGACCGGACCATCCGCCGCGCCGCTTGCGCCTTTTTCCCCCGGACGGGGCGGGGCGGAAGAGGGGGCGGCCCGCAGCGCGGGTGGTCGAACGGCAAGACGTAAAGAAGGGTCGAGACGGTGACTGTCATCTCAACGGCCGAGCCTATGCGCCGCGACCTCCTTTCCGTTTGTCCGATTTCCCGCAAGGCCTAAGGTTCGATCATGAGCGGACATGCCACCTATCAGCCGCAGAGCCCATTCATGCGATGGATGGAGCGGCGGCTGCCGATCGCGAGCCTCGTCTATTCGTCGTTCGTCGCGTATCCGACGCCGCGCAACCTGAACTATTGGTGGACCTTCGGCGGCATTTTGTCCTTCATGCTGGGCGTGCAGATCGTCACCGGCGTGGTGCTGGCGATGCATTACACGCCGCAGGTGACGATGGCGTTCAATTCCGTCGAAGCCATCATGCGCGACGTGAATTACGGCTGGCTGCTGCGCTACATCCACGCCACCGGCGCCTCGTTCTTCTTCGTCGCCGTCTATGTCCATATCGCCCGCGGCATGTATTACGGCTCCTACAAGGAGCCGCGCGAGGTGTTGTGGATCCTCGGCGTCATCCTGTTCCTGTTGATGGTGGTCACCGGCTTCATGGGCTACGTGCTGCCGTGGGGCCAGATGAGTTTTTGGGCCGCCACCGTCATCACCAACCTGTTTTCCGCCATTCCGGCGGTCGGCGATCCGATCGTCACCTGGCTGTGGGGCGGTTACGCGGTCGGCAATCCGACGCTCAATCGTTTCTACTCGCTGCACTACCTGTTGCCGTTCGTGATCGCCGGCGTGGTCGTGCTGCACGTCTGGGCGCTGCATATGGTCGGCCAGAACAACCCGACCGGCGTCGAGCCGAAGACCGAGAAGGACACCGTGGCATTCACGCCGTACGCTACCGTCAAGGACTCGTTCTTCCTCGCGCTGTTCTGCATCGTGTTCGCCTGGTTCATCTTCTACATTCCGAACTATCTGATGCATTCCGACAATTACATTCCGGCCAACCCGGGCCAGACGCCGACCCACATCGTGCCGGAATGGTATTACCTGCCGTTCTACGCCATCCTGCGCGCGATCCCGAGCAAGCTCGTCGGCGTGGTCGCGCTGGCAGGCTCGATCCTGATCCTGGCGTTCATGCCGTGGCTCGATACGTCGGTCGTGCGCTCCGCCAAATACCGGCCGCTCTATCGCCAGTTCCTGTTCATCTTCTTTGCCGTGGTGATCGGCCTCGGTTATCTCGGCTCGCAGGAGCCGGCCGGCGGCTACGTCATCGCGGCGCGGCTGTTCACCGTCTACTACTTCGCGTTCTTTCTCATCATCCTGCCGCTGCTCGGCTTGTTCGAACGGACCAGACCGTTGCCGAACTCGATATCCGAATCGGTGCTGCGCAAGGGCGCGCCGGTCGGCGCATCCGGTCCGCCGCCGGCCGGCGGCAGAGCGTAGCGGGAGCCGGATCATGATCTCGTATCGCGAACTCATGACGGCATTGGTCCTGGCGGCGGCTGTGGCGGGTGCGGCGATCCCCGCGCGCGCGCAGGAGGCGGACGCGCCGCCGCTGCAGCATTGGTCGTTCGCCGGGCCGTTCGGCACCTACGATCCGGCACAGTTGCAGCGCGGTTTCCAGGTCTATCGCGAGGTCTGCTCGAACTGCCACAGCCTCAAGCTGGTCTCGTTCCGCAATCTCGCCGATGCCGGCGGTCCGGGCTTCAGCGAGGCGCAGGCCGCGGCCGTCGCCGAAACCTACCAGGTCACCGACGGCCCGAACGACCAGGGCCAAACGTTTCAGCGCGCCGGCAAGGTGTCGGATTATTTCCCGCCGCCGTTCCCCAACGATCAGGCGGCGCGCGCGGCGCTCGGCGGCGGGCTGCCGCCCGACATGTCGGTGCTTGCCAAGGCGCGCGGCTACGAGCGCGGTTTTCCCTGGTTCATCTTCGAGCCCTTCACACAGTACCAGGAGGGCGGACCGGACTATATCCACGCCATCCTGACCGGCTACGCCGACGCGCCGCAAGGCTTCACGCTGCCGCCGGGCACGCATTACAACAAATACTTCCCGGGCCGTGCGATCGCGATGCCGCCGCCGATCAAGGACGGCCAGGTCAAATACACCGACGGCACGCCCGAGACCGTCGATCAATACGGCCGCGACGTCGGTGCCTTCCTGATGTGGGCGGCGGAGCCGAAGCTCAACGAGCGCAAGCGGCTCGGCTTTCAGGTCATGATCTATCTGATCGTGCTGGCGGGCCTGCTCTATTTCACCAAGAAAAAGGTCTGGCACGAGGTCGCGCTGCATCCGGAGCTCGAGCAGTCGCGGGCGCCGACCGAATACCGAAGCTAATCCAGCCGGTCGGAATGACGTGCGGCGGCGATCGACGCGGTCGCCGCCATCAGCGGGTTCTGCGGTTGCGTCGGGCTTCACGGTTCGCCACAGTGGTCCACCTGCAAGCCAAGTTTGCCGACTGATTTGATTGGGACGCCGACATGCTCACCGCCGCGTTGGAGAACGATCTCAAAGCTGCGATCCGCTCGATCCCGGACTACCCGAAGCCGGGCATCATGTTTCGCGACATCACCACCCTGCTCGGCGACGCGCGGGCGTTCCGCCGCGCCGTCGACGAGTTGGTGCAGCCCTGGGCCGGCGGCAAGATCGACAAGGTGGCCGGCATCGAGGCGCGCGGTTTTATTCTCGGCGGCGCCGTCGCCCACCAGGTCTCGGCCGGCTTCGTGCCGATCCGCAAGAAGGGCAAGCTGCCGTTCAAGCGGGTGAGCATCGGCTATTCGCTGGAATACGGCATCGACGAAATGGAAATGCATGAGGACGCGGTGCACCGCGGCGAGCGGGTAATCCTGGTCGACGACCTCATTGCCACCGGCGGCACCGCCGAGGCGGCCTGCAAGCTGCTCAAGCAGATCGGCGCCGACGTGCTCGCCGCCTGCTTCATCATCGACCTGCCTGATCTCGGCGGCGCCAAGAAGATCGAAAAGCTCGGCATCCCGGTGCGCACGCTGGTCAGCTTCGAGGGTCATTAGTTCGCCGAAAAACAAACGGGCGGAAACGGGGGGCCACCATGGCCGAGCACATCGACGGACCGCTGTATTACGAGCGCATGGGCAAGAGCGGCCCGGTGCTGGCGTTCGTGCATCCCAACCCGATGGATCAGTCGTGCTGGATTTTTCAGCTGGCGCAGCTGTCGACCTGGTACCGCTGCATCGCCATCGACATTCCGGGCTACGGCCGCTCGCCCAAGGCGCGGCCGGGCCTGACCATGGACGACATGGCGCAGGCCTGCTGGGAAGCGATCGACGACGCCTTACCGGGCGAGCGCGCCATTCTGGTCGGCTGCTCGGTCGGCTCGGCGCTCGTGCCCTACATGCATCATCAAAAGCCGCAGCGCACCGCGGCGCTCATCCTCTCAGGCACCGGCTACAATCCCGGCAAGGAGTTCGCCGCCCGCCGCATCGCCGCCTATACGGCGCAAGGCATCGACTATCGCTGGGGCTATACGTTCGAGGATTTTTCCCCGGCATTCCGCGCAACGCCGCTCGCCCATTTCTTCGCCGACCTGTTCGCCGCGCGCAATCCGCACGCCGACGCGCAGTCGATCATTTATCAGTTCGAGGCGCTGGCCAAGCCGGACGCGCCCGACCACCACGCCCGCATCAAATGTCCGACCATCATCCTCACCGGCAGCGAAGACGGCTCGCACCCGCGCGCGCCGGCGCTCAAGGAGCGCATCCCCGGCTGCGAGATGAAAATCCTCTACGGCGCCGGCCACGCCTGCCAGATCGAACAGCCCTGGCTGTTCAATCGCTACATGATCGAATTTTTAAAGAAGCACGGGTTGCACTCGGAAGCAGGGAGTGCATCGTAACAACGACCGCACATGCCGAGTTTTTTCCGGGAATACAGTGGAGAAGCTCTTGTCGTAAAATTCGCTGCGCAAAGCTACATACCGCTTGGCTTATTCTCTCTCTGTAGATGCTCGTCAAGAAACCGATAAGCTGCTTCTCGCATTTCCTGCGTGAAAACATGACCACCTGGCCAACATCGAAGCTTCAGCCGTCCTTTGGGAAATGCGGGTTCCGCATGTTCAAATATGCCGGTCGCTCCCCGAGACCAAACATCTTCTGAAGTCGCTTGCAGAAGTAACGCGCGAGGCGAAACAAGCCGAACGATATCTTCAACATCGCCAAATTGGAGCACACCCGGCAGACAAAATTCCATCTGCACGCCTGTGTCGCGGACTAACGACTGCTTGTAGCTTACGCATCCGCAATTGGAGACCGATGCTCGAATGCGACTATCGAGTGCCGGAGCCCAGATGGCCATTTTGCCGCCGTAGGAATGGCCGATGAACCCAATCCGTAGCGGATCAACCTCCGGACGCGCCGCCAAGTAATCCAGGGCTACACTGACATCATGGAGGCACTTGGAGAGTAACGTTCGGCCTTGTACAAGACGCGTGGCCAGTTCGTAATATTCGGCGTATCCTGAAGGGTTGCTCCAGTTCCGCTCTTCAAACGCCAAAGCATCGGGCGCGATGACGACATAGCCTCGCTCTGCGAGTTCCGAAGCGTATGCTTGATCCGCATCGCCTTTCAGTCCGACAACCTCACTCTTTCCCAAATGAAACTGGCTCGCATGCTGATGGTGCGCAAAGATAGCGGGTATACTGCGATTGATATGCTTGGGCACGAGCAGAAAGGACTTGACGCGCTCGTCGGCTTCCACCGCGTATTCGATAGTCTCTCGCACGTACAAGCCACAATCAGCTGTTTCCAGAAGAACAGCATCGAGTGGGCATCGTATTGGAAAGGGGCCAAGAAGCCGTTTCAAGTCGTCACGATCCATGATCTTAAGCATCCGGCTCAGCGCTTCCTTGTCAATAGCGTGCTCGAGGCCGAGGCTGGCCGTCTGGCCGATCGCTCATCCCCTACTTGCTGCGCTGCATGAGTCTGGAATTGGCACTTTTCGACCGATCATCATGTCGGCTTCCATGGCAGCTACTGGGTGCAAAGCGGAAGTGGCCGGAATAGCCGAAAACCGCGGTTATGACCCGGAGCGGAAGTCTTGCTCAAGATTTTTCGATGCGTAGCTTTGCGCGTTTTGGAATTTCGAACTCCGGCAGTCCGCACTGCTTCCATACATCGAGTGCGCGCATCATCAACTCCTTAGGCGGCAGCGAGAAGGTGCCGGCATCGATCTTTTGCGTGGCATCGAGAATGATTTTGGATCCCTGCGTTACATTGCCTCGTGCGTCGCGCACTGACGGGTCGATCTGTAGCGGTACATAAACGTCGTCGATAACGACCGTGTCGCGTTGCGGGCTGAACCGAGAGTTCAAAGCCCAATCGACGTGGCTAGGATCGCGAATGTCCACATCGTCATCGACTACCGTGACCCGCTTCACAGGTGCGATATCGGCCACCGTACGGCCAACGCGCTTGCCGTGCCCCGGAAATTGCGGCGTGATAGCGACGATCGCGTGAGCTAAAACGCCGCCGAACGTCTGGTCGATGTAACAGTCGTGTACAGCCAGATCTCCGACCTGATCGCGCATCGCATGGAGGATGACGCCTGCATTCACCAGGCTTTGGATCGTGGTGCTTTCAGATGGCGGCATCTGGCTGGTGTATCCGTAGTAGAGCGGCTCGCGGCGGTGCGTGATCGCCGTAACATGAGCGACGGCTCGCTTGTCGACCGGCCCCATGACGCCGGCAAATTCACCGAACGGACCTTCGTCTTCGGTTTCACCGGGCGCGATCTCGCCTTCGATTACGATCTCGCTGTTGGCGGGGACATGCAGATCGATGGTTTTGCAGCGCACCAGTTCGATCGGTTCGCCTTTTAGGCCACCGGCAAATTCGATTTCGTCCTTGCCTTGGGGTAAATTGGCAACGGTTGCGAGATGGATCGCGGGATCAGTAGCAATGACCCAGGCGATGGGCGCCTTCTTGCCGCGATCGGTCCAAGTCTTGGCATTGAAGGTGCCTTGCCGGCCAGGCGAGAGATTGACAACGACGCTGTGGCTGTCACGCAACATGGTGCGATACACGCCCATATTCTGCGCACCGCTATCGTGGTCGCAGGTTATGACGATGGTCGTTATGTACGGTGCTTTGTCCTTAGCGGGCGTCCAGGTGACGATGGGCAGATCAGTCAGGCTTGCTCCTTCACCGAGAAGCTCGGTTTCCTGGCAGACGCCGCAGCCTATGGTCCGCGGCTTTATCGGTCTGCGCAGCGCGGCGACCACCGTATCGTTAATGGCGTCGACCTCACATTGCAGGGCAAGCGCTACGCTGCGCGGTGACGCACCCAGCGCAGCGGTTACGACGGGAATTGTCGAATCTTTGACATTTTGGAATTTCAGGCCAAAACGCTGTTCGACCGGCAACGCCTGATACATCCACTTCGCAAGACAGGCGATTTCCCAGCTTCGATCGATTTCTCGCGTTATGGTCTTGAGAAGACCGTGCTGGTCCAAAGCGGCCAAGTAGTCTCGCATATCGCGGTATGGCATGCGCCCCTCTCTATTGTGTCGCTCTCGTCGCGGTATTCCCCGATGCTTCTGTGCAGTCTGCCACTTGGCTCGTAATTGAAATCGAGCACTCGCAATGCAGGAAATCGGCTCGTCCCCTTTGACGTTCCAGATTACCTTATACGGGTTTTGTGCGCGAAGAAGGCGCAGGCGACAGTCCGCCTTTGGCACAAAGCGGACGTGCCGCGGTTACCCGGCGATGTTCGCTTTGGGGGCAAAGCGTCATGCGCCGCTCCTAATATCAGCGCAGCGATTCCAAGCTGCCGCTACATCCGCTCGCGGTCCTGCCAACCCGCGCCGCTTCCGCCCGCCAGCGACGCCGCCAGCGTCCCCATCAAGAGCCGCAGCTCGAGCTCGCGGAATTGCGCGAAAATGCCGGCGATCCAGTCGTGGATTTCGGTCGGCGTGCCGGGCGTCGCCACCAGGTAGGCGCCGAACGAAAAACTCGGCCGGTCGATGACGCCGCGCACCATCTGCGACAGCCGCGGGATGCGGAGCATGCGGCACGCCGCGCGCGTCGGCGGGAAATCGTCCTTGTCGCAGGTGACCGAAACGAATTCATTGTGTACCGGCACGACGGTGAGGTCCGGCAAATCCCGCCGCAAATCGGCGTAGGCGCGCACCGTGATCGCGGCGTGGTCGGCTGCGAACAGCACGACCGGCTCGATCATGCGCCGCCGCGCTTCACGCACGAAGCCGATCTCGGCCATGACGGCAAAGAACTGATCGTACGCGCCGTAGCCGACGTCGATGATGCGCGTCGTTGCGCTTCTTGCGATCAGTCGATCGAACAGCATCATCTGGCCGCGCGTGTCGGCGATGTCGATCGGCGTGACCAGCCTGGGAAAATAGCCGGCCAGCACGGGGTCGCGCGGATTGAGATCGTAGGCGGCAACGGGACGGCGGCTCGCACGCAAGAACTCGACCAATAACCGCGCCAGCACCGTTTTGCCGACGCGCGGCCGCGGCGAGGCGACGATGTAAATGGGCGTCGGCTGCGCCATGCCAGGCCGTCAATTCAAACGCGCCGCGCCGGACTTTTCGGCCGGCGCGCCGGCGCGGGTTTGGCGCAACGCCGGCCTGCGGGATTACGAGCGCGCCGCCTGCGCGCGCGCACCGTTGGCGGCCGCCGCCGCGCCGATGATGTCGTTGAGCTTGATGCGATCGTACTCGGCCCAGACATTGCCGAGCCAGTGCCGCACATAGCCGCGCAGCACGAACGAGTAGTTGGCGGCTTCACCGTTAGTACCCTTGTTGGCGACGAAGGTGAGGAACGGCACCGAGGCGAGCTCGACCTGCTCGTACGCCATCTCGTTGAGCTTGGGGATGGAGATCTCGACGGCGTCCTTGAGCTTGTTGAAATAGGCCGCATGGGTCGCCTGATCCCATTCGAAGAAGCTCGTGTTGTTGACGTAGTTCTTGACCAGAAAATACCTGGCGTCGACGGTAAACGGCGCGGTCTCCTCGATCTCGTTGAGCGAAGCGAGCGACGAGCCGAGGATGTGGAACACCGCGAACGTGATCTGGCCCTTCTTGACGGCGTCGAGAAAGCCGATGTCGCGCAGCGCCCGCAGGGTCGGCGACAACAGGCCGGCGCGCACGTCGATCACCGTCACCTTCGACTCGTCGTTCGACAGCGTGTCGAAAATCTTCATCTGGTCCGGCACCAGAGTGGCGTCGACGATTTCGGTGACGTCGGGATGGAAACGCTTGAGCGTGCCCTTCGGCGCCTCGCTGTCGAACGCGCGGGTCGGCACATGATGGGCGGTGAAATAATCGAGCAGCGTGCGCGACACCGTGGTCTTGCCGACGCCGCCTTTATCCGCGCCGACGACGATGACTGATGGCTTCGTCATGGCTCTCCCCTCGCGGGCGCGGCGCCGATCCGGCCGGAGCGGCGGCTGCACCGTTCCGTGCGGCAGGCTGCCAAGCGGGAGCGTCGCGTCCCCTCAACCACGATTCGCTTCTACACAGCGCAGCAGCGGTTTGGAAGGCTGACGCCGACGTTATACCCCGCCGTGATTCGCGCTGCGGGCAAGTCGAAGAATGAAATGTGACGCGATTGCGGCTAACCGCGGTGCGGTCCCCACGGCCCCGGCGAAGCGGGCGGCGGCGGATCGCGTGGCGACGGCTCGGCGTTTTGCGCGGGGGCGCCGTTGTCGGCGTCCTCGGCCGCGCCCCACGGTCCGTGCGCCGGCGGCTCGGCCGATTCGGCCGGCGCTTCCTCCTCGCCGGGCTCCGGCAGCGCAATCGGCCCGGGATCGTGGCCGCCGGCATACTTGACCAGCGCCGCCACCCGGTTGTCTACCGTCGGATGGGTGTCGAACAGCTCGCCGAATCCCTCGCGCGGATTGTCGACGCATAACTCCATGACCGCCGAGGTGGCGCCCGGCAGTTCGCCGCGGCTCTCGATCTTGCGCAGCGCCGAGATCATGGCGTCGGGATTTTGCGTCAGCTCGACCGAGCCGGCGTCGGCCAGATATTCGCGCTGGCGCGACAGCGCAAGCCGGATGAGAAACGACAGCACGTAGGCCACGACGACGAGCGCGATGGCGATCACGATGGCAACGAAGGCGCCGCCGCCGCCCTCGCGATCGCCGGAAGACCGCGAGCGGCGAAACGAAAAGCCGTTATAGAACCACAGCCGGAAAATCAGCTCGGCGAAAAACGACACCACGCCGGCGATGATCACGGCGATCACCATCATGCGCACGTCGCCGTTGCGGATGTGGGTCAACTCGTGGCCGAGCACCGCTTCGACCTCGGCGTCGTCGAGTCGGTCAAGGAGACCGGTCGTTACCGTGATGGCGTACTGCTTGTTGTTCATGCCGGTGGCGAAGGCATTGAGCGCGTCGCTCTCCATCACCTTCAGCTTCGGCATGGTGATGCCGCGCGAGATGCAGAGGTTTTCCAGGATATTGTAGAGCCGCGGCATCTCCTTGCGGGTCACCTCGCGGCCACCGGTGAGCGCGTCGATCATGCTCTGATGAAAGTAATAGGCGATGACGATCCAGGCCGCGGCGCCGAGCGTCGCGATCGGCGCCGCCTTGACGAGGTCGACCCAGGCGAGCCGCAGCAGCGTGCCGACGTCGGCATTGACCGACAGTCCCTCGGCCACTAGCGCGCCGGCATAGACCAGCACGTAAACCAACAGGAACAGCGAGAGCAGCAGCGCAATCGAACGGTGCCGGTTCGACTGGATATGCGTATAGAGACCGTAAGCAGCCATGGAGCGCCAGCGCCGTCCGGCGTGTTCTTAGAACTTGACCTGCGGCGCCTGCAGCTCGGCCTGGCGGTCGGGGCCGAGATCGAAGAAGTCCTTCTGTGTGAAGCCGAACATGCCGGCGAACAAAGCGGCCGGGAAACGCTGGATCCCGGTATTGTATTCCTGCACCGCGTTGTTGAAGAAGCGGCGCGACGCGGCGATCTTGTTCTCCAGATCGGTCAGCTCGGCCTGCAATTGCTGGAAATTGGCGTTGGCCTTGAGATCCGGATAGGCCTCCGACAGCGCAAACAATTGGCGCAACGCGCCGGACAGCATGTTCTCGGCGGCGGCCTGCTGCGCCGGCCCTTGCGCGGCGACCGCGACAGTGCGCGCCTTGACCACCTCTTCGAGCGTGCCGCGCTCGTGCGCCGCATAGCCCTTTACCGTTTCGACCAGATTGGGGATGAGGTCGTGGCGCTGGCGCAGCTGCACGTCGATGTCGGCGAACGCTTGATTGACCCGTTGCCGCATCGAGACGAGGCCGTTGTAGACGCTGATCGCCCACAGGACGATCACCACGATCACCGCAATGACGACGATGGCCGACGTGCTCATGGTAACGCTCCCCTCCGCAAGGGCTGCCGCCTTGCCCGGCGTTCGCCAGGTGGTCTCGCCAAGACCATAGCCGCAAAAAGCGGCATCCGCGAGCAAGGCCTGCCGTGCTGAAGCCCTGGGCGTGCGGCCCATATAGGCGCTCCGGGGCGCCCCGTTAAGGTTAGGACGCGATGAATATCGCGCCGTGCTGCGGGCTCGATTAGGACTCCCGCAGCAACAGAAAGGCGCACCCATGCCGGAGCAATATCGCGATAGCGTCGATCTTGCCGAACGCACGGCTCCCATCAACCCGGATCATGACGCCGGCGGCGACATCGGCATCGTCCGGGCCAACGATCAATTCGCCCGCGACATCGCCGAAATCGAGCGCGCCACAGTGGCGCTGCGCCGGGCCGAGCCGTCGCTCGAAATGTGGAGCGAAGCCGGCAGTGATGCGCGCGCCGACGATGCGGCGACGCTCGCCATCCGCAAGGCGCGCCCGGTCTGGCTCCTGATCGGTCTGTTGTGGCTGTCGACCGCCCTGGTCACCGTCGGCGCGGTCGCCGCGATCGCGCGGCTGGTGGGGTGATAGGCGCATTCGAATGAGGCGACCTGCGCCTCAGTCACTTCGTCATTGCCGGGCTTGACCCGGCAATCCATGCAGCGGTCGGATTTGCACAGATTTTCGAGAACTGACGCGGCGGCGCCTCAGCATGGATGCGCGGGTCCAGCCCGCGCATGACGAAAGAAGGCGCGACCGCGCTGCGAACCTAATACGCATTCCGGTACGCCGTCGGCGACAGCGCCGTGCGCGCGATGATTTTCAGATCGAGCCACAGCGACCAATTGTCGATATAGAACAGGTCGTGCTCGACGCGCTTGAGGATCTTTTCTTCGCTGTCGATGGCGCCGCGGAAGCCGTTGATCTGCGCCCAGCCGGTGATGCCGGGCTTGACGTTGTGGCGGCGCGCGTAGAGCGCGATGCGCTGCTCGTATTCGCGGTCGTGCGACAGCGCGTGCGGCCGCGGCCCGACCAGCGACATGTCGCCGATCAGCACGTTGAACAGCTGCGGAATCTCGTCGATGTTCCAGCGCCGCAGCCAGCGGCCGATGCGGGTCAGACGCGGATCGTCGCGCGTCGCCTGCGGCACCACCGCGCCGTCGTCGAGCGTGCGCATGGTGCGGAACTTGAAGATGCGGAACGGCTGCTGATTGAAGCCGTAGCGGCGCTGCAGGAAGAACACCGGTCCCGGGCTGTCGAGCCGGATCAGGATGGCGACGACGATGAAGAGCGGCGTCAAGGCGAGCAGCGCCAGCGCCGCGAAGGCGAGATCGAACAGCCGCTTCTGCACCACCTCGAAAGTCGACAGCGGCAGCCGCGTCACCTTCAGGCTGGCCAGCGGCCCGAGCTTCGACAGCTCGGCGTCCTCGAACTTGTGCAGGATCTGCTCCGGGCCGAGATGGATCTCGACCGGCAGCGCCGTGAACGCGTCGGCGCAACGCGTAATGGTCTCGGTGGCCGACCAAGGCAGCAGCAGATAGATCGCATCGGGCTCGAGGCTGCGCACCCGCGCGATGGCCTCGGCGAGATCGCGGTCGACCGCCGCGCGCCGCGTTTCGGCGCTTGCCGTCGCGGGGAGGGGAGTCAGAAACCGGCAACCGACGATGTTGATGCCGAGCGTCCAGGGCTCGTAATGATTGATGAAGCTGCCGACCTGGACGCCGGTCCCGATCAGGAAGATGCGCTGCGCCGAGATCAGTCCGGCGGCGCGCGCCCGCGTGGTGATGCGCACGATCAGGAAGCGCTCGACCAAGAGGCCGGCGAGCGTGACGAGATAGAACAGCACGATCCAGGCCCGCGAATAGGCGGCGCTGACTTGGGTGAGAAAGCCGAGCGCCAGCAGGCAGATCAGCGTCACGTTCCAGAGCTGGATGGTGCGCCTGGCATGCGGCTTGACGGAGAAGTAGTTCGGCAGCCGGTATTCGCCGCGGAAAGCGTTGGACACCGCGAAGATGCTCGCCGCCAGGACGCCGACCTGCACGAAGGCGGCGATATCGCCCGGATCGCCGTAAGCGAACAACGTGTAGGCCACCCCGGTGCCGCACGACGTCGCCACGATCAGCGCGATGTCGAGCAGAAAAAACGTGACCGCAAACGTGCCGCGCGAGGCCGCCGCCCAGCCGCGCAACAGGCGGTTGGTCTCCTGCCGGGATGCCAGCGTATAGCTTGGCAGCTGGTTCATGCTCGCGTGCCGGGAAACTGTTGCGCCAAGGCGGGCCGGCGCTGCCCCGGAATGAGACAACGCCGCGCGCTGCACGGCTGCGTCGCCAGAACCATGCCAGCGGCGAGGTCGCGAGAGCGCCGGCGCAACTGGCGTGTCGCCGCGCGCGTGTTAAGATTAATGCGGACGGTCTCCCTCTCCCCGTAGGGGAGAGGGTTGGGGTGAGGGGGTTCGGAAGCTGCAGTCTTTTCTGAAACTTCCGAACCCCTCACCCTCGCTCGCTGCGCTCGCTCGACCTCTCCCCTCCGGGGAGAGGTGAAGCAAACTGCGGCAGCGGCGCGCGATGGCATCAACGGAACGCCAGACGGGGGAGAACACGCGAATGCAGGGCAAGATCGCACTCGAGGAACACTTTGCGATCCCCGAAACGGCCGCCGATTCGATGGGCTATTTCCCCGAACCGGTCCGTCAGGAAGTGGCCGAGCGCAATGCCGACATTCACGGCCGGCGCTTGGCGCTGATGGATCAATACGGCATCGAGATGATGCTGTTGTCGCTCAACGCGCCGGCGGTGCAGGGCATCCCCGACAAGGCGCGCGCCGGCGAGATCGCGCGCCGCGCCAACGACTTTCTGGCCGAGCAGGTGGCCAAGCGCCCGGACCGCTTTCAGGGCCTTGCCGCGCTCGCCATGCAGGACCCGGATGTGGCCACGCGCGAGGTCGAGCGCTGCGTCAAGGAGCTCGGTTTTCGCGGCGCGCTGGTCAACGGTTTTTCGCAGCTCGATGGCGGCGACGCCGTCGCCTATTACGACCTGCCGCAGTACCGGCCGTTCTGGGCCATGGTGGAGCGGCTCGACGTGCCGTTCTATCTGCATCCGCGCAACCCGTTGCCGCGCGATGCGCGCATTTACGACGGCCATCCCTGGCTGTTAGGGCCGATCTGGGCATTCGGCCAGGAGACCGCGGTGCATGCGCTGCGCCTGATGGCGTCCGGCCTGTTCGACGCCCATCCGCGGCTGCAGATCATTCTCGGTCACATGGGCGAGAACCTGCCTTACGCCATGTGGCGCGTCGACAATTCCAACGCCTGGATTCCCAACCGCAACAAATGGCCGGCCAAGAAGCGGCTCGGCGACTATTTCTCGGAAAATTTTTATCTGACCACGTCCGGCAATTTCCGCACCCAGGCGCTGATCAACGCCATGCTGGAAATCGGCGCCGACCGCATCATGTTCTCGACCGATTGGCCGTTCGAGAACATCGATCACGCCGCCAACTGGTTCGACGCCTGCGCGATCGGCGAAAACGACCGCCTCAAAATCGGCCGCAGCAACGCGCGGCGGCTGTTCAAGCTGGGGAATGAGTGAGCGACATCCGGTTGCCAACCGCTGCGCCGGCGATAGGATGAGCTTGCGCAAGGAGAATGCGGTGACCCGGAACCAGGCTGACGGTTTCGTCCCGGTGATCGACATCGCGCCCTACCTGGCCGGGACGCCGGAGGGCAAGCGGCGGGTGGCCGTGCAGCTCGATCGCGCCTGCCGCGAGGTCGGTTTTTATGTGATCGTCGGGCACGGCGTGGACCCCGACCTGATCGAGCAGGTCGAAGCGGTGTCGCGCGCGTTCTTCGATCTGCCGCTCGACGAAAAAATGAAGGTGCATATCGGCAACGTGCCGGGCGGCGTCGGCTATTCGGCGGTCGGCGACGTGGCGCTGGCCTCGACGCGCGGCCAAGTCACGCCGCCCGATCTCAACGAGACCTTCCAGATCGCCAAAGTCGATATCACCGACGACGCGTATTTCCAGAACGAAGCCGCGCGCGGCATGATTCCGCGCAACCGTTGGCCGGAGCGGCCCGCGGCGCTGCGCGAGCTGTACACCAAATACTATCTGCGCATGGGCGCGCTGGCCGCGGATCTGATGCGTTTGTCGGCGCTCGCCCTCGATCTTCCCGAGGCTTATTTCGACGACAAGATCGACCGCCACATCAGCCGGCTCAACGTGCGGCTCTATCCGGAGCAAAAAACCGCGCCGCTGCCGGGCCAGCTGCGTGCCGGAGCGCATACCGATTACGGCACGGTCACGATCCTTAAACCCGGCGACACGATCGGCGGCCTGCAAATCGCCGACGCCGCAGGGAACTGGCATGACGTGCCGATGCTTCCCGGCTCGTTCGTCATCAACCAGGGCGACCTGATGGCGCGCTGGACCAACGATCGCTGGCTGTCGACCTTGCATCGCGTCGCCAATCCGCCCGATGAGGCCAAGGGCGGATCGCGGCGATTGTCGATCGTGTTTTTCCATCACGCCAACTACGACGCGACCGTTTCGTGCCTGCCGACCTGTGTGGCTCCTGGCTCCATGCCGAAGTACGAAACGATCACCGTGAGCGATTACTACAGGATGAAAAAGTCGCAGCAGCTTGCAGCGCGCCCGCGAGCAATGGAAGCTACCGCGAGCTGACCGCGCCGGGGCCAAGGCGCCGCGGCTCGGCTTGTTTCGCAGGGCGTGGCGTTCGTCAAATGCCACGCGAAACATACGTGAGGAAAGCATGTCTTTGATGCGCGCGCTTGCTGCCGTTGCGGCGATTGGGTTTTTCGGTGCCAACTCCGTCGTTCCGGCCTCCGCCCAGGAGTGGCCGACGCACGCGCTGACGCTCGTCGTGCCGTGGGCCGCGGGCGGCGGCACTGACGTCATGGGGCGCATCATGGCGCCGCGCATGGCGGAAGTACTCGGCCAGCAGGTTATCGTCGAAAATATCGCCGGCGCCGGCGGCATGATCGGTTCCTCCCATGTCGTCAAAGCTGATCCGGACGGCTACACCTTCGTGTTCGGCAGCCGATCCGACGCCATCGACATGACGCTCTACAAGCGTCCGCTCTACAATTTGCAGAACGACCTTGCGCCGGTGGCCCTGGTGGCCGACCAGCCGACGGTTCTGGTCGCGCGCAAGGATTTTCCTGCCGACAACCTGAAAGACTTCATCGCCTACCTGAAGCAGAACCAGAGCACGGTGAAATTGGGCTCGGCCGGCGTCGGCTCGACCGGCGGCATCGATTGCGAACTGTTCAATCGACTCATCGGAGTCAACATTGGCGAAATTCCGTACCGCGGCTCGGGACCCGCGATGCAGGATCTGATCGGCGGCCACTTCGATTATTTCTGCACGATCAGCGGCTCGGCCGCGGCGCCGCTGCAGAGCAATCTGGTCAAGGGCATCGCCGTGTTCAGGCACGAGCGATTGCCGTCGGTGCCAAACCTGGCGACGTCGTTCGAGCAGGGCGTCGATTTCGAGGGCTCGACATGGTTCGGCTTCCTGGTGCCGAAAGCGACGCCGCCGGCGATCATCAAGAAGCTGCACGACGCCAGCGTCGCCGCGATGGAAACGAAATCGGTGCAGGACAAGCTGGCCGTCAACGGCACCTACGTGGTGGCGCCCGAGCGGCGCTCGACCGCCTACTTCAAAACCTTCATCGATGCCGAGATCGAAAAGAACGCCGCGCCGCTCAAGGCTGCGGGAGTATCAGTAGAGTGAATGTATCATGTTCACATGCGGATACGCTATCTTATCCAAGTCTCGGGCAAGCAATGCGACGGTGTAAACTAACTACGCATTTCGGCTATGGAGCAGGACCGTGCAACCGCCAGCCAATCATCACCTAGCGCAATTAAACATCGGGCGCATTCGATATGACATCGACGACCCGCGCATGGCGGGTTTCACGAATAATCTTGCATTGATAAACGGAATTGCCGAGCGCAGTGCCGGATTTATTTGGCGCTTTACCGACGAGAGCGGTAATGCCACTAACACGCGGCCTTATGCCGACCCGCGTATCATCGTCAATTTTTCTGTTTGGGACAGCGTCGACGCACTTGAGCGCTTTGTTTGGCAGACGGTCCACAAGCGCTTCTACGGTAACCGCGCCAAGTGGTTTGAACATTTTGAAGGACCATCAGTCGTGTTGTGGTGGGTGCCGGTCGGCCATCGGCCCAGCGTCGAGGAGGCGGTCGCCCGCATGGAACATCTGAAGCAGTATGGTCCAAGCGGACATGCATTCGATTGGCAAATGGCGTCCGCACAACTTTGGAAGACCGCGCGTTGTGCGCCGGAAGGCCAAGTGGCGTAAACGCGCAGGTCAAGTGCCGTTGCTCTGAGCCGAGCGCTCGACGGTTTGTTCGCGTTTTCCTCGCAGCAGCGTTGCGCCGAGACGGCTTCACTGCGGTGGAAGCCGTGCTAGGTTTCTGCCTCGGCAGCCGCCTTCGTTAAAGCAAGCCCAGAACCCAATGAGACCCGCCAGAATTCCTGCCCTCGTCCATCCCTTGCTTGTTTGTCTCGCCGCGGCCGCTTCGGTTCTGGTCGCTGCTACGGATACAGTCCGGGCGCAAGATTATCCGAGCCAAGTCATCAAGATCGTCGTGCCGTTTACGCCCGGCGGCGCGGTCGATGTCGTGGCGCGCATCGTTGCGCCGAAACTGTCCGAAGCGCTGGGGCAACCGGTGATCATCGAGAACCGCGGCGGTGCCGGCGGCGTGCTGGGCGCCACCGCGGTCGCCCAGGCGTCGCCCGACGGCTACACGTTGTTGGTCGGCACCGTGAGCACGCAGGGTACCAATTCGGCGGTCTACACCAAGCTGTCCTACGATCCGGTGCGCGATTTCGCGCCGATCGTGCTGCTGTCGACCTCGCCGCTGGTGATGGAGGTCAAGCCGTCGCTGCCGGTGAAGAACGTCACCGATTTCATCGCGCTGGCGCGCAGTACCCCGGGCAAGATCACCTACGGCTCGTACGGCGTCGGCAGCATCAATCACCTGGTGTCCGAATTGTTCAACTCGATGGCCGGCATTCAAACGCGTCACGTGCCGTATCGCGGTTCGGCGCCGATGCTGCAAGACCTGATCGGCGGCCAGATCGACTACGTATTCGACGGCGTCGCGACCTCGGCCGGTTATGTGCAGTCCGGCACGCTGCGCCTGCTCGGCGTCGCCAGCGCAACGCGAACGCCGGTGCTGCCGGACGCGCCGACCATCGCCGAATCCGGTCTGCCCGGCTTCGACAATCCGGTCTGGTTCGGCCTGTTCGCTCCGGCCGGCACGCCGCCGGCGATCGTGGCGAAGCTCAACAGCCGCATGAACGAAATCCTTGCCGCACCCGAGGTGAAGCAAAGTTTTGCCAAGCTCGGTTTCGAGACCGGCGGCGGCAGCCCCGAGGCGCTGGCGCGGCGGGTCGACGGCGAGATCAAGAAATGGACCGCGCTGGTGCGCGAGAAGAACATTCACGTCGAGCAATGAAGCGCAGGCGCGCGCCGCGGCGGCTTTGGAGTTCGTTGACATGACCCTTCCGGCCCGGCTCCGGCAGATGCATCTCGGCGTGTTCTGGCTCGGCACCGGCAACCATTCCGCCGGCTGGCGCTACGAGGGTGCGGCGGCCAGCAATTGCAGCTGGCCGGTGGTTCTGGAAGGCGCGCAGATTGCCGAGCGCGGCAAGTTCGACCTGTTCTTTATTTCCGATTCGGTGGTGATGGATCCGGGCGATCACCCGTCTTTCGTGGCGCGGTTCGAGCCGACCACCCTGATCGCGGCGCTCAGCGCCGTGACGCGCTGCGTCGGGCTCGGCGCCACGGTGTCGACCAGCTTTACCGAGCCCTACAATGTCGCTCGCACCTTCGCGACATTGCATCACATCAGCGGCGGTCGCGCCGCCTGGAACGTCGTCACCAGCACCCACAACGCCGCCGCGGCGAATTTCGGCAAGGAGCGGCTCGCCGAGCACGATCTGCGCTACGAAATCGCCAACGAATTCGTCGACGTGGTGAAAGGCTTGTGGGACACCTGGGAGGACGGCGCCATCGTCGCCGACAAGACGACCGGCGTGTTCCTCGACAGGAGCAAGGTGCATCCGCTCGACCACAAGGGCCGCTTCTATGCGGTGAAAGGTCCGCTCAACATTGCGCGCTGCCCGCACGGCCATCCGCTGATCGTGCAGGCCGGCGGTTCGGCACCCGGCCAGGAGCTGTCGGCGCGCACCGCCGATCTGGTGTTTTCCGTGGTCAACGGCGATCCGGCGTCCGCCAAGGCAGCCTACGATTCGTTGAAAGCGCGTGTCGTCAAACACGGCCGTTCGCCCGATGCGGTGCCGATCCTGCCCGGAATCATGCCGATCATCGGCGCCACTAACGAGGAAGCGAAAGACCAGCTCGACCGGCTGCAGAGCTGGCTGTCGCCCACCAACGCACTCAGCCTCGTCTCGCAGCGCATCGGTCACGACATCACCGGCTATCCGCTCGACGGCCCGGTACCGGATTTTCCGGAGAAGACCGAGCGCGGCCAAGCGTTTTCGCGCGCGCTGTTGGAGATGGCGCGGCGCGAGAAGATGACCTTGCGCGACCTCTACAACGTCACCGCCGCCGCGCGCGGCCATTGGGTGATCTACGGCACGCCGGCGCGCATCGCCGATATTTTCGAGGAATGGTTTTGCGGCGGCATGGCCGACGGCTTTATCATCATGCCGGCGTACTTCCCCGGCGCCTTCAACGATTTCGTCGATCTTGTCGTGCCCGAATTGCAGCGCCGCGGTCTCTGCCGCGAGGACTATGCGGGGCCAACCTTGCGCGATCAGCTCGGCGCGCCCGCGCCCGCGCCCAACCGCGAGGCCGCCGTCACTTGACCTAGGTCAAACCCACCGAGCGCTGAATCTCTTAAAAAGCGTTGTGAACAGGCCGGCTCGCACGAGGCGGCTCGACCTAAGGCCACGCCCGGAGAGATTCAGATGCAATCGCGACCTAACGTCATCGTCGTCGGCGGCGGCATTGGCGGACTTTTCCTCGCCAATGCGCTCGTCGCCCAGGGCCTTCGCGTTTCGGTTTACGAGCAAGCGCCGGCGCTCGGCGAGGTCGGTGCCGGCGTCTACGTCACGCCGAACTGCGTGCGCCAATTGCAGCGCGTGGGCTTGGGGCCGGCGCTGGAAAAGTGGGGCGCCCGCATCGGCAACAGCTCGCGCTATTTCCGCCATGACGGCAGCCTGATCGCGCCGGTTCAGGTTACCGATTCGGGGGGCTGGAATGCCACGTACGGCATGCACCGCGCCGACCTGATCGCCATGCTGGCCAAAGCGCTGCCGGACGGCGTCATCCACACCGGACATCGCTGCACCGGTTTCGAGCGGCGCGATGAAGTCGCCTGCGTGCGGTTTGCCAACGGCGCCGTTGCCGAAGCCGACGTCGTGGTCGCCGCCGACGGCATCCATTCGGTGCTGCGCGCGCATGTGTTCCGCGCCTCGAGCCCGGTGTTTTCCGGCACCGTCGCTTACCGCGGGCTGGTGCCGTCGGATGCCGTGCCGGAGGAATGGCCGGTGGAGAGCTGGCTGATGTGGCTCGGCCAACGCAAGCATTTTTTGGCTTATCCGGTGCGCGCCGGCACGCTGATCAATTTCGTCGGCTTTGTTCCGGCCGAAACCGAGATGCAGGAATCGTGGTCGACATCCGGCGATCCCGACGTGCTGCGCGACGAATTCGCCGACTGGGATCCGCGCATCGGCGCGTTGCTGCGCCAAGTGCGCACGACGTTCCGCTCGGCCCTCTACGACCGCGATCCGCTGCCGTGCTGGACCCGCGGCCGGCTGACGCTGCTCGGCGATGCCGCGCACGCCATGCTGCCGCATCTCGGCCAGGGCGCCAATCAGTCGATCGAGGACGGCATGGCGTTGGCGACGCTGCTGGCCAATACCGACCGCGCCAGCGTACTCGCTGCGCTGCTGGTCTATGAGCGGCTGCGTCGCGAGCGCACCGCGCAGGTGCAAACCGGCGCGCGGCAGAACGGGCTGCGCTACGACGCGTTCGCCGGCGATCTAAAAGTTCGCGACGCCGAGATCACCGCCCATGCCGAGTTCCGCAAGCATCTCTACGACCACGACGTCGTTCCGGAAGCCCGCGCCGCGGCGCTGGAGTTGGTCTAGCGGCTCGTCGTGCCGCCGGCGCGACTGCCGAGCTAACGGGAGAGCAAGGTGAAACAGGATATTCCCGGCACTACCCTATTCGACGGCGACCAGGCGCAGAAGGGCTACGCGCTCAATCGCATGTGCTTCTCGTTCAACAGCGCAGAGAACCGCGCGGCTTTCCGCAACGACGAGAACGCCTATTGCGCCAGGTTCGGCCTCAGCGATGAACAGCGCGCCGCGGTGAGCAGCCGCAACGTGCTGCGCCTGATCGAAGCCGGCGGCAACGTCTACTACCTCGCCAAGTTCGCCGGCATTTTCGGGCTCAACGTGCAGGACATCGGCGCGCAGCAGACCGGCACCAGTGTCGAGGAATTCAAGGCGAAGCTCGCCGCGGCAGGGAGATGAATATGGCCACGATCATTGGCGGCATCGGCACCACGCATGTGCCCTCGATCGGCAAGGCGATCGCCGAGGGCAAAGAGAACGATCCGTACTGGCGGCCGTTCTTCAAGGGTTTTGATTACGTCCACTCCTGGCTGGCGCGCGAAAAGCCCGACGTGGTGGTGGTGTTTTACAACGACCATGGGCTCAACTTCTTTCTCGACAAGCTGCCGACTTTCGCGGTCGGCGCGGCGCAAGCGTATCGCAACGAGGACGAGGGCTGGGGCATTCCGGTCGCAGGCTCGCTGGGCGGCGATCCGGCGCTGTCCTGGCACCTGATCAACGCGCTGGTCGCCGACGAATTCGACGTCACGATGTGCCAGGACATGCTGGTCGATCACGCCGTGACCATTCCGATGGCGTTGATGTGGCCGGGCGAGCAGCGGCCGCCGGTGAAAATCGTGCCGATTTCGATCAATACCGTGCAGCATCCGCTGCCGTCGCTCAAACGCTGCCTCAACCTCGGCCGCTCGGTCGGGCGCGCGCTCGACAGTTACGCGCAGGATCTGCGGGTGTTGATCGTCGGCACCGGCGGGCTGTCGCACCAGCTCGACGGCAAGCGGGCGGGCTTCATCAACAAGGAATTCGACCGGCTCTGCATGGACCAGCTGCCCGGCGATCCGGATGCGCTGACGCGCTATTCGATCCACGATTTCGTCGAGCAGGCCGGTGCCCAGGGCGTCGAATTCCTCAATTGGATGGCGATGCGGGGCGCACTAACCGGCGTCGTCACTGAGGTGCACCGCAACTACCACATTCCGATTTCGAACACCGCTGCGGCGACGGTGGTCTTGGAGAACCACGCCGAAGCTGCGCGCAGGGCGGCGTGAACCGGCATATTTGACGGCGATCGACTCGGCTGTCCGGCAGAAGGTTTGCGACGCTGATGTATGACCTATTATGGGCGCGCGCGATTCACGTGGTCGCATTGGTCCATTGGATCGGCGGCGTGGCCTTCGTCACCACGATCGTCCTGCCGAGCGCGCGCAAAGCTTCCACCGCAAGCGAGGCGCTCGCATTGTTTCAGGCGTTCGAGCGCCGTTTCGCGCCGCAAGTGCGCGTCTCAATTGCTTTGGTAGGTCTCTCCGGTGCCTACATGCTGAGCAGGCTCGATGCCTGGCAGCGCCTGCAGTCGTTGTCGTTCTGGTGGCTGGATTTGATGATCGCCGTCTGGATCGCGTTTGCGATCATGGTCTACGTTCTGGAACCGCTCGGGATCGATCGCCGGTTCGCCGAATTTGCGCTGCGCGACAAGGATCGCGCTTTCGCGATCATGACGTATTTGCACGGCGTTGCGCTGACCGTCTCGGCAGTTGCCATCGGCGCCGGGATGTTCGGCGCCCATGGTGGCTTATAGAATCAGGCGGCCTGTAGAATTGAGATAACGTGCCGCTACTTGAGTGTAGCGATATAGGCCGCAAGGTCTGCCGCTTCCGCCCGCGTCAGGCTCATGTCCGGCATTTTCGGATGCGGGGCGAGCAAGAACAGCGCCAAGCCGCCGGCATCGAAATTCGGCCTTTTGGCTATGGTCGCAAACGGCGGCGCCTGATCGGTGCCGGAGCCGGCCTGCTTGGCCGCCACGACGTGACACGCCTCGCACCAACGGTGCGCGAGCCGTTCGCCGTTTTGCGCATCGGCTGCTAGCGCTGGAGAAGTTGCCACGGCAACTGCCAACGAGGTTGCTAACACGAGCTTCTCAGTGATTCGCATACACAGGTACCCTATCTTAATTGCCGAAATGCGCGTCGAGATAATCGGTTATCACCTTCGCGTCTTCGGCGGTAGCAGGCGCGCCGCGCTCCACCATGTCGGCGATGATGGCGGGCCAGGCTTTCTTGCCGCGCTTGATAGCGACGACGCGCTCGAGATCGTGGCAAACCGCGCAGCGCGTTGCGACCAGGTCTTTGCCCGGGCCGTCGGGCAGCGCCGCGGGTTTGGTCGGCGGCAGATTCATCCCGGGACCGAGATGCAGCGCGAGATAAGCGACGACGGTGTCGATCTCCGGCTTGGTCAGTTGTGCGCCGCGAAGCACCATGTTGTTGACATGGCGCCGCCAGCCGGCGGCGCCATCGCGGATTTTGGCGATGGTGCCGAGCGCGTGGCACTGCGAGCAGGCCACCGCCACAATATCGTGGCCGTCGCCGGGCGGCAGCGGGTCGCCTTGCTGCGCCCGGGCGCAGGTTGCGGCGGCAGCCGTCAGCGCAACAGCAAATACAAGCGTAACAGCACGCATCGTCACACCTTCCGGGCTCGCCGATCGGCCAGCGAATACGGCGGATACCATTGCGACACGGCGCCGATGCCTTCGCGCTTGATGTGGATGTCGAGCAGGTATGGCCGGCCTTCCACCGTCGCCGTCTTGGCGCGGGAGAACGCGCCGGCGAGCGCCGCCGGCTCCTTGACGGTCTCGCCTTCGACCCCGAAGGCGTTCGCCGTCTTGGCGAAATCGACGTCCGGACTGCCGTTGTAGCAGGTCATGTCGCGCGCCGCCTCGAACTGCCGGCCGGCGCCGTTCCAGATGCGGTTGCGCTCGTTGTTGTAGCTGTGATTGTTGAGCACGATCACCGTCACCGGCGCCTTGTAGCGCGCCATGCTCCACAGCGGCTGCGGCCCGGAGAACAGGAAGCTGCCGTCGCCGACCACCGAGACGACCGGCACGTCCGGCCGCGCCAGCTTGACGCCGAAGCCGGCCGCCATGCCCCAGCCGAGCACGTTCGGGCCGGTGCCGAAATACTGCTTGGCGTCGCCGCCGAACGACATCAGCGGGTCCATGGTCTTTCCGGAATCGACGTCGGCCACGTAGCAGGTATCGCGGTCGAGATTCTTTTCCAGCTCGATGCCGAGCCGCTCCATGCTGATCGGCGTCGAATCCGCAAGCTCGCGCCCGATCGCTTGGCGCAGCTCCGCCATCTGCGCCGAATAGGCATGCGTGCGCGCGGCGCGCTCGTCGGCGATGTCCTTGAGTCGCGACGCGGTCGCCATGCCGCGGATTGCCGCGGTGAGATCGGCCATGGCGAGTTTCAGATCCGCCACCATGGCGAGGTCGACCGGCGCCTGCCGCGCCAAACTGTTCGGGTCGAGCCGGATCGAGATCAGCGTGGTGCCCGGCGCCGCGATCTCGCCCCAGCGGTTGCCGAGATTAAGGAGCACGTCCGGCTTGCCCGGATAGCGCATGGTGCGCAGATGCGTGCCGATGAACAGCGGGTGCCGGGTCGGGAACGGCTTCGACCAATAGCCGAGATTGGACATTTCGCCGGCGACCGGCGCGCCCAGAAGTTCGGCAAGCTCGAGCAGCTCCTTCTCGCCGCGGCACCAGGTGATCTCGTCGCCGATGCTGAGCAGCGGATTCTTGGCCTCGATCAGCAGCCGCGCCGCCTTCTCGACGTCGTCCTTGTCCGGCCGGATCCGCATCGGCACGTCGAACTTGCTGCGCTCCCAGATTTGCGCCTTGGCATGGCCGGCGAGCGTGTTGGTCGGCAGCGACAGGAACACCGGCCCGCACGGCGGGGTCGAGGCGAATTTCAGTCCGCGCCGCGTCGTCTCGGCCATCGCTTCGGTCGACTGCGCCTGCCAGAACCATTTGGTGATCGGCTGCGTCATCAGCTCGTGATGATCGGTCTCCTGCCATTGATCGCGGCCGAGCGCGTTCTGGTCGATCGAGGCCACCGCCACCAAGAGCGGAATCTGGTCCTTCCAGGTGTTGACCATCTGGGTCATGGCGTTGGGCAGGCCGATATTGGCGACGACGACCACGCCGGTCTTCCCCGAGGCGCGGGCGTAGCCGTCCGCCATGGCGACCACGGCGCCTTCCTGCACGCCCTTGATGAGCTTGATCTCCGGCACGTCGACCAGCGCGTCGAAGATCGGATGGTCGCCGGTCGACGGATTGAAGAAGATGTATTCGACGCCGGCCGCCTTGAGCTGCTCGACGAACAGCCTGCCGCCGCTGCCTTCGACCGTGCGAATCGCCGCCGGCGCCGCGGCCGGCGCGGCAGCCGCGCCGCCTTGGCCGAGCGGCGCCAAATTCTGCGCCACCGCCTTGGCCGCCACCGTGCTCATGCCCAACGCGCTTAGGCCCGACACCAGCTGCCGGCGCGACAGGCCATGGTCGAGATATTGCTTGATCAATTCCTTCACGGCTTCCTCCCTGGACGGCGGCTCCGACGTGAAAACGCCGAGGCCTTAACGGCGGGGACACTCATAGAGCCGACTTTGGCGGATGCCCCCAAACTTGGCCGCGATGGTAGCGATTTTCTTCGCTCGCCAGAAGCCGAAAACTCCGCTGTGCAGGCTTGCCCTACGCGTCTACCTTGCCAAGCGGGGCATGCCGATGACCAGGCTCATCGGTCTCGCTTCGTTCAATTCATGCGGCGATTATGCTTAAATGACCATCCATCAAGGAGCCATTCGATGCGTTACACGGTCGTATTGGAACAGGAAGCTGATGGCGGATACGTCGTTAGCGTGCCTGCCTTGCCGGGATGTGTGAGCCAGGGAGACACGCGCGCCGAAGCGCTGGACAACATCCGCGAGGCTATCGAGCTCTATGTCGAAGACTGCCGCGAGGCCGGCGATCCTGTTCCCACCGAAGCAGGCAAGGAATTCGTCGAAGTCGAGGCTGTGTGACCGGCGAATCACGTGGCTAAGCTGCCAACCGATTTATCTGGCCGCGCAATCCGCGCTGCCCTGGAACGCGCCGGATTTGTTTTTCGCCGACAGAGCGGCAGCCATATGGTCCTTCGTCGCGACCGGCCTTATGCGAGAGTCGTCGTTCCCGACCACAAACAGGTCCGATCCGGAACACTCCGTCGCATTATTGCCGATGCCGATCTCACCCTGGAGCAGTTTCTTGAACTGCTTGGGTGAGCACCGCCAAGAATGGGCCGTGGCGGATTTGCTTTCGCTTCAAAGACGGCAATGCCTACGATGTCGAGATTGTCGATTATCACTGAGGAGGCGCAATGGTCCCGATCCATCCCGGCCGTATCCTGAGGCGTGAGCTGCAGGCACGGCGACTTTCGGCCAATGCACTGGCGCGGGCGCTGCGTGTGCCGTCGGGCCGCATCGTCGACATCCTCAACGGCAAACGTTCGGTCAGCGCCGAGACCGCACTGCGTCTCGGCCGCTATTTCGGCAACGCTCCGCAATTCTGGATCAACCTGCAGGCGCAGTACGATCTCGCCGTTGCCATGCGCAACGTCGGCAAGCTCGTCATGCGCGAAGTTCAGACCGCCGCGTGATCGCGCGGCACCGGCGCTGCAGGCGGCTCGTGCCCTTCAGCTCGCCTCGCGCAGCTTCACGGCGCCTTCGAGGTCGACCGAGACGAGCTGCGAGACGCCGCGTTCGGCCATGGTGACGCCGTAGAGGCGGTTCATGCGCGCCATGGTGATGGGGTTGTGGGTGATGATGACAAAGCGCGTGTCGGTCGAGCGCGTCATCTCGTCGAGCAGGTCGCAGAAGCGCTCGACGTTGTAATCGTCGAGCGGCGCGTCGACCTCGTCGAGCACGCAGATCGGCGCCGGATTGGTGAGGAACACCGCGAAGATCAGCGCCAAGGCGGTTAGCGCCTGCTCGCCGCCGGAGAGCAGCGACAGCGTCGCCGGCTTCTTGCCGGGCGGCTTGGCCATGATCTCGAGGCCGGCTTCGAGCGGATCCTCGTGCTCGATCAGCTGCAGCTCGGCAGTGCCGCCGCCGAACAGCTCGCTGAAAAGCTTCTTGAAGTTCTCGTTGACGGTGGCGAACGACGTCAACAGCCGCTCGCGCGCCTCGCTGTTGAGGCTGTGGATGCCCTGGCGCAGCCGGCGGATCGCCTCGACCAGGTCGTCGCGTTCGCCGGTGAGTTTTGTGTGTTGCTCTTCGGCGGCACGCAGCTCCTGTTCGGCGAGCAGGTTGACCGAGCCGAGCCGCTCGCGTTCGCGGCGGATGCGGTCGAGCCGCGCTTCGATCTCGGCGACCTCGGGCAGCTCGGCGCCGGGCTTGAGCTCGGCGAGTTCGGCGGCCGCGGCCGGCTCGATTTCAAAATTTTCGCGGATCTCGTGCTCGATATCGGCGAGCCGGCGCTTGGCGGCGTCGGCGCGCTCTTCGGCGCGCGCCGCTTCGGTGCGCGCTTCGCCGACCGCTTCGAGCGCCGCGCGCGCCGTCTTGTCGGCTTCGGCGAGCGCCGTCTCGGCTTCGGCAAGCCGGTCGGCGGCGTCGCGGCGCGCGGCGGTCGCGGTCTCGATCTCGCCGATCAGGCCCTGGCGCAGTTCGGCAAAGCGCTGCGGCGCGTCTTTGAGTTCGTCGCGCTCGCGCGCGGCCTCGGCGCTGCGTTCGCCGATGGTGGCGATCTGGGCGGCGGCGCCATCGTTGCGCTCGCTCCAGGCGGCGCGCTCGGCGGCGATCGCCTGCAGCCGGCGGTCGGATAGCTCGGCCTCGCGGGCGATGGCCTGCGCTTCGACCCGCACCTCGGCGCAGACGCCGCGTTCGCTGGCGATCGCCTCGTTGATCGTGGCGAGCCTGGCTTCGAGTTCGGCCGGATCGGCGAGCGCGCTAAGCGCCTGCGCGGCTTCGCCGGCGGCAGCGCGGGTCTCGTCGCGACCGCTGCTGATGCGGGCGCGCGCCTCCTGCAGCGCCGAAATCCGCGCCGCATTGCGGCTGATCTCGCGCTCGGCGGCGGCATGTTCCTCGCGCGCGGTATCGGTCGCGCGCTGCGCCTCGCGCCACGCCGCGCGGGACTGCGTATCGGCGGCCGACGCGGCGGCGAGCACCGTTTCGGCTTCGGCCACGGCGCGGCGTTTGTCGTCGAGGTCGGCACGCGCGGTGATGAGCTCGGCCTGAATGGTTTCCAGGCGGCCGCGTTCGGCAAGCCGCCGCGCCGCGCCGGTCGGCGCGTGCGCCGCGACCACAAAACCATCCCAGCGCCACAGATCGCCCTCGCGGGAGACGAGCCGCTGGCCGGGTTTGAGCTGCGCGGCAAGCCGCGCGCCGTCGGTGCGCTCGACCACGCCGATCTGCGCGAGCCGGCGCGACAGTTCGGCCGGACCTTGGACGAATTGCGCCAGCGCGGTGGCGCCCTCCGGCAGCACCGGATCGGCCGGATCGCTGGCGGCGCCGGCCCAGTGCATCGGCGCCGAATCGCCGACCGGCGCGTTGAGATCGTCGCCGAGCGCCGCGCCGAGCGCTTTCTCGTAGCCATTGGCCACAGTCAGCGCGTCCATGACCGGCGGCCAAAGATTCTTGTTCTCGACGGCCAGCAGTTTTTCGATGGTCTTGGCTTCGGTTTCGAGCCGCTGCACGCCGCGCTCGGCGGTGGCGAGCGGCGCGCGGGCCGCTTCGAGTTGCTCGCGTGCCGCGGTATGCGCCGCTTCGGCGGCGCGCGCTGCGCTCTCCGCCTCAGTCAGTGCCGACTGCGCCGCGGCAAGGGCGCTGGCGAGCGCCGGCAGATCGGGTTCGCCGCTGCCGGTCGCCGCCAGACCGGCTTCGATATTGGCAAGCTCGGCCTCGAGCCGTGCGGCGCGTTCGCTGTGGTCGCGCGACGCGACTTGGAGCGCATTGCGGCGCGCGCCGAGATCGGCCAGCGCGCCGGTGAGTTCGGCAAAAGTCTTTTCCGAAGCCGCGAGCGCCGCGTCGGCTGCTTCGAGCCGCGCGTTGACGCCGGAGAGCCGCGTCGCATTGGCCTGCGCCTCGGCTTTGAGCGACGTTTCTTCCGCGGCGAGGCGCGTGAGCGCCGCTTCGGCATCGGCCGCGAGCGTGCGTTCGCGCTCGAGATCGGAAGCGAGTTGCGCGAGACGGCGCTCGAGTTCGCCAACGCGCTCCTTGGCGCGCGCTTCTTCGCGTTCCAGATTGTCGCGCGCCATGACGAGCCGCTGCAATGCGGCCGCGGCTTTGGCCTCGGCCTCGCGCAACGGCGGCAGGCTCGCGGCGGCGTCGGCCTGCCGGGTCGAGGCCTGGGCATGCTCGCCGGTGCGGCCCGCAACGATGCGCACCGCTTCATCGTGGGCGCGGCCGGCCTCGGTGACGTCGGCGCCGGCGCCGCGCCAGCGCAGATGAAACAATAATGCTTCGGTGCGGCGCACTTGGCCGGAAATGTTGCGGTAGCGCACCGCTTGGCGCGCCTGGGTCTTGAGCGCGGCGACCTGGGTGGCGAGCTGGCCGATCACGTCCTCGACTCGGGCCAGATTGTGCTCGGCGGCTTTGAGCCGCAGCTCGGCCTCGTGGCGGCGCGCATGCAGGCCGGAAATGCCGGCCGCTTCTTCGAGCACGCGGCGGCGCTGGTCGGGCCGGGCCTGGATGATTTCGCCGATGCGGCCCTGATGCACCAAAGCCGGCGATCGCGAACCGGTCGAGGCGTCGGCGAACAGCATGGAAACGTCGCGGGCCCGCACCTCGCGGCCGTTGACCCGGTAGGTCGAGCCCTGCTCGCGCACGATGCGGCGCGAGACTTCGAGTGCCTCGGTGTCGTTGAAGGCGGCCGGCGCGCTGCGCTCGCTGTTGTCGACGTGGACCGAGACTTCGGCATGGTTGCGCGCCGGGCGCTGCGTATTGCCGGAGAAGATCACGTCGTCCATCTCGGCCGCACGCATGGCCTTGTAGGACGCTTCGCCCATCACCCAGCGCACCGCCTCGACCAGGTTCGACTTGCCGCAGCCGTTCGGCCCGACCACGCCGGTCAGCCCGGGCTCGATGACGAAATCGGTCGGTTCGACGAAGGATTTGAAGCCGATCAGGCGCAGCCGCGTGAGCTTCATGCTCTTGTTATGCCCGTCCCATTGCTGCGGCCGCATTGGGAATCGTTATTTGTTCGCGCCCATGGAATGTCGTGGGCGTGTCGACGATGCCGCATCGGCGCGGAGAATGAATCGGCAGGCCGCCAAGCGCAACAGCGCCGCTGTGCTTTTTTATCCGGCCATCAACAGATCGGTGGTCGCGGGGCGCGGGGCGGCACCCGAAGGCGCCGGCGCTAGCGGAAAAAACCCTTATCCTGCCTTGAGATAGGGGTCGATCTCCTTGGCCAGAAGGTCGATCGGCATGTCGCCGGTCAACTTCTTGCCGTTGACGAAAAACGTGGGGGTCGAGTTGACGCCGAGCTTCTGGACGGCGCGATTGCGCACCACTTCGATGTCGTCAAGCACCTTTTGATTCGTCAGGCACGCCTTGAAAGTCTCGTCGGTGAAGCCGAACTGCCTGGCGATGTTCTGCAGCGGCTCGCGCGCATGCGCCTTGTCGAGCGCCCATTGCTCCTGTTTGGCGAACAGCGTCTCGACCACCGCCATGTAGCGGTCCTTGCCGGCGCAGCGCGCCAGCATGAAGCCCGCCGCCGCGACCGGGTCGAACGGAAACTCGCGGAAGATGAAGCGCACCTTGCCGGTGTCGATGTAACGCTTCTTCAGCTCGGGGAAAGTGGTCTCCGAGAAATGCGCGCAGTGCGGGCAGGTCATCGAGGCGTATTCGATGATGGTCACCGGCGCCTTGTCGGAGCCGAGCGCGACGTCGCCGTCGGGGCCGGGCTGGGCCAGTTCGGCCTGCAGATCGCCTTCATTGGCAGGCCCGCCGGCGCCGGGCGCCGTCTGATTGGTGGCGTTGCCCTGAGCGTGGGCGGGGCGGATCAGGCGCGGTAACAGGGGGCCGGATAGTCCGGCGGCGACCAACATGGCTGCGCCGGCCATGAGCACATTGCGACGAGAGAGGGACAAAGGCAGCTCCTGCGGGATTGAGAACGGCAATTCCTGCCCGCCAATGTGGCATTAGCATGCCCGGCCGCCAATCCCCTGCGGCACCGTCGTTTTCGGGCTATCGCCGCCGCACCGCGGCGCCAAGCCGCGCCACCGCTTCGCGCAGGCTATCGTCGGCGATCTCCGGCAGGCTTGCGGCGATGCGCGCCGCCGCGTCCGTATCGATCCGCCGAACCGCCTTGCCTTCGCCACGGCGCAGCGGGGCTTGACGCAGCGCCAGCCGCGCCACGGCGCGCCAGCCGAGAAAGCGATTGACGCGCTCGCAGATCACATTGGCGGCATGCTGGATCTCGATCGCCGCCGGGCCTTCGACGCGCAGCACCAGCGTTCCCGGTTCCTGGCTGCCGTCCATGCTCGCGCCGCCCGGTCCGACGGAGCGCGGCGGGCGCGTCCACTGAATCTTCAGCGGCTCGCTGTGCGCGGCGATCTCGGCGCCGGCGATTTCGGCCCAGCGCGTCACCAGTTCGGCGGAGGCAAAGCCGCGCTCTTGAAAGGATTTGCTGATGAGCTTGCCCGCGGTTTCGCGCAGCGGCTTGGCGAAAGCGCGCGTGGGCTTGTTCAATGGGCTGCGCTCTGCCATCGCTCACTCAATGCGGTTGATGGCATGACCCTAGCAGCCCAAGCGCCACCACGACAGCGTCGCAACGGCCGCGCCGCCGAGTCATGCCCGCAACCCACCGCGCTGTTGGCCTGGTACGACCGGCATCGGCGGCGTCTGCCGTGGCGCGCGGCGCCCGGCGAGCGCAGCGATCCGTATCGGGTCTGGCTCTCCGAAATCATGCTGCAGCAGACCACGGTGAAAGCCGTCGCGCCGTATTACGCCCGCTTCCTCGTGCGTTGGCCGGACATCCGCGCGCTCGCCGCCGCGCCGCTCGACGAGGTGCTCAAGACCTGGGCCGGGCTCGGTTATTACAGCCGGGCCCGCAACCTGCACGCCTGCGCCCGCGCCGTGGTCGAGCGCCACGGCGGCGCTTTTCCGGCCGACGAGGAGGTTTTGCGCGCGCTGCCCGGCATCGGCCACTACACCGCCGCCGCCATCGCGGCGATCGCCTTCGATGCGCCCGCGGTCCCGGTCGACGGCAACGTCGAGCGCGTGGTGGCGCGGCTTTATGCGGTCGAGGCGCGGCTGCCCGCGGCGAAGCGCAACCTTGCGCAACTGGCGCAAGGTTTTCGGCCGAAAGCGCGCGCCGGCGATTTCGCCCAAGCCCTCATGGATCTCGGCGCCACCATCTGCACGCCGAAAAAGCCGGCCTGCAGCCTGTGCCCATGGAACGACAGCTGCGTCGCTCACGGGCGCGGCGACGCGGAAGCTTTTCCGCGGCGCATCCCGAAGCGCGAAGGTGCGCTCCGCCGCGGCGCCGCGTTCGTGGTGCGCCGGAGCGACGGCTTTGTTCTGGTGCGCACGCGGCCGCCGCGCGGTTTGCTCGGCGGCATGACCGAAGTGCCGACGACCGAGTGGGACAGCGAATTCGACCAGGGCCATGCGCTTGAACAGGCGCCGCGTGTTGCCGGAGTAAAGAAGATTTCGTGGCATCGGATCCCCGGTCTGGTGCGGCACGTCTTCACGCACTTTCCGCTGGAGCTTGTGGTTTATGCCGCTGAAATTCCGAAAAACGCCCGCGCACCGAAAGGCACGCGTTGGGTCGCGCTCGGCGCGCTGCACGCCGAGGCGCTGCCCAGCCTGATGCGCAAGGTCGTTGCGCATGCGCTGCCATCCGATTGAAACCCCGAAGATAAATTTAACCCGCGAAAGGAAACGTCATGAAAATCGAACGTCATGAGACAGGGCCGCGCATGAGCAAGGCGGTGGTGCACGGCGACACCGTCTATCTCGCCGGCATCGTCGCCGATGCGCCCAAGGGCAAGAGCATGACCGAGCAGACCAAAAGCATTTTGGCGCAGATCGACGGTTTTCTGGCCCGCGCCGGCACCGACAAGAGCAAGTTGCTCTCGGCCAATATCTGGATCACCGACATGGCCAAGTTCGCCGAGATGAATGCGGTGTGGGACGCCTGGGTGGCGCCCGGCCATACGCCGGCGCGCGCCACGGTCGAGGCCGGGCTCGCCTCGCCCGACTATCTGGTCGAGATCATGGTGGTCGCCGGCAAATGAGCGAGCTTTCACTGAAAACGCTGTTGCCGCTGGCGCACACGATCGCGGAGCGCCTGATCGCGCGCCGCGAGACCATTGCGGTTGCCGAATCCTCGACCGGCGGCCTAGTCGCTGCGGCATTGTTGGCGGTGCCGGGCGCCTCGGCTTATTTCCTCGGCGGCGCGGTGGTCTACACCAAGGCGGCGCGCGCGGCGCTGCTTGGTATCGGCGACGCCGAGATGGCGGGCTTGCGTCCGGCGACGGAAGCCTATGCGTCGCTGCTTGCCCGGCGCGTGGCCGAACGGCACGGCGCGACCTGGGGCGTCGGCGAAACCGGCGCCACCGGGCCGACCGGCAACCGCTACGGCGATCCGGCCGGCCACAGCTGCATCGCCGTTGCGGGGCCGCTGACACGCGCCGTCACGCTGCGCACCGGTAGCGCCGAACGGCTTGGCAATATGGAGGCGTTCGCCGAACGCGCGCTCCAGCTGCTTGTCGAGGCGATACCCGACGCTTAATCCGCTCCCGTCATCCGCAGTTGCTCTTCCGCTATTCTTCGCAGCGTGGAGGCTGAAATATCGAGATCGCCGCATCTGGTTTTCAGCGGCCACGCAATTCCGATGCCGTCCTCGACGATCACAGCCTTGGCAAACGTCGCGGCATCCTCAAGCAGCGGTGCGAAATGTTTGCCCTGCGCCAAAAACCCGGTCAGGTCGATTTGATAATCGCGCGGGTCGCCGGCAAAGCGAACGCGCAACATGCGGCCTCCGGCCGGGCGCAGCTTCGTTACGACTGGGATTTCCTCGATCATTGTCGAGAGGCTTGGCACGCCTCGGCTTAGCACAGGGATAGTCGGGTTGGGAGAATTAAACGCCCATCTCGGCGCGCACTTGCGCCCGCAGCGCATCGATCAGCGTCAGCCCCTGCGGTGTCTCGACGTGCCAGAAGGTCCAGCCGTTGCAGGCTTCGAGCCCCTGGGCCAGCGCGCCAATGCGGTGGATCGAGCCGACCGCTTCGCCGAGCGCGATGGCGCCGTCGGCGCGCACCAGGGCGCGGTGCCGCCGCCTGGCATCGACCAGCTTGGCGCCGGGCTCGACCAGGCCGCGCTCGATCAGTGTCGTAAACGGCACGCGCGGCGCCTCGCGCGCGGTCATGAAGTTTTGCAGCGCCGCTTCGGCCAGCGGTTCGGCCGCTTCGATCCGCGCCTGCGCGGCGGCGGCGTAGTCGCGATCGCGCTCGATGCCGACAAACTGCCGCCGCAGCCGGCGCGCCACCGCGCCGGTGGTGCCGGTGCCGCAGAACGGGTCGAGCACGACCTCGTCGGGCCGCGACGCGGCAAGGATGACCCGCGCCAACAGCGCTTCCGGCTTCTGGGTCGGATGTAGCTTCTTGCCGTCGCGGCCTTTGAGCCGCTCCTCGCCGGTGCACAGCGGAAGAAACCAGTCGGAACGCACCTGGATGTCGTCGTTGCCGGCCTTGAGCGCCTCGTAATTGAAGGTGTAGTCGCGCGTCGCCGCGTCGCGCGCCGCCCAGATCAGCGTCTCATGGGCGTTGGTGAAGCGCCGGCCGCGGAAGTTCGGCATCGGGTTCGATTTGCGCCAGACGATGTCGTTGAGGATCCAGAAGCCGAGGTCCTGCAGGATGGCGCCGACCCGGAAAATGTTGTGGTAGGAGCCGATCACCCACAGCGTGGCGTGCGGCTTCATCACCCGGCGGCAGGCAGTGAGCCAGGCGCGGGTGAAATCGTCGTAGGCGGAAAAGCTCGAAAACTTGTCCCAGTCGTCGTCGACCGCATCGACGCGCGAATCGTCGGGGCGCTTGAGATCGCCGGCAAGCTGCAGATTGTAGGGCGGGTCGGCGAATACGAGATCGACGCTCGCCGCCGGCATTTTGGCCAGGGCGGCAACGCAGTCGCCGATGAGGACGCGCGCCGACGGCGCCTGCTCAAAACTCACGCGGGGCGTCCTGACGGACGCCCCGCGACGCGACACAACCATGACTCAGAACTCTGACTCAGGCGACGCGGCCGGCGACGCGGGACCTACAACCGACAAGACGCAGGATGCCGCGCCAAGGTAAAAATCGGGTTACCTGCACCGCGCGCGCACTAGGCAAGAAATGCCGGGAAAGACTTGGTTAATTTGTCGCGCCGGCGCCGTTTCTTTGCTCGCCGGAAGCTTCTATGATGAGGTTTCGTCATGCGCGGGACGGGCACCCCGTCGCGTAAGCGCGACGGGGACCCCGTTGACCCGCGCAGCCATGCGGCCTCGACGCAGCATGGATTGCCGGGTCAAGCCCGGCAATGACGAACCGAGGGGCGAAACGCGTTCACATATTATCTGTTGCGTCACGGTGTGGTCATGGCCGGGGTCGATGAGAAAAAGCAATTCGTGCCGCTGAAGATCGCGGTGCTGACGATCTCCGATACGCGCTCGCTCAAGGATGACAAATCGGGCGCGCTGTTGGTGCAGCGTATCGTCGCCGCCGGTCACGTCGTCGCCGAGCGCAGCATCGTGACCGACGACGTCGAGGCGATCCGTGCGCGGGTCAAAGCCTGGATCGACGATCCGGTCATCGACGTCGTCATCACCACCGGCGGCACCGGCTTCACCGGCCGCGACGTGACGCCGGAAGCGGTCGAGCCGCTGTTCGAAAAGAAGATGGACGCGTTCTCGGCGCTGTTCCTGGTGATCAGCTTCCCGAAGATCGGCACCTCGGCGATCCAGTCGCGCGCCACCGCGGGCGTCGCCGGCTCGACGTTCATCTTCTGCCTGCCCGGCTCGCCCGGCGCCTGCAAGGACGCCTGGGACGAAATTCTGGTGCACCAGCTCGATTATCGCTACGGCCCGTGCAACTTCGTCGAGATCATGCCGCGGCTCGACGAGCACTTGCGCCGGCCGAAGGCGCAGGGCGCGACGGCGTAGCGCGAAATTGTTTAACCGGATTTTAGCTCGTCGCATGCTGCCGTCGATCGCATGGCAGCAAAAAGTTTCGAAAGGATTGTTTTGTCAAGGGTCTCCGACCGCCGAAGGCGGCGCTTCGCGCCCTTGACAAAACAATCCTTTCGAAACACACGCTGGCCATTGCGATCGACGGCTTTCTCTGATCGAGAAGAAAAATAACTCGATGATTTTCAACGGCCACTGCCGCTTCACAACTTCAAATCCCAAAACTCGCTCGTCACCGGCTGTCCCCAGCTCTTATGCCGCTCGGTGCCGGTGAGCCGGAAGCCGGCTTTCTGATAAACATGGCGCGCGGCGGTGAGCACGCTGTGCGTCCACAGCGTGATTTTGTTGTAGCCGGCGCGCCGCGCGAACCGCACGCACTCGTCGACCAGCCGGGCGCCCAGGCCGAGGCCGCGCGCCTTCGGATCGACCAAGAGCAGCCGCACGCGCGCGACTTTGGCCGAATCCTTGACCAGAAAGACGCAGCCGACCGGCTCACGGTCCATCTCGGCGATCCAGCAGCGTTCGCGCTTTTTGTCGTGATCGTTGGCGAAGTCGGCGACGATCTGCGCGCACAGTCCTTCGAACGGCTCGGTCCAGCCGTACTCCTGGGCATAGAGTTCGGCGTGGCGGCGCACGATCCAGCCGAAATCGCCCGGCACGGGCGCGCGCAAGATATAGCCTTTATCCTGCGGTGACCGCGGCGGCGGATCGTTATCGAGCACGCCTTGTATGGTCTGCATGGCCGCGATCACGCGAGACCGATCGGCCGGATCGAGCCGCGCCAGCATGGTCGCGGCGTCGCGCTGCGAGCGCCGCTCCAGCGGCGCGTAGGCGCGGCGGCCGCGCGGCGACAGCGACAGGTGACTCTGCCGCGCATCGCGCGGCGAGGCGGTGCGCTGGACCAGGCCGCGCCGCTCGAACTTTTGCAAGAGCCGGCTCAAATAACCGGCATCGAGATCGAGCGCGCGCGCGATGTCGCTTGCGGTCGGCGCCCGGCGGCTCGCGATCTCGTAGAGCACGCGCGCCTCGCCCAGCGAATACGGGCTGTCGAGAAAGGTCTTGCGCAGCACGCCGATCTGCCGCGTGTAGAAGCGGTTGAAGCGGCGCACCGCGGCCGCGTCTTGTCCAGTCCGGCGCGGGTCCATGCCGCGAGCCTCGCCAGAATAGTTGACTTAGTCAAGTGTCCATTCAGGCAGCGTGCGCGGTGGCGCCAAGCCGAGCGATGCGCCGGCGGCCGATGCGGCGGATCAGCTCGCGCTCCGGCTCGGCGGCTCCGGCACGATGGCCGCCGAGCGCGTCGTAGAAGCGCCGCGCGATCAGCAGGCCCTGCTCGGGCCGCGGCCTTGCGCCAAGCGCTGCCAGCGCTTGTGCGAGCGCATCGCGCAGCGGGGAGGGCGCCGCGGCGCCGCGCCGGAACACCGCCGCGCGCTCGCCGTCTCGGCTCAATTCGATGAAGCGTCTCGTCTCGCCGATCCACGGTGGGTCGAGGATGATGCCCGGCCGCAGCAACAGAAGCCACGGGCCGCGTGCCGCCGCCGCGGCCGCGCGCAACCGTTGTCCGGGCGCCCGATCGAGTTTGAGAAATTTGCAGCCCGCCACGTTGGCGACGACCGCCGTATCGTCCTGCGACCCGCCGTCGGCGAGCAGCACCTCGCGGATCAAGCCTTCCGTAGCGCCGGAGACCAGCGCCGCCAGGGTCGGCACCAGCGCTCTTTCGCAGTCCAGTGTTGGGATGATTACGCTCAGCACGGCGCTGCGAACCTTGGCACGGCTTGGGCCTTTTCCCCGCTTTCATGGTTACGTGGTCTGTCCGGCCTTTTCCAATGCCCGCGGGGGTTCACGAGAAATTGTTCTTGTTTTGTTCACTCGGGCACGTTACCTTAATGCCATGAACCCTTCGTCCGCCTTGAGGCGCCCGCCGGAGCCGCTGCTGCCCACGGCTCCGGCGGGCGAAATGGGAAGTGCCGTCGACCGCGCGCGCCGCCGCGGCCGCGGCACGAGCTCGAACGCGTCCGGCCGTTACGAGCCGCTGGCGCGCATCGCGTTCGACGACGGCTGGCAGGGCCTCGACGAGCTGCCGCCGTTCAAGACCACGGTCACGGCCGACTCGACGCGGAAGATCATCGCGCGCAACGATTCGCCGGATATTTCGTTCGACCGCTCGATCAATCCGTATCGCGGCTGCGAGCATGGCTGCGTCTACTGCTTCGCGCGCCCGACCCACGCCTATCTGGGTCTGTCGCCCGGCCTCGATTTCGAATCCAAACTGTTCATGAAGCCGAACGCGCCCGAACTGTTGGAGCGCGAACTGTCGGCGCCGGGCTACGTGCCGAAGACTATCGCCATCGGCACCAACACCGATCCGTATCAGCCGATCGAGCGCCGCTACAAGATCATGCGCGGCATCCTGGAAGTGTTGGAGCGCGCCGGCCATCCGGTCGGCATCGTCACAAAGTCGAACCTGGTGCTGCGCGATCTCGACATTCTTTCGCGCATGGCCGAGCGCAACCTGGTCAAGGTGGCGCTGTCGGTGACCACGCTCGATGCCAAGCTCGCTCGCACCATGGAGCCGCGCGCGGCGACGCCGGCGCGCCGGCTCGAAGCCTTGCGCCAGCTCACGGCGGCTGGCGTGCCGACCTCGGCCATGGTCGCGCCGGTCATTCCGGCGATCAACGATGCCGAGATCGAGCGCATTCTCGAAGCGGTCGCCGCGGCCGGCGTGCGCCATGCCGGTTACGTGCTGCTGCGGCTGCCGCTCGAAGTGCGCGACCTGTTCCGCGAATGGCTGATCGAGAATTTTCCCGACCGCTATCGCCACGTTTTCAAGCTCATTCGCGACACCCGCGGCGGCAAGGATTACGATTCGACCTGGGGCAAGCGGATGACCGGCTCCGGCCCGGTCGCCTGGATGATCGGCCGCCGCTTCGAAGTCGCCTGCGAGCGCCTCGGCTTCAATAAGGCCAGGGCCTCGACGACGACCGAGCATTTCCGCCCGCCGCGCCCACCGGCAGAGCAGCTTGCGTTGTTCTAGCGCGGCTCAATCCCCGCAATTCATGCGGCGGCGAGATCCGCGTTGCGCAACCCACCGCGCCGTGGCCATGATGGGCCATGAGTCGCAACGGAAACGGCAACGGCAAGGGCAATGGGGCGGCGCGGCTGCCGCTCGACGAGCCGGTGCTGCGGCCGACGTTTCGCCGCGAGCGCGCGGCGCTCAAACGCGGCGTCTGGCCGGTCGCCGGCTGCGACGAAGCCGGGCGCGGCCCGCTGGCCGGGCCGGTCGTCGCCGCGGCCGTCATTCTCAATCCCGACGACGTGCCGCGCGGGCTTAACGATTCGAAGCAGCTCACGCCGGAGCGGCGCGAAGTGCTCTACGAGCGCATCTGTGCGCGCGCCCAGGTGGCGGTGGCGCTGGCGCCGCCGTGGCGCATCGATCGCGACAATATCTTGCGCGCTTCGCTATGGGCGCTGGCGCGCGCCGTCGCCGCGCTGCCAGTCAAACCGCGCCTCGTCTTCGTCGACGGCCGCGATCGCATCGCTGCCGGCTGCGACTGCGAAGCCGTGATCGGCGGCGACGGCCTGGTCGCCTCGATCGCCGCCGCCTCGATCGTCGCCAAAGTGACGCGCGACCGGCTGATGGCGCGGCTCGGCGCGGCGCATCCGGGCTACGGCTTCGAGCGGCACATGGGCTACAGCGTGCCCGAGCACTTTGCCGCGCTCGACCGGCTCGGCCCGACCATCCACCACCGCCGCTCGTTCTCGCCGGTGGCCGGCGCGCTCGGCCTGTTGGACGGCGATGCCGACGAAGCGGTGACCGCCGTCTTGCCGCTCTAATCTGTCCAAACTATAGGGCAACCGTCGCCTTCCCCTGTGGGGAGGGTGAACAAGCGGTGCGCGCGGAGGCCGATGTTCTACGTCCCACTCTATTTTGAAGCGATCCGCTCGCGCCCGGTTTTGGTGTTCTGGGTGGCGGCATTGGCGCAGGCCGTGCTCTGGCTCCTTGTGCCGATGCTGTTCTATGCGGCGCCGCCCGGTGAGCTCGCCCAGGTGCTGGCGATCGGCCACGAATTCCAGTTCGACAGCGACGTCGGTCCGCCGCTCGCGTTCTGGCTTGCCGAAATCGCGTTCCGGATCGCCGGCCTGTTCGGCGTCTACGCGCTGGCGCAAGTCTGCATCGTCACCGCGTATTGGTGCGTGTTCAGGCTGGGCAGCGCCATCGTCGGTCCGCCGTACGCGGCGCTGGCGGTGCTGCTCATGGTCGGCATTTCGCCGTTCACCGTGCCGAGCCCGGATTTCGGCCCGCCGATCCTCACCATGGCGCTATGGGCCATCGTGCTGCTCAGTTACTGGCGCGCGATTGCCGAAGGCAATCGGCGGGCGTGGTACGCGCTCGGCGCCGCCGCGGCGCTTATCCTGGTCACCAGCGAAGCCGCGCTCATTCTGCTCGGCACGCTCGTCGTCTTCACCGTCATGACGGTGCGCGGCCGCGCCGCACTGGACCGGATCGAGCCGTGGATCGTGGCTGCGGTTCTGGTCGGATTTCTGTTCCTGCATTTGTTGTGGCTGGAAGGCTCGGCCGACAGCTTGACGCCGCTGCTCGAGCGGCTGCGCATCGCCGCCACGGCCGGTGAAAATACCTCGGCATGGCTGCGGCTTCTCGTGATCCTGGCAGTGGCCCATGCCGGCCTCGCCATCCTGGTGCTGCTGGCGGCAGGCTGGCCGCGCGGCAGCGGCGGTCCGTTGCCGGCGATGCATCGCCCGGCCGCCGAGCAATGGGCCAAAAGCTTCGTCGTCACCTTGGCGCTCGTTCCGGCACTGCTGTCGACCATCATCGCGGTCGTGCTCGGGCGCACCATGCCGATCGGCGGCGTCGCGCCGTTCGTCGTGCTGTCGCCGCTTGTCGTCATTCTGGCCGCCGGCGAGAGCATCGCGCTTTATCATCAGCGCATTCTCGGTTTCGCCTGGGCCGGCCTGCTCGTCGTGCCGGCCGTCATGGTGCCGGCAACACTGGTGCTGTTGCCGTGGACGCTCGGCACCGATCTCGCCGTGGCCAAGCCGGCCGCCGCGATGGGGCGCTTCTTTGCCGAAAATTTTCAGAAGCGCACCGGCCGGCCGCTGGCAGTGGTCACCGGCGAGATCGGTCCGGCGACCATCGTGGCGCTCGGTGCGCCGAGCCGCCCGAGCGTGTATTTCGACGACGATCCGGCGCGCTCGCCTTCGGTGACGCCCGCCGACATCCGCGCCAAGGGCGCCGTCGTGGTTTGGCTCACGTCCGACACCACGCCGACGCCGCCCGCCGACATCAAGGCGCGCTTTCCCGACCTCATTCCCGAAGTGCCGCAGACCTTCGAGCGCCGCGTGCAGGGCCGGCTGCCGCTGTTGCGCGTCGGCTGGGGCGTGATCCGCCCTGTGGATTCGTCCGCTGCCGCAACGCCCGCACGCTGATCGCGCACAGCGCCTAGATATGTGCCGCTCGTCGCGGTGCGCCGTCGATCGCAATGGCTGTCCGTGTTTCGAAAGGATTTTTTGTCAAGGATCGGCGACCGCCGAAGGCGGCGCGCTTCGCGCGTCCTTGACAAAAAAATCCTTTCGAAACTTTTGCCGGCCGTTGCGATCGACGGCTTTCTCTGATCGACTCAAATGCGCCAGGGCAGGGGGAGCGTCATGAGCCAAGCCGCCGCGACCGATACGCAAAGTGCGCCGCGCTTTCTCGATCGGATGTTCAATCTCAGCAAATCGGGCAGCAACGTCCGCACCGAATTCGTCGCCGGCCTGACCACGTTCCTGACCATGGTCTACATCGTGTTCGTCAATCCCCAGATCCTCGGCAATACCGGCATGGACAAGGGCGCGGTGTTCGTCGCCACCTGCATCGCGGCTGCGGTGTCGACCGCGGTGATGGCGCTCTACGCCAATTATCCGATCGCGCTGGCGCCCGGCATGGGGCTGAACGCGTTCTTCGCCTTCACCGTCGTGCTGGGCATGAAATTCACCTGGCAGCAGGCGCTGGCCGCGGTGTTCTGCTCCGGCGTCATCTTCTTTCTGATCTCGGTGTTCCGCATCCGCGAATACATCATCAATTCGATTCCGCGCAATCTGAAGCTGGCGATCTCGGCCGGCGTCGGCCTGTTCCTCGGCATCATCGCGCTGGAAGAGGCCAAGATCGTGGTGGCGAGCCCGGCGACCCTGGTGACGCTCGGCGACCTGCGCAACCCGGTGGCGATCCTCTGCCTGCTCGGCCTCATCCTGATCACCGCGCTCAATTACCGGCGCATCGTCGGCGGCACCCTGATCGGCATTCTGATCGTCACCGTCATCGGCATTCCGCTTGGGCTGGCCAAATACAACGGCATCGTCGCGGCGCCGCCGTCGCTCGCGCCGACGTTCTTGCAGCTCGATTTCTCCCGCATCGCCGAAGGCTCGTTTCTCATCGTCATTTTGAGCTTCCTGTTCGTTGACGTGTTCGACAATGCCGGCACCCTGATCGGCGTCACCCACCGCGCCGGCTTGACCGATGAACAAGGCAATCTGCCGCGCATGAAACAGGCGCTGATCGCCGACAGCTTTGCCGCGATGTTCGGCGCGCTGATTGGCACCTCGACGACGACGAGCTACATCGAGAGCGCGGCCGGCGTGTCGGCCGGCGGCCGCACCGGGCTGACCGCTTTGTTCGTCGCGATCTTCTTCCTCGCCGCTTTGTTCTTTGCTCCGCTGGCCGGCATGGTGCCGGCCTACGCCTCGGCCGCGGCGCTGCTCTACGTCGCCTGCGTGATGGCGCGCGGGCTTGCCGAGATCGACTGGGACGACATCACCGAAGCGGCGCCCGCGGTGGTCGCCGCGGTGACCATGCCGCTCACCTATTCGATCGCCACCGGCATCGGGCTCGGCTTCATCACTTATGCGCTGGCGAAAATCGTCGCCGGCAAATTCGCCGATGCCAAGCCGGCGGTGCTGGTGCTGGCGGCGATCTTCGCGATCAAATTCGCGATCGGGTGAGGGGACGCAAGAGGAGAACGATCATGCCGAAAATGTCAGGCTTCGCCTCGCTTGCCGCGCTCCCGGAAGAACGCGTCACCGACAAGATCAGCCGCAAGATCGCCTCTGGCGACCGCCAGATGATCGTGTGGTGGAGCATGAAGGCCGGCGCGCACGCCGCCGCGCACAAGCATGCCAACGAGCAGATCGCGTGGATGCTCAAGGGCAAGATGGAGTTCCGGCTCGGCGATGAGCGGCGCACCTGCGGGCCGGGCGACGTGGTGGTCATTCCGTCCGGCGTCGAACACGAGGCGTTCTTCCCGGAAGATACCGAGGTGATCGACGTATTCTCGCCGCCGCGCGAGGACTTTTTGGCCGGCGGCACGCCGGCTTACATGCAGGCTGACGCGTAATGATTTTTGGATTGATACAACGCTGACCGCGCGTACCTCACCTCTCCCCGGAGGGGAGAGGTCGAGCGAGCGCAACGAGCGAGGGTGAGGGGGTTCGGAAGCTGCAGAATTTTCTCAACCTTCCGAACCCCCTCACCCCAACCCTCTCCCCTCCGGGGAGAGGGAGCGCGCCGTGCCTACGGCAGCGCCTCGACCTGAAATCATGGCGCTTTAGCCCGCCAGCGCTTTCTTGATCGCCAGAAAGTCGCGCCAGGCGAGGCGCTTCTGCAGCGGTTGGCGGAGCAAATAGGCCGGGTGCAAGGTGGCGAGCGCGCGGATGTCGCGGCTGCCGGTGGCGAAGGTGAACCAGCGGCCGCGCGTGCGGGTGATGCCTTCGCGGGTGCCGAGCAGCGTCTGCGTCGAGGGCTGGCCGAGGCACACCAGAATGTCGGGATCGGCAAGCTCGATCTGGCGGCGGATGAACGGCAGGCAGATCGCGGTTTCCTGCGGCGTCGGCGTGCGGTTGCCGGGCGGCCGCCACGGCACCACGTTGGCGATGTAGACCGCGCTGCGGTCGAGCCCGATCGCCTCCATCATGCGGTCGAGCAGCTTGCCGGAGCGGCCGACGAACGGCCGGCCCGATAAATCCTCCTCGTAGCCGGGCGCCTCGCCGACGAACATCACGCGGCCTTGCGGGTTGCCGTCGGCAAACACGAGCTGAGTCGCGGTGGCGTGCAGCGCGCAGCCGCGGAAGCTTTCAAGAAGCGCGCGCAACTCGTCGAGCGTCTTGGCGCTGCCGGCGGCTTCGCGCGCCGCCATGACGGCGACTTCCGGCGGCGGCGGCGGCGCGGCAGCGGCCGACGGCGGCGCGGGACGCGCCGCGGCGCGCGAAACGGCCGCGCTCGTTCGCGGCGCCGGCGCGGCATCGGCCGGCCGATCCGTGTCGCGCGCCGCCGCGAGCGCGGGCTCGTCGGCCATGCGGTCGACCGCCGCTTCGCCGATCAGCGCATCGGCGCCGGCTTCGACGTAGAAGGCGAGCAGCGCGCGGGCCGCTTCGATATCGGAGTTCATCGCCGCAGCATTTTCATATTGGCGCCGCCAAGTCTATGAGAGGCCGGCAAAGCATGAAAGAGTACGCGCCATGGACCAGCCCACAACCGCACCGCAGCTGCCGGCGCGCGAGGCCATGGAGTTCGACGTGGTCGTGGTCGGCGCCGGCCCGGCCGGGCTCGCGGTGGCGATTGCGCTCAAGCAGCGCGCGCCGGACGCCTCGGTGGTGGTGGTGGAGAAAGGCTCCGAGGTCGGCGCCCATATTCTCTCCGGCGCCGTCATCGACCCGATTGGCCTCGATACGCTGTTGCCGGAATGGCGCAGCGAAGACTCGTTGGTCAAAACCGCGGTGACGGACGACCGCTTTTATCTGCTCGGCGCGTCCGGCGGCTGGCGGCTGCCGAATTTCGCCATGCCGCCGCTTTTGAGCAACCACGGCAATTTCATCGTCTCGCTCGGCGACGTCTGCCGCTATCTGGCACGCAAGGCCGAAGCGCTCGGCGTCGAGATCTATCCGGGCTTCGCCGCCGCCGAGGTGCTGTTCGACAACGGCGCCGTGGTCGGCGTCGCCACCGGCGACATGGGCATCGCCAAGGACGGCCACCACAAGAGCGGCTTCGCCCGCGGCATGGAGCTGCGCGGCAAGTACACCGTGTTCGCCGAAGGTGCGCGCGGCAGCCTCACCAAGGGGCTGATGGCGCGTTTCGATCTGGCGCGAAACAGCGAGCCGCAAAAATTCGGCCTGGGCTTGAAGGAGCTGTGGCAGGTCGCGCCGGACAAGCATCGCGCCGGCCTGGTGCAGCACACCGCAGGCTGGCCGCTCGACAACCGCAGCGGCGGCGGCTCGTTCATTTATCACTTTGCCGACAACCTGGTAGCCGTGGGTTTTGTGGTTCATCTGAATTATGAGAATCCGCACCTGTCGCCATTCGAGGAGTTTCAGCGCTTCAAGACGCATCCGCTTATTCGCGATACGTTTTCGGGCGGCAAGCGCATCTGCTACGGCGCCCGCGCCATATCGGAGGGCGGCTGGCAATCGGTGCCGCGCGTCAGCTTTCCCGGCGGCGTGCTGGTCGGCTGCGCCGCCGGCTTTTTGAACGTGCCGCGCATCAAAGGCAGCCACAACGCCATCCTGTCCGGCATGCTGGCGGCCGAGCATATCGCCACGGCGTTCGGCCAAGGCCGCGCCCACGACGAGCTTTCCGGCTACGAAGCGGCGTGGCGCGATTCCCCGATCGGCCGCGATCTCAAGCCGGTGCGCAACGCCAAGCCGCTGTGGTCGAAATTCGGCACGCGCGCCGGCATCGCGCTCGGCGGTTTGGACATGTGGACCAACAAGCTCGGCTTCTCGCTGTTCGGCACGCTCCGGCACGGCAAGCCGGATTGCGCCACGCTCAAGCCGGCGGCGGCCTGCCGGCCGATCGCGTACCCAAAACCCGACGGCAAGCTCACCTTCGACCGCCTGTCCTCGGTCTATCTGTCGAACACCAACCACGAGGAAGACCAGCCGGTGCATCTTCTGCTGCGCGACGGCGCGTTGCAGAAGTCATCCGAGCACGACGTCTATGGCGGGCCGTCGGCGCGCTACTGCCCGGCCGGCGTCTACGAATGGGTCGAGGAGGGCGGCGCGCCGCGCTTCGTCATCAACGCGCAGAACTGCGTCCACTGCAAAACCTGCGACATCAAGGACCCCAACCAGAACATCACCTGGGTGCCGCCCGAAGGCGGCGGCGGGCCGAATTATCCGAACATGTGATCGGGGCTTTCGGCGTCGGCCCGCCTGCGGTGTGCTCTAGCGAGCCGCAGCGACGATCAGCGGCCGCTTCGCGAACTTCGGCACCGCGACTTCCTCCGGCGCGCCGAAATTGTTGACGAGCAGGTGACGCGGCGCATGCGCCAGCCAGTCGGCCAGCGTGCTCTCGGAGAACGTGCCGCTGTCCCAGACGCCGACGGTTTCGCTGTCCTCGTTGCCGATGTTTTCGATCGAATGCCCGCAGCCGCGCGGCAGGTACGCGCAATCGCCCGGCGCAAGCTCCGCCACCGCCATTCGCTTGTCGGCGGCGAACAGCGTGACTTTGTTGCGGCCCTTGACGACGTAGTGCCACTCATTGGCGTTGGCATGCCAATGCGGCTGCACCAGCGCGCCGGCCTTCAGCTTCAAGACCATGGCCGTCATGGTCTCCGAAATCGGAAACTCGCGCGCCGATGCGATATGGAGCGTGCCGCCGTCCGAGCTGGCATGGGCCGGCTGTTGCATCAGATGGAAGCGATGGGTCCGCGCCGCGGGCAGCACCTTCTCGGCGCGTGCCTGTGGACTGTCGAGCGGGACGACCTTGCCCTGCATGATGTAGGTCTCGCCGGCCGGGATTTTCAACATCGCTCCGCTCGGCGTGCCTAAAGCGCGCTCCAGCGCTTTGGCATCGAGGCGGCTCATCCAGTCGCTGAGGCCGAAGGTGCCGTTCTCGGAATAAAGGCCGTCGTCGAACGTGAGGATGGCGTGAAACGGTTCGCTGCCCAGCGTCATGATGGCGTGGCTGTGGCCTTTGGGAAAATACCAGAGGTCGCCCGGACCGAAATTGACGATCTCGGTCTCGCCGGCCGGATCGACGATGGTGGCTTGGGAGTGGCCGCCGAGCACGTAAGCCCATTCCGCCGAATTGTGCCAATGCATCTCGCGCGAGCCGCCCGGATTCATGAACAGATGCGCGCCGGCGATGCCGGTGGCCAACGGCAGGCCGCGCGTGGTGATTTCGCGCGCCCAGCCGCCCGAGGTCGCCTTGATCGGCGCGCTGTCGAGTGAAGCCGTGAACTTTACCGGGTCGCCGCTCTTGCGCGGCACGAGCGTCATGAATTTCTCCGACGGCGCGACGTCGTAGCCGGCAGCGTGGCCGTCGCCGCCGGCGGCGAATGCCCGGATTGCGGATATGGCGCTGGCCCCGAATGCGAGGGTGCCTAAGAACATGCGACGGCTCGTACCAAGCATGATGCTCCTCCCTGTCGGTGGTGTATGTCGCATTGCGATGATCCTCGGGTGCTGGACTCCGAAGTGCGCAGGCTCGATGCCGCAGCGTCAGCGGCTTATCGGCGGAGCGGAAGCCCTATCGCCGGCAAGGGCTTTGGCGCTGTCGATTCCCATCCCGCAACTGTCGTTGCGGTCGTCGAGCGAAGTCTGTGCCGCACGTCACAGCGGATGAGGTTCGCCGGTGGTCGCAGCACGCGGCTTGCTCGCGGATCGACCCGGCCCGGGTCGATGTGGCGCAAAAAATCTCGAGTGATCAAAGGCTGCCGATGCCCACGCGTCTGCCCGTTATCAGCTGATCGGCACGTCGCCCCGGGGGCAGATCGGCGCAACTCTAAAGCTCGTGCAGGCCACAAACAATAAGCCATCGGTTGCAGCGTCGGTCGCGATGCCCGCGCGCCCGCGAAAATCTCCAGGTGTTCCATCAAGCTGTGAGAGATCGTCACAGTTTGGCGCGCCGGGCCGAATTACCCGAACATGTGATCCGCAGCGGCTCCGCCGCGACGAGGTGCCGCGGGGCGCGGCAAGATGTTTCCAAATTACTCGGCCATCGACGTGCGCCGGCGCCGCAACGAAGTCGGCGATCCGCGGTTGTCGGCAATACGGCAATATGACAATGCAAGAACGGAACAATCATGACCGGGAATAAAAGCGGCGTCTTGAGCAAAGTCCCAGAGGTCACGCTCGGCTTCTGGATCATCAAGATTTTCGCGACCACGCTTGGCGAGGTCGGCGGCAATGCAGTCACGATTCAGTTGGGGTTCGGCTACCTGATCGGATCGTTGATCTTTGGCGCGCTGCTGGTTGCCGTGGTGGGCGCACAAATCGCGGCAGAGCGATTTCGGCCGTTTTTGTATTGGGCGGTGATCGTTGCGACGACGCTTACCGGCACGACCCTGGCAGACTTCTTCGACCGGTCGCTCGGAATAGGCTATCTGGGCGGCTCGCTTTCGCTTTTCGCGCTGGTTTTGGCGACCATTGGGCTTTGGTACTGGACGCTGGGCTCGGTCGCCGTGCAGACCGTCGTCGCACCGAAAGCCGAGATGTTCTACTGGACCGCTATCATGTTCTCGCAAACGCTTGGCACAGCGCTTGGCGACTGGATGGCCGACGACACCGGATTGGGTTACAACGACAGCGCGCTTGTGATTGCGCTCGTGCTCGCCGTTGTCGCCGCCTTGTACTTTTTTACTGATGTCTCCCGCACACTGCTGTTCTGGGCTGCGTTCATCCTGACGCGTCCATTGGGAGCCACCATCGCCAATTCTTTCGATAAACCGGTCGCCCAAGGCGGGCTTGCTGTCGGCGATCTGAAGGCCTCGGCCGTGCTTGCTGTGCTGATCGTCATTTCGATCTTCATCATTCCGCAGCGGCCCGGGCGGCCGGTCGGGGGTGCTGTACCGCGCTGACCGACGCGACCACCAAGGCGGACTATCCGCCTTCACCCAAGAGCTGACGTCATGATCCAACAGTCGGTTATCAGCTGTCCGCACTGCGGCACCGCGAAGGCGGAGAAGATGCCGACCGACGCCTGCCGGTTTTTCTACGATTGCACCGGCTGCGGCGCGCGGTTGAAGCCGAAGCCCGGCGATTGCTGCGTCTTCTGCTCTTACGGCTCAGTGCCGTGTCCGCCCGTTCAAGAACACGGCGCCGCGGCCTGTCGATGCGATTAGCCGAAGATGATCGTGATTTGGCGATTGCATCAGCTTGACGGACGCGATTGTATGTCGCTCTGACAAATCCGCCCTGTGCTGGCGATAAGCGGCAGCGCGGCGGCTTGCAATCGGGAATTTCCGCCATGGCCACGTCACCCCTGACACTGCAAATGCCGTCGCCGCCGGATCCGGTCCCGGTGGTCTTGAGTGCCGCGACGACGGCCTTGCTCATCTTCGACATCGTCGATCCGATTTGCACGCGACAGCCGAACTGCACCGGCAAAATGGTGCCGGCGATTGCCGCGCTGCTGGCGCGGGCGCGCAAGGCCGGCGTCACCATTGCGTACGGCTCGCGGGCGCCGACCATGGCGAACTGGCTGCCCGAGGTTCTGCCGGCGCCCGGCGACATCAAGATCGAAAGCCAGGCGCAGGACCGGTTCTACAAGACCGGCCTCGATGAAATGCTCAAGGCCAAAGGCATCACCACGCTCATTCTGGCCGGCTGGAAGGTCAGCGGATCGGTGACCTATACGTCGGTCGGCGCAACGCTGCGCGGTTACACCGTCGTGGTCCCGGTCGATGCCAGCCTGGACGCCACGGACTACGAAATCGCCATCGGGCTCTACCAGATTTTGCATCAGCACAGTGCGAACGCCGCAAACGAGCCGCTGAAGAAGGGAGCCTCGACGCTCAGCCGCACCGACCTGATTACTTTCAAATAGCGTAGGGCGGATCAGCCGAAGGCGTAATCCGCCCGTGTGAGTCGCCGATCAAATGGCGGATTACGCTTCGCTAATCCGCCCTACGAATTATTTCGGCAAGAACTTCTCCGTATAAAGCTTCGCCATGTCGGGCTCGCCGGCGACCAGCTTCATCTCGACGAACGACTGCTTCAACACCGCGAGCGCTTCCGGCTCGAACCGGCAATCCTTGGTGTGCATGCCGATGGTGAGATCGTATTCCCGCGCCATCACGCTTTCGCCGAAATTGGTGATGCTGTTCGTGAGCTTCACGGTTTCGGCCTTGTTGGCGCGCATGTAGTCGACGGTCTCGATCCAGCCGGCCAGGAAGGCGCGGATCGCGTCGGGATTGCTGGCGATGAGGCCGTTCGAGGCGAACAGCGCGCCCGAGCCGACGTTGCCCTGAAAGCTTGAGACCGGGGCGATGAGCCGGCCTTCCTTGGTCTCTTCGAAGCTCAGGAACAGCGCGGTGGTGCTGATCGCGGCATCGACCAGGTGCGCGCGCAGCGCGGCGCGCATCGGCGCCGGACCGCCGCCGATCGCCACCGTCTTCACGCCGTCCGGCCCCCAGCCGAACTTGCGCGCCAGCTGCTGGCCGGACCAGTCGCTGAACGAGCCCGGGCTGGAGACGCCGATGGTCTTGCCTTTCAGATCCTGCAGCGTCTTGATCGGCGAATCCCACGGCACGCCGATGCCGAGGAACGGCGCCGGCCCGGTGCTTTCGCACACCGCCAGCATCGGCGCGCCCTTGGCGACGAAGGCCATCTCGGTGCCGGCGCCGTCGCCGATATCGATGGCGCCGGCGGTGAGCGCCTGCACCATCTTGCTGCCGCCGCCGAAGTCGACGATTTTCAGATCGAGCCCGTGCTTTTTGAAGATGCCGAGCTTGTCGCCGACATTCACGGGAATAATGGCATCGGAGGTCTGGTTGGCCTTGCCGACGGTGAGCGCGGTCTGCGCGGAGGCCGCACTCGAGGCCACGGCGGCGAGCGCCATGACAACGGTGGCGATGCCGGCCGCAAAACCGCGTCGAAACGATGCGCTCATAAACCTGCCTCCCTGGCCGACGCGCCGACCTCGCGCGCGCCGGCCGCGAATTTATTATACGATGCCGCCATGGCCAATCTCGCAACGTCCAATCTGCAGCTCAGCCTCGCCATCACCAGCAATCCGCGGACCTGGCCGATCATCGACGGCCGCGTCAAAGTCGAGGGCATCGATTTTGCCGTCACCGTGCTCGGCCCGGCGGAAATGTTCTGGCGGCAGCTCAGCTTCGCCGAATTCGACGTGTCCGAGATGTCGATGTCGGAGCTGATGATGATCCGGGATCGCGGCGACGAGCGCTTCGTCGGCATCCCGGTGTTCACGACGCGGCGTTTCTATCATACCGGCATGCTGGTCCATAAGGACGCCAAGGTCAAAAGTCCGGCCGATCTCAAGGGCAAGCGCGTCGGCGTGCCCGAATACGTGCAGACTTCGGCGCTGTGGACCCGCGGCGTCCTGGAGAACGAGTTCGGCATCGCGCCCAAAGACATGACCTTCTTCATGGAGCGGGTGCCGGCGCGCAGCCATGCCGGCGCCATCGGTTTTACGGCGCCGCCCGCGGTCACCATCAACCAGATTCCGCCACAGCAGAGCATCGCCTCGATGATGCTCAAGGGCGAGCTCGACGCCTGCATGTCCTATAACCGCAAGCAGGACGATCTCATCGACCGCAGCGACGCCGATCTCGAGCATCATGCCGACATCAGGCCGCTGTTCGCCGATCCGGCCGCCGAGGCCGACCGCTATTACAAGAAAAGCGGCATCTATCCGATCAATCACGGCATGGTCGTCAAACGCGCGGTGTTCGAGCAAAATCCCTGGACGGTGCTCAACATCCTCAAGGCGTTCGAGCGCGCCAACGACATCGCCGACGCCGAGCGGCGCGAGCATGTCGCCTATCATCTCGAGACCGGCCTGGTGCCGCCGCGGTATCGGCAATCCCTCGCAACGCGGATCATCCGGCATGGCCTCAAAGCCAACCGTGCCGTGCTCGAAACCGCGGCGAGGTTTTCCAATCAGCAGGGCCTGACGCGGCGGGTCATGCCGATGAACGAGCTGTTCGCGCCGAACGCGCTCGAATCATAAACACGAAATCGCTCGCCGAAGCGGAGGCATCAAATGCTTGAACTCTATCACAACAACATTTCGGTCTGCGCGCAAAAGGTGCGCATCGTGCTCGCCGAGAAGAACCTGCCGTGGACCAATCATCATCTGAGCCTCGCCAAGGGCGAGCAGCTGACGCCGGAATTCAAGAAAATGAATCCGCGCGGCGTGGTGCCGGTCCTCGTCCACGACGGCAACGTCATCGTCGAATCGAGCGTGATCTGCTCCTATCTGGACGAAGTGTTTCCCGCACCGCCGCTGATGCCCAAGAATCCGGTGGAGCGGGCCACCATGCGGCTGTGGTGCAAGTTGCCGGACGACGTCCTGCACATGGCCTGCGCCACTGTGAGCTTCGCCATCTCGTTCGGCCGGCAGCTCAAGCAGCGGGCCGGCGCCGGGCTCGAGGAGCGGTTGATGAAAATGCCGGACCCGGCGCGCCGCGAGCGCCAGCGCGCGCTGATCGAAAAAGGCATCGAGGCGCCGTTTTTTCGCGATCACATCAAGGTGTTCGACAAGACCTTCGCCGAGATGGAGGCGCAGCTCGGCAAGACCAAGTGGCTCGCCTCCGACGCCTTCACGCTGGCCGACATCGAGATCACGCCCTACGTCGAGCGCATCGACCGGCTCGGCCTTGCTGCCATGTGGGAAAATCGGCCGCGGCTCGCCGATTGGTTCGCCCGCATCAAAGCGCGCCCGAGTTTTAAGGCCATCGCCGACTATCCGCCGAGCGACTACGACGACACCGGCCGCGACGGCCTCAAGGATTGGTCGCGGATCAGGGAATTGATCGCGGCTTAGGCGAAGACTTTGACGCCGGGCGCGCCGCGCGCTAACCGCATCGCCCAATCAAGCGGCGGCGCCAGCGGAACCGAATGCTTCGGATCGATAGTCTCATTTTTGACGCCTGGGGGCGGCGCTTTTTCGATTCGGCGAGCGTCACGATTCCCGCCGGCACCAAGGTCGGTCTGGTCGGGAGGAACGGCGTCGGCAAATCGACGCTGTTCCGGCTGATCAAAGGCGAATTGGTTCCCCAAGGCGGCGATATCGAGGTGCCCAAGCGTGCCCGCATCGGCTCGGTCGATCAGGAGCACCCGGCCACGCCCGTGAGCCTGTTGGACACGATTTTGGCGGCCGACACGCGGCGCGATGCGCTCAACGCGCAACTGGAGACCGCGGCGCCCGAGGAACTTGCCGAAATCTACCATGAGCTCAGCGCCATCGATGCCGATCGCGCGCCGGCGCGCGCGGCGGAAATCCTCAGCGGCCTGGGCTTTGCCAACGACGATCTTGCTCGCGCCATGGCCGAGTTTTCCGGCGGCTGGCGCATGCGCGTGGCGCTGGCGGCGGCGTTGTTCGCCGAGCCGGACCTTCTGCTGCTCGACGAGCCGACCAATTACCTCGACCTCGAGGGCGCGCTGTGGCTCGAAGCGCGATTGAAGAAATATCCTCACACCGCCCTGATCGTCAGCCACGACCGCGAGCTTCTCAACAACTCGGTCGACGCCATTCTGCATCTGAGCGCAGGCAAGCTCGCGCTCTACAGCGGCGGCTATAACGCGTTCGAGACCCAGCGCGCGGAGCGAACGCGGCTGCAGGCCGCGACGCGCGCCAAGCAGGAAGCCGAACGCGCGCACCTGCAGCAATTCATCGATCGCTTCCGCGCCAAGGCCAGCAAGGCGACGCAGGCGCAGTCGCGCATCAAGCGGCTGGCCAAGCTCGAGCCGATCGCGGCGCCGGTCGAGGAGCGTGTCGCGCCGTTCGTGCTGCCGTCGCCGCGCCGCCCGTTGGCGCCGCCGCTCGTCCAGCTCGAGGCTGCCGCCGTCGCTTACGATGGTCCGCCGGTGCTGCGCAACCTCAATCTGCGGCTCGACGTCGACGACCGCATCGGGCTCCTTGGCGTCAACGGCGCCGGCAAGACCACCTTCGCCAAACTCCTTGCCGGCGCACTGCCGCTGCAGTCCGGCCGGATGGTCCGTGAGAATAGAATCAAGGTCGGCTGGTTTCACCAGCATCAGATCGAAGCGCTCGATCCGCAGGACACCCCGCTCGACATCATCCGGCGTGCGCTGCCGGACGATGCCGAGCCGGTGCGCCGCTCGCGGCTGGCGCAGTTCGGTCTGGCATTCGACAAGCAGGACACCACGGTCGGCAATCTGTCGGGCGGCGAGCGCGCGCGGCTGTTGCTCAACCTCGTCGCGATGGCGGAGCCGCATTTGTTGATTCTCGACGAGCCGACCAACCACCTCGACATCGACAGCCGCCGCGCGCTCTTGGACGCGCTCAACGACTACGAGGGAGCGGTCATCATCATCACCCATGACCGTTCGCTGATCGAACTGGTGGCGGACCGGCTGTGGCTGACGGCGGACGGCAACATCAAGCCCTTCAAAGGCGACATGGACGATTACGCGCGCTTCGTTCTGGAGCGGGCGAGGGCCGGGAGCCGGCCGTCGCAAGACGACGAAACGGCCGGTGCGCGGCCGCAAGCGGAGGGGCGTCACGTGCTCGGCCACCTGGCCGATGCGAAGGCCGTTCTCAGCCGCGAGCAACTGGCCGCCCGCCAGGCGCGTTACGCCGCCAAAAAGGCGGCAAAGCTCAAGCGCCGGGAGAGCCGCCGCTGACCGCGTCGTCATCCCTGCTCGATCAACGACGATGCCAACCGTGCTTCCGTTGCGTGGTGACACATCCAAGCGACGCGAATGGAGCCAACGGCGACATGAGCAGTGCAAGACTTTTGCGGCGCAAACTGATGCATCAGTGCGCCAAGACGCTTGCCGGGCATGGCTGGCTTCGGCCTAACGGAAAGGAAGAAGTGTGAGCCAGGAGACCGCCGTGGCAGCGGATGGCGCGCTGGCGCTGGACTATCAGCCCAAAGCCAAAATTTTCATCTCCTATTCGCGCAAGGACGCGGCATTCGTGGATCGGCTCGAAGCCGCGCTGAAGGCGCGCGGTTTTGAGCCGCTGATCGACCGCGCCGAAATCTATGCCTTCGAGGATTGGTGGCAACGCATTGAGAACCTGCTCGGCAAGGCCGACACGGTCGTCTTTGTGCTCAGCCCAGACGCAGTATCGTCCGAAATCTGTACCAAGGAAGTGGCTCATGCGGCCACCTTGAACAAGCGCTTTGCGCCGATCGTCGCCCGGCGAGTCGAGGATGCAGCGGTGCCGGAGGCTCTGTCCCGACTCAATTTCATTTTCTTCGATGATGAAGCGCGGTTTGACGACAGCATCAATCGCCTTTGCGACGCGCTCTCGACTAACATCGAGTGGATCAGGAAGCATACCGAATACGGCCAGGCCGCCCGGCAATGGGCGGCCGCCGACCACGCCGGCGGCCTGTTGCTACGCTCGCCGGTCCTGGAGGAGGCGGAGCGTTGGATTGCGTCGCGACCGGCTAACGCCCCGGTTCCGACGGCGGAGACGCAGGCATTCATTGCCGCAAGCCGAAAACGCAAAAGACATTTGGAACTGGCGCTGATGGGCATGCTGTGCGTGCTCAGCGCGGCGGGGATTATCTATGCTTTTTGGGTTAATTACGACTACCTGAAGATACAACAAGAGATATTGACCGACAGATTATGGCCCGAAGTGCTTACCTCGGAGGTTCAGCGGCGTTACGCACAGATGCCTCTGCAGCCTGGGCAAATCGTCAGCTTCCATGAATGCACCAGATGTCCTGAAATGATTGTCGTGCCCGCGGGGCGATTCGTCATGGGTTCACCGCCCGACGAGAAGGGCAGATATGACGACGAAGGGCCGCCACGAAACGTGGTCATCGCCAGCAACTTCGCCGTTTCAAAATTTGCAATAACGTTCGACGAGTGGAAGGCATGCGCCGATGCCCGCCAATGCGACAATACCTGGGACCAAGGTTGGGGCGGCGGCCAGCGACCGGTCATCAATGTCAACTGGTATCAGGTCAACCAATATGTAAATTGGTTGTCCAAACGCATCGGCGAACCCGGTGTCTATCGGCTGCTTTCAGAAGCCGAGTTTGAGTACGCGGCCCGCGCCGGTACCAACACCGCTTATTCCTGGGGTGACAGTGTCGGCAAGGGTCATGCCAACTGTGACGGCTGCGGCAGCCAGTGGGATTACCGGCAGTCGGCTCCGGTCGGTTCCTTTCCGCCCAACGCATTTGGTCTATACGACATGCACGGCAATGTATTCCAGTGGGTAGGGGATTGTTATCATTCAAACTACATTGGCGCTCCGGCCGATGGTTCGCCATGGACCACCTCTTGCGAACAGGACTACCGCGTTCGTCGTGGTGGTTCCTGGTACACCGAGCCGCGGAATATCCGATCGGCGCGGCGCGATAAGAGTGTCCCTGGCGACCGCGACAACGATCTCGGCTTTCGGGTTGCGCGGACGTTCAGACGTTGACCGTCCTTGAGGGGATTGCGCGCTTCAGTCGCCGATGAGGGCAGCAGCGACATCGCCGGTGCGGGCCAAGTCCTCAACAGACGTAACCGGTTGACGAGCCCGCGCGCACCTCGTCGTCAAATTCTCGATGAATGCTACATCGATCAAGACCCATACGTGGCACAAAGGCGAAGTGGGCCAGGTGTGTTTGAGCCTCGCTAACGGGGGCAGAGCGGACGTGGCAGACTGCGGCCGAAACCGTCGTTCTTGACCCAACTGCGACATTGAGCCGGTTAGCCGCAGTCTCCTGTTCCTCGATTTTTCCTACAGCGGGTCGGGTCGTATGCCAGCTTGAACCCGGCGCGCGCGGAACCATTGTAGGGTTCTCGACATTCCCTTTCGGGCGAGGGCCGGAGAACAACGATGCTCCGGCCCGCTAACAAATCGGCGAGGCGCGGGGAGGACACAACTGTCGGGCAATGAAGACTTTCAACATGCCGTCGCGCGCCTGCAGTCGGCAATGACGAAGGTGCTCAACGGCGATACCAGCCTTATCAAGGCACTGCATTCGCATGCCGATGACGTGACCAGCTTCTATGGCATGGGCGGCTATGAGAAGGGCTGGGACGCGGTCTCCAAGCGCTGGGACTGGGCGGCCGCGAATCTTTTCAACGGCGGCACCGCGCGCTATGAAAATTTAGCCGAGGTCATCAACGGTGATCTTGCCTTTATGACCGGCATCGAGCGCCATATTCTGGATAACGGCGAGGTGCAGCGTTCTTTGCGGGTCACCCATCTTTTCCGCCGGGAAAACGGCGAATGGCGGCTGGTCCATCGGCACGGCAGCCCACTTGATCGCAAGGCTGCCAGCTGAGGGATCACAGGACCTAGTCCACGCTGGCCGCTGCCCTCAGCGCACCATGTCGAATAGGCCGGGATTTGCCGCGTGCGCTTTTGTCGTTATTGGCACATCGCGTCATTTAATTCGGCGCAGCGATTTGGTCGCTCTCGGGGGTAAAGCGGAAGCGGTCCGGCCATCCTCGATTTGGTTAATCCGGACCCATCGCGACGAACTCGCCAAAACGATGCGGCCCACCCATTAGGGCGTGACAGGATCGAACCCGCTGGCCTTAATGGCCTGGACCGACGTTGGCGCTGTCAGTAGCTTGATGAAGCTCTTAGCTGCGTCCACTTCTTTAGCCGCTGAGCCGACGCCGGCGGTAAAAACGATATAGTTTTGCAGTTCCGGTGGAACGGCCCCAGCCAATTGAACACGACGTTCCTCGACGATGAGGGGCATCGTGGCGATGGCAAGGTCAGCCTCGCCTGAGACGAGCGGCGCCAAAACGGCACCGCCACCCATGGGTTTGAGCTTTGGCTTTGTCTCTGCCGCTATGCCGAGGCGATCAAGCAAATTGAGAAAATAGACGCCCGTCGTGCCTTCTGCCGCATAAGCAATCGATTTTGCGTTCAAGAGCGTATGTTTGAGGGCTTCGGCTGAGCCGATATTCGGCCGAGCTGCGCCAATCCGAACCGCTACGCCCGCGCCGGCCCGACTAATATCAGAGCGCGTTTCGGCAGCGATCTTGCCTTGTTTTATCAGATCCTCCATCAACGAACGAGTGACGATGACAAGATCAAAAGCCGCGCCACTCTCGATCTGCCGCTTAACGACCGGGGCAACGTCATATGCAATGACGATCTTGTATCCAGTCGTGTTTTCGAACTGAGAACTCAGCGCGCCGATCACCGGCCTAATAGTTGTGGGAGCCAGGACGCGAAGTTCTGCGCCTTGCACTGCGCGGGCGCCAAGCAACAGTATCGCCGCGCCGAATACGATCTGGATGCGTGCAAATCCGCGCATGACCGCCTCCCGATGCGCGAGCATCTCAATATAGGCGGATATCTGAAGCCTGGACAGGCGGGTCGCACCTCATGTCGGCTCCTGGCACAAAGGCGAAGTGGGCGAAGTGGGCCAAGTGTGCCTTGAGCGTCGCTAACGGGGGCAGAGCGGACGTCGCAGACTGCGGCCGGAACCGCCGTTCTTGACCCACAACGGAAGTCGAGGACAGCGATCAAAACTGTTCGCTCCTGAGCGGCCCGCGGCTGCAGGAGGGGCGTCTCGATCACTTCGTCCGTCACGTCCGGCCCCCTAGGTTCGTAATGGAACAGCGTGCGGCCTCGTTCCCGCACCAAACAAGGTTGCTAGGCACGCCCCCGCCAGCCATAATTTGGACAGTCCGACGTGAAGGGCGGCAACGCCAAGACGGTCTGATCGGACGGGGGGACGGGTGTAACGTTGGCACGGGCGGTTTCCGCCGAAGCCGACATAAATTCGGCGGCGGCGTTCCGGCAATCGGGTCTGCACCGTTTGCAAGCAAACGACTGCGCGGGCGCGGCAGAGTTTTTCAGCCGCGCACTCGCGCTCGATCCGAACGATCCGCAGACGCGGCTTCATCTCGGCATTGCCCTGCAAGGCGCCGGCCGTCACGTCGAGGCGCTTGTATCGTTTACGGCTGCACAGAAGATGCTGCCCGACGAGGCGGCGCCGTTCCTCCACGCGGCTGTTTCGCTTCTGGCGCTCGGCAACGCCGAGCTTGCCCTGCGCGCCGCGAGCGACGCCTGCTATCGCGGGCCGCAGCTGCCGCAGGCTCATTATGTCTATGGCCAGGCTTGGCTCGCCCGCAACGAGCCGGCACGCGCCGAGGAAGCCTTCGCGGCGGCGATCAAGCTTGCGCCGCGCTTTGCCGACGCCTGGATCAATTATGGCGTAGCGCGCTACCGGCAGGGCGCCATCGAGGACGCCAAGACGGCGATGCGCCAAGTCCTCGCCTTCGCGCCGGGCCATCCCGCCGCCGCCTCTAATCTCGCCGCCTTCCTGCGCATCAGCGGCGGATCGGATGCCGCCGAGGAACTGTTGCGCGCGGCCGTCGCGCGCGAGCCGGGCAATTACGCTGCGCGGCTCAATCTCGCGGCCGAGCTGTTGCAGGAGGAGCGCGCAGCCGAAGCGCTGGCGCTGCTCGAACAGAGCGAGCCCCCGTCGGATGATGGGCGCGCGCTGCGCCATTGGCAGCTGCAGAAATCGTTGGCGCTGTTGCAACTGCGCCGCTTCGCCGAGGCCAAGGCCGTGCTTGATGCGTTGGCGGCGCTCGGCCCGATCCCGCCGGAGCTCGCGCCGCTCTGGCACTGGCGCCACGTGCTGCTGGCGCTGGGCCAAGGCGATCTGCCGCTTGCCCACGTATCCGTGGAGCAGATGGAACATGCGCTCGAGACGATGGGAGCGGACGCGGTGCCCGAGCATCGCATCATGGCGCATTACGATCTCGCCAAGTTCTGGTCGGGGCAGAACGCGCATCGGCGCGCCTTCGCGCATTGGACCGCCGGGCACAAGCTGTTGGCGCCGAGCCAGCCGTTCTCGCGCAACGCCCACCGCGCCTTCGTCGACGCCAATATCGCGCTGTTTACGCGCGACCGCTTTGCCGCCGGGCCGCGCGCCGGCAACGGCGATCCGGCGCCGGTGTTCATCGTCGGCATGCCGCGCTCCGGCACGACCTTGGTCGAGCAGATTCTCGATGCCCATCGCGACGCCCACGGCGCCGGCGAGCGGGTCGCCTTGGCTCATGCCTTTGCGGCGCTCGGCGGCGGCGAGGATGCCGGCGCCGTGGCGCGCATCGCCGGCCTCGACCGCGCCGCCCTCGATGCTGCGGCCGAAAAATATCTCGCCGCCCTGCATGCGCTGGCGCCGGACAAAAAGCGCATCGTCGACAAGATGCCGGGCAACTTCAATTATCTCGGCCTGGTCGGCCTCATGCTGCCGGGCGCCAGGATCATCTACTGCGCCCGCGATCCGCGCGACATCGGGCTGTCGATCTTCACCTTCCGTTTTCATGGCGCGCACGGCTACGCCCACGACCTCGCCGATCTCGGCTGGTACATCGCCGAGCACGACCGGCTGATGGCGCACTGGAAGGCCGCGCTGCCCAATCCGATCCTCACCGTGAAATTGTCCGATTGGGTCGAGGACTTCGATGGCACGCTGGCGCGGCTGCTCGCGCATCTCGATCTGCCGCCCGATCCGAATTGCGCGCGTTTTTATGAGCGCGACAGCCGGGTCAAGACCGTGAGCCGCGCTCAGGTGCGCCAGCCGGTCAACGCCCGCGGGCTGGGCCGCTGGCGCACTTACGCCGAACAACTCGCGCCGCTCATCGCCGAGCTGGAACGCGCCGGCAGTCTGCAGGCGTGGCGGGACGAGCAAACGACAAACAACGGCCTATCGAACCGAGGGAGTGGCCCATGACCACCACATATAATGTGAGCAGCGAAGGCGCGGCGTTCGGCAATACCGACACCACGACGCTCAACGGCGCGATCCGCACCATCGATCTCGGGCCGGCCGGCAATTACGTCATCAACGTCACCGGCACCATCGATCTCAGCACCGAACTGCTGGCGATCAACCTGCCGACCGGGTCGACGCTGACCATCGAGGGTACCGACTCAACCGGCAGCGTGGCGCAGGTCGAGACCATCGACGGCGGCGGCATCCAGCGCGGTCTCTTCGTCTACTCCGGCAACGTCACGATCGAGAACCTGACGCTGCAGGACATGAAGGCGCAGGGCGGCGGCGGGGCGAGTGGTGGCGGCGGCGGCGCCGGCCTGGGCGGCGGCCTGTTCGTGGCCGGTACCAACGGCAGCGGCGGTCATGACCCCAGTCAGGCCGTTGTCCCTGACGTGACGCTGAGCAATGTGACCTTCAGTAACGACGCGGCGGTCGGCGGCAACGGAGCCTTCGACATCGGCCTCGGCGGCGGTGGCGGTGGCTTAGGCGGCGCCGGAGGCGCGACTAGCGGCGATGGCGGAGGCGGAGTCGGGCTCACCGCCTCGGGAGCGGACAGCGGGGCCGGCATTATACCGGGGGCCGCTTCTGGTGGGGCCGGACGCGGCAGCAGCGGCGGCGCATCGGGCGGTGGCGGTGGAGCAGGCGCCGGCTTCGGCGGCGGCGGCGGCGGCGGCGGTGTCGCAGGCGGCGGCGGCACCGGCGGCATCGGCGGCGGCGGCGGCTTCGGCGGCGGCGGCGGCGGCGGCGGCCTCGGTGGTGGTGTCA